>Ga0209192_10000045_pt1 | contig 160732 bp, 137 predicted proteins | sample ArcticOcean_MG_C_11_FD_187433 | JGI IMG/M metagenome (GOLD analysis project Ga0209192, IMG submission 187433) | Marine microbial communities from western Arctic Ocean - ArcticOcean_MG_CB2_154 (SPAdes) (version 2) | ecosystem: Environmental > Aquatic > Marine > Oceanic | place: Arctic Ocean... | reverse complement strand
CCCTAAACCCTAAACCCTAAACCCTAAACCCTAAACCCTAAACCCTAAACCCTAAACCCTAAACCCTAAACCCTAAACCCTAAACCCTAAACCCTAAACCCTCGAGGACAATACACAGGTCTTCATTATTTCAATGCAATCGTCCAAACCCTCGTCCCTACATTCGTCGCGATCCCCCGTCTCACTCCTTCTCCACTCACGCCAAATCGCGAATCCCTCGTCTCACTTCTTCCCCAATCACGCCAATCACGCCCTGCCGCGTTTCTTCTTCGCCGCAGCCGCGGGGTCCGCTGCCGCCGCTGCCGCCGCAGCCGCCGCCGCAGCCGCCGCTCTTGTCTCGTCCAGGGAAAACAAAAGCTCGAGCTCGTTCTTCTTCAGCCGCTGCTTGTCCGCCTTGAGGTGCCCCGCGATTTCGGACTTTGACATCTTCGAAGTCGACGCCGCGGCGGCTTCATCCGCGGCTTCAACGTTGTTCGCCTTTCTCTCCGCGAGAAGCGCCACGATGTTGCTCTCAACCGAGTTCTTCACGATCAAGTGCTTCACGGAAACTTCGTTGACTTGCCCCATGCGCCACGATCGCCCGATGGCTTGCTCCGTCAGCGCCGGGTTCAACGCGGGTTCCACAAGAAACACGTGCGTCGCGCTCGTGAGGTTGATTCCAACCGCGCCGGAGCGCATGGAAAGCAGAAAAACGGTGGTGGGTGGGTCTTTTTGAAACGCCGCAATTGCGGCCGCGCGTTGGTTCAAAGGCATGCTCCCCGAAACCGTTCTGAACCCAAACCCCTCCGCCGGTAACTTTTCCTGCAGCCACGTCAGCGTGGACGTGAACTGCGAGAAAATTAAGGCCTTGTTCGCGGGACTCGCCGCGCGCATCGCGCGGAGCTCCTCGACAATCGCGCGGAGCTTTGAGTCGGACTGAATCACCACGGGCGCGGCGGGTTCTTCGTCGTCAAGTAAGGGCGCGGCGTTTGGAAGTGCCAAGGCGAGCGCACCGGGAGGGACGTATTCGTCGTCGTCGTCATTCGTGGCGGGTCCAGGGGCGACCGGCGCGACGGGCGCGGCGCGGCGGCGTTGAACCCCCGACGCGTCAATCAGCGCGCGGCAGCCAACCTGCGGGCACTCGCACATGGTGTTCGGCACAGGCGCGGCGCCTCTGCCGCGACCTCGGCCGCCGCCCCGGCCTCGGCCTCGGCCGCGCCCTCCCGCGACGGCATCCGCAACCCTCGTCGTGTGTTCCAGCAAACAGTCCTTGCAGAAAAAGTGCCCGCACCCCGTGCGCATGGGCGTGTCACAAAGCTCCGCGCAAATCCCGCAAGCCTTGTCCGCGCCGTCCACGGGGGCGGGAACCACGGGTTTCGCGTCAACCGCGGCGGCGGTGCCCTGGTCGTTGTCCCCCAGGCCCACTCGAAATCCCCGCCCCATCTCCCCGTCGCCCGGCGCGGCGTTTTCGTCGCCTTCGCCAACGTTCGGCTCAGCCTTGGCCCCGCCGTTGCCGTTGCCGTTGAGTTTCACGTCCCCGCCCGCCGCCGCGATTCGAAGTTCTTCGCGTTCGCGCGCTTCCCTCGCGCGTCGCGCCGCCTGCACATGCGGACTCTCCATGTCGAGGTCCGCCGCGGTGAGTTTCCCGCCGCTGCACAGTCTTCGTAACGGGGTGAGCAGGGACATGACGGAGAGGATTTTCGACGAGATGTACGCGTCGCCTCTCGCGGCGTAGGTGTCGTCGAACCGCGCCTTCGCCGCCGCGTGTACCTCCAAGTACTTCTTGCGCTCCTCCATGTCCAGGGTGACTTCCACGAAGGATTCCGTTTTCTTGGGAAGCTCGAGAATTTTCCTCCCGTTCAGGGTTTGCTCCTTGGTGTGCCGAACAGTGATGCTCGCCATTAACTCCACGGCTAACGTCGGCGCCTCCCCCATCACCCGCCCCGTGCGCGACAGCGGGTTCCGGAACCACGCTTCGAAAAGCGACCGGGTTTGGCACGGGTACGCGCCAAGGAACTTGAGCTGGCCGTGCAGGTCGTTGATATCGGCGCCCATGGGCGTTCCCGTGCACGCCCACCGCCTCGCGCTCCTGAGCTCGTGACACGCCTTGCTCTGCGTGGTTGTCGCGGACTTGGCCATGTGCGCCTCGTCAAGCACGATGCGGTACCACTCGATCTGCGCGGTGGGGTGGTTTAAACCAACCTTCCCGCGGTCGGACGCGATTGTTTGGTACGTCGTGACCACCAGGTCGTAGTCGTTCGCCAAACGCACCGGGTCCCGGACGCGTTTCTGGCCGTGGTACATGTGGATCCGCAAACCGTTCGCGGCGTCCAGCTTCGAGCGCGCTTCGTCGATCCACTGGCCGACCAGGGAAACCGCGCACACCACAAGCGTCGCGGTTGAGCGGATCGCCAAGGCGGGGGCTGCGCGCGCGATGCCGTGGGGCGGCGCCCCGTCGGGGCGGGTAAACGCGTGTTCGCTCGGGGAGACGCACGTGGTGCCAACCGGGTCGCCATTTTGGAGCCAGTTCCGGGGCGGGGGGTTGCTCAGCACCAACCCTAAGACTTCAATAGTCTTACCCAAACCCATCTCTTCGCAAAGGAACCCGCCTTTGGGAAGCGCGGGGACCAGGGTTTGGGGAAGGACCAGCCTGAAAAACGGGGAAAACAAGACGGGCGCGCCTTTCGCGGTGACAGAGGGAACCTCGATCCACATCAAGTTCCGCATCCCACCAGGCGCCGCTTCCAGCTCGAGCATCCGCGCCAACGATTGAAGCTGGTACTCCCGCATCTCCACCGCTAAACCCACCGGTTGCGTCGCCGCGGACCGGCCATGCATCTCAAGGCGTTTCATGAACTCGGGAATCGACCGCGCGCCGCCGTCCTCGCGCGCGCGCTCCGAGTACCCGCGGAACTCCAACAGTTTGTCCCCCCAAAACAGCGTCGTGAGGGTTTCGTGCAACGCGTCACCGTTGCCGCTTTTCGCGCCGCTGCCGCGGTTGTACCCGGAAACGGTGTACGCGCCGTTGAAATCCGCTTGAAGATCGCTGCCGTGCCAGTAGCTCCAGACGTTTTTGTGCGCGCCAAGCGAGCTGAACGCGGTGGTGCCGTCTGTGATCCGCGCCGTCGCGCTCGCGTCCAACAGCGAGCGGCACGTCCACGACAACGGCCCGTTGAACAGACGCATGCGAGTGTTTTCGTCGTTCGGTTTTTTGAAATCCTCGTTCTTGACAAACAGGGAGATTTCAAGCGTTCCTTGCGTTTGCGAAACCGGGTTTATCGTAACCACGGTGCGCACCAAGGGGTGGAACGGTTTCCAGCGCAGGCGCGACGGGTGGCGGCTCGCCGGGTTCCGCGCGTGGTCGTGCGGCTTCACCTCGACGTGAAACGTCACGCTGGCGCGCATGATTTCCTCAATCAAACGGTTGGACCGCGCCGCCGCGCCGTCTTCAGACGCTTGGCATTTGTATAAATCAGCAGACGCTTTCTCGTCCGCAATCGCGGTGGCGTGCTTCTCCGCGCCCCCCGGAAGCAGCTTCAAATCCTTTTTGATCAAAGCCTTCGCCGTCGCGGTCATTTGCGCGTAGTCAAACACAGCGGTCACGCCGTGCACCAAAAACCCTTTCTTGTCCCACGGCGAAATGTTCAGCTGGCTCTTGGAAACGTGCTTGGGCGTCTTGGCGAAACTCTGCTTCACCGGCTCGCCGTTCGCGGACACGGCTTTGCGCAGCCGAACGTCGTCAAGCGCTTGCGCGTCGCCGAAGTGGAAACTGGTGTGGTGCGAATTCGGGGATTCCGTGTGCAGTAAAAGCGGAAGAGGAAGGTGGCGTTTCGGGGCGGGCTCATTCGCGACCGCTTGACGCTTGCCTTTGTCTTTGCCAAACAAACTTACGCGCGGCGCGGGCGCCGCGCTCGTGGGCGTCGCGCCGGCGTCCGAAACGCACGACTCGAGAACGCACTTAACGCGTTGCGCGATGTCCGCGTCTTGCGTTTCGCCGCCCAAGGTGAGCTCGGTTTGCCCGAACAGCCCTTCGTCGACCCGCTCGGTTAACCTCGCAGGCACCACAATGGGAATCCCGAGCGTTCCAAAGTACTGCGCCTTTTTCAAACCGGACCGCGCGTACTGGTCCTCGTGTTCGGAGTTGTTGTGGTGGTACCCGTACCGGTAGTCGTGCGCGGGGGGGATGTGCCCGTGCTTCAAGAGAAACGCGGCGTCGTCACTTTCCTTCGCCGCTTTCTTCGCCGCGGCTTTCACGTCGTAGTCCGCGATGTCCTTCGCCTGCGCCTTCGCCTTGACTCCGATTCGCGCAAAGTCGAACATGTACGTCGGGTTCACCACCGCGAGCTGTTTCGCGTCTTTGGGTAAGATGTACGCCACTAACACGTCCCGTACGTTGGCTCTACAGGGGTCAACCTTACCGATCCCCAGCCCACGGTTGTGGTGTTCGAACTTGAACCCGCACTTTTCCGGGAAATCCCGGGCAAAACCCTTGACTTCCCTCGCCGGTTTCGACAGGGACGAATCGTCGAAGGTGGTGTACACGCGGCTGATTTTGCTCTCCATGCGGTGGGGCGCGGGAGCGGAGTCCGGGTCCACGGGGTCGTTATCGTGCGCCCGGTACACCACGTTCGCGAGCAAAACTCGGGATTCAGACGACACGGTTTCGCGACACGTTTCGCGAATCAAACCCACGATGTCCCCGATCGTGCCGTTGACGGGAACCTCCACCGCGATGTCTTTCGGGCGGTTTTTACCAAGCGAATCCACCACAAGAACGCGCATAAGGACGTGCGTGCGAACCGCGGGGTCACCCGGGCGAATCATGGGCAGCACCTCCAGGTACTTGGGGTTCCCTGAGTTCCCCGAGTAGCTGTTCGGGTCATCCGTGTTTAAAAGGTTGAGCAACCCGAAACGCGAGTTGTCGTTCATCTTCTCCTTGATGTACTTCACCGCGGTGTCGTAGCTGGAGCACCGCACTCCGAAAGGCGCGCCGCTTTGGATCTTGGCGTTCAGGGATGTCGCGGTGAACCCGCCGCGAAGCGCGATTGGAACTTGGACCGTCCCGAGAAGCGTCACGGACGGAAGCGTCCGTGGGTCGGGCATCTGCGTCACGAGCGCGGGGCGCGTGGCCATCTCGTCGTCCTTGCTCACGATCGGCGCGGGGGGCATGGGAACAATCGGGTCGATTTCGGGCCGAGGTGCGGCGAACCCGGCGCCGCCATAGGGCAAAGGCACGGCGCGCGCGCCGGCGCCGGATTGGATTTTCCGCCGCATAGCGTCCCACTTCTGTTGACCAGACTTCGCGTCGCAGTGCACGGCCCAGTCCTTGCAAGGCGCCTGGACGTCGCAGCAGTAGCACCTTTGTGGATTGAGAAAGGGGTTGGTGGATGATAGGAGTTCAGCGACGTTGGGGTACGCGCGGGGGGTCGCGTCCGGAAACGTCGCGCCATGTCTTTGTTTGTGAAAAAAAGCGTCGGTCCGCCAGTCCAGCGGAACTGGGCACCCTCTCGGAAGCCTCAAGAGGCGAAAAAACATGACCGCCCGTCGCGGGGGGAAGCGCTGGGGGGCGTACCAGCAGTTGGGGCAGTGCGTGATGTGGGTCGTGCTCTCGAACTTGAACACCGCACACGCGTGTCGCGGGTGCGGATAGTCCACCAGGGCGTCGTCGCCCACCATGCCTGAGAAGTCGAGGGGGAGGGGGTGGTGAGAAAAGGTTTGACGACCGGAAAAGCGCGTGAGAACGCGAGTGTCAGATCTGACCACCTTCCTCCTGGAAAGACCCATCGCGAAGTCGTATCGGAAAGGAAATCGCGGTGTCGTATCGGCACGTGCTCACGACGATGCGTGATGAAGAGAGTGGCGATACTGGCGCCGTAGCACGGACATGAGACGTCGTGAGAAGAGGTGCCAACAATTGCTTACCGGTTATCTCGATCTCGTCGTCGTCCGCAGCACCGCCAGCCGCACCCACGGGGGCGCGTATCTCGCGTGCGGCGTCGACTACTCGAACCTCCACGTCATCCTCATCCATCGGGGCAGCCTCATCTTCGCTGCTGTCGAGCAGCTCGACCACCTCGATTTCGTTCGCCATGGCGGCGACGCACCTTGCGTGCGGGCCAACAATGAAAAACAAACTCGAATTTGGCGGGAGGTGATTTCGGCTTTTGCGACGAGCGAGGGTTTTATCAGGCTGAAAATCGAGGGTCGAGGGAGTGCCAAGAGTCGTGCCTAGAGTCGCGTCGAGAGTCAAACAGAGAGTGGATAAACAGATGTGTCGATAGTTTCAGTGCATTACGAACAATCCGCACGTGGCCACGGCGAATCACGCACTACGCTACGACGTTTACCCCGCCGGCGAGCCGATTGACCAAGCGCGTTTCCAACAAACCCACTAGTAGCGACGAAAACCCAAGACTTACTTCAGCTTCTTCTTGATGCGCAGCTGGTTGGTGTGGCCGCACTTCTTCTTGCGGCAGTTCACGGCGCGCTGGTGGAGGCGGGCGTAGCACCTGGGAGGGTAAGGGGAGGAGACACACTCGTCAGCGGGTGTTGGGAAAGCGGGCAGTCGGGTGTCGGGGCGAGCGCGTCGGCGCGTCGCGAAAAGGCGTCGTCACCCAGTGAGACGCGACGGAGTGTGACCCCCCGGAATGACCGCGAGGCGGGTGCGATCCACCACGTGGCAAAGTGAAAGGGCGGTCTGTCTGTCGTTTTCGGGTCCGTTTTTCGACTTGGCAGAATAGAGTGTCTGTCAAGACAAACTTTATGGCCCTTGCTTTTGTTTTTCGTTTTTGTGTCGAGTCGCGCGTCGGGAAAAGAATTGGAACGCGAGTTTTCTCGATCGCGCGGGCCGGCGCGGGTACTCACTTGCGGCAGATCATCTTGTCGACGTTCGTCTTGCGGGCCAGCACCACGAGGGAGGGCTCGATGATACCTCCGCGCAGGCGGAGCACCAGGTGAAGCGTGGATTCCTTCTGGATGTTGTAATCCGCGAGCGTGCGGCCATCCTCAAGCTGCTTGCCCGCGAAAATGAGGCGCTGCTGGTCAGGGGGGATACCCTCCTTGTCCTGGATTTTCGCCTTCACGTTGTCGATGGTGTCCGAAGACTCCACCTCGAGGGTGATGGTCTTACCCGTGACTGCGAGGAGGGAAAAAGGGGTGGGAAGTGGGGGCGGGTGGTCAGCGAGTGCCCTCGAGTGCCCTGCAGCTAGAAAAAACGATGCCGTTTTCGCGACGAACGCGGACGCGGAGCGCGCGCCGCGGCTGCCCCCGACGACCACGCGATGCCTCCGGAGACGACGCAGCTGGGTCGACACAACACGTGCGGTGTCGCCCACACGCTTTCCGAATGCATTCACATCACGTGGGAGGTCGCCACGGCGGTTTCCGGATGGCCGAACCCCGCGCGTCGCGTGTCATCGGCATAAACCCTAGAACTCCGAACCGCGTGGGACACCGCATCGGGAGGCGCTGACGAGTACGCGACGTCCGCAAACGGGTTCGCGCGACTTACGGGTCTTCACGAAGATTTGCATGATGGCGTTCCTTGAACGTCTTCCTCAAAGCCGTTCTGACGCGCGGCCAATAAGGGCGAGGAGTGCGCGAGGGTCGAGTCTAAAAAGCCCATCGTCGCGAGAAACGAACGAAAGCGAGAAAACAGGTGGACAACGAGAAAACTTTGACAGAAAAGTGTGACGAAATCCGTACGAGCAATCAGTCATGATATTGTACGTTTGATCACAAAAGTCGTTTTCATCTCCATCACATCCGCTCCAGAGGTTCGATCATAAGCAGCCTTAAACCGTTGTCGATTACTTGCTTGAACGCCTTGCACAGGTGCACCCTGGCGTGCATCGCACTCGCGCCGTCCCAGCCCCCCGCGTCCAGCACCGAGTCCACCGGAAGAATCCGCACGCCGGTCGGTCCGTAGTACGCGGACAGCGCTCTTACCATGTGGTTCAGAAAGTCGCACACTTTGTGCGTGCCGTACTGTGGAAGCAGGGGCGGCTCGGGAAGCGCTGGGGACGCGCCGTCCCGGATCATGCTCGCGAACGGTAACATAAAATCCATGAGAATTTCCCATTCCTTGTCGTCGTCAAGCTTACCAGTGTCGCACTTCGACAACTCGGGCAACGCCGGGACGCGCCCATCCGCGACTTTCTTTTCAAACTTCCGCACCACCGACGCGACGCGGGTGGAGTTGTACAGAATGAACGGCGCCGACGCGTCTTCGAAGTCGGTGATTTTCGCGATATCGAAGTTGATTTGTGTTAAGCACCCAACGGAAAGCAACGCGTACTTCATCGCCGCCGTTGATACTTCGTGCGTGACCTGTTCGAAAAACTCAGGCGTGACGTCTTCGCCTTTTTCTAAAAACTTCTTGCCCATTTTTTCCTTGATCACGGTTTTCAGATCGTCGTACAAGTCATCCGCCAGGAGATACCGCCCTCTGCGGCCGCTCATTTTCCCCGTCGTCAGCTTGACAAGGTCGTAAGAAAGGTGGTACTGCCGCCCTTTCATCTCAGGGTTCATCATCATCATCCCTAAACTCACTTTCTGCTGTGCCAGCTCTTGTTCGGAACAAATAATGTTGAGAATCAAATCACTCCGCGCCGCTTTTTTGAACGAGTACACGATATCCCGGTACGTGTACAACGTACTGCCGTCCGGCCGCAACACGTACAACGGAGGGTAATCTTTCTGGTACCCGCCTTTCCCCAGCTTCAAGCCCTGGTCCGTGATGAAGGACGCCATGTCGAGGTACGCGCCCTGCGGAACCCCTTGCTCGTTTTTTTGCGTCTGCGGAACAAAGTAGTCGCTGTTTTTCATGATCTCCAACACCTTGTCATTCGAGCCTTCCCACCCTAGTTCGGATTCGAAGTCGAAAACATCGTGCTGGACGTTGTAGGTTGACAGGGTTTGCTGCACACCGGTCAAGCAATCAACGACCATTTTCCGGAAAATCTTAATCGCCCACTCCTCCTGTTTCTCGTACGCCAGGTTTAGCTTCCCGGCTTCCGTTTTGATATCGTCGATTGTTCGGATATCCGCGATCATCACGGTCATCATCGCTTCGAATCGCTCCCTTAAGTCCTGGTAGATGTCGAAATACTCCACAACGCCTTTGGTTTTCTTCTCGTCCCCAGCCACGGCAGCGAGCGAGGTTCCCATCAGAGCCGCCACCGCGTCTGCGCCGAGCGCGCACGCGTCCTCCAGCGTCCCGAAATCCACACCAACCTGCTGCAGCTCCTGGCACGTATTCATCACCGCGTACATCGCCCCGATCCAGTGGTCGATTTTCATGTACGGCTTGATTTTGTGGTATGTCCTGCTGTACGCCAGCGCCGTGAGGCCGATCTGCGCGCCGAGGTCGTTTACGTAAAAAGCCTGCGTCACATCCCACCCGCACGCTTGTTGCATCTTCGCGAGATGCGCGCCGATCATGACGTTGCGCAGATTACCGATATGAAGCGGCGCGTTGGGGTTGCTGCTGGTGTGCTCGATTATGACTCGCTTCATGCCTGCGTGATCGGTGTGCCCGAATTTCTCGCCGGTGGTCTGTACCAGGTTTAGGACCAAGGAAAACACCCTTGCCCTGTTGACGAACAAGTTCAGGTACGGCCCAACCGCTTCCACCTTGGTGATCAGGCCGTCGTGCCCGCCCTCGATCTTGGCCTGAAGCCCCTCGCCGAGTTCCTTGACATACGCCACCGGGTTCACCTTCCTCGCGGCGCAGAACCGGCTCCATTGCACCGTGAAATCGGCTTTCGTTAGGTCTCTTGACTTGCCCACGGGAGGCAGATCCGTCGCGTCGGGTTCCTTCTCCGCGATGAAACTGCCGATCTCAGCGCTGAGGCGGTCGAAAAGCTCCTGCAGCGGGTCCTTCAGGGGAATAAAGGGGGGGTCCGCGGTCATCGGGTGTGACGCGAGCGGCAGAGACCGTAAAACTCGAGGAAAGCGCGCTCGACGGGCAACGTGCGTGCCGAGAGCGCTGTCGAAGTCTACCCAACTGCGATCGGAAGATCCGCTTTTCCGCCTCGAGGCGGCGGGATCGGTCGGTTGACCACCGAAACTGTTGTTTTTTTATCACTGCGTCCGCCTTCCATGCGTCATAGCCCCTAGCGCGGTGCCACACGCGCTGTTTGGTTGCCCGCGTCGAAGGCAGACTCGCGATTTTCGTGTGACACACGCCGTCTGCGCACGCGCGTTTTGTGTACCATCCGAACCGGCTGTGCTTAGCTACGCTCACGGGCCACGCAATCGGAAAATCGCGCCCCGCCGCCCTTCGCCGCCGCCTGCGAAGCTCAAAAGAACTCGTGATCCACCGTTACCGCTGTACGGCGTTGAACGTGTTTCACCATGGGGCCTAAAAAGAAAAGCACGAAGAAGTTCGAAAAGAAGCACCTCACCGGTGCGATCGTTCGAAGGAAAGCGGAGAAAGTCGCGGCGCAGCGACGCCGGGAGAAGGAGATGCGTTTAGCCGCGTCTATGGCGGAGGATGCGAAGGGCGACGGCGATGGCGACGACGACGACGACGAAGCCGCGGCGGCGGCGAAGGACACTGCGGGAGGCAAGAAAAAGCTGGAAGACATGAGCATTGACGAGTTTTTAAACGCGGGGGCGGGGTACCAGGACGGGGACGGGGGGGATGACGACGATGAGGACGCGGGTGGGGAAGACGATGACGCCGAGCTCGAGGAAAACGAAGATGACGAACCGTTTCCGGATTCAGACGGCGAGGACGACGACGACGAAGACGAAGACGACGCCGCCGACGACGACGACGAACCCGTGGCTAACGTCAAGAAGTCCAACAAGCTGTTACGCCAGGAGATCGATACGCACAAGAAAGACTTGGAGTCGTTACAGGACACGGATCCCGAGTTTTACAAGTTTCTTCAAGACGAAGATTCGGAGTTGTTGGAGTTTGACGAATCGGAGGATGAGGATGACGACGAGGATGATGATGATGAGGACGACGAGGATGAGGATGTTGCCGGAAACAAGCCCGTTAAGCAGCTAAACGCCAAAACACTGACATCCGCCGTGGTGACGAAACTCTGCGAGAAGGCGAGCTCGGGGGAATCCCTGGGCGCCGCGCGCAACCTGCTGCGGGCGTACCGCGCGGCGGCGCACTACGGCGACGAGGACGAGGACGAGGAGGCTGGTGTGCGGTTGGCGTCATCGTCCGCTTTCCACGCCCTTGTGACGTTCACACTGGAGGAGATGGACACCATTTTAAGGGGTTTGCTAGGGCACGAACCGGCGGGGCACCCCGACGAAGCGCGGATGTTCAAACCGCACCAACAGTCGCGGTGGAAGAAAGTGGAACCTTTGGCGCGGTCGTTTCTCGGGAACACCCTGCATTTGCTAGGGCAGCTCACGGACCCTGATATGTCCCGGTTCCTGATGTCAAGGCTCAACGCGAGTGTGCCTTTTTTCCACACCTTCGAGCGCTTGACGCGGAAATCCCTGAAAGCCGTTTTGGCGCTGTTCGGGTCGGGCGAACCCGCGTTGCGGGTGCAGTCCATTTTGCTTATTCGGAACATGGCCGCGGTGCTTCCCCCGCCTACCCTGGAGCGCGCGGCGAAAGGCGTTTACAGGCAGTTCGCCGCGAACGCCAAGTTTGTCAACGCGGAATCCATCGAGCACGTCGTGTTCATGACCACGTGCGTGTGCGAGATTTACGGGCTGGACCAACACCAGTCCTACTCCCTGGCGTTTACGTACGTCCGGCAACTCGCGAGCCTGCTGCGAGGCGCGCTTTCCAACAAATCCAAAGAAGCATTCAGAGCAGTGTACTGCTGGCAGTACGTCAACTGCTTGGAGTGCTGGGTCCGGGTGTTGCAAACGCACGCCAAGGATGAAACCGACCCGCTGCGGCCGTTGATTTACCCCGTAGCGCAAGTCGCGCTGGGCGCGGCGCGGCTGTTGCCCAGTGCGCGGTACGCGCCGTTGAGGTTACGGCTGGTTCGCGTTTTGAACGCGCTTTCAAAAAGCACAGGGCACTTCGTCCCAGTGGCGCCTCTTTTGCTCGAACTTTTAGGGTTCGCCGAGCTGAACAAAGCGCCCGTGCAGACGAAAAACCGCCCGCCTGACTTTTCCCTGGTGTTGCGAGTCGCGAAAGCGGACCTACGCGCACCGGGTGTCCAGGAAATCATCGTGGAAGGCGCCCTGCAGTTGCTCACCGCGCACCTCAACCAGTGGGCGTACTCGCCTGGGTTCCCGGAACTGGCGCACGTCCCGTCCCGGGACCTAAGAAGGTTCTGCAAAGCCACGCAAGTCACGCGGTTCCGAAAAGCGGCGCGGGCGGTTGTGGACGCGGCGGAGCGCAACGCGGATTGGATCGCGCGGAAGCGGGACTCGGTTGACTTCGCGCCGAAGGATTTCGAAAAGGCGCGGAACTTTTTAAGGAACGAACGAGAGGCGAAGAAAGCGCCGATGGAGAAACTCGCGCAAGCCCTCTTTGATAAGGAGAAACAGCGCGTCGCGGCGATGCAAGCCACGGACGTGACGCTTTCGGGCGGCGACAAAAAGGCGAGCGACGGCACGAGCGACTCGGACGACGACGACGACGACGACGTGAGGCGCGGCGGCGAGGATGACGACGAGTTCTCCGACGAAGACGACGAAGGCGGTGGCGCCGGCGACGAGGAGGACGACGAAGAATTCGACGGGATGGAGGATGAGGACGTCCTCGCGGCGTTAGCGTCGCGCGCGGGAGCCGCTGGGGGAACCGCGGGCGGGCTCACCCTGAGACCCACGCTTCCCCCGAAACGAACCGCCGCAGACGGCGACGACGACGTGGTGGAGGCGATGGTGTTCAGCGACGACGAAGAAGAAGAGGAGAAACCAAAACCGAAAAAGAAGAAGAGGTATTGAGGAGTGGGGCTTTGTTTAAGTGTTATCTCCGGTCGACTCCCTTCATGTTGGGCTCTTTTTTTTGTTTCCGAACGTCGAGCTAACCAGAGCGGCTAGATCCGTACGCCTTTTACCTCGCCCTCACGCCGTCTTCCCCCCCTCCAAGCACCGACCGCACCGTTACTCGTGTTACTTTTTACTCTTCTTTCCCGCCCCGGCGACCTGTCTCAGCTTCACCAAAAGCGACGCCGCGGTGTCGGCGTCGACTTCGGGCGATATGGACAAACCGTTTTCGTCGCTCCGCCCCGGGACGGCGAACGCGACGGTTGCTTTTTCTTTTCCGTCGCCTTTTTCTTTTTCGTTTCGGCGCAGTAACACCAAAACGACCCCCCCCACCCCCCCCGTGTTTCGACTCTCCACCCGCTCCCAGCTTTCTTTCGTGAGCGGCGCCATTTCGTCCGGGGTGAGCCGTAGGATCTCGCCCTTGCCGGTTGAGAAAAAAGACGTTTTATCAAGCTCCTCCACGTCCACGCCCTCCGCGCGCGCCGCGAGCAAAACCTGCAAATCCGTCGGCACCACGCGCACGCGCCGCAGTTTCATCGCGCTCGCCAAAACAGCAGACCCGCCAACCGTGAAGTCGTACGGGAACGTAGACGCGTCGGTTGCTTGCTCCTCACGAGTAAGCACCCTTGGGCGAAGCGCCTCGACTCCCGCGGCGGCGATGGCGACGCCGCCGAGCGACGACAAGTCCCTCGCCGCGGCGGGCGAAAGCGTGACCACGCCTGGCACGATGAACGCCGAAAGGGTCAGTCCCTGGTAATGTGTATTACATAAACAGTCGTGGTAATCGGGCCGATCGCAGAGGCGGTGTGTGGTGAATGGCAAAGTTCCGTACCCTTCCCGCCGAGCCACAGCCTGTTTTGAACAGATTTACCAACCCCCAACGTCTCCGCGATCGCCAAAGCTTCGCCTGGAGGCAAAGGCCGCACCGGGTCGGTCCAGTCCGCCGTGGCTCGCGCCGCCGCCGAGGCGTGGACCCGCTTCGCTTTTTGCGTTTTCTCCAAACGGCGTTTCCTGTGTTTTTCGTGGTCCGCGCTTTCCGTGGTAACCGCCGCCGTCGTCTCAATCGCCTCGCGTCTGCGAAGCATCGCCACGAAGAACCCGCCCGTGTCTTGGTCGTGCGGTAGGATCCGCGCGCACCGGTCCAGGTGAAGGTCCCGTGTTGTATCCCCGCGCGGCGGCGGCCACATCGTCGCCGCCGCGCACGGCATCCCCGCGGCGACTGCGTTTTCGAAACTCGTGTAAAACTGACAATGCACGTCCTCTTCCGAATCCGAATCCTCCGCCGAGTCGTCGAAATCGCAGTCGTCCTCTTCCGAATCGGCGCCGAGGTTCGCGTTTTCGTTCGCACACGCAAACGCGAAACTTCTCCGCGCCGTTTCCGACCCGCGAACCACGTGCTCGCCCACTCTCCAATGGTGCACGCCTTTCCGGTGAAGCAAGCCTTTCTTCCCACAAACCCCGAGCGGGTTCGCAACCAGATCGAACTCATCACCACCAAGACCGCACAAAACCGCCGCCACCACGGCTTCGTCCTCCACCGGGTTCAAACTGCACGTGCTGTACAACAGCACGCCCCCCGGTTTCACCAGTCGCAACGCGTTCGTCGCAATCGCAACCTGCGTCGCGTGCAGCGCGTTGCCGAGCCCGGGGTGCCACCGCTTCAAAACATCCGGATCCTTGCGAAGCGTGCCGTCGCCCGAACACGGGACGTCGGCGAGAACGGCGTGGTATCCTTTTGTTTGTTTGGTTTCTTTCGAGGCGCCGCCGCCGCGGCTCCCTTTGCCTTTGCCGGAGTCCGAAACCACCGTCTCCCAAAACACGGGCACCGGTATGTCCTGTCCCATCGCGCACGTCACCACCAGCGATCCTGTTTCGTGAACGTCCCGTTTGTGCCGCCCGAGCGCCTCCCGCAAGGTATCCACGCGTCGCGGGTTCCCGTCGTTCGCCACGACGAGGCCTGATCGCTGCGTTTTCGTCGCGCTGTTGTCCGCACTCGCCGCGGCTTTGGCGGACCCCGAACCGCGCCCCTTGCTGCAAAAACTCACCGGGCTCACCAGCTCCAAAAGCTGCATGGTTTTGTTTCCCGGTGCCGCGCACACGTCAAGCACGCGGTCGCCTGGTTTCAGTACACGCGAAAGCGCAAGCACGGGGAGCATGGAGACAGCTTCTTGCCGCGCGCACACCCCGTTTGCCACGCCGACGGTCACGGCGTTTGCGACGAGCGGGTGCAGTTTTCTGTGGTGCCCTGCTTGCGCCTGGTCCGCCACCGGGTCCAAGCACCGCCACCCTTCGCCTGGTGGCATCCAAGGAATAGGAGCTATCAAGCCTATCTTTTGTAACGGTTTCAGCTTGTGGAACACGAACTCCGCCGACGTTGGATGCGAAACGTGCGTGCGAAACGTGATTGGTAACGATCTGGCAAAGGCGGCGCGGGACAAGGCGAAGTCACGCGCTGGGGCCACGCGCTGCGCTTTGTAGTACTTGGTAAACAATCGCGGGCCGTGTCCGAACTTCCGGAATAACAAAAGCTCGCGTTTCTCCAGCTGCGCGGACCTGAGCGCGTTCTTGGGAGCGGGTCGTTTGAGGGCGGTGGACTTTTTTTTTTGACGCGCGTCGGCGGCTGCTGATGCGCCCCCCGCCCTTCGTTTGGAAGACCCATCTTTCCCTCCCTTTTTCGTCGTTTCAGGTCGCGGCCGCTTCATCCGAACGGGTAATCACCACACCGACACTCCGCGCGCTTCGAAGTGACGGGAAGGGACCGTGGTTCCGGAGGAGAAGCGCGCCGGTGATTCCGAGATGAAATTGTCTCGAGGCTATATTTTTTTTGGGCCAGCTTTTTTGCCTTGTTACAGGAGCGGCACGGCAGCCATCGTCACGGCTCATGGCGCCCCCGCCGTCGTCCTCCGCGATGGGCGCCTTCGCGGCCGTGCTCTACGGCGCAATCGCCGTGGCCATGGGGTTCATCAACAAGGCCGTGATGAGCGTGTACGGCATGGAGGAGAGCAACTTCCTTCTGCTGACGCAGATGGTCGTCACCGCGTTGGTGCTCTTCGCGTTGCGCGGCGCAGGGAAGGTGCAGTTCGCGCCCATCACCGTGGTGCAAGCCAAGAAGCTGCTCCCCGTGGCGATCCTGTACAACGCCAACGTCGCGTTCGCGCTGGCCAGCCTGGCCAAGGTCAGCGTGCCCACGTACAACACCCTGAAGCGTCTCACCCCCGCGGTGGTGCTCATCGCGAACTCCGTTTTGCGTCTGCGCGACCCCCCATCCAACGAGGTGGTGACGAGCATCGCGGTGGTGGTCGCAGGGTGTTTGCTCGCGGGGTACGGCGACCTGGAGTTCGACCTGGACGGGTACGTCATGGGGCTCACGTCGTGCGCGTTGCAGGCGAGCTACCTGCTAGTGGTGGAACGCAGTGGCGCGGAGAAAGGAATGGACTCGGTTTCCATAATGGTATACAACGCCTTGCTCTCCGCGTTTCCGTTGTTCGTGCTGGTGCTCTTAACTGGTGAGCTACGGGCGGGCGTGGATCGACTCGTGTTACTGTCGGATGACCCCGGGTTCGTGTGTCTGTTCGCCCTGGCCCTCGCCGCGGGAATGCTTCTGAACTACGCCTTGTTCCTGTGCACGCTGACAAACTCGGCCCTCACCACAACTGTTGTGGGCGTTTTGAAAGGCGTGGTGAGTACGGGTTTGGGTTTCTTCCTCCTTGCCGGCGGCGTGGCACCGAGCGCGACGCAGCTGTTGGGGATCATATGCAACACAGCCGGGGGGGTGCTTTACTCGTTGGTGACGTTTCGGGAGAAAAACGCGCACCGGCGAGTGAAGCTCAAGATGAGCGACGCAGACCTGGCGGGGAAAAGTTAGTATCAGGTATCAGGTAACTGAATTTAGAATCAATAGTAACAGGTCCTGCTGGACGTCGCCGCGGCCGCGGGGACGACGTGTTTGAAGTGCGGGACGGATACGACCAGTAAGTGGCTCAACTGCAAAGATGAGCCCGGAACTAAAATGTACCAGCCTTGCTACGGCAAGAACCTGCTGGACGTCGCCGCGGCTGCGGGGACGACGTGCGTGAAGTGCGGGACGGATACGACCAGTATGTGGATCAACAGCAAAGATTAGCCCGGAACTAAAGTTTGCAGGTCTTGCTACCACAAGAACAGCTACGAGAAAAAGAAGGCGGCCAGCGCAAACGACAAGTGAGTCTCCGGACGACCTGGATTTTTGAAGCGATATTAGCTGCTTCCAGCAAATCTATCGTCACCGGCCTACGTTAAACACATCACATTAACACATCGACAACCCCTTCCCTTAACACCCCAACCTACGCCGAGAGACTTCTTCGTCCCTTCGATCTGCGTCGGTTCAAAACCCGCCGCCCCCCCGCGGTCATCATGCGCTTCCGGAACCCGTGTCGTCGTTTCCGAACCAAGTTCGAGGGCTGGTACGTGCGCTTGGTGTGCGCTTGGATGACGTTTTCGGCGATTGGTTCGTCGCCCACGATTGGACCTTTTTCCGCAACTTTTTCGTCAACGATCCAACTCTCCTCCAGCTTTCGCATCAACCTTACCACCGGGTCTTCGTCGTGACGCGGCGTCACGGACGCCGTTTTCCCACGGTGTGCCCATACCCCCTCGGGTGAAACCCGCAGCGCCGCGAACACGTCGGCGACGGTTTTGTCCAGCCGCGCGTGTTGTTGGTTGAACGCGATTTCCGACCGGTCGTGCCCGGTCTCCTTGTCCCCGAATTCCGCACGTTCGCTGTGGTCACTGGTTTCCCTCGCATAAGTGCGCCACTCCCGGACAGACCCGCCGCGGTCCACCAACCCGTCCCGGACGCGGCCGCCCCTCGCGAACGACGACCCCGCGCTCGTCGCCACCGACGCCGCGAAGGGGGGAATCGAGATTTGGGCCATGTTTGCAGCGGGCACCCACGTGGGAACGACGGATCCGGCTCCGGCGAAACTCGGAGCGGTGTGGCGCGGGCGGACATGGTGCGTTAGCCGCGCGAGCAACGCGCGTGAGGCGCGGGAGGCCATGGTGTGATCGGTACCGGAACCGAGCCACGCGTGGGTTCACCAGATGCGGCCGGGGCAATCAATCACCCACGAAGCACAGTCGCACTGGTTTGCCCTACCGCTTCGCGACCGAGCCGGTCGCGAAGCGCGAAGAGGCCGTGCGCGGAGGAAACACGGGGGCGCTCGACGACGTCGGGAGCGGCAGCGGGGTTGAACGCGCGGGATGTGCGCGCGATTATGGCCGGGCGGCGGAACGAGCAGCCTCATGTCGTCATCACCGCGGCAACAACCCGCGATCGTTGAACTCTTGCAGCAGATCGCAAAATTGCGGACGAACGAAAAAACAGATCGAAAAAAATGACGAAGCAACAGTGGTACCACCAGGTACTCCGCATCGTTTTACAAGCGAAATTGGAAGGCGAGGAACTCACTACTCCGTAAATGGAACCCTTGATGCGTCGTTAAAATCGGTTACTTCTTCTTCTTTTTCCAAACTGTTCCGGTTTCTTCGTTCGACGACGACGACGACGAAGTGAACGACGCGGACGCCTCCGCGATTTCCTCCACCGTCACCACGGTTTCCACAACCGTGGTTTCCGTCGTGACGGTTTCGCTCGCCGCAACCGCCGCGCTCACTTCGGTGGAGGATATTTTCCCATTCAACTTCACCTCAGAAGCCTTCCCATTCCCCAAGACATTCAAACTCCCACTCACCAGCTTGGGCACGGAAGGCACCACCACCTTGGTGAGCGCCACGGTTTCCCGCCAAGCGTCCTTCGCCTTTGGGCCCGCCGCCGTGAACGTTTGCCGCACGGCCTTCGCGAACAACCCGCCGACTTTGTACCCGACGGGCTTCAGCTTGACTTTCGAAAAGTCCAGGGAGTTGCGTGAAGCACTTCCCGAGGATACCTTGCTTTCTCTTTGAGTTGTGGTGCTTATTTGTTCCACTTGAACTGACGACGAACCGGACGCCGCCGTGGCGGTGGACGCGACCGGTTTGGGAGTCGCGGTGGACGTCGCCGTCGCCGCAACCGTCGCCTCGCTCGTAACAGCAGCCACCTTCCAAGTGCTTGTTTGCGTCACAGCAGAGGAGGTCACCGAGTTTAGGGTGGACTCCTCGGTCGTCGAAGTGGCGTACGTCGACGACAGCGACGCCGCCTTGGACACGAACGAGCGCGACGACGAGTCGTCGGTGGCGAAGGCGGCTAGAAACGCGTCGGCGTCGAAGGTGGACGACTTCGTGGTGGTGGGCAACGAGTTGGGAAGAGCAACGTCCGACGAGGAGCCGTACTTGTCGTACTCGCCGTACGACGACGAGTACGACGACGACGAGCTCGACGACGACCCACCCCCACCGCTGGTTCCGTACTTTGACGTCAACTCGTTGTAAATCCTGTCCACGTCGCTCTGGTCTACCTTGAACGCCGCGCCGTACGACGACGCGTTTGACTTTACGTCTCTGGACGATTCCCGCTCGTCGTACGAGTTCGTCGTTTCCGATGTCGCGAAGGATGAGATGGATCGAATCGTCGTTTTAGCCTCGGCGACCCTGCGCATCATCACCGCCTTTTCCTCAGCGCTCATCACCCGGCTTGACGCTTCGAAAACCGCCGTCGCGGGCATGGAACTTTTCGGCGGACTCTCCGCGGTGACAACCGCGGGGGGGTCAACCCTCGCGCGAGAGGTTGGGTCAATCTTGTCGGCCCGGGTGACAAACGACGCGCTTGACTCCACGGCCGCGGGTTGTGTCGACTCAACGCGTTTCGCCGTCGCCGTCGCCGCCCCCACGACCGTGTTTTTCTTCGAAACCGTGGTGACCACCTTGTGCACGCCGATCAGCAAAACGATCGCCGCCGCGGCGGCGTATGCCGGCGTGGCGTACAGCATGGAGCACGCAAACTCCGCCCCGGACAGGAACCAGGACACCACGATTCGCAGCATGGTCAGGGAAACCGCGGCGACGGTTTTGAAGGGCTTGTAACAAAGAATCTTCGCCCACTGGCCGTTCGCCGCGGCGTCGGCGAAATACGCGGCGCCCGCGACAATCTTCAAAAGGAACGAACCGAGCGGCGTCTCGGGGTTGAGCAACGGGTTCGAATTGCTTCCGGCCGCTCCAGTAGCGCTGCTCAGCCCTCCCCGAATACTAGACCCCAAGTTGGCGAGCGAATCCTGGGTCTTGACCGCAAGCAAAAGCGCGGCGTCGTACACGTCCAGGGCGAACTCAACCGCCGCGTCGCCGGCGACGGCGCTTCCCGATTTCAACGCCACGAAGGCAGCTCTCGTCGCGTCTTGCGCTGGCGCAAGTTTTTCCGCGGTCACCGCGCCGACCAGCGGTTCAACGTCGCCGTACGCGAACGCCAGGGCGGCGGCCAGCACGGCGGCCGCCACCAGCGCGGCCGTCAACGCGCTTTGGCCGTCACTCGAACTCTCTCCTTTTGAACCATCACCCACCGCCGTGGCCTGCGCCACGACGCTCCGCCGCAGTGGCACCGCACGTCCCGCGATGGTGTGCTTCCGTGGAATCGCGTCGATGGCGACGACGCGGCCGCCTTGGGCGGCGACGACGCGCGCGCGTCGCTCGCGTTTGGGCAAAGCGGGGATGGCCTTTGGCGCGAATTGATCGCGCCACGATCCGGGCGCCACACGTCGCGACGGCGTGGGTCGGACCGGCGTGAAGCGCGCCATGGGCGCGAACGGCGCCGCGGTAGCTGCGAACATCCTCACACGCACTCCCGTCGCCTCGGCCGGCCTGTGGTTGTGACGTACACGTGTGTGGAGCGGGGGTCAGACACGCACGCTACGCCTGTTACGACGGTTGGGGATCACTACCGCAAACGAGGCACAAAATTTAAGCCACGTCACGCAACGCACGCGACTCCACCACAGTCGCACGAGCGTGTCGGGTTGGACACTCGATGGACGTACCGAACGCTCGGGAGTACTGCGGAACGACCTGTTGCTACGCGACCGCGCGGCACCGGTCTGCCCAGCCTGCGAGTGGGGATCACTAGGCAACGTCTCATCCAAGAAATGAAAGATGTGTGGACCAACGGAAAAGTCGCGCCGAATCGAGTTTGGCTGGAGTTCATGGAGGCAAGCGCTCCCCAACTCTTCCGAGTTCCCATTCCTAGCGTCGCTGGGACTCGTGTCCTCATGACGGTCCAGGATAAGATCGACACGAAGTTCCTGAAGGACACCGTCGCGGATGTCGTGGTCAAGGCGTGTTCCGCGTGCGCGGTGGCGCGCCCGGATGACCCCGTCGGGTTCGTCGCCGGGTGGCTGGAGCAGTTCGTGGAAAACGACGCGATCCTAAAGAAGCGCGTTGGGGAGCTGACCGTGAAAGCCGCGGAGGAGACGGCGGATGTTGAGGTACGTCACGAGACGACCTGGACACTTGGATTTTCGTCAGGCTCCAAGCACGCACGTTCACGCTCGCGTGCGTGTATACTAGTTCATCTCACGCGCGTCTCGTCGTCCCCGCGTCGCGCCAGCCCCGATTCGGAACATCCCCTCTTTTTCTCTCTCGATTTAGAGAAATTCTTTCACGCATTCTCTGACCACCACATCATCCATTAAACCCCCGTCCACACGCACAGGCTCGCGCCAAGACCGCATCTGCTGTGTCGGACCACGCGCAACGCGTGCAGGCCGCGCTCGCGCACCTTGCGTCCCTAAGCGGCGACCCCGATGAGTTGTACGTCCACGCGGCGAACTATGCCCTGCGGCTGTCGTCCACCGGCGGAACCGGCGTAAGGGCGTACGTCGCGGATTTGGAGGAACCCGAGGAGGACGAGATGGCAGCAACGTTTGAGGAACCAGGGGAGGGCGAGGAACCCGCTGTGGCGGCGGAGACGGAAACGGATGAGACCGAGGATACCGGTTCGATTCCCGAGCCCGGCGAACCCGAGTACGGGAAGTTTTTTTTCCGGTACGTCGCCGTCGCCGCGGCGAAGGGCGACGACCAGAATTTCTTGGTCGGCAAGAAACTTGAACGAGGCGTGGGGGTTTCGTTTTGCATGGTGGACAACACACCAAAACAGCCCTGGATCGATATCCAACACGTGATGACCTACCGAGGTCCGCCGTTGGAGACGAGGGAGGGCGACGAACCAACCGACCCGGACGCTCCGCCCCCACCGGCGAAGGTACACTTCGTCGGCGGGTTCCCACGCGCGGGTGCGTTTTTCGCCGTGCCCATCGTTTTAGTCACTGGCGAAGTCGCAGGGATGCTGTGTCTCGATTCCGTAAAGACTTTAGGGGGGGGTAACGGGCTTGCGATTCCCGACACGGACAAGGACTGGGTGCGTTTGGTCGCCGCGGCGGCGGCGACCGCGATGGACGCCGCCGCCGCGCAACGGCGCGCGACGCTGCTCCAGGCGCGGGACGAGCAGACCGCGATTGTCGCGGCTATCGCTGCAGCGGAGGCTCCCGATGAAAGCGAAGCAGCAGAGGGTGAGGCTCCCAAAGAAAACGAAGCAGACGCCGAACCAGAACCAGAAGAGGAAGCGCCTCCCGAACCCGAAGAGGGCGTGGAGATGAGCGACGAGGACACTATCAAGGCGTTGGAGTTCAAGAAACGAGACCGCGAGAAACGGTTAGCGGTCGCTGAGGTGGCTTTACTCGCAACGCAAAAGCGCCTCGCCCTTGTTGCGCACCTGGTTGACCTTGTTGACGAAACCGCTTTAGGTGAAATCCGGTCCGCGCCGCGGGCGCCGAAACAGACGTGGCGCGTGGTGAAGGCGGGTTTGTACGCGGCCGGGTTTAAAAAGTTTGAGTTCGACACGTGGAGCTTGACGCGCAAACTGCTGGGGGGCGAATTTCGAACAAAACTGCAAAACCTGAACCCTAACGACGTCACGAAACGGGACGCGAAAGCTTGGGCGGGGGTGCACAAGTGTTTGGCTGGGGTCACGGCGAACGCCGTGGTGAGGGAATCGAAAGTCGGCGCGGTGCTGCACCGGTGGGTCGACGCGTTCGTCGCGGTCAGCGACGCCACGCTTGAAGTGACCGAACTGAAAACCGCGATTGAGGATTTCGAAAACGAGGTGGAAAAAACACAGGAGAGGATCGCGGAAGTGGTGGCGGATGCGGAAGCAGCCGCGGAAGCGGAAGCAGCGGCGGGGGGGGCGGAAGCGGAAGCAGAGGAGACGACCGCGTCTTGAGAATCTTGTTGATATGAAAAATAAGCGTTTTTCGAGATTCAAATAGCCGTTGCGTCTTGGCGAATAATAGGATGCGACGAAACTCGCGGTCGTTGCTCCGCCCGCCAGCGTTGGCGGGAGCCAGAGCGAGCCGCGTGCGACGCGTGCTTTCTTCGTCGCACGCTGAAACGCGTATCACGCGTGTCGACACACCCGGCCCTAAGCCTCGCGTGATCCCGGACCGTAGTGGACGCGGACGGGTGCGTTGTTTCGTCCCGCATTTAAAACAAATCTCGCAGGATGGCCAAGCCTGCGACTTGCTCCCGCAAAGCCAACCCGCCCGGTCGCGGAGGCAGCAGCGCGGGTACGGAGCAACGCAACAAGCTCAGGAGCCTTCACCCAAGCGCTGAGCTGATTAAGTTTTACCGCGAGCGAGTCGCTGATTTCGAACGCGAACGGGATGAGCTCATCGGTCGCGTGGATGGCGTCGGTATCCGCCGCGCGGAGCTACATCAGGCGGAGTGGGAGTTGAAAAAAAGAACCGACGAAACGACCGAGCTTCAGAAAGCGCTTTCCGACGCGCACGCGTATCTTTTCGAAGAACGCGAGCGATTGCTAAAAACCCAAGCCGAGAACGACGAGTTGAAACTCCAGGAAGTAGAGGACCGACGGCGGATACAACACCTGCTACAGCTGATGAACCCGGCGGAGCCCGTGGTGGAGTTTTCGCGGGACGCCGGGCCGACACAACCGAGCTCCGCTTCGTACGCGAAAAACACGGCAAACGCCGATATCAGGGCCCGGCTCACCGTGCCGAAACCGACGCCCAAGGATTCAAGTGACAAAGATTCAAACGCGCCTTCACCAGCGCCCGCTTCTCAAAACAACGCGGGCGTCGCGCGAACCGTGTTCCTCCCCGCGCAAAACGTGGAGACGATGACGCTGGCGGTGACGTCGCTGAAAGGCCAGCTCGCGGATCTGCGGAAGTTCAGCGACGAGCGCGTCGCCGCGCTTTTGGAGGACCGCAGGATCCGCGACGCGGATGAGATTCTTCAGAAACGTGAGTACGAAAAGAAAGCGGTCGAGTTGAGACACCGGTTGGCGCGCACCGAGGACTTGCTACAGAAAAGCACCAAAGACTACATCACCGCGCGGACGAGCCCGTACATCGTTCAGGAGCAACAGGCGCTTCTGGAACTGGAGCTCACGAAACTGTCAGGGGAGCGCCGGGAGATGCAGAGCACGATTGCGAGCGCTAAAAACGACGCGTCCGTGATTGCCAAAGCCGAGGCGGATACCTACGTCAACCAGTTCAAGGACCAAATGCAGCGCCGAAGCGCGATCGCGACGCAGTACGAGCTTCGGATAAAGGAACTGGAGAAGGAGAACAAAAAGGTCAAGAAATCGCATAAAGACCTGGAACAGAGACGGGTAATGGACCTGGAGGGGTTCACCTCGGATGTCACCACGTTACGGAAACTGCTCAGCGCGGTGGACCGAAGGTTACACCAAACCCGGCTGGCGCAACGCCTGGACGACGACGAGCGCTTGGACGCGCTGTTGGAACAACTGGAGCGACGCGCGCCCGACCCCGCGGACGGCGCCGGGAAACAGACGCATTTCAGAAAAGGCCCAAGCGGGTACGTCGGGCCCATGGCAGCAGGGGGCGTGGCGTACGACGTGCGGCACATACGCAGCGCGTTGGGGTCGGTGGAGGACCGGTTACACGACGCGAGCCGCATGAACATCTCGAGGGAGGACGGAACGGAGGGGGATGACTCGTTCATCGCGCGCGTCGGGGGGGACGGGGCGGAAAGACGATCGGGACGAGAAAACGATGGACCGCGAGTTATAATCGCGGAAGGCGCCGCGGGGCCGCCGAGGAGTAGGGCGTGGAAACCGGGAGGACGCGTGCCGAAGAAAATAAGGTGAGAGTCGAATTTTAATGTGATATTTTCATCTCGATTTCATCACCGCGCAGAGCGTTTCGTTTTCTTTGCCGATTCGGTCCCTGCAGTCGCCTTCCGCTTCCCTTGCTTCACCTGCCGGGGGGGCGAAGGGGCGGGGCTTTCGCTTTCCTTGACTCTTTGCCCGCGTGTTTTCCGAGGCGAAACGCCGGGTTTTGACTTCCCCTTTGACGGTTTCGATGCCTTTTTCGTGATCACAGGGACGGGCGCGGGTTCGGATTCGGATTCGGAATCGGACGCGTTCTCCGCGATGGTATCAAGCGCGTCATCTTCGCTTTCTTCGTCGTCGTCGTCGTCAATCTCCTCGTCCTCCGGATCCAACTCGTCCCCGTCCAAAACAAGGTCATCAGCGTCGTCACCTTCCGCGAGGGTGGTCACCCTGGTCAGCGTCGGCGCTCGGACCGCGGGTTTCACCGCCGCGCCGAGGCAAGCACCCGCTAAGTTAACTTGGTCCACCAAAAAAGCGGGCGCGTCCCCGCCCCAGCTCCGCACCATGCGCGCGATGAGCCCGTCGTCATCACCCGCCGCGCCTGCCACGACTCCGCCGACACCGGCAAGGGCAACCTTTTCAGCGCCGTTCGCGTTTTCCGCGTTTTCCAAATTTTCCAACCCTCCCCCCTCTTCGTCGTCCAGCAAAGCCCCCATCCCCGCCAGGGCCACGTCCAGGAGGTAGGTTCCTCGTAACAAACGGCCCGCGCGCGCGAAGTGCCGTTGCGTGTACGCCGTGAGCGCTGATACGAGATCCGCGGCCCCGGGTACCGTGGAGAGCTCGTCCAGGGACCGCAGACGCAAAAGCGAGGCCAGCACTCTTTGCGCGGCGTCGCAGTGCCTGGCGTTTGAGTTCCACTCCCTTGTGGCACTTAACAAACGGTGCAACGCCTTGCCCTTCACCGTTGCCGTAAGTTGATCCAGCGCCGCGTCTCCGAAATTGGGGTCGAGCAACATGGCGTTGATTGCTTTCAGCAGCGCGTGCGGGTGGTTCAACTTCAGGGCTAACCGGGCGGCTTTTTCGTGGTGCCCGCTCGCCGCGGCGTTCGAAAGCGCCTGCGCGGCGCCCGTTTGCTTCGCCGACACCGCAGCGGCTTCGTCAAACGCGGCTTGCGTGGCGTCTTTCCACAACGTGAGCTTGGCGTCCGCGCCCCCGGTCGCGATGAAGTCGCCGTCCGCATCCGTGGCGAGCGCCCATGCTTTGTCGTCGTGCGCGTCAATCGTGGCGACTTGTGCGCCTTGCCGCACTCCCCACAGCATCAACAACCCGTCCCCTCCGGTAGACAGTAGCTGCGTCCCAGACGTGACGAACCGCAGGGCTAACACCGCGGCGGTGTGTCCTTCCAGGGTCCGCAGACACGCTGCGCCTTGCGCGCCCGCGGTGGGGTCCACGGTCCACAGCTTGATGACCTTGTCCCCACCCGCGGTCGCGACGACCCTGTCGGTTGGCGAAAACGCAACCGCCCAGACGCCTCTTTTGTGCCCGCGGTACGCCCCCGCGGGGACTAAATCGGGAAGACGCCACAACCGCGCGGTGCGGTCGCCGGAACACGTCGCGCCGAAGGCGCCGTTCGGAGCGATGGCGGTGCAATTCACGGACTTGTCGTGCGCGATAGCGGCGGCTTTCGCGGGAAGGGATACTGGAAGCTCACCTGGTTCGCACTTCGCCGCCGCTTTCACCGCGGCGGCGATATCCCACACCCGCGCGACCTTATCGGCGCCGCCGGACAGCGCGATCGGAGCGCCCCCCCGTTGCGCGAATGCCACCGCCGCGACAGCGCCGACGTGCCCCTCGCCTATTGCCAAGCACCGACACCCCGCGTTGTTCGCGGTTCCAGCGAGGCGCCGCTCGTCGTCGCCGCTCGTCAGCGCCGCCGCGGCGGGAGTGAGGTCCCACAACCGCACGGTGTGGTCGCGGCTGCCCGTTATGACGAGCGCCTCGCCACACGGCCCACGCGCCGCGTCCAGGGTAAGAATCGCACCCGCGTGCCCGGTAAGCGCGACAGTGCACGCCATGGTGTTTGGGTCGAACACCCGTAACAACGGCGAGTTCGTCGCCACGGCGAGGGCGGAGGCTTTCTTTCCCTTGCCTTTCGCGGAGCTTTCGCCCCCCGCGCCGGGAAGAAACGCCGCGGCGATGATCTCGTCGGTGCTCCCGATGAGCTCGCGCGTGACTGTTATTGATGCTTGGTCACTCACTTCAGCGCCGTTTACATCTACATTACCAGCGCCGTAAAACAGCAGACGCGAATCTCCAGTCACCGCGAGGAACCCGTCCCCGCTCGGCGTCGCGTGCAGCGACGTAAACGCCGCCGCCGCCGCGTCGTCGCCGGCTTCGTCTACCAGCTGTCCCGCGTGCGCCCCCCCTTTCGTGGTGCCGTGTCTTAAACTGTGACTCTCTCCAATGGGCTTGCCCGACCCCACTCGCCACACCCGCACGATACCTTTCTCCCCAGCCGTGGCGAAGTAAACAGATTCGGGTTTGTTTTTCAACTCCTTGGCCCCGATCATTCGCGCGGCGGCGACCTGATCCACGGCGACCATCCCTTCGCAAGCTTCGTGCGTCGGCACCGTGGCGACGTGTTTGTGCGTTTTCAGGTTCCACTGGTGCACCACGTTGTCCCTGCCCGCGGAAAGCAGGACGTCCGTACCACCTGCCGCGGCCATCGGGACCGCCAGCGCGGTGACCGAACTGGTGTGCGCGTTCATGGATCCCACGCATTTGCGATCTCGAAGGCTCCACACCCGAATCTCACCATCATGCGCTCCCGTGTACAGCTCCAACCTGCGCGGGTCAGGGTGGAATTGCGCCACGGTGACCATCGCGGCGTGGCCTTTAAACGCGTGCGTGCAGAAGCCTTTCGCGACGTCCCACACCCGCGCGGTGCGGTCCGCGGACGTCGTCACGAGAAGCGTGCCGGATGGATCCACGGCCATGTGAAGCACCGGGGTGGCGTGCGCCTTGAAATGCCGCACGCTTTTGCCGGTGTGCGTGTCCCACACCGTACACCGCATGCTGCGCGACGCGGAGAACACCAGGCCGCCGTCTTTCGACCAAGCCAGCGCGGTAACCGGCTCGGTGTCTCCCTCCAAACAATGCACAACCCTCCCGGTCGCCACCTCCACGATGTTCACAGACTCGACGCACGCGGTCGCGACCAAGGTTCCATCAGGGGACAACCTCACAGGGCCTCCCGTGTGGAACACCTCCAGAGATGCCGCCTCGGCATACGCCTTACGCGGCTGCGCTTGGACGTGCGTCATCCCGGCGCGTCAACCTCTGCCGCGCTGTGGCCGCCGCCGCCGAAAAAATAGGCGGAGCGGCAAGGGTAAATAGGGTTAAGTATACATTTTCCAGTTACCAGTTTGCAGTTTCCACTTTCCACGTTTCCAGACTACAGAGTTCTTCTCCCCCCGCTGCCACACCTCCTCACAAGCACACACACCTCCTCGCGCCGCGCGGACGATGACGCCCGACACGCACGGCGCGTCCACGTCGGCTTCGAAGCGACGCGCCGGTCGCGTCTCCCGTGCGATACGACGCGCGCCGGTCGTGTCTTTCCTCGTTCTCCTTTGTGTCACTTCTTCGCTCTTTTTCGTTCCCGTCGCCGGACGAAAAGCGCTTTCCGCGAAGCGCCCCGCGGGTATCATCACCACTGACGGCGGGAGGTTCGTGGATCCCAGCGACGGGAGCACGTTCCGCGTCGCGGGCGCGAACTGCTACTACCTCGCGTACAGCTCGGGCGCTGCTCCAGGCGGGAGCGGACACGACTGGGTCGCGGAAGTCTTGAGGGAAGCGACGAGTTTAAAACTGAACGTGCTGCGCGTGTGGGCGTTTCAAGACGAGTGGTGGCAAAAGGACAGGGCGCTTCAAACGTCACCCGGCGTGTACAACGAAAGGTTTTTGGTGGGTCTGGATACCCTGATATCGCAAGCAGCGGAGCGTGGAATACGGCTGTTGCTGTGCCTTACCAACTATTGGGAGGACTATGGTGCGCGGCTGTGTTTTTTCCAACTTTCTCCGCGTGGTTTTTAAAATATTCTGTTTCTGCATGAGCCTTGTAAATAGCCTCAGCTACGAAAAGGAACGGTCACACCAACGCACGATTGGCTGAGAGTTTACGTCTCTGACTTCCCTTTCCACTCCCTCGCAGGCGGTGCCATGGCTTATGTCAAGTGGGCGCACGCGGCTGGCGAACTTGGTCCAAACGGCGAACAGTTACGTCGCCGGGAGGACTTTTTCACGTCGCAAATGTGCCGTACCTGGTTCAAGCAGTTCGTGACCATGATGTTGTCGCGTACGAATACCGTTACTCAAACCGCTTACCGGGACGACGCGTCTATATTCGCCTGGGAGCTTATCAACGAACCGCGCGTGATGGGCGACGGCAGTGGTGACATACTACAGGAATGGATCGAAGACATGTCGGCTTTCGCGAAAGGTTTAGACGAAAAGCACTTGCTCACCGTGGGCAGTGAGGGATTCTACGGGTCTTCGTCTGCGGATTCGCAAAGAAACGACGAGAACCCGGTGAACTGGGCGGAAACGATGGGCATCGACTTTATTCGCAACTTTCAAACCAGCTCGTTGGACTTTGCGTGCATACACATGTGGGTTGATTTGTGGCTGCACTGCGACGAGGTTTGCAAATTAAATTTCGCGGAGCGGTGGATCGCCGGGCACCTGGAAACATCAAGGGACGGGTTCGACAAGCCCGTGCTTCTGGAAGAGTTCGGGAAGTGGAAACCGCTCGACGTTCGCGACGCGTTTTTTCGCAAAACGTTCCAAGTATCCCTACCCCCAAACTCGCCCGTTTCATCGCACGCGGGCGGCTCGCTGTTCTGGCACATGGACCCGACGGAGTACCCGTACAACGAGGACGGGTTCTCGGTGCAGGCGGAAGTGGAAAGCACGGTGGCTGGCATTATATCTTCCGCGGCGACGCAGGCGTACGCGTCTGACTCGCCCGCCGCGTCCTCTGCGCAAAAGCAGCACCCGCCGAAAGCGCCGGACACCGCCTCGCCTTCGTCGTCAGATGCCTCACAGTCCGCGGAGGTACCCGACGCGACCTCTGGTGCGTCCCCGGGTACGAATTACCGCTCGCCTTCGTCGTCCTCGTCCTCGCCGTCTTCGCCGCTGCCCGACGCAACCTCTGGTGCGTCTCCAAATACGAAGTACCGCTCGCCGTCCGCGACGTCGCGCGGAACCGGGTCGACCGCCCCGGCGACTCCGCGGTACACATTCGACTCCGTCCCGGACTGGGGAAACAAAAACGCACCGGCGTCATCGATTCCGACTCCTTTCGAGGATGTGGATACGGAAGGAAAACCGTGACCGTGACCCGTTTACCCAATGGCGGGCCTTCCTGACGCGCGCGAGACGCGGATTTCTTGCCTCGATACGATTATACGATACGATTATGAATAGACTACGTAAATATGCACAAATTGTCACCGCCGCTTCACGCGCTCTTTCCGTTTTTTGGGTCCCTTCTTCGCAGCGGGTGGCGTTTTGTTCCCCTTGCCCGGCGTAGCGACCTTGCCGTTATCCGACACACGAGAGGTGTCCCCTTCAAGGGACGCAACGGCAGCTTTGTTTTTCTTTTTCTTCCCGACCCCGGTCGGCGTCTTGACTCGCCGCGCCTCACCGAGCCGCGAGGCGAGTGACGAAAACTGGAAGCTCCTGGCGCCCGCCAGTTTCGCAGCTTTCCCGATCGCCTGCCTGTGCGCGGCCGACGCCTTACGCACCCCAGTGCCTCCCGGGGTCTTCCCTCTCAACACACTCGTGCGCTGCGACCCGGGCTTGGGCTTGGGCGGGGTCGCGAAGTCGGTGATGGAAATTAAAAGCGACCTAGGGGTGGCAAAACCCTTCGGCTGAAACGGTTTCGCCGGGGACTTGGACGGTGTTTTGTTTTTAGGTGTGCTTCCCGTGGCCGCTTTTTTTTTGTCACCGGGTTTCTTTCGTGCAGTCCTCGCAACCGCCGCGATCGTGATTTTCTTACCGACGCGTACCTTGCCTTTCTTGGGTGCCGTTTTCGTTACTTTTCTCGTCGGCGCGGCGCGAGCGTTCGCCGCTTTTCTCGCGACGGTCATCGCCGCCGAAATCGCACTCGGGTTCAGCCCGCGCTTCTTCGCCAACACCGCAGCGCGCTTATCGATGGAGCTATTCGTCACCGCCTTGACAGCATCTTTCTTCTTCGCGCTTTTCGTCACCAAAGGCGGCGGTTTTACTGGCCTCTTGGCCTGTTTGGGAGGGGTCTTGACCTGCGCGGCGAGGAAACCGAAGATTTTGAATGTCAGAAACTTGTGAGGACGAGTTATTTGGCGACGAACCGAAATGCACTCGGGAGTCCTCCGAGGAAGCCGTGACGGGCACACGCACCGGTGTTTTCTTAGCCTTCGCCGCAGCAGCCGCTTGCTTCGTCGCTTTCTTGCCCTGTGAGGTGGATTACGTGGAGTGTTGACGGGAAGACAGACGGGGTCAGAACCGAACCGGATTTCGCGCATTTTTTCTTGGCCAACAGATCTGGTCTTCAAATAATCAGCGTTTCGGGACGGAGCGGCGAAGAGACGCACCTGCTTGATCATGTCGTCCAGGGACACGTCCATGTCGGTGGCGCCCATGGAGAAACCACCGAGAGCGAGGCCGTTGAAAGCCATCGTGTTGTCGCGTGAGTAGGGCGCGAGCCAGAGTGTTGGAAGAACGAGACTTTGAGGTCCGTAAAATTTCGTGCTTTCAGTTCTGAAGATGTGACAGGTGCTGCCGCCGTGTTATTACACCCACTGCTGCTACTGCCCCTCCCTCTTCCCTACTGGGTGCGCTCGAATCGCCTCCGCGCACTTCTCGATCGTCCCTCGCTGTTTGCACACCGCGAACCGCACTAACGTGTTCGGGACGTTTTCGTTGTTTGGATCGAAGAAAACGTCCATCGGCACGGCGGCGACTTTCGCGGGACCGGTGGCTAGTGCTTTGCAGAATTCCGTCGACGTCATCCCCGTGGTCGCCACGTCGGCGACGAGAAAGTACCCGCCCGAAGAGACGCACGGAACGACCCCGGAATCGTGAAGTGCGGAGGAGAGGATTTTCACGTTTTCCGCCATCACCTGTGCTGATAAATCAGGAATTAACGCACCGCGAGTTTGCTCGAAAGCGGCGAGACGCGTTGAATTCGTGGAATTCCAGCCATTAGTATTTTGTGTTTGCGCGGCGTCCAGCGCTTTTTTTCGCGTCGCGCCATCCGCCTCGTCCGCGATTTCCAAAAGCGCCCTCGCGACTCCTATTTGCAACGGCGTTGGTGCGCAGAACGAGCAGTATGCGTGCATGATGCGTATAGCGTTTATCAGTGGCTTTGGGCCTAGCACCCACCCCACTCTCCACCCCGACAGGTTCAACAGCTTGGACGCCGTTCCGATGACCAGGGTTTGCGCGCGTACGTTTTGTACGTCGCAGTCCGCGATGCGACGCATCGCGACGTTTCCGAACGTACACCGTTCATAAACCTCGTCCGCGATGATTACGACTCCGAACTCCACGCACAGTTTGGCTATTTCCCTGGTTTCATCTGCCGTGAACACCAAACCGGTCGGGTTGTGCGGGCAACAGTGAATGAACGCTTTTACCTTCCCGGCGCCCGCCACGAACGCGGCGCGCAGATCGTCCATGTCGAGGCGGAACTTCCGGTCCTCCAGTTTCAAACGAACGGTTCGGGGTTTCGCGCCGAAGATCCTGGCGTGCGCGATGTACCACGGAAAGAAGGGTTCCAGGAACACAACCTCCTCCCCTGGGTTGATCAGCGCCTGCATGCACGCGTACAGCGCCTCCGTCGCTGAAGTGGTCACCACACATTCCCTTTCCACCGAATCGCAAGGCACCGAACCAGTGGCGCGGTAGTACCGGTCCACCGCGTGTACCAGCTCGGGTGCGCCCGGGGGTGGCGAGTACTGATTCGTTTTCGGGTCGTCGTTGTTAAGAATAGCACTTGAAGCTGCTTCCCGGGCCACGTCGCTCGCGCCGAAGTCTGGCCATCCCTGTCCGAGATCCAGCACTCCCGGAAGTTTCGCGAGCGCGGTGACATCCGCCCAAACCTGCGAAGCACCCTGGTTCTGCATCTGCGCCCGGACGGTTTCGTTGAGGAACCGAGCGCTGGAGCTTGTGGTGGACATCACGCCCCCCTCGTCGTCCCCGGTTTCGTTGGGGAATCGAGCGCTGGAGCTGGGCGCGGCCGGCGGTCGTACCTCCATCGAGCGCGGGTAACAATGGGGAAATATGAGCTGACGCGACAGGCGACACTTCGGTTTATTTTTTTTCGTCGGACGAATCACCGAGTCGACAATCTGGCACCCGCCACTCCTCAGGGCGCTCTCGCCGCTTGCCCTCCATTCGATCGAGGATGCACGCCGCGACGCCCAGCACTCGGGCGCCAATCGCAACGCGCGCGTGTCACAAGAAAACCAGCCGACTGTCCCCCCTCTGTGCGGCACACGTGGATGCCGCGAAGGCTACCATTCGGTGCCGACCTTTCAAACAAGGTTTTCGCGAAGATGGGACAAACAATCGTTACCCGTACCGCCGCCTGGTCTCCGGGGTCGCCGCTGTCGCGCTGAGCGTCACGCTTTCCGTGACCCCCGCTCACGCGGGGGTTTTCGACAAGCCCGAGGAGAAGGACCCTGTTGAGCCGTTCAGTGTGTTTGGCAGCGTGTATAAGAAGTACGTCATCGACGTGTTGGACGAGGAAACGGGGAGACAGATCGTGGCGCGAAAAAAAGGATTCACCGCTGAGGCGTGCGTGGACGTAATCGCCGAGCGCCAGCAGCGGTTCCGGGTACCAGGAGAGGGAGGGAGCTTGGCACCTGGAGGGCTAACGAGTGCGGCGGTGGCGTTGCAGGGTGCATCAACAGGGTCGTTTAAATCGAGTTCAGAACCCGTGGCGCGAAAACGCGTGTGCGTGACGAAAGAAGTTGCTGGCAGTATCACGAAAACTGAAGAAATGCTCCCGGCGTGCGTCCCGGCGTGTCGCCAAGCCTGCGGCACCAGTATTTCTGCATACGACGCGGAACAGCGCAAAACCGTGGGGTTCGGGTTCACGGAGAAAGACGCGGCGAAGGTTAAAGGGACGTGCGCGGCGCGGTGCGTCAAGGAGTGCCAGAAAAGCGGCAAAGCGTACAACTTCATCGTCCCGTGGCGTTTGTGAGGGTGGTGAGGTGGTGAAGGTGGTGAGAAGAGCAGAGTTATTATTATCGTGAGGCTTGCTCGGGAGAGTTCTGAAATACAGACTACCCCGTCTATGCACTCGCCGCGGCTTGTTCCTTCGCCTGTTTCGCGGCGTTTTCAAACCGCGACTTGTCCACATCACCTAACCTCTTCCACGACGCACCCAGAAGCTTGGCTTGTTCCGGAACTCGCAATCCCTCTGGTAAGTCGGCGCGGGTTTCGGCGCAAAACAACAGGTACGCCGAGGGCGTTCGCTTTTTTTTCGGTTTCGAAGCTTTCGCGGAAGATCCGGATCCGGCGGATGCGCTCGATTCGGCAAACAAAGCGTCCTTCGCTTGTTTTGCGGCGTGTTCAAACCCTAAACGTTCTGTATCCCCAAGCGCCTTCCAGTACGCACCCAGAAGTTTGGCTTGTTCCGTGACAAAAAGCCCGTCCGGTAACGAACCCCGCGTTTCAGCGCAAAACAAAAGGTACGCCGACGGCGCGCGTTTCGGTTTCGGTTTCGCTTTTTTTGTTTCAGCCTTGGCTTTTTTTTTGGTTTTGGACGATACCTCAGTATCAGCGCCATCGCCGGTCCCCTCGTCGCTTCCCTTCTTCGTTTTGCCCCAGCGCCCTCCCTTGCCCCCTGGCGGCTTGCTCCGCTTGCGCGCCAGCACCTCCACTGCGGTCGCCAGGGAAACCGGGCCGAAGGAAGCGCGAACGAGCGCGGCGTCGCGAGTCGCGCCGTTTTCGCGGTTGGTTTTCTTCCGTTGTTCGGTACCACCAACCGAAAAGGTGTTCCCGTCGGAGGTATCCCCCGCGAAGCTATCGCCGGGCGCATCGTCGTCAGGCCGCCCCGCTTCCGCCCACGACTGCATGTCCTCTTCGTCTCCCCCGATTGACTCCGAAACCTCATCCCCACCCTGCCCAAACGTTAACTTCACCTGCCGTACCGCTTCGGCGCGTTCCGCTAGTAATAGTTTTTTGGACAGGCTCGCGTTCACGCCGGCGTGTGAGACGTACCACCCGAACGGCCCGGCGTTCATAACCACCGGCGTTTGATCGCTAGGGTGCGTTCCAAGCACCAACGGGTACGCCAGCAAATCAAGCGCCAACTCAAGGGTCACGTTTTCGCAAGAAATATCCAAAACTTTCAACCCGAAGCGTCGGGCTTTCGATTCGGTTTTTTTATTTCCGCCACTTTTCGCGAGTTTTACTTTTTTCGGTTTCGGTCGTCGCGGCGGTTTCAACATGTTCGCGCGCGCTTCCAGAGTCGACGCTTCATACGCCGTCTCCGCCTCACGCGCGGCTTGTTTTTCCAGTTTCGCCAACTCCAACGCTTCGTGTACTTCAGCCGCGAGTCGTTGCGCGGCTTCCGCTTCAGGGGACAGCTGGTCAACCTCCAGTTCCACGTACGGTCCGTACGGACCGTTGCGAATGGACACTTTTCGTGTTGAGTGCGGGTCGAAGCCGAGGTGAATGGGAAACTGCACCGCGTTTGTGCAATCACCACCCTCACCCACCGTATTCGCTACTAACGATGCGGTGTGCCCGCACTCCGGGTAGTTGCTACACCCGATGAACCCCCCCGTGCGGCTTAGTTTTAACCCCAAACGCCCGGTACCGCAAGACGGACACTTTCTTTTTTCAGGGAGCGTCGCGCGGTCGAACGCCAGCACCGGGTACGGCGCATCGAGGTTTCGGTCCTCCAGTTTCCCTTTCTCGGTGAGTTCCGTGACCAACTTCATTTGCTTTTCCAAAAAGGTATCGTCGTCCCCGAAGAAGTGCACCCCCAAGGTCGCGTCCAGGACGTCCACAACCAGGGACGTGCGTACCAGTTTCAAGTTCTCAACCTCCACCGTGAACGGTGTCCAGAACGCGCGCAGAAAGTCTCGCCATTTGCGCTCGCCGTTCGCCACGTCGTCCAGGGCGTTTTCCAACGCTGCGGTGAACCCGTAATCCACGTACTCGGCGAAGAAGTGGGAAAGAAAAACGGATACCAGGCGTCCCCTGGTTTCCGGAACAAGAGGACCGCGGCCACCAGTGGAAGTGATGTACCCGCGCTTGGTGATGACTTTCAAAATCGAAGCGTACGTACTGGGTCGGCCGATACCTTTTTCCTCCAAAGCCTTCACCAGCGTGCCTTCCGTGTACCGCCCCGGGGGCTGGGTCCAGTGCTGCGCAGAGGTGACTCCTAGGAAGTCGTCGGAGAGTTCCGTGACGCTCAATGCGACTTGCTCATCCTCGGAACTTGGAAAAAGAGTATCGTCCTCGTCCAAATCCGAAACGTTCGCCGCCCTGAACCCGCGCTTGATGTGTTTGTCCTTTTCCACGACTCGCGATTGCGATTTCGCCAAAACCACGCGGTCGCCGACAACGAGCGTCGGCAACCACGAGTCTCTGCCTTTAAAGTCGCTGCCGTACGCGGCGAGGTACCCGGGGAACACCAGCTGCGATCCGTTCGCGCGGAGCCGCAGAGAGCTGCTGATTTCACTGTCAACCGAACAATTCGGTCGAACATCCACCACCACGCGTTTGGTAATCGCCGGCGTCATTTGCGACGACACGGTCCTCGCCCAAATTAATTTGTACAGCCTGGCTTCGTCCGTGTCACGGCCCAGTCTCGTACCCACGGCGAGTGGCAGTACCTGCACGGAAACCGGCCGGCACGCTTCGTGCGCCTCCTGTGCGTTTTTCTGTTTCGATTTGTACACGTTCGGTTTGCGCGGTACGTAGTCCGCGCCGAACTCGGAGGTCACCGCGTTTCGTATCTCGCCAACCGCTTCGTTCGATACGTGCAACCCGTCCGTGCGCATGTACGTGATCAAACCCTCGCCCCAGCCCCGGCCTTCGTACAGCGCTTGCGCGGCGGACATTGTACGCCCGGCCCCGAACCCTAGCTTAGAACTAGCCTCCTGCTGCATCGTGGACGTGGTGAACGGCGGTTTGGGTTTGCGCGCGATTTCTTTTTCGGAAACGTCGGCGACGGAAAACCCGCCTCCGTCGTTCGCGGAAAGCACGTCAAGCGCCGCCGTCTCCGCATCCGCCAAACACGCAAGGTCCATCTTCCCGAGCTTTGTGCCATGTACGTGCGTCAGCTCGGCCACGAACAAGTCTCCCGAGTCTCCTGAGTTACCGGGCTTGCGAAGGTCGCACGCGATGGTCCAAAACTCTTGCTTCGTAAACTTTTCGATATCAAACTCCCGGTCGCAAATCAACCGCAGCGCGACGCTTTGCACCCTGCCCGCGCTGAGTCGCTGCGCGCTTGGCATTTTCCGCCAAAGCACCCCTGAGAGTGAGAACCCGAAAAGGTAATCCAGCGCGCGTCTCGCTAGGTACGCATCCACCAGCGCCTCCGAAACCTGGCGCGGGTTGGAAAACGCGGCGAGCACGGCGGATTTGGTAACCTCGGTGAAGGTGACTCTTTGCACGGCGGGGTACGTTTGCCTGCCGCCTTCTTTTGGAAGGTGTGCACCACCTGCGTCTCGCCCTTTCCCGTTCTCGCCGGCCGGCCGCACGATTCCCTTTTGCGTCAAAAGTTCGAGGATGTGCCACGAAATCGCCTCGCCTTCCCGGTCGGGGTCCGTGGCGAGCACTATTTTTTCCGCGTTTCGCGCCGCGGCGAAAATGTCCCGCAAAACGCCACCCGCCCCGCGCTCCGCCCAGACCATTTCGAACTCGTTTTCGGGAATCACCGACCCGGCTTTCGTTACCAAGTCGCGTACGTGCCCGTACGACGCAAGCACCAAGTGGTCCGGGCCCAGGTACTTCTGCACGGAAACCGCCTTGGCGGGCGATTCCACTATCACTAAAGTCGACGGCGTGCGGTGCGAATGGGTGGAAAGAGCGGCGACCACCGTGGGCCTAAACGCGTGGTGCTTGGACGAAACCCGTGCTGTGTCGTGACCGATTTGGCGGAAGTGCGGCGTGCGCCACGCCGGAGGGTTGCTTGTCAGGCTTGTTCGCGTCAGCGCGTCCGCGGAGTGAAGCGCGTGCGACGCGGGGCGCTTCACGTCGCCGCGACATCGCGACATCGTGGTCGCCGGGCACGAGAAACCCACCGAGAGTCCGCTTTGCAGAAGGCGGCGCACACCGCGCATCGGGGGCGACATCGCGCGCCCCACACCGCGAGGCGACGCGGTGGCAACGGCCGCGGGCGCGGGTCCAGCGCGCGCGACGCGCATTTACGCGCGTCGGCGCGACCGGTAGTGGTGATTGGTAACACTGGTCAAAACGAGGTCGTCCCCGAAGCGACAAAAAAACTGTTGTGACATACAATTACTATCTCTACCGCTTGCGTTCTTTTTTCCACTTGAACTGCGCTTGCTTTTTCTGAAGATGCTTCAGCCCCTCTGGGATGTCCTCGTCGTTCCCGCTGCCGCCCATTTTCCGCTTGTGCCCCTTCGAGTGTGAGATCTCCCTCCGCATCGCCATCTCGCTCGCCATGTTTTTCAACCTCGCCGCGCGCGAAGATTGTTCCCGCAAAAGCTGGTACGCCACTTTCTTCTTTTTCTCCAACCTCTTTAAAACCTTCGGGTCCAGTGTCGTCGCGACGCCAATTCCGGCATCGCCACGCTCCTCCCTCTCCACGGCTCTGGTTAAGTGCGCTCGCACGCCGAGCGCGCGCGCGGCGACGGCGGAGGCTTTTTGTCGCGTCGCGTCGGTGGCGTTTTTTTTCTCCACCGACTTGTCCGTCTCGACGCTTCGTTTGTGTCGCCGCGCCGTTTCCCGGTCCTCCACGAACAGCGTGTGTTTCCTTTTCTTTTTCGTCACCGGGGCTTTTCGAACCAGGTACCCGTCCTCATCGTACTCCTCATCCTCCTCCTCCTCGGAGCTCAAAAAAGACTCATCCGCGTCTAGCCCGACGTTGTGTAGGTTCGCCCTCAACTTCGCCGCGGCTTTCGTTTCAATCGATGCTTTCAACGAGACGTACTTCACGTCCTGCGTTTTCATCAACGCAAGCTCATCCGCGGTGTACTTGTTGCTTTCGTCCGCCCTTCCCTGGTGCACCCCGCCAACCGTCTTACTCCGCTCCATGCCGAAGTAAAACTCGTCCGGGTTCCGGTTCCCGGCTTTGGTTTTCAGGACCTTGATCGCATCTTCCTTTTTGTGGAAATCACGCGCGCGAAGCACGTAGTCCTTCTTCTTCTCCAGCAAACCGAACTTACGCCTCTCCGCGGGCTGCGAACGCTCCTTGTGCGTCTTCCGCTTCACGGCGTTGCGAAGAGCGCTCATGGCGGCCTACCGATTGAACCGACTCCTGCGCAATCACTGAGTGAATTCATCGTCCGCCGCCGCCGCCGTTTTTAAGGACTGAAGAATTTTTTCGGTCGTTGCTTTGTTTTCTCGCGCGCTTTTCCTGGGAAATGGAAATCACACCGCGCCCGCTCACGTTCTCGCTGTCGACGGGCCACTTCGGCGTTTCCCAGGGAGGCCGCGCGACGCGCGCGTTGCCGTCGACGCGCGAACCAACACCTCGGCGGTGGTCCCCTTGTTTGGTGCGCCTTGCCGCTCGTCAGGCGTCACCGATTTGGTTTCTGTTTTCCTGGGAGGCCCATGGCTGGCAAACGGGGCGGTGCGAAAAGCACGTCCTGGAGAGACGATGACGCGGTGGGCGACGGCGAGAACACCGCGGACGGTGACGAGCTTGACGAGCTTGTGGAGCACCAGAAGCACCCGTCGTTTCGCGGGCACCCGGGAAGCATGCAGTCCACGCCTAGGGACGATACGCGACGAAACATGCGCGCGCTGAGGAAAAGTAAAGATCCCGAGGTTGGTGTTTCCGAGGAACCCGTTTCGCAGGTGGACCCTGTTGTGATGCGCAAAATTCAGGGCGACCTTGACAAGCTCGCGCGGCGCAATCGCGAGCGCGAGCGGAGTAAACGCCGGGGCAAGGCCCGGGAAGACAAGGATATCGATCGCGCGGCGTCGCGAATGACGGGCGCCGGCGTCGGGGAAAAAATAATCCACACGCCGCTCGCCGGGGCGCTGGACGCGATGGGCGCACCGCCTTTTTCGCGAAGTGACACGAATGGATCGTTGCACCACGGGAGCTCGCTAGGCGGCTCCTCAAAAAGAGGCAGCTTCGTGGGCGTGGCGTATGGGAATAGCAGCGAAGACGACAACGAAGACGACCGAGTGTCAATCGGTTCGCACGAAAAAGGAGCGAGGGGCTCTTCGGGCGGTATTGCAGTCTCGCCGCGAGCGCCGACCCCGCCTCCGTTTGGGGCCTCCAGCGCAAGTGTCGGCGAGACCCCCGATTCCCTGCGGTACATGGAAGTCATGTCACGGTATCTATCCACCCGAGGCGTGTACGGGTCGTTGCTTGATGAGCTGGAGGAGGAGGGCGTCGAGGTCTGGGCAGGTCTGGGCGCGAATGACGCGACAACCGCGGCGGATCCGGAGACTCCACCGGTGAGTCTCCCTACACAACGAACCGTGGCGGCTCGACCGCGAGGGAGCCACGGACGCGCATTGTCAGGGTCCAATCAGCCGGTAACACCGAACACGCTCTCGCCCGCCGCGCGACCGTTCGCGTTTGACGTGGAGCGATACAAAAACACCGAAACCAAATCCTCCAGCCCTCGTGTCGGGTTACAAAACACCACCGACTCCTCCGAACCAGGAGGCGCGTTGCGCACCACTCTCGCCGCGTCCATAACGCACATGAAAAGCGCGGTGGCGCTTTCTCCCGCGGATAGGGCGTTCGCCGCGGCCGCGGTGGAGGCTGAAAATAAAACCTTGTCGGATGACGAGGAAACTTCGCATGACCCGGGGGGCGAGGACTCGAAGGACGCGCGTCGTATGCGGTTCACCGAGTTGAGGGACTCGCTGCGGTCAGAAACCCCGAAACCGGGTTCCGAGGAAGCGGAAACCGACGAAGGCACCGCGCGCATCGCCGCGCGTCGCGCCGGCGTCGCGCTGCGCAACGCCCTGGACGCCGCGGTCGCCGCCGCCGTGGACGGCGAAACCAAGCTCGGAGACGCGCAGCACGCCTCGGCGGATGTGCTCTACGAGCTGGAAAGGGCCTCAGCGGCTTGCGCGCGGGCGGTGGACCGCGCCGCGTCCTCCAAAACACCGGAAGCCGCGGCGCTCGCGGTGGTGACGCACGCGCGTCTCAGCGGCGTGGTGCTGGAGGAGGTGTCCTCCGTCGCCACGCACGCGTCGTGGGCGCTCCGTGAGCTGTCCCGGTCGCTAAGAGCCACGAGTCACGCGGAGGCGGCGGCGGGTGAAGCCGCGGAGGAAGCGGCGGCGGCGGCGATGGTGGAAAACACGGACAACGCGGTGGCGGCGGCGGCGAGGGCGGATCGAGAAGCGGACGCCGCCTCCGCGGATGCCGCGAACGCGCTGGTGCGAGCCGCGCACGCTGGGGCGTACGTAGCGCAGCACCTAGGGGTGTATTCGCGATGGGCGAAGCGCGCGTCGTCGTGGGCGGGACATCCCCCGCCAGCGCCCTCTGCACAGTCCGGAGGGGTAGCCACGGGGACTCGCTTGGCGGACCCCGACGCCGCGTCGCACGCCGCGGACGCGGTGTACGCGAGGGCGACGCACGACGTCGTGGTTTCCTGGGCCGGGTACATCGGCGCCTCCGCGGCGGCGGCGCCTCCCGAGGATGCGCGCGACCGTGAAATCATCGAGGACGAGACGGGCGGCGAAAGTGCGGATGACGAGGAGACGGCGTTTTGGGGCGGCGTCGTTCCCGCGAAAGACACGGGCGTACCGTACTCTGAACGAACACAAAAAAAAGAAAGTCGTCGTCCACCCGCGAACGCCGCGACGCGTCGTGCTTTTCTGCGATCCCTGTGGGTCCAGGCGTACATCGCGCAGGTACGTATTGCATTTCCCAAATCCCAACACTGTTTGCCCATACAAGACTGACACTTTTCTTTTACAAACGCAGTCGTGTGTGCAAAGCGCGTTTTCCACCTCGAGGGTGGCGCGCTTCGCCAAAACAAACCGCGACTTACCCACAGACTTCGACGAACTGGTCGGGGCGGCGATGCGGGTCATCGCGGTGGCGACGACGGTGGAGAAACAGCTCGCGTTGCTGGGCGACGACGCGGACGAACCCGCGTTTGGGAACTTCAGCGCAACGGAGGTTACGCCAGCGCCGGAGGCGGAGGCAGGCGTTCCAAAGCTAGACGAAACACCCGGGAACGCGTCCGCTTCCAAGAAAGACGCCTCCGTGGATTACATCGACGCGTTGTGGACCTCCGTGAGCCAGGTGCGGAGTTTGCGGTTTGAAAAGGCAATCAAAATCGGCAGGGGCGGTTTCTCCACGGTGTTGAGAGCGACGTGGCGAGGAAGCACGGTCGCGGTGAAGGTTCTGGATCCCACGAAAATCAACGGCGACGTCGTGGATGCGATTAAACGGGAAGGTGCGTATTGTATTTCACCAAATCCCTAGACTGTTTGCCCATAAAAGACTGACACTTTCTTTTTACAATTTAAGTCACGGTGATGACCGCGAACAGACACCCGCACATCGTGTGCGTGTTAGCGGCGAGCGTACAGCTCCCGGACGCGTCCATCATCATGGAGCACTGCGCGTTTGGCAGTCTTTCCGACGTTTTAGCGAAAGCTCGGAAAGACCCGGAAAAGCTGTGCTGGCGCGTCCGCATTTTAATGGCCTCGGACGCGGCGTGCGGCCTCGCGTTTCTTCACTCCAGCGCGAACCAAATCGCGCACCGGGATTTTAACACCAGCAACCTTTTGGTGACGGAGGACATGCGCGTGAAGATTGCTGATTTCGGGCTTTCGCGGTTGGTGCGGTTGGCGGGGAAGAGGGAGACGATTGAACGGTCACAACGGTACGACGAGCGCGACGACGAGCAAACCTTGGGGACCTCGGGGTTAAGGAACTGCTTGTTCCACGCCCCGGAGGTCATTAGCAGCGCGAGCGGCCAGGCCAGTGTCGGGCACGGAAAGTCGGAAACCGATCACACGAAATCGGACGTTTTTTCCTTTGGCGCGGTGTTGTGGTGCCTCGGCACGTTGGCGCCGGCGTGGGAACAAACGCAGACGCTTTACGAAAACGCTCCGCCGATCGCGCGGTTTTACCAAACCATGAAATGCGTTTCGGAAAAGGTTCTGGCTGGGGAACGGCTGGCCGTGTGCGACGTGCGTGCGCACTGCGAGCTGACGCAGTTCACCCAGTCTGACGAGTTGACAAACTTGATCACTAAATGCTTCGAGACGGACCCTTCGCGCCGGCCGACGATGACCTCGGCGCTTCGCGTTTTGAAGAAAATGCGCAAACTCGAAACGCAAAACGAGTTCAAACGCTTCCCCGTGCCCACCAAGTGGGCCGGGTTCCTGCCAGCCGCGGTGCCGCACATGAGCGCGGTCGGGGCGACGAGCGGGGGGAGGGTTGAGCGGAGCGATGTCTCGTCATTCCGCTCAACCCCCACACCATTCACGGCGGGGGCGACGAAAGAAACGGAACCAACGCCGAGTCAACAATTGGAACGCCTTCGCGTCACCGCGCTTCTCGTGGTCGGCGTCGCCGTCGCGAGCTTCGCGGCCGGGAGGTACTGGAGGTAGCGGGTCTACTATACCAGACTAGGTAGACTACCGGTAACACCGGTACCGTGTTGTAAATATGTATAAGTGTATCACTCTGTCATCGTCATCGCGCTTTGTCTCGTTTGCGTCTTTCGTTTTCCGCGTCGTACTCGCGCTCGTTCTATGCTTTGTCCCGTCGTACTCAGTCGAGGGTATGTATTAAGTATATGTATTAAGTCTTAGCACCTCGTCACGAAACCACGCACCCGGGTTTGTTCACCGTGTCCATCAGGTTTTTGTGCGACGCGCTCTCGGCTCTTCTCGTTTCGTAATCGGTTTCCCGGTCGTCCCCCTTCACCGCGTTCAGGACTTCTTTGCCGAACTTCCCAGCGCAAGGCCGTTCCCGTCCCTCGTTCACCGTGTCCGTCGTGCGTTTGAAAAGCTCAACAAGCCTCGGCCACCGCTTTTCGACTTTCGGGGAGATCTGGTGCGACGACTCCCCCGCCACTAGTTTTTTCACCACCGCGCCTTGATTTTCGAGGCCGAACGGCGCGGCGCCCGTCAAGATCTCCGCGAGCACCACGCCTAGGGAATACACGTCGTTACACGGCGCGTACGGCAAATCGAAACAAAGCGGGTCCATCCAGTGGATCTCGCCCCGCTTCGCGCTACTCAAAAGGCCCTCGCTGTCGTGGTGTTTCGTGAGCTTGTGCCCCGCGAGCACCACCCTGGAGAAATCCGTCTGAATCAAAACGTGCTTCGAGTTGACGTCCTTGTGCACGTACTTCTTGTGATGCAGAAACTGCACGGCGCTCGCGATTGGCGCGACGACTTTGGTGAACAAAGCGCTTACGACGAATAACCGAAAGTGTCAGTCTTGTGTGGCAAACAGTGTGCCTGGATTGGGGAAAGGCCCAAGGCCGTACCTGCTGGCGCGCCACCCGATTCCGTCGTTGGATTGCTTTTTGTGTTCCTTGACGTACAGAAACAGCGAGGTTTCGAACATCTCGCAGCATATCCAGTCCCTCGGTATGCTCGAAAAAAACAACACGCGCAGTAAGTTGGGGTGCTGCATCTCGGGGCCCGCGATTATGTTCATCTCCCTGGCGTACTCCGCGATGTCCTCCTCGGTCATCGCCGCCCGTCGCTGGCTCGCCCGCCACGCGTTCGCACCGGGCGGGACGTCGACAAGACGCTGGCGGTGCGTGCTGTTGTACAGCTTCACCACCACCGGCACGCGCTCGCCCCCCGGCGGACCCAACAAACCGGGCTTCACCGTGAACGTCCGGTTGTACGCGAGGCACCCAAACGTGATTTCAATAGCACACGCCGCGAGTCTCTCCTCCAGCGGTTTCGTCACAAAAGCGGGGTCCAGGCCGTAGCTGCCGTCGAAATCCTCCCTCGGGTCTCCAGGCGTGTTTCCAGACTGGAAGGGGGTGGGAACGGGTGAACAGGCGAGCGGGTCAGCGAGTGTGTTGAACGACGTCGAGCTCGTGCGGACGGAAACTTTGTCTACGTCTCAAGATCTCGTCGAGGTCTTCACCGCGTCGGAACAACGATCTGTCTGGTGGGCCGTACGTGCATGGCGTACCTGCTGCGCGTGCCTCTGCACAGCCTCCTCGATCCGCTCCAGCAGCGCGTCGGTGGGTCCATCCGCCGGCCCCATGGCGCGCGCCGGAAGTATCTGTTGAGCTTGCGGACAGAACACTCTTGACGAGTCAGACGTCGAAGAGCGGCCCACAGCCTACTCAGGCGACGCAAGTGAGTAGAGAGTCAGAATTTCGACACCCATCCATCGTCAACAACATCTCGTCGCCCTCCGGCGCAGTCCCACCGGCACGGCCCCACGGCGTGGAGTTGTCCCGGGACGACGAACGCGCGCGATGGGCACGACCGCGACGCCGAGTTCGAAGGCGGCGCGTGACTCGACACAAGGCAAAGGGCAAAGACGCGGCTGCGTTTCAGATCACGCCTCGGCGTCTATGATGTTTCAAAGATCGTCGGCGGTTGCCTTCGGGGTGTGCGTGCTTGTCTTCCTGACAGGTCCCCATCCCGTTTCCGCCGCCCCGACCGAGGGTTTGCTGCCTTTCGAGTATTGCGTCGGCGCGGGTGGTACATGCACGTGCGATGGCACCGCGCGCTGGGGGTTTCCCTTGGACAACGCGACCCATCCAGAGGGCACGCACTGGGTGAGTTTTCTCCCATCTTCGGAAACACCCCATCAGGGTAGTCTCGGTCTCTCCCCCCTTCCCGCTCTTCCCTCGCCCCGCTCAAAACTCACCTGTTTCCCGTCCCGATCCCAACAGACGTACGCCCGCGTGGACTGCATGACATTCAAGTGCGAGGCGCAATCGTGGAGAGTAGACCCCACGCCCCCCGCGGGCGCGGTGGGGGCTGGGATCTGCGAGTGCTCGAGCCGAATCGAGCCCCCCCCCCCCAAGGAGGAGGACTTGGATTTCAAGTGGTGTTCCGAGAAAGGTGAGCCTTGTGACTGCGACGGCGTGATGCGGTACGGCCACACCGGCCTAGCGGAGCACTACCTCAACAACAGCCGTTTTTTTCACGAGCACCCCGACCTGGTCAGGCACGTCGCGGTGGACGTGAGCGCCGCGCCTGGGTTGTTTCCGTGCGACATGTCGTCGTACGGATGGGAAAAAACTGCGCCGTGGGCGGAGCACCCCGAGATGGCGGACAAGATGAACTGCCAGTGCGCCAGCGTGCCTCGCAAGCTGTGCAACCTGTCGCCCCCCTCCCCGGAAGCGCCCACGTCCCCTCCGCCCATCCCGGAGCCGCCGCTTCAAATGCAACCGCCCACGGCGCCCGGGCGACCGCCGCCGCCGCACCCGTTTCCGCCGCCCAACCCGGAGCCGCCCACGTTCCCTCCTGTTCCCGCTGAGGTTTCCGATTTAGTGTTCGTGGACCCGGTGCTGCTTGACGAGCCCGGGGACGCGCCGGATGATCCCGAAACAAGAACCACCACCGCCCTAGAGGCGGATGCGAAGCTGAGCGAATCGATGGAGGAGATTTCAATCGACAACCTTCCCGGCGTGAAGCCGTGGTTGGTGCAGTGGGACCGGTGCGCTGACGCGGGGGGGGACTGCGAGTGCCCTGGCACGATCCGTTATGGCCACGCGGGTATGAAGGAACACTACGAAAACGACGGCGCATACTTCAAGGAAAATCCGCACGTCGTGCGTTGGATGATGCGCCTGGGCGACCCTGACGTCCCCACGCAGTGCACGCGCGCCAAGTTTGGCGATCGCGACCCGTTTCCCGACATCCCCGACTCCGAGAAGTTCTGCCTCTGCGCGCCTCTTGTGAAGCCGTACCAGTTCAAAATCAGCGGCGTCACGTGGGGCACCTCTTACGACAGCTTCGGCGCGTTTTTCGAAGTCAAGCACGACGGCGACAAGTACCGCGACTGTGCGGCGAAGGGCGAGTTTTGCGAATGCGACGGCACCGTGCGCATCGGCCAGCCCTCGCACGCCGTGCCCGCTGACGCGTACCGGTCGTTCTGGAAGGAAATCTTCATGCAGCACGACGACTTGCACAAAGTGCAGGGGCGGTGGTTTCTACGCGCGGCAGATGCCTCTACCGGGGGCGTGCAGTGCGACACGAATTCGTTCTTGAAGGAGTACAACACGAAGCGCTTGACGGAGGGAACCGCGGATGACGCGGTGCGGTGTCAGTGCCTGCCCGGGTCGGACGACGACCACGCCGATTTCTACCCGCAAGGTACCGTGGATGAAATGCAGCTCATCACGTTGGACTCCGTTGCGGTTCCATCGGAAGAAGCGAAGCTGGCGTCCGCGTACCTCGCGGATGACCAGCGCATCGCGGTCGCGATTGCGGGTGGGGAAACGGAGTCGTTCCCCGCGCTCGGCGCCGCGCCGTCGCTGGGGAAGGCGCCCAAGGTTGCGCACCACGGGGTGGCAAAGACGCATCACGTGGCACACGGCAAGGTGGCTCACGACGGCAAGGCGGACCACGGCAAGACGGACCACGGCAAGGCGGAGCACAGCGGGGTGGAGCACGGCAAGGTGGAACACGGCAAGGCGAGCGAGGTGAGCGAGAAACATGCTCACACGAAGTCGAGCGCGCACACACTGAAGGCGAAACCCGGCGCGGTGGAAGGCGTCGAAACACAAACCGGGACGAAACACGCAACGCTCGTCGAGGACGTTTCGTTGGTCGGCTTGAAGAAATCGCAACCAAACGACGCGACGACGACGTGGCGGTTCCGTTTCGGTTTGTCCCACACCAAGATGGCCGCGGCGACCGCGGTACTCGGCGTGGCGGCGGCCATGGGCGTGGCGGCGGCGCGGCTGTCGCGGTCGAAGCGAAACGCGGCGGGCGCGGAGAAGCAACCGTTGCTTTCGCAACACGCGTGAGGTGCAATTTCTTTCATAAATTATTGTTGACAACCTGGTACCTATTTTTTCCGAAACGCAAACGTGTTCCGCACGAACCCGAAACCCCGGTTCCACAACCCAGCCCCGGGGGCTTCGGTTTCGCGTTCGTCGTCCTTGTGCTTCGCCGCTCCGTTTCCGGCGACCGTTCTTTTCCCCGTATTTCCCGCCTCCTCCTCCTGCCGTTTTCCCTTCGCGTCCGCGTCCAACACCTGTTCCACCAAATCCATCGCGTGCCCCGGCGTGACTGACCCGAACCCTGCCAACGCCATCGAGAGGTTCTTCCGTAACGTCTTGTACGGCTTCAAACGCGGGCCTTCCACGATTTCTCGCAAACGTTTGTTCGCGTCCACAAACCCAACCTCGTCGTCGCGTTGATTAGGGTCACTGGTGCGTTTCCCGAACCCCCGTTGCTCACCCGCGGCGGCGTGTTGGGTGCTGTTTCTTCGCTTCGTCACGGTTTGCAGCGTACGCGCTAGTCTTAAGCGGTTCCGTATTTTCGTCCCGATCTTGCGCAACACGTTCAAGCGCACCAGGGCGTCGAACGGGTCTTGTTTGTCGTAAACCCCCTCCATCGTACTGCAGTAATCGAAGCGCTCGATTAAAATCGCGACGAACAGGTTCGCCAACAGGTACACCGCGAACACGATGAAGGAGAAGAAATAAAACACCGCGACGAGGCGGTACTGGTCGTCGCAGGAACTGGCGGTGAGATTTGAGGAATCCGGCCCGGTGGCGCACATCCAGTACGCGTCTTTGAAAATCTCACTCCAGTTCCCGGATAGAGACACGAACAACAACGCCATCGCGTTTCCCCAGTTGTGGAAGTTCCAGTGTTCCGTTAGCCCCGCCACGTTCGGGTACGGGAGCGGGATATCCCCGAACAAGGTACACCCGAGACAGGCGTAGATGTGCATCATCAGTCCCATTAACCCCAAAATGTTCATCATACCAGGCAAGGCGGTGAGGAACGTGTCCGTTAACGACCGCAGCCCTGGGGAGGTTTTCAAGAGCTTGAAGAGCCGGAAAAAACGCACGGTGCGGAACACGGTTACGAACCCGCTGTTGTTCGTTCCGAGCACCGCCAGTAACAAAATCTCCGCCACCCCCACCACCGTCACGGTGAAGTCCAGCTTGTGCCACCCGCTTTCCCAGTACTTCACCCACGTCATCGCGGTGACGTTGACGACGGTTTCCAGCACGTACAGCACGGCGAAGGTCACGGACAACGTGGTCATGACGTTTGTTTCCGCGACACCCGCGTTTGCGCGGTAGAAACACAGCTGCACCGCGTTTGCGGTGATGAACACCAGCACGAAGGGTTCCCATACCCGCGATCGCCTGGCGTAGAAACAGACGCGGCGGTACAGGGGCATGCCAAACGGGTTCGCGTCCCTCCACTCATCAGACGCCGCCCTCCATCCCGCCTTCATCGCGAGCATCCACCGTCTCTGCGACTCGGAATACGCGTACCCCGACGCGGGTTGCCCGAAGGATTCGCCCCCCTCGCCGTCGCCTGACCCGATTTCGCTCGCGACTTGCGAGAAGTTGTCCACCAAAGACGACACGAACAGGTTGGCCCAGAAAAAGAACGCAACCACGACGACTAACACGAAGAAAAACGCGTAGTTTTTCTGGTGTTGGAACCTCGGTTCGCGGTCCTCGCCTCGGGAGTCCATTCCCAGGTACATGATATCTTGCCAGTTATCCCCGGTGCTCATCACAAACACACTGACAATGGCCTGGCCGATGTTGTCGAAGTGCAGCGGGGCGTTGATGAACTCGCCCCCCGCGGCGGCGCAGGTCGCGATGTCACCGCCGTCGTTGAACACGGAACAGGACCGAAACCCGCCGCGGAAAAACGCCATCCCCAAAACGCCCAGGATTATGAAACACACCGCGCCCAGCGCGCATACGGTAAGTATGGAGGGTAACGAAACCAGGGTCGCGTCTATTACGAGCTTCAGGGAAGGCACGTTCTTTATCACCCGCAACGGCCGCAGCACCCGCAACACCCGGAACACCTTCAAGTTCCCCCCCACGCCGCCCGCCACGCTGGACAGCGCCACGGTCAAAAGACTCATCGCCACGATGAACCCGTCAAGCACGTTCCACCCGTCCTTCAGGTACGCCTTTGGGCCAGACCACGCCGTGTACGCCACCAATTTCACACTCATCTCCACGAAAAACGCGGCGTTGAAGAAATAGTCAACCGCGTTTAGCGATTTATCCGCGGTTGAGCCGACGATTGGCCAGTTCCGGTCGCACTGCGGGGCGAGCAAACAAGCGGACACGACGATTAACCCCAGAACCGCGTTCCGCGTGACCGGGTGCTCGATTAACCGCAAACACCTGAACCGGAATTTTTGTGTCTCAATTGCGATGCCAACCTCGCGCGCTCTCTTTTCAACCGCCAGCCGTGAGAGCGTCTTCGGGTCAATCAGCGCCAGCGCTTTATCGCTGCGAAGCTTTTCGAACCGCGACTCCGCTTTCCTGGCCAAAACCCCCGCCACGGAACTCGCTTTGCTCACTCCGCCCATCCCGAACTTAATCGCAGTGGGCTTTTGCGTGTCGACGGCCAACGGGACGACCGGCCGGCCTCCCAAACCAAACAAAGCGGGTTTCGGTTTCGATAACTCGTCGTTTCCCACGCCGCCGTCGTCGTAATCGTCATCGGACCCGTCCTGCGCCCTGGTGCGGTCCACGATGACGCCTCTTATTCGCGCCGCGGTGAGCCTTTCCCTCGCCGCTCGTAGCTGCTTCGTGGAAAACCGTCCCCGCACGTCATCCGCGGTTTCACCCGCCCTCGTTACGTTCTGCGTGACCTCCCCGTCAACCACCAACACCCGCAGCACCTCTCTCTGCACCACCGTGAACCCGAACTCGTCCAGCCAAAGCCGCACCGCCGCGACTTCGACTTCGCACTCGTGGCGAAGGGATTTTCGCGTCGACGCGAGTGTCTCCGCGTCGGCGGCAGTTTCCACGGAAGCGGAAGTCGCCGGCGCCGTGTCCGGCTCACTCTTTTCGTTATCCCCTGAAAAAAACGAGTCAGCCGAGTCCGAGGACGACGACTTCGTTGGCGCCGACTCACGCGACCGAAACGCGTCCACGCCTTTGTTGTTTTCTCGTTCCTTTTTGCGGAACTCGTCGTCGGCGTCGTCGGCGTCGTCGTCGAATTCGTCCATCACCACCGGTTCTTTCGTGGCCTGGATCAAAACCCCTAGCACCAGCGCCAGAAGCGACGTGCTCACTAAACTCCACGACGCGACGTACACAACCGCCCACTGCGTACCGCTCGCCTCCGCCAGGTCCCATCCCACGGTGAACGTGTTTTCCCCTGGTACGATGAAAGCCGGAAGTGTCAGTCGGTCGTGGTGTTCGTAACTTGTACGAGCAAACAGTGCACTTGTGAAGGATGTAGTGCACTTCCTTTTAATTAGTGGACGTCAAGTAGGGGCTGTGATCAGGGAGGCGGAACTTGGTGATTGGGAAAGCCCCGCACCCGTGCACACCACGAACAGGGTCAAAACGGCGTCGCCGAAGGTGTCGAACCCGGCCCTGGCGTCTTTGTACGTCGCGTTATTCGCGAAAACCCCCCCGAACAGCTGCATGCCGAGAATCGCGAAGACGGTGAGAAACAGGAAAAAAACCAAGCAAAACGAAACGATTCGCCGCACGCCGTTCACCACCGCGGCGAAGACTTGCCGAAACGCGCGGTGTTTCCGTAGCCCCTTCAGGCCGGCGAAAATGCGCAGCACCCGCAGCGTCCGCAACGTGGCGATGCCGTCCGCCCCCGACCCCAACGCCATCTCCGCCACGCCGCTCACCACCACCACGCCGTCCAACACGTTCCACGGGTTTGCCCAGTACTTCTGGCACGATGGACGCCGAAAGTGTCAGTCTCGTGTGGGCCATGTGTATGAGGGATTGGAAAGGGTATACTGTACTCCATAGTATGAGGGATTGGAAATACTGTACTCCATAGTATGAGTAACCAGTCAGGGTAATCGGGCCGATCAGGCAGGCGGTGTGTGGGGTAAATGGGAAAGGCCCTTACCTGTAGACCAAGCGCGACGTGTTTCAAAACGAACTCCAAAATGAAAACAGACGTGAACACAAACTCGCACGTGCTCAGGGCGGAGTAATACCCCTTGCTCTGTCCGTACGCATCAAGGGCCATGGTTATGGTGTTGCACATGATGGTGAGCAACACCAGGCGCTGAAAGAAACGGCTGTTCACCAGCTGCCGCGTTTCAACACGAACCCGCCAACACGTGTTGTTTCGGGGCGTAAGCGCCTTCGCCTGTTTCCGCGCCTCGTTCCCCGGGCCCTCCGGGCCGTTCAGTTTTAATTTAATCTTCACAAGCGCGGTGCCGCACCCCGTTATCAGCAAATTGATAAGCGTCCCGATTCCATCGACGTCAACCCTCCCGCCGGCTGCTGTTTTCTTGTCGTTTTGCAAATCCGCGGTCGAAACGCCGCTTCGCGCGCGCCGCGCAACCTCCCGCGTCTCCCGCCGGTCCTGCCGGTCCATCACCTCCGAGGTGTGCGAAAGCGTGATGATCATCACGGACTGGAACAGCTGGATGACGTAGAAGCCTCCGAAAAACACGATGGCGGCGAAGTACGGGAACACCGCGCCGAAGCCAGCCGCGTCCGCCGCGTTCGCGGCGAGCTCGTTCCAGCCGTCGATGGTCACGGTGTTCAACACGATCATCACGGACCGGCCGAAGTCGTCGAAGGAAAGGAACCCGTCGCTGGGCTGGTGGTCACTCACGCAGCACCGTTCGCCCATTGACACGTCACAACGCACGCCCCGGCCGTTCGGGTCGCAAATCGAACCAGCCGCCGTGACGCCGGCTTTGTCAGGGCAAACCCCGGTTGCGTCGAGCGTGGCGTTCGTGTACTTGGTCACGGTTTGGTTCGTGACCGAGTCAAAACTCGATTCGTGCGCCTCCACGCATCGCCCTGTCAACTTACCAGCGAACACCATCGTACCAGACACGGATGCGACTAACATGAACCACCCGAGAAAAATAAGCGCGTCCCGCAACAACGGCAACGCAGTGAGCGTGGTGCGCATCAGCAACTGCCCGTCCCGGAAGTTCTTCATTGCGCGTAGCGGCCGGAAACACCGCACGGCCCGCATGGCCATGAACTGCGACCCTATGGTGGTGAACAGCGACGAAATCGTGCCTAGCACTAACAGAAAGTCGAACTGGTTCCACCCCGAGCTGAGGTACGCGTCGGGCGACCACAGCAAACCCTGGTCCAGAATCTTAAGAACAGCCTCCGCCGCGAAAAGCGCGGTGGACGCCTTTTCGAAACCGTCCTGGCCCGCGGACCGGCCGACGCCGCCGCCGCGCATGTTCTCACTGGCCATCGACCCGGTGTTCGCCACGATCACGGCGAACACGAACACGTCGAACCAGGCTGTGGTTTGTGAAGGTTTGGAGAGGAAGAAGAGGGTAGGTGAGAAAAAGAAAACACAAAAGAAAACAGTTGCGTCGTGTGTGTGCGTCGTCGCGACGACGCGGATCGGCCCTTGGCGGGCAGACGCGATCGTCGCGTCTCGGCGCGACGCGACGCGACGGGACGAGAACGGTTCGAGAAAGGTTTGCGAAAAGATCCGTGCGCCCACCGCGATCCGCGTGGTGTTCTAAACACCACGCGCACCTCGAAAGGAGACTCCGGTGCGATGGGCACCAGGCGGCGGGCGTCGGCTTGCGTTTCGGTCTGTGCCAGACGGGCTGACCGCGCCGCGTATATGTTCCCGCGAATACGTACCGCTCCTCGCGACTTGTCGTGCCATCAAGCGGACGGGGTTCGTCGGCGAGAATACCATCAGCGAATGAGGATGTGTTTCGAGATATCTGCGTGCGGAAAGGGTCGGCGGCGGGTGGTCAGTCGGCAGAGATCGGGAGGGTCCAAGAACGCGACGGCAAGGTACAGTTGATGGAAAGCACTACGTCGCGCGTGTGGGGACGGGACAAAAACACGCACCTCCTAGACGCGGACACCCGGTTTTTGAACGACACCCCCGCACCCCGCGGTGTCTCCGGCAACCCATCGCGCGCGTTCATCGCGTCACGAGCGCTCCGCCACGCCGCGCGCCACACAAGTAACAAACGTCCTTCAAATCACTCCCCCGAACAAAGGCCGAACTTTTTCGAGTCAACTCACTCAGCTCCAGCTAAAGAAGCGTCCATTTCACTGGCCGGGACACCGACGGCAGACGGCCGCGGTTAGCATGGGTGAATACGCGTGGGGTTGTTTGGAGGTCAAAATTGGATCGGCCGTCTTCGTTGGCAGTCGTTGAAAACGGATCTCCGACTTTTCGCGTAATCTCACTTTTGGTCACGCGTCGGGCTGCGGCAGCGCCTTCGTGTAACGGAGGTGCCCGCGCCACGCCGAGATGTGTCGCTGGATTTTCTACTACGGCGAGGAGGTTTGCATCGCGAAGCTCATCTTCGGCGCCGTGCATGGCCTCGCCACGATGTCCGAGGTACGCGGCGGCCGCGACATGCGCACCCTTACCCGAAAGAACGCAACACTTTTCCAACCGAATGCGCACGGCGCGTGGTTGACTTCGCGCGTACGCTACGCTCGTGCGCCGGTGTTACCCGCTACCGTCACCGCACGCGTGCCTTCGCTGGTGCCGCGCCGGTGTCCACCCGACCTGCCACGCAAACGCACGCCCTTTCACACACGTACTGACACGCACGTATCGTTTCCCCACGTCTCATCTTTTTTCTTTTGAACGGCACAGGGTGCCGGATACACCCCCGGGTGCGAGGTCAACCACCGGCGGAACCACCCCGTGAACGTCCACGGGTGTGGGATCGGGTGGTACGCGAGGGAGCGTTGCGGGCTGGTGGATGAGCTTGGTTTGGATGCGTACAACCGCCCCACGGTGTACACCACGGTCGCGGCCCCGAGCCATGACCGAAACTTACGCGCCCTGTCCAAAGCCATCTCGTCGAGTTTGCTGTTCGGGCACGTGCGCGCGGCGGGCCCGGGCGCGAGCGTGCACCAGTACAACTGCCACCCGTTCTCCATGGGCAGGTACATGTTCATGCACAACGGGGACATCACGGACTTTTCGAAAATTAGGCGAGGGCTGCAGCACCTGTTACGCGACGACCTGTTCGACCACATGAGCGGCACCACCGATTCCGAGTTACTTTTTCTGTTAATCCTAAACGGTTTACCCGACGTGCACACGCAGGTGGACCCCTCTTCACTGCAAAACGCGGTGCTCGATGCGTTTTGCCACATAATCAAAGCCAACGCGGGGAAGGCGAACTCGCTGAACATCGCGTTCACGGATGGCGAAACCACGATCGCGACGCGGTACCGGAACAGCGACGTGGAGGAACCGCCCAGTTTGTACTACCACGTCGGGCCGATGCCGGGCGAGAGCAGGTACGGCGGTTTTTCTGGTTTCCCAAATCAAGCGGCGGTTTGTTTGACGGTTCTGTTTGACTGTTCACGGAGTGCACGGCTGGTAACTCTTACGGCGTACTCGCGGCTCGTACAAATACATCGCAAACGTCCTGTTTGCTGCCCCTGGACGACCGCAGTACACACAACACTACAGTACACCCGCACTCGAGACTCACGAGACTGACCTGCCCTTTTTCTTTCCCAACCGCAGCTGGGATTTAAACAACGCCGACCTCGGCGGGTTCGACGCCATGGAGCAAGACCCGAACGTGCACGACCACCGCGGGCGGGTTTCCAACGCGAACGCTAATCGGGGGTGCGGGTCGTCCATACGGAAGGAGCGGGGGGAGAAGTTCGTGGCGACGCAGGCGTTGCTTGTGAGCAGCGAGCCGTTAACGGGGATGCGGGGCGGTCTGGATCGGTGGGAGCTTCTGCCGTCCAACTCCATGATCGTCGCCGCGCCCGTCCGACCCACGGTGGGCCGGTGCACCCGCGCCGCGCTTGTGGCGAAGCTGAAAGAAATCTCCATCGGCGGGGGGAAACGGCACAACCTCAGCGAATCAAGCGCCCCCGTGCTTGAAATCGAAGTGAAATGCATCCGAAGTTTGTGCCGGGACGCGCTGGGAGACGCGTGCCCCGACGGAGCGCGAGGTACGTATTTCCCATTTACCACATTCCGCCGACTGATTGACCATACAAGACTGACGCTTTCTTTTTATTCATGTCAGGCGCCACGCCCCCGCTCCAAGCGATGGGCGCACCCGGCGCGCGTCGCGTATCGGGGCACGGGTCGGTTGACCCCGGCCGGACGCCGAGTTGCGAGTCGGGGGGGGGTTCTGGTGGTGGGGAAACGAAATCCGAGAAAAACGACGTCTTCGTCGCGAACAGTCTTCCCAACAAATCCGGGTTCAATCGCGCGCCGCGGCCCGGCGCGCAAAACGGGGCTGGCGACGCGTGGTGCGAAACCCGAGGCGCCGGGTCGCGCCCGAAAACAAACGCGCGCCGGCAAAGCGTGGACGTGTCATTGATGCGCTTGCCGGTTTGCCAGACCCAAACCGGGGTCACGCACGACGATGTTGATTTGCTGTCCGGGCTCGTCAAGGTGAAGCTGGATGAAACAGGGATAATCAAAGCGAACTCGTTGAACACGATTTTGGGGTTCGACACGGGCGAAAACGGCGACGGCGACGAAAAAAAAGTCCCATCAGGCGCCAAGTCGGTTCCCAAACGCAACCTTTCCTTCACCGAAGGCAGCACGCGAACCAGTGGGGACCGGGTTTGGACCAGTTACAACCCGGCCACGGGGCCGCGAGGGTAGCTGGGTGTTTTTATGTGCGATATTCGACGCGAAAGCGTGTCACGTTACTGCTCTCAATATTTTATTTTGTCAAAAACCGTCTCTCGTCGCGTACGATGCTGATCTTGTACTCCCTTAGTACTCTCTTCACTGCTCGTTCGCGCGCGGTCCCGTGCTCGGCGCGGCGGTCCGGCGCGACGATGGCGTCGTCCACGGGTTTGGATGACCCCCCGGTGGACACCGAGCTCCTCACACCGCCGCTGGGTCTGGTGGCGCTGCTCGGCCGTTCCGACCTGCACCCCGCGGTTCGCGAAGCGCTGCGCAACGAGTCAAGACCGCCCATGGAGTGTGTCTCCGTGAACGAGCTCGTGGACGCGCCAAAAGTGCTCATCCCTCGCAAACGGTCGCGGCCACCCGCGGACCCTGTCGCCGCGGCCGCTGCGCTCGCCTCGGGCAACCCCGCCGGGTACGTCACGAGCGCCGGTGATGGTGTCGGCGTGAGTGCATCCGGAATGCAAACCACCGACGTGCCATCCCCGAACGCGAATTTCGGTGCCACCCAGTTCGGGCCAGCACCCCCGGTGACCGCGAACACGGGCGCGAACACGCCTTCCAACCCAACGAACCCGTGTTTGAAACGCGGGTGGCTCGCCAAGCATCGACGAAACCGACCGGCGCTTGCGGTTGTGTTCATCGACCGCGGCGACGTGGAGGGCGATCCAAATGCGTGGATCTCGGTTGGCGACAAGTTGGACGCCGCGAAACGCGCGGCGGAAGCGGCGGATTGTAAGCTCGCTGTTGTCGTGGTGGATGACGGAACACAAATAGCCGGCGGCGGCGACACTGCTTTGTCGAATGATCGAGCAAGTGCGGTTCGCGCACGCGCGAAAATAGACCCGCGGGCGCTGCTTTTGGTGTCGCTTCCGCCGACCCCCAGCGCGCTTGCGAAAATCGCGGCGCTCGCGAAAACGCTTTGCGCGGAGCACTACGGAACGTCCGCGACGCGGTGCGCGGCGCGTACGCATTTGGACAACGAACACGCGTCCGCAGCGAGGCCGGCGTTCAAAGCGGGGATATTTTCCGAATTCAAAGGGGACTGGGTGGAGGCGCTCAAGTGGTACAAACGCGCGCACGCGGCGTTGGTTTACGCGAAGGGAAAAATAGGATCAGTCGCCGACGACGGCGAAAAATACATCGTGCAGAAAGAGTTCGCCATCACCCGCTTCGCGACGCAAGCTGCGTACAAGACGTGTGCGTTGTCGTTGCTGCTGGACCGGTACGCACCGCGAGACGCGGTTGATTTTTTCAAACAACACGCGGCGGTTTTCAAAAAGCCGAGTCCAAATTTTCCCAAAAGCGCGCTTCCCGAGTTTTACGGACGCTCGGCGGAGACGCACGAGTTGTTTGGGGTGTTACTCTCGTCCAGGGTACCGTGGGGAGGTGATGTTGTTGTCGGGGGTGTTACGAGCAATACGACCGTTACGACCGTTACAAGACCTCCCAATTACACCCCGCCGCCCAACGGCGCGCCGCCCGAATTTCTCCCCGCGTGGTACTTCCACGCCGCGGCGAACTTTGTTGAGCGAAAACAACGCGCGCTGGAACTGTGTTGCGACGCTTTGGAGAGAGATTCTTCGGGAGGAACTTCCAACCCTGATCAGACGTGGATGGACTCTTCGCAACGCGATGGACCTTGCACAACACAACTCGCGCTGACACCTGGCCCGCGAGACGGTTCGCTGGTACGCGCCGTGGACGGGTCGTTCGTACCCGACCAAATATTTCTCCAGTGTCTCAACGCAAACGCCACGCAAACCCTGCGCGAGCTGTTACCCGCGAAACGCGCGGATTTGTTGGAAACGGCGCGCGCGCACTACGAGCGCGCGTTTGACTCGGAACGGGTTTCTTCTGTTTCTTCTTTCCGCGACCAGGCCGGACACGACACGGGAAACGACGGAAACGGAACCCTGAACAAAACCCTGCACCAAAACCGCACAAACCCTAAAGAAACAACAACAAGGAAGCAGAAAACCAGTCACCACGGTCGCTTGTTCGCGTCCCTGACGCACCAGCTCGGCGGCGCGTACCTGGCGCGCGGCGACGCGGCGGCCGCCGAACGCGCGTTTTTCGCCGCCGCGTTTGTTTTCCGCGCCGACCACTGGGACGACCTACTCGCCTCGTCCCTGATGTCCCTGAAGGAGTGTCACCGCCGGAGGAGTGACACGCACGCGTATCTGCTGACGTGCTTAGAGCTAGCATCCCTGGGCGGGGGGGGCACCACGGTGCTGGGCGAACGCGGCCACGGCGCCTTCGACCCGGACGCCGCAGGTACGTATTGTATTTACCAAATCCCAACCCTGCTTGTCCATACGAGGACTGACACTTTTGTTTCACAAAAGCAGCGCACGCCGCGCGCGCGGCGCTCGTCGAAGTCGGCGGCGACGCTGTTTCCGTAAAAACAATCCAAGTCGGGTCCCCCACTTCTTCTTCCACTTCTTTCCATTCCGACGGTTCGTATCCCGGAACTGGCCAGTGCGACCGCGCGTTTCAATGCGTGGGTGGTTTCTGTGTGACGCGCGCGGTGCCGGGCGAGCCCGCCAAGTTCACCGCGGGCGTGAAATGGTCGTTGCCGTTTGAAGTTTCCGTGGCTTCGGTTTCAGTTGAGTTTTCGGACACAACGTACTCGCGAAAAGAAGTTTCAACGAACGTTCCGGAGGTGTTGAAACCAAACACCTGGCACGAAGTGGCCATCGAGGTCTGGCCGAAACGTGGCCACCCGGTTGCCGTCACGGCGGTGTGCGTGACGCTTGACTCGGGGATCACGTTCCGGGCGGCGCTGGGACCATCGTCATGGGGTAAACAGTCGGAACATAACGAGAACGACGACGGCGGCGACAAAAAAACAAACGATTTCGAAACGTCGGACGATTTTCGGCTTCCCGATTTCCTTCGCTTTCCCGTGAAGCTCGGGTCGTGTTCCCTTTGCCTCGCCGCAGCCGTGCCCGCCCGTGTTTCGTTGCAAGCCAGGCTGGCTGGGCCGGTGCTGTTGCGCGAAAAATGCGCGCTTCCCCTGACCGTGGTGAGCACGGGCGACACACTTGACGACGCGGAGCTGTCGTTCCGAGTGCGGCGTCCGGAAAACGGCGAGGACGAAAATGAAAACGCCTTTTCGAGCGTTTCGGGAAATTACGAAATCGAAGTCACCCGAGACGAGGCGGGGAGCGACGTGGCGTTGATTGGTCCGACCGACTCAATCCAGATCGGAAAGATCGCCCCTGGTTGTGAGTGGAAGGGCGTGGTGTACGTTCGCCGAACAAGTTTAGGCCCGCCGAGCACACTGGTGGTGGCGCTGCGAGGCGCGTTTGAACGGGAAAATGCCGAAAACGCCGCAAACGAAACAAACGAAACCGCCGCGACGAACCTTACCCAAAAAAAACCCACCTTGTTGGAAACCGAGGTCGAAATCGCGGTGGCGGTTCCTTTTTCGTGTGCCGTAGCCACCACGTCTTTGTTCCGCACGCATTCGCTTTGCTTGTCACCTGACCACGGGGAGGGGGTGGAACGTACCACCCGGGTGTTCACTAAGGTCAAACTAGCGGGGTCTTCCTCCTCTCGGCTGGAAATCATAAACGCGGCGATGGCGGCGTCTTCGTCTTCGTCACCCGAAACCTCGCGACCGCAGTTTCCAATCGCCCTGGACTACGGGGACGAGTTCACGCACGTTTCCTTGTCAAACCGAGAACACACCGAGAAGGGACTGGAGGTTGTTTGGCGAAGACTCGAATCCGTGAACTCACAAGAAACCCGTACTACCGTGATTCCTACCGCGGAAAACGCAACCGAGGCGGACGGTGAGGTTTCGCTTGAAGGTTTCGCGACGCCGCGCGTCACGAAGAAAGCACCCCCGATCACGATCGCCACCGACGCGCCACCCTTCGTGACCCGCGGCGTGCCGTTTCCCATGCGCATACGGTTCAGTAACACCACGAATCAGGGTCAACACATCAAGGTTAGGGTAACGGACGCCTCTGGTTTCGTGTTTGCTGGAGTGCGGCAGCGGACCGTGATTTGCGCGCCTGGTTCGGAACACGAGCTAATTTTTGTCTGCGTCGCGCTTAAGTCGGGGGAAACCTCGTTGCCCAATGTGGAGTGTGTCGTTGTTCGGTTTGGGAAAACGTGGAAACCGCCGGACGTATCCAGGGCGATTTACGTGCAGCCGTGAAGGGGGATTTTGGCACGGTGTGTGTGTAGTACCGGGTGGATTGTAGTAGTGACGGTAGCGGAGTTCCAAGGAGCGACGAGGGCGAGTAGGGCGAGAACCGTTTGTTTGAACGGCGTCGCGAAGCTTTTGCGATCGAAACAAAAAGCAACACGTCATCAGAGGAAGTAACTTTCTAAACGTCGTTGCCTCTTAATTATCACTCGCTTTCCTCTTCCGGGTCGGGTTCCGCGAAGATTGGTGTGGGCTGCGTTTTCGCGTACGCGCCGTTCGTGCGCCACGCGTCCGCTGCCGCGGCGTCCGCGTGCTTCAAAATCGCCTCCCGCGGGTCGTTCGTGCGCCAGTTCTTCTCGCCGATCATATCGTTGTTCTTCATGATGTGCTGCGTGAGCAACGTCCCTCCGGTTCGGAGCTTCCCCCCCTGCTCCAACGCGGGCGCCTTCGTCGCGACCGGGTCTTTCCGCCGCGCGCGCTCGCTCTCCCCCGGCCCTTTCCGGCCAGGCATGGGTTCCCGGAACATGGGAAGCGCGTGCGGGGTGTACGCGGTTTTGGATTCGTCGATGCGCATGAAATCGGCGTTCACGCTTGTTTTGACTTTCTTTCCCAAACACGTGACCAACCCCTTTTGCGATTTTTGCGGGTCGTACAACCCCACCACGGTTCCTTTCTTCCCGTCCCCGCACCCGAGGAAGAGCTGGTTTAAGCGTTCGTGCCACAGCGCGGCGACGCAGTTCCCCGGCGTGGGTATTTTTTGTTTCAGCGTGAGCGTCTGTTTGTCGTAAACCATCAAACCGCCGTCGCCGTTTTCGGCGCGCCCAAACGGCGCGTCCACGCCCGTGAAGAAGTAGTCGTCGTTTGGCGAAAACCCGACGTTGGTTTCGTCAAAGCTCGTTTCCAGGTCCTGGAACGTCTTCACCGGGACCTTTGGGTTGCGTATGTCCCATACCTTTAGCGTGCCATCCCCCGACCGCGATAGCAACGTGTGGCCATCCTTGGCGAACGCGACGGACGTGATCGCCTCACCAGGCGCGTGCGCGTTTTTCACGTGGTACTTGTTTCGCGAGTTGAAAACCCACTTGTTGTCGGTGTGGCACTGCTGCGACGGCGGCAGAATCACACCAACCGACGCGCTGCGGTAGCCGTTGTTGCCTCCGCCGCCAGCACCTCCTTGTTGATTCGCGGGGAATATCTGTATGCTCCCGTCATTCACGCCGCCCGCGATGAGGGTGCCGCACGCGCTGTACGCGCACGACGTGACCTGACACCGCCCCGGCTTTTGCAGGGTTGGTTTTAAAACCGCGAGCTGCGCGCCTCGAGGGTCGCCCAAACGCGACACCGACCACGTCCGCATGCTCCCGTCCGCGCTCGCGGTTAGCACTGTGTCGATCTCCGTGGGGTGCCACGCACCCCCGGTGCACGGCGAGACGTGCCCTTTCGTGTTCTTCATGTCCCGGATGTACATGTCGCCTTTGTCGAACTCGCCTAGTTCGCGGCCGTCGCGGTCGTAGATTTTCGGCTGCGGGCCGCCGGTCACCACCACGAAACGGTCGCCGCTCGGAGACCAATCGAGTGCGTGTATCGGGTACCCGTCTGAAGGCGTGATTTCCCGGAAAGGCTTCAAGTCCGCTTTCATGCCACCAAAGTCGTACATACGCACGGTGTAGTCGTGCGACCCCGTTAACAGGCGCGACCCGGTGTGCTCCAGCGCGCTCGCGCTGACCACTTTTGCGTGGCCCTGCAAACGAGCCTCGTGCGCAACCGGTAACCGGTCGTCGTCGTCGCCGCCGTCCTCTTCGTCGTCGGCGTCGTCCTCGCCGTCGTCGTCCTCGCCGTCGTCGTCCTTCTCGTCCAAATCAGCGGATGAAGGGCGCCGCGGGCCTTGCGGGGCGCCAGACGAACCGGGAGGTCGCGAGGGGCCTTCCGTGGCACGCGAGGGGCCTTCCCCTGGGCGTTCAGGCGATGGCGACTTTTGCGGCGCCGCGTGTTTCCTCCCGCCGAACCCGCCGGGAAACATCGCACGCAACGCCGCGTCCTCGTCATCCGCAACAGTCACCGACGCTTTGGGCGGAGACGAACCCTGGCGCGCGCGTTTCGAAGGCGCACGCGCGTCATCGCCGTCGTCAAAGAAAGCAGATGACCGAGAAGCCGCCGCGACTCGACGTTGTCGGTCCAGTAACTCCTGCATCCCGCCACCGCCGCCAGCGTCCATGCGCGCGGCGACGTTGCGCATCGCGCGGAGCTTCGCCGTCTCCTCGTCGTCTGAGTCGCTCATGCCGGCGGGCGGTCGCGGTCGCGGCGCGTCTCGCACTCAGTCCGAGGTTTCAATCACGAGAGGCAATGTCAGATTGTGCCAACAAGCAATAACTTTTGTCTGAACACGTGACCCGTGACGACGTCATTCGTCTCCGCGCGTGCGCGCGGGGCGAGATGTCGGTCTCTGCCTTATCGATCGGCTGCGCGTGGCGCGTGGGGATCGCGTCCCTTGTGCGACCTCCCCGTGCGCGTGTTCCCAGGGTTTCCGTTTCCGCGGTTGACGGGTTCGGAGGTCTCGGCCGAGTGACGCGTCGGTGTCGGTGGGCCACCACGAGCTCGGCGGCGAAACAAAAACAAGGGGTCGCCCCCGCGGTGTCCACTCTTGAGCGACCTGCCGACGGGGTGTGGAGTGGGCTCGCGGAGTGGCGTTTGGAGAGCGCACGCGCGAACAAGGCGTGGGTGTGGGGAAAGAACGACGCGGTGCCCGCGGATGCGGATGCGAAACATTTCGGGGACGAAAATCGTGGAAACGTACCTCCCGGAATCTGGGCGTCGCCTTTCGACCAGGTTCTGGTGGAAACCACGCCGTTGCCGTGTACGCTGGCGGGATGCGCGGATTTGATCCTGCGAACAAAAGATCCAGCCGGAAAAGCCGCGCTGTCGCATCGCGCGTACGCGAAGTTCGCGGGTGAGTCATCTTCTGGGACGGAAAAATTGGCGCTGGGTTTCGGGTCGCCGCCCACGTCGCCGGCGAGGCCGGACAAACCGGCGCTGGTGCACCCGGGCCTGGTGCCGTCCCCGAAAACAAGCGAACTGGGGTTCTCGCAGGCCATGATGCACAACATCGCGCACATCGAGTTGAACGCGATCGACTTGGCGTGGGACACGATCGCGCGGTTCTCGCCGATGCACGTCTCAAGGTTCGCGACTTCCTCTTTTGCGGATGGCGAATCGAGGTTGTCATCTTCTTTCTCTTCCCGCGAACAAAAGCACGGCACCTTCGCCGGTCTCCCCGACCAGTTTTTCCTGGACTTCGCCCGCGTTGCGGACGACGAGAGCCGGCACCTGGGGTGGTGCTTACAAAGATTGCACGAGATGGGGATCGCGTACGGGGACATTCCCGCGCACAACCTTTTGTGGGAAGGCGCGACGAGCACGGCGGATTCGCTACCCGGGCGATTGGCAGTGGTGCCTTGTATGCAGGAAGCCCGGGGTCTTGACGCCGGGCCCCGACTCGTGTCTAAGCTACGAGGCCGGGGCGATAACCGCTCCGCGGATATCATCGCCAAAATATCCGCCGAAGAGCTCGCGCACGTCGCGGTCGGCGTGGTTTGGTTTCGCGAGGTGTGTTCCGTTTTGGATGTGGATCCGCAAGCCACGTTCCGCGCTGAAATAAAACGACACGCGCCTGAATCGTTGCGCGGGCCGTTCAACCACGAACACCGGGTAACCGCGGGCTTGGACCCGGAGTGGTACGCCGTGCCTGGAACGGACGGCCAGTATCGAATGGGACACGAGTTTCTTCACGAAAACCACACCATGAACACCCCCACGGACGACGACTTGCCCGCGGCGCTGAAAACCAGACTGGCGCAGACGCTGCGGATGGAAGGGGTGACGGAGTTTTGACTGGTTGGTTATGTGCTGTTTTAAAAAATCAATAGTACCGGCGGAAGCCGTTCGGTAGCTTTTTAACGGGGCGGTCCCTCATCCTGGCCCCAACATCGTGTCTGTCCTGTCACACGTAACACGTTTAAGACTACGCCACCGTGATCTCGTAGCGATCTGCGAGATCACGCCACGGTGATCGAATCCGAGCCCTGGTCCGATTTCACCGGGTCATCCACACCCCGCGCCGCATTTTCAAACTCCTCGCTTTCGTTTTGGAACATGTGGCCCATTTTTTTGCGCTTGGTTTCGATGTACTTCGCGTTGTCCAGGGTGATCGGGGCGAAAAGGGGCACCCTAGATACGATTGTTAGCCCGAAACCCTTCAGCCCGTGGTACTTCGCCGGGTTGTTCGTCATCAGCTTTATGGTCCGCACGCCCAAGTCGTTCAAAATAGACGCCCCCACGCCGTACTCCCTCGAGTCCACCGGCAACCCGAGGTCCTCGTTCGCCTGCACCGTGTCCCTACCCTCGTCCTGCAGGTTATACGCCATTAGCTTGTGCCCCAAGCCTATTCCCCGGCCTTCCTGGCCTCGCAAATACACAATCACGCCCCGCCCATCAGCCGCGACTTTTTTCATCGCCATATCAAGCTGGTTCCCGCAGTCGCACCGCGCGCTGCGAAAAATGTCACCAGTAAGGCACTCGCTGTGCACCCTGACGAGCATGTTCTCGCCAGCCGCCGCGTCCGCGCTGTCGCCGAACACGAACGCCACGTGCTCGATGCCGTCCACCTTGGATTTGTACGAAACCGCGGTGAAGTTGCCGTGCTCCGTTGGGACTCGCGCGCTCGCGGTGCGCTCCACGAGTACCTCTCGCTTGCGACGGTACCTGACCATGTCGCTGATTAAAACTAACTTCAGGTCGTGTTTCTCGGCGAACAGCTTCAAATCAGGAAGCCGGGCCATGCTGCCGTCGCTGTCTTTCACGATTTCGCACAGCACCCCGGCCGGCCCGCAGCCGGCCATGCGCGCCAAGTCCATAGCGGCTTCGGTGTGCCCGGTCCTTTTTAAAACCCCGCCTTCCCGGTATCGCAGGGGGAACACGTGCCCGGGTCGGACGAAATCTTCCGCGACGGCGGATGGGTGGCCTAAACGCGCGATTGTCGCCGCGCGTTCGCCGGCGCTTATTCCCGTTTTCGCGGTTTTCAAGTCAACAGACACCGTGAACGCGGTGCGCATGGCATCTTCGTTTTCCTTGTTACTGACCATCAGCGGCAGGTTCAACTGATCCGCGGTTTCGTTCTCCACGGAAACGCACACCAAACCGCTTGAATGGCGGATCATGAAGTGCATCGATTCGGGGGTCATCTTATCAGCGGCGCCGATCAAGTCACCCTCGTTTTCGCGGTCTTCGTCATCGAGCACCACCACGAACTTACCAGCCGCGACGTCAACAAGCGCGGACTCGATTGAGGCGAACCCGGGGGTGGGTTCGTCGGGGTCCAGGGAAGAGACATCCGCTTCGGGGTGCCACGAAGGCACCGAACAAGGCCGCAACGCTTTTTGGTGGCGCGCCATCGACGTCACGGAAGGCACGACACGCGGGGCGGCGTGGAACCCAGAGTTGACGCGCGTAGGCCGGAACGAGGCGTGGCACTGCACGGACGCGCTCGCGCGACGACGCGCGACGCGGCCGGCGCGCGCGTTGACCACCGTGCCGAGCGCGGAGCTCATTGTGTAAGCGGACATCTCGAGAAGGGATGCCGTCCAATTACGTCCCCAAATAAAATCCTCGACCTGGCAGAAAACTCCGGGCTGTCACGAGCGCGTGCGCGGGGTCGGCCGAGCGCGTGTGCGTGCGAGTGCGCGGGGCGACTCGCGCGGAGGAAGCCGAAGTGTGTTTGTACGTGTCCAAACACGCCGCGCGGTTGAGTGAGTGTCCGCGGCGAGATCGTGTCGACACGCGCTTCCGTAAGCTTTTTTGGATGACGGCTCTGCAGCGATCTTCCTTTTTCCAGACCCTTTGCGGAACTAACGACTTGATGTGGAGATGAGCGACGATTTTTCTTCCCCCCGCAAATGCATTTCCATTTCGTCGTGGCCCCGCCGGTAACAACGACGGGCGCGTCCCACCCGCCATGGCGTCTCCCGGCGCGTACGCCTCGCCGCTGCGGGAGAACCAGGTTGGTTTGTTCGGCGACGGCGTGGCGCAGCCGCCGACGCCGCCCACGAACGTCCGCGTGCTCATCGCACAGAAGGAGAAGGTACGGCGGATTTGACAAACGTGAAATGCGGTTCCCTAAATCCCGGTGTGTTCCAAGACAGACAGACAGGGCTGGAGTGGGGCGTCACACATCAGCCCACTGTTCGACCCTAACCCACCGAACCACCCACCCCCAAACCACCAAAACAGGAGCTCGTGGCTCTTTCCGAGCAGCGCTTAAACCAGCTCAACGCGCGCGCGGTTGACATCGAGACGCGTTTGCGAGGCAAGGAGGTTGAGTTGGCGCAGACGCGCACGCAGTTCACGCAGCTCACGGCTGACTTTCGGTACAACCTGAAGCTTCTCGAGGACCGTGATGCGGAGCTGGCGAGGCTTGATAGCACGGTCGCAGTGCACCGAGCCGCTTGTGACAAAGCGGAGCATAACTTGGCGCACGCGCGCGGGCTGGTGAATGAGAAAGACGCGGAGCTGCGGCGGCAAAAAAACCGCGTGGGCGAACTCGAGGCGTACCACGCCGAGAAGGTGGAGCGGTTGCGGAAACAAACCGACGAGGCAAGGTACGCGCGGGACGACGCGCTTCAGCGCCAGAAGGATGATTTTAGTAACTTGGAACGGCAGCTAGTCAGACAGGTTGAGGAACAGAAAGCGGCGATCGAGCTGGATCGGAAAGAAACGGTTGACAAGAACGAACAGACACTGAGTGAAAAGTCACTGGAGCTGGAGATTCCCATCAACAACCTGCGGAGGGAGTTGTCGGACGAGAAGGCGCAGACGTTAGCTTTAGCGTCGGAGCTAGAGGCGTGGCGCCAGCGCGAGGAAAACACGCGGAAAGAGCTCGCGAAAAGCACGCAGGCGAAGCGCGCGGCGGAGGCGAACGCGGTTGAGGTTTACGAAAAGCTCACGGAAACTGAGACGACCGTGTTGGTGTTACGAGGGGAGGTTGCGGAGCTAAGGGCGTTTAAGGAGCTAGCGCCTGAAAAAGCGGAAGAGCGCGTGAACGCCGCGATGCGGGATTACGAAAGTAAACAGCTCGCCAAGCGGGAGGAGGAGTATAAAAAAAGAGAAGCCGAAACCGACCGGCTGCGGGCGAAGATCAAGATGCTGGAGAAGATGCTTGAGGGGGTGAAAGGAAAAACCAGGGGTGCGTCCTCGTCGTCTGCGTCGAAATCCTTGTCGAAACAGAAAGGGTCCGCGTCGAAAACGCCGAGGCGCGTTACTATTCGCGAAGCGTCCAGTAGTTCCTCTGACGCCTCGGCCGCCGCGAGTTCTTCCGAATCGGATTCCGAATCAGAAGACTCGTCCCCGGTTCGTCGGCGCAAAAAGAAACACGAAACGCCCCCACCCGGACGCCGAAACCAAACGTCGCCGTCATCAACGCAGATCAGCGCGCCGCCGTCAATCGGCAGGGAGAAGGGCGACGCCGCGTTGGCGGCGGCGGAGATGGAGATGGAGCGTAAAATAAAAACGCGCAACCTTCGCGCGCGCGGCGACGACCCCTACGGGCAAACAGTCAGCGCGCTGGTTTCGTCGTCGCAAGTGGAGCGCATGTGGAGGGCGTTGCCGCCACGGGTACCGCCGCAATCGCAACCCGTACAGCAGTATCAGCTGTCAAGGGAGGACATAGAAATAGCCGCGATGAGGGCGGTGGAGGCGGCGCTGTTGAGGAGCGGGAAAAACGTCGCGCTCGGGGTGAAGGAGAATCCGTCTTGCGAAAACGTCTCGCCGCGCACGAAACTGGAGCGCGCGAAGACCGCGGTGCTTGTGTCGTCAAGCTCGGCGCCTGCTCTTTGCAAGCTTGTGACTAAAAAAACAGTCTCCAAAGCAAAGCCGAAACCTCCGCCTGTTCGGTCAGGGCCAACCTTCGGGCCGAAAAGAAAGGCGCCGTCCAGTTTAGCCGCGGTGGAAGCCCGAGAGGCGAGACTCTTGCGAACCCTGGAGGACAAGGTCGCGGCGCTTTCGGGAGGGCGAACACCGAAAGGCCGATCCGCGATTCGAAAGGCCTTGAGATAGTATTTATGGAAGTAGCGTGGAAATGATTATTATCGATCGCGCGCAAATATGAATCTCAGAAATACATGTCCATAAAAAGACACCCACATCGCATCACATCTTGAGCGCCTTTTGCTTTTTCGTGGCTTTCCTCATCTTTGCGTGTTTCGCGATTGTTTTCGGGTTTGTGATTTCCGAGTTTTGCTGCGCTTGTCCGTCTTTCTTTCGGTTCGTTTCCTTCTGCGTTTTCTTCGCCGCCCGACGTTCGTGCTCAACCTTTCGCTCCGCCCGCGCTTCATCTTGTTTTTCCTTCATCGCATCCTGGAAAGCCTTTTTAGACGCCTTCGCGGCCATCCGCGCGTCCCAGGACGTGGCACCCCCGGTGTCGGGTTTCATGAAACTCGCAGCCCTTTGTGTCGCGGGGGCTTTCCAGGAACGTCCAGATGCCTTGCCCACCACCTGTTGGTACGTAGGCCGGCTCGCTTTCCGTAACCTCTCCACTTCGTGCTCATCAACCTCCTCACTTTCTTCAAGCCCATTCGTCTCAACCTCCCGGACGCGCTTCCTACTGGGCCTTCCCGCCGCGAAACCGCGCATTTCCGACCCGGTGATGAACGTCTCCTGCGCGGGAACCCACGGCTCGGCGGTGATGACGATGGGCATCGTGACCGGGACGCTTTTCGACGGAACGCGCGCGGGGACACAATGTGCGTCGGCGGCTGAAAGCGGCGGCTCTCGGATTTTTTTTTTGTTTTTTCTCGCTTGCACGATTCCCAAAAAGCCGGTTTCGTTCTATAGACCTGCTGCATTCGTCGCAAGACTGGAATTATTAGACAGTCAAATCTCCCATTCAATAATCTCAGACTGTTTGCCAGTGGACACGCACTGGTTTCTTTTTCTTGGGGCGTTTTCCAGTCTATCGAGATCAACCCTTCTGGCCTCCCCGCGGTTCACTGCGAGAGGCAGGGGGCGTCGAAAGACCCGCTGGAGGGTGTGTGGGGGGCGGGCCGTACGCATGTCGGCACGAGCCGCGGCGCGTGCGGTGCGACGCGGATGGTCCACCACGCGGGCCGCTGCCGTGGAGACGTGTTCCCACAACCCGAGTTCGGTAAATGGTCGCGCCGCGCGTTGGACGTTCGCGGCGACGTTAGCGACGACGCCGTTTGCGGTGGAGGCTGGAAGCCAGCTCGCTGCGGCGTGGAACACCCCGCTGTTGAGCCCTCCCGAGCTGCGACGCATCGCACACGACTTGGGAGCCAAGAAACGAATTCGGATTGAAGGCCCGAACGTACCGCACTCCGTGGCGGTGCTCGTGCCGTTGTGCCATTGCGAAACAACGGGCGAGCCGCACGTGCTGTTCACAGTGGCGAACGACGACTTCGGGGCACCGCACGTGTTTTTTCCACGCGCGCCAATCGCGCGAACGGTTCGCCCGAGGGACGCGCATTCCGTGGGAGACGCGATTAAACTCGCGTTCCGTACGCTCGGGTTGGAGGACGATTTAGGTGGAGGGGCGGATTCGGGTGCAGAAAAAGTTTCCACGAAAACGTTGCCCTCCCTGTACGCGCGGCTCGAAATCCTGGGTTTGACTTCCGATTGCCCTGACATCGCTACGCAAACCGCGGTCACGCCGGTGGTCGGGTATTTAGGCACGATAGACGTGCCTGGTTTGAGGGCGAAGTCGCTCGCTAAAAGTTTGATTGAAAAAACGCCCACGCTGATGGCGATGAGTTTGGACCACTTGCTGTCGCGCCAATCGATCGACGCGCGCGTCGTCCCAGGAATCGGCCCCATGCCCGTGTTCAACGCCACCACGTCCAAAGACTCGCCGCTGCAGATATGGGGACTCACCGCGCAGATCCTTCACGGCGTGCTGCGGGTGGTCGTCGGCCCAAGAAGCGAATACGCGGAGGCGCTGTACGGGCCGTTCGCGCGGAGAGCGAGGGAGGTTGCGTGATTTTATTTTTTAACGGAGAAGGTATTTTTTTGCTGTATTGCGGTTGTATTGCTGCATTGCTTCTTTATAGACCGTATCGCTGATTCATCACAAGACTTCTTCTTCTACCTTTTCTTGTACGCGCACGCCTTTAGGGGAGGCCAGTCGACTTTGTTTTTCTGGACGGAACCGTTGGCCTTCACCAGGCGCAAGGTGAAGAACATCTTGTTCGTCTCGTCCACGGCGCCTTGCAGTTTGAACCCGCATTTGTGTGCGGCGGCGACGAAAGAGTCGATGGACGCGACGCCCTTGCTGCCGTCGAACCTCGATTTCACCTCGGCGATCCAGCACACGCCGCCGACTTTCAAAACCTGTTTTGGTATTTTTTTAGTGGGAGACGTCAGTACCAGACACGACGCAAGTACGCTCGGGGACCCAGTCTATTTGAGAGGAATAATATCTTCAAGTAGCAGTTAGTCACAACTTTCCGGAAGCGGCGAATACGAGAGGCGAGTCGTTGTGAAAACGGGTAAAAACTATCGGGGCTTCGTCCAGCCGGCGGGCTCATTCGTATCACCCGTCGGTGAAAGGGAAGCGGCCGTCTTTTTGCTTTGGCGCGACTTGAATAATACGAACCCGTCATTGGCGGACGGGAGCGCGAAGACTGAAGCGCGCCTCGATGGATACGGGAAATGAATTCCGGAAAGGAAAGACACAAACAGTCGGGTCACCGACAGGCGACGGGTCCGGGTCCCGGCGTGAAAAGAAAAAGAAAAAGGTTTCGCAACCGTACCCTGTGCGCTTCTTCCATGAACTTCCCGTAATCCGTTCCCATTAGGGACAGGGAGAACACCGCGATTTCCACGGAGCAGTTATCAAGCGGCACGTCCGCCATGTTACAGGCGACAACCCCAGGGGCGTCGCTTTCCAGGTCGAAGGAGTGCACGTTTTTTTGCGGCGCCCGTTTCGCGAGCTCGGCGTCGCCGCACCCAAAGTCCGCGACTCGTAAAGTTTTCGGTTGCGTTTTCAACCATCTCAAACAAACGTCAACCGGCCGCGTCGGCCACTCTTTTGTTTGCTCCCGGAACCCGGCGTGGTAGCTAGAGAACATCCCGGGCTGATCTTTTACCATTGCTAAAGCCTTGTCCCCAGTCGTGGTGTACAACTGCTCGTTCAGCATCCGGAACTGCCCGCCGCTGAGCTTGGCGCGCATTTTATCCACCAAGGTTTGTTTCTTAGGGAGTTCTTTGCGGACGGGAACCTCGGTCATTTTGTCATCCTCGTCATCCTCCGACTCCGAAGCAGCCGTGGCACCTCCGGGCGCATCCCCGACGTCGTCTTCGGAGTTGGACGGACTCTCGTCGTCGCTGTCGCGTACTGCGTCACCCATCGCATCGTCGTCCGAATCCTCCCTGAACGCATCGTCGAGCGCGCGTTCTTCGTCGGAATCCACGTCATCCTCGTCGCTGCTGAAATCTTCCCCCCAGTCACCGCCCTGCTTTTGTTTTTCGTGGCCGCCAGACCCGGACACGGACGCGTCTTGTGCTGATTCAGATTCGGATTCGTCTCGTTCCGATTCAGAGTCAGAGTCAGAGTCAGCCGCCGCTCTTAACGCCGCGGCTTGGCGCTCCAGCGCTTCCGCGGCTTCCCGTTTTTCACGACGAGATTTCGCCTTCGCCGACTCCTCAACCACGGTCTTCTTCTGTTCAGCGATCGTGCTGTTCTTCTTTTGGTCAGCCTTTTTATCACCCTGTGTAACCCCCTCTTTCGCATCCTCCGCGTCTCGCGCCGCCGACGCCTTTTCCCGGCGTTCCTTTCGCTTTGCGTTTTTGCCGCTCTTCTGGCCGTCGCCGTCGCCGTTTGTTTTCAAAAGCGCGCTGACTCCAGCCGCGGTGCCTACTAAAAGTTTCGCAGGCAACACCTTCACCGGCATATCACATGGCAAGCCTTTTTCTGTTCGTGCCGCTTTTCGCTTTTCGCCCAACCGCGCGCGTTTCTCCGCCGCTCGCCGGCGTCGTCCCAGAATTTTTCCCGAGATTTCGGTCTCATCCCCGGCGGTGCCGTCCGCCTCCGCGGACGCGGCGGTAAGGGCGACGTACTTCAAACGTTTGGCTTCTCGCCTCTCGTCGAACCGCTCGTCCGCGAGTTTCTTTTTATCAGCCTCGCTGCCGAACCGCTGGTCCGTTTTCGGTTTCTTCGTAGGCCTCGGCGGCTTTTTGCGGTTCACGACTGGTTCGGTGGATTTGCTTTTCGGTTTCGTGGTTGGTGGTGATGACGATGAGACCTTCTTCTTCTCGACGACGCCTTTCCCGACCTTGGTCTTCGTTTCAACACCCTTCACGACGATAGCCTCGCTCACGGATTTCTCTCCTTGCCAGTCGTGGTGTTGTTGAGCCTGTTTTACGAAGGTGCCTGCTTGTTTCTGGAACGACGCGACGGCGGACGTCAAAGGAGGCGCTTCATCGCCATCGGGGGCGGCCGAACCATCATGACGCCGCCGCTTCTCCCCGACCTCGCCGCCACCAAGCGCCGCACCCGGTGAACGGACTGTGCCGCTCGTTCCCTTCTTCCCGGTGATCTTGGGTTTCATCGCGGGGGGACTCCACTCCGGGGGGGGCGCGTGCCGCCGGGTGTGGGCGAGCAAGGGCCCCTTCTCTCTCAAGAGTACCGCCGACATTTATAATATTTTGGCCGCGGGCCGCGGCCTTTTTAGTGAAATCCCTTATGGGATCAAAACACTACTCTACAGTCCAAATCTCGCTGCTCTTGCACTGGGTACTGCACCCCCCGTACTTAAGATCCTTAGCCATCTATCTAGTCACAGTTTCGGATCTCTCCGCTCGTCCCTCAGAACCCCCCACACCCCACCCCTCTCCCCCCCCACGCCTGATGTCCCTCCCCGTGGAAGGCAGCACCGTGCTCGTGACCGGCGGCGCCGGTTACATCGGCTCGCACACGTGCCTTCAGCTCCTCGCGGCGGGGTGCAAAGTCGTGGTTGTGGACAACCTGGATAACTCCTCGGAGGAGAGTTTGAGACGGGTGAAGGAGCTCGTTCCAGACAAAGCGGCGAACCTTTCGTTTTACAACGCGGACATTCTGGACGCGGTCGGACTTGACAACGCGTTCTCTAAACAGAAAGTAGACGCGGTGATTCACTTCGCTGGCTTGAAAGCGGTTGGGGAGTCCGTGGCGAAACCGATGCGGTACTACAGCAACAACATCTCGGGAACCGTGGCGCTCGTCTCGGCGATGGAGCGCGCGGGATGCAAGTCCCTTATCTTCAGCTCGTCCGCCACGGTGTACGGCGAGCCAGCCACGGTACCGTGCACCGAGGACTTCCCCACCAGCGCGTTGAACCCGTACGGACGAACGAAGCTGTTCATCGAACACATGCTGACCGATCTGCACGCCAGCGACCCGCAATGGCGCGTGGTGCTCTTGCGGTACTTCAACCCCGTCGGCGCGCACCCGTCGGGAACGATCGGCGAGGACCCCAAAGGCATTCCTAACAACTTGATGCCTTTCGTGCAGCAAGTCGCGGTTGGAAGGCGGCCGGTGCTGTCCGTGTACGGGGACGACTACAAGACGTCGGACGGAACGGGCAAGCGGGATTACATCCACGTCATGGACCTGGCGGACGGGCACGTCGCGGCTTTGAAAAAGGTACGGAACGACCTTGAGTGCGGGTGCATCACCGTGAATTTGGGTACGGGGACGAGTACCTCGGTTTTGGAGCTAGTCGCGGCGTTCTCAAAAGCATCAGGGAAGGAAATCCCCATGCAAATCGTGGCCCGGCGACCGGGGGACGCCGCCGAGGTGTACGCGAAAACCGACCGCGCGCTTGAAGTGTTGGGGTGGTCCGCGAAGAACTCCATCAACACGTGCTGCGTGGACCAGTGGAAGTGGGCGAGTTTGAACCCGTTCGGGTACGGGAAGGGGGAGTGAGGGTTACCCGGGTTTGACGTTTTGTGAGTGTGGGGCGAGAGGAAAGAAGAAGAGTGTTTAAGACTGCTGCAGTGTCGACGCCTCGCGTGCGCTAAAATTCTAAATTTCAAAGATGCCGACATCGTGTCGTTCCATGTTGCCTTGGCATCGAACTTCGTACGCGGCCTCGATTTTGTGGCCTCGATCGACCAGCACCGCGGCACTCCCCACCGCCACCGCGAGGACACACACGGTGCGTGCCCCCCCCGATACGTTTGTATCACCTTTTCCGTCGATTCCCGCCGATTGCGTTTCTTTTCCACCACCGATACGCCTGCCTCGCGGTCGATTACGAACACGGGACAGGTGTTGTTTTCTTGGCGTTCCGGAGGCACCAACACCATCATGCCAACATGTTTCACGCCTGGCAAGACCCCCGCTCTGCTTCCTTCCCTTCGCTGACCCGCCGCTGCCCTCGTCTTCCCGTCGTATTTCCACACGCATCCCGATACATCATCACAGACAGACCCCGCAAGTCGTATGGGATCCGGTCGCCAGTTGGACGACGACGCCGCGGGCGTCACGACCAAAGTCGACATTCTCGCGATGCTCGCGGCTTCTTCTTCCGAGGCTGGCAAACCCGCTGCGGCCGCGAAACCGGTGCCCGTGAAGACCCCCCCGCCTGGTTTCGAAACCAAAGTCGCGTCGAACCCGCCGATTGCGGACGGCGATGACGGCGAGAAGAAGAAATCGCAACGGAAGCAAAGCGCGCCCAAAGACGGTACCCCGAACCGGAACCCCCGGGGCGGTCGCGGGAACGACAGTACCGAATCTGGAAAAAGAGGCAATGGCAACAGCAACGACAACGGCAAGTCGCTCCGGGTCTTTGGCGGAAAGTCCCTCCGGGGCGACAGGAAGGATGCCGAGATGAACACGAAAGATTTGCTCGACATGCAGAAGTCCTTACCCAGGCGCCAGCTGTGGGTCGTGCGCGTCCCTTCGCCGAAGGAGGACGACGACACGGATGTTCAAATCCAACTCAAGGAAACTCGGGTGTTGCGGCTCACCGCGCAAATAGACGACGCCATGGCGAAGTTGGCAGCGGCGAAGCTTGTTCGGGACGAAGCTCGTGACGCAATCGCTCCAGTCAGGGAGCAGCTGCGCGAGGTGAATGACGAGCTCCGGGAGAAGCAGGCTATTATGAAGCCTCTGCTCGATATCGTCCAAGCCTCAAACGCGCGGGCGAACGAGGTGCGGCGGATGGGCAAGGATTTGAAAGGCGTGTCCACCGCGGAGGCGCTTAGGGAGAAACTGGACGGCTTGGAGCACGAGATGTCGCACACGGTGTTGACCGTGCTTCAGCAGAAAGCGGTGTTGCGGGAGATCAAGCAGCTGAGGGGGAAAAAAGGGGACATTGCACAACTGCAAGGAAAGAGGCTCGCGATCGAAGCGAACGAGTTTGACCGCGAATCCGCGGCCGCGCGTCTGAAACTGATGCGCTCGCTTTGCGACTTTATTAAAGTCAAACATGTTGAGGTTACGAAGCTTTTCGACCACTACAAACAAGTCGCGGATGCCGCTGATGCGCAGGCGCAGGCGGCGAACGAAAAAAGGCAAGACGCGGCGAACGAGCGACGCGGCCTGGGAAACGAATTGAGACACCTGCGGAAATTGGGCGCGCGCGACCGCGGGGAGTTTTACCGCAGCAGGCGAGTCGTTTCAAAAGCCCGGTACGTGTTGCATTTCCCAAATCCCGCCTCCTCGTTTGCCATACAAGACTGACACTTTCTTTTTATTTATTCCAGGGAGCTTGTTAAGAAAGGCGACACCGCTGAAGCCGAGTCTTTGTGCGTGGAGCAGATGGAGCACGTCCACGCGCGTCTCGCGATGGACGCTGGGTACCGACTGCAGTACGTGGAGGGTTTACGCCGAACAAAGGAGGAGCGCGCCGTAACGAAGGGGGCGGCGGAGGCGGCGAGCGCGACGGCGGAGGCGAGCGCCGCGCGCGTCAGGTCTTTGGAAACCGCCGCCGCGGCTGCTTCCGCCGCGAAGGCTGCGAAAGAGCGTGAGCACGAGCTCGCGACAGCGGCGAAGGCGGCGGCGAAATCGGCGGAGGCCGAGATGAAGCGCGTTGCACTTGAAACGCAGGCGGCGGATACGAAACAAAAAGCCGACGCGAAGACACACGCCAAGGCTTCGAAAATCGCCACCGCGCCTGTTTTGGAACCCGGTGTGCTGCAGCTGGCCTGGATGGCGCGGGAGGAGGTGGGGGGACGACGAGAAGTTGCGGCTGTTGAGCCTGAAACGTCTACCGTCGCACCAGAAGACACCGCTCCAGCCGAGGACGCCGCCGCGGCTGAGGCGAAGCGGAAAAAGCGCTGGGAGAAAAAGGCGCGGAAAAAGCAAGCGCGAAAAGAAAAGCACGACGGCGACGTGGCGAGTGGAAGCGGGTCGGGGAGCGGGTCGGGGGGTGTTGATTCTGAGCCCATCAGCTTCGCCACCGAAGACGAGCCCGTCGTGAAGACGTCGGAGCCGGAGCCAACGCGTGTTGACGAACTGTCAGTGCAAGAATCCATCGCGGAGCCGGATGAGTTGGCGGAAGAGGCGCCCGAAAACGCGGTGTTTGCGCAGGAGAAAGAAATTGTCGACGCGTTCCAAGTCGAAGAAGACGGATACTCCCACATGACGCACCAGCGCAACGCTGGTGCTTTCGGGTTGACGGAAACGCAACGCGGCTGGGTGGTTGGCGCGGTGGTGCTGGTCACCGTGGCGGTGTGTTTGATGGCCAGCGGGTACAGGCTGGAGCTGGTTCGGGCGTGAGCGGACGGGCGAGGGGGAGTAGGCGCGAGACGAGACGTCCCGACAAGTGTAACGACGAAGAACTTACAGCAACAATAATCCCTCGCCATAAACTGATGCTTTGGGTTTTTCCCACTGCCTCGTCAGTCTCCCCCGCGCTTCCGGGTGATGGCGCGCGTCTCCGCCGCGCCGGCGGCGTTGGATCACCAGGCGGTGGCCACCGCGCTGGCCGCGGCGCTCGTGTTGCTCACGGTGGCGCACTGGCTGGTCCAGGCCGTGCTTCGCGTGTTGAAGTCGTTGCTGAAATGGCACCGACAGGCGTTCGTGCTTCGCCCTGCGCCGATGGCCCCAGGGTACCTGCCCCTGATCGGCCACACCGTGGCGCTTTTCAAAGCCGTCGGGAACTACCCGTGCACGTGGGACTTGTTCTCGTTGTGGGCCACTGAAACCGCCCCGAAACCGGTCCGGGTACAGATCTTCACCAAGCACTGCGTGGTGATCGGTGACCCTTCCACGATGAAAAGGGTAATGTCCACGAACGCGGGGAACTACGCCAAGGACACGGGGTTTTCGTACGCGCCTTTCCTTGAGATTCTCGGGACGGGGCTGGTCACGAGTGACGGGGACCAGTGGCGTACAATGCGCGGCCACATTTCAAAAGCCCTACGCGTTGATATCCTGGATGAAATAATAGCAATCGCAAACCGCGCGGCGCATCGGCTTTGCGCGAAACTTGACAAACACAAAGTTTCAGGGGAAAAAATAGACATGGAAAACGAGTTCCGGCTGCTCACCCTGCAAGTCATCGGCGAGGCGGTTTTGAGTCTTCAACCAGCCGAGAGCGACACCCTGTTTCCGGCACTGTACCTACCAATCATGGACGAGTGCAACACGCGGAGTTTGTCTCCGTGGCGGGCCTGGGCGCTGGCGTCCCCGGAGTGGTGGCGGCACAAAAAACGAGTCAAACAACTGGACGGCGCGATCATCGCCATCGTGCGGCAGCGGTGGCGAACGAGATGTGAAAGAAGTAAAGACGCCGCGGTACCGGATGACATTTTAGAGCGCGTGCTTGAGAAAGTCACCGAAAAGGAGTACGGCAAAGAAACCGAAAAGCAGCTGTGTTTCGAAATCAAAACGTTTCTCCTGGCGGGGCACGAAACGAGCGCCGCGATGTTGACCTGGACGCTGCACGAGCTATCAATGTCCACTGGCAAGGTACGTGTTGTATTGTCAGCTGTACGCTTTGTACGGCTAGACTAGACATTCACCAAATCCCGGACGACTGTTTGCCAATACAAGACTGACTAACACTTTCTTTTATTCGTCTCAGATGGAAAAAGTCAAAACCGAGTGTGCCGGGGTTTTCGGGAACGCGGAACCGGGAACGCTCCCGAAGCGGGACGCCGTGAACAGGTGCGCGTTGGGGCTTTCGCCAAATCCCGGCCTCCCTGTTCTCTCACACTGACGACTGACATTTTTTTGTTGCAATAACAGCCTGGAGTACACCCTGTGTTGTTTAAAGGAGACGCTACGGCTGTACAGCGTGGTGCCCGTGGTTACCCGGGTAGCGGTGGAGGATGACGATTTGGGGGGGGTGGCAATCCCCGCCGGTACCACGGTGATCATGTCCCTGCAAGGCGTGCACCACCGCCCCGACTTGTGGCCCGACCCCTTGTCTTATTTACCCGACCGGTTCATGGACGAAAATTTTGACGAAAACGAGGGGTTCAAGTTCCTTCCTTTCATTCAAGGCCCGCGGAACTGTTTAGGGCAGTACCTCGCGATGCTTGAGGCGCGGGTGGTGCTCGGGACGCTGGTGAGCAAGTACGATTTTACATCAGCGTCGGCAAACAACGCGAAAAAACACACGAAAGCCATTCCAATCGCGCCCGCGAACGGCGCGTGGTTCTTCGTGAAATGATGACAGGGGTGATGGGAGGGTAGTTAGTCGTGCTATTTGTGACTATGCAAAACAACACCCACGGCTATTTGTGACTATTCAACACAACACCCAACGCTACTTGTGACTAATCAATGCGACACCCTATTTGTGACTGCTTTCTTTTCGCGTCTCTGCTTGTTGTTTTTGGAAAGGCACCTCTCATGCTCTCTCATGCTCTCAAATCTAATTCGATCGACCTCATCCGTGCTATACCCCAGGTAGGTACGTCACCGCCCGCTCCTCGGTTTTCGCGTTTTGTCTGTTTTCGCCCCAGCGCCGCGGCTCGGCGCGAAGATCAGCCGCGTTTCGCTTTTCCCGGTCAACGTCGCGCCGTTGTCCGTCACACCAAGCACCAGCAACGACCCGACGCTTTCTTCGTACCGACCAATCAACCGCACCCCGTTCGGCAAACGCACGTGCGGTCGTTTCGTGCCCAGGTCGGTGAACTCGAGTTGCGTGCCAGGCACCAACTTGGCTTCGGGAGGCAGCGTTACCACCACCAAGGTCTCGTCTGTCGCATCCTCGCCGGACGCGACCACCATCGCGAGCCCGGGACGAGGTGAGGCGGTGACTGACGCGACGACGCAGATCCAGAACAAAATGCCAAGAGCAAAAACGCGCCAAAGAAAAATCGTCCAATAAAACTCGGGCCGCGGCCTTGATGCCCTTGATTGCTCGGCTCCCTCACACTTCACCGCACGCGTCGACCCGGCACCCGCGCGTCCGACCGAGTGGTTTCCCTGTTCGTGGGCGTGTGTGACTGCGTTCGCGCTCAAGAGTTACGCGCCACAGGACACGCCTCACGCGTCACCGGTGACATCGACCAAGCGCCAATTCCAATCCCGATTCGATTCAAGGACCATGGGCATCGGCAGCCTTTTTATCGTGAACAACGAAACCGAGTCCTTATGCGCGCTGAAGCACTGGGGCGCGACCGTGGGTCACGTGTCCGTGCTTGAGAAGGTGTTCGCGAGTCACCGGGCTAGTGTGAAGCACAACCTGTACGCGGATGTTTTGACCACCGAGGGGAAGCAGTACTGTTTCCACATCACCAGGGGGGAGATCACGGTGAGGCCTTTCCCAGTTACCCCGTTCCACCTCCCTGATTGCTGCTACGTATGGAGTACAGTCGGAAAGTACGGACCCCACTCCGTGGGACCCCTTTCCAATCCCGAATATACTGGTAACTCGTTCTGGCGTACTGTGGTAAAAACACACGGTACTGTGTCACTTTACCGCCCGGTCACACCCCGGTACCCGGTCCAATCCCTCGTGACTGACTTCTTTTTTTTCGCAATCAGTACATCGCGACGTGCGAGACGGAAACGGAACCCCTGATGGTAATAGAGTTCCTGACGCAGCTGCACGTGGTGCTGAAAGCGTACTTCACCGACGTCACGGAGTCCGTGTTGCAGGAACACCACGTTACCCTGTATCAGCTCCTTGATGAGATGCTCGATAGCGGCATCCCGGTAAACACCCATCCCGGCGGTTTGAAGGTTTTGGTGCCGCCGCCCAACTTGTTGAATCGAGCGCAGAGCGTGGTGTTCGGGCACCAGGGCGTGCTGGTTTCGGACCAGGACCCGCTGAAGTTATTACCGTTACCCTGGCGATCCAACAACATCAAATACGCCTCGAACGAGATTTACCTCGACATAATCGAGTCAATCGACGCGACGCTTGATTCGGAAGGGCGGGTGTTGCACAGCGCGATTCACGGCGCGATCGAGGTGAACTCGCGCCTAAGCGGCATGCCGGACGTTTCCCTGTCCCTGTCCAACTCGCACCTCATCGAGGAGTACTCGTTCCACCCGTCCGTGCGCCTGTCGCGGTTTGCCACGGACAGGGTGGTTTCCTTCGTCCCCGCGGACGGGACCTTCACCCTGATGTCGTACAAAGTCAAGGCGCCGCAGGTCAAGGCGGAGACCAACTCGTGGCAGCCCAAGTACATCAAGCAGAATGCGTGGCAGCAGGGAGCGGTTGGCGGGTTCAACTCCCCGACCACGACGCAGGTCCCGTTGCCCCTGTACATCCGCCCGCAAGCCACGTTCGGGAGTACGCAGGGCCGCGTGAGTATCGTGTGCGGCACCAAGCCCGCGTTTGAGAAACCGGTGGAGAGCGTTACGCTGGAGGTGAGGTTACCCGACAGGGTGACTTTCGCCGATCCGAGCGCGACTCACGGGCTCGCTAGCTACGACGACGTAGGACACAGCGTGCGGTGGATGATTGACAAGTTCCCGGTTGACAAGACGCCTTGTCTTACCGTGCAAGTCACTTTGGAGAGCTACGAAGCGAGCGACCTGGCGAAACAGGGGGGGAAGGGAAGTAGTGGTAAGGCGGTCCCGGGGGAGAAAAACGGACGGCGCGTGCGGTTACAGGAGCTGGTTGATATTCACTGCAACTTTTCCGTGTCAGGCGTGGGGGTTTCGGGGATCAAGGTGGAGACCCTGCAGGTCCGGAACGAAAAGTACAAGCCCTCGCAGGGGGTGCGGTACCACACCAGGGGGGGGAGGGTGGTGGTGAGGACGTAGGGGAAGGGAGGGGGGTTGGTATCGTAGACTACTCGTAAGCGTTTAATACATCGGTAAAAGCCAGACTGACGTGGCAGTCTTTCGGGAAAAGATATCGATAAATGGCTGGCCGGTGTCTCCTTTCCCTGTCTCACACCGTCGGACGCGTGGTCGTCGCTTCCTGGTCCGAGAACGCGCGATGTCAGCGGTCTCCGCCCCTCTCGGCGTCTCTTGTTCGCCGCGCGCGTCAGTTTTCGGGGTTGGAAAGACACGCGGCGGCACCAATTGTTCCGCGTGCGCGGTTCCCAAAACCGCCCCGGGCGGTGGAAATCGAAGAGCGACACCATGCGTGGGTGGGCCGGCTGGTGCGTCGTGTGTGGCGGATAGAGCAGGTAAGGCTCCGTACGCCAATAGAACAGGTAAAACGCAGCACGCCTCGACGTCGTTTCGCACCAGACGAACGCACAACTCACGTGGAGCCACCGCACACAACGCGGTCGCCGACGACGTGGCGATGGGTTTGTTTAGTGCGTCTCAAAGCGCGGATGCCGTGGTCGTCGGGCAACTCACGGACGGCGTCACGCCGGTGACCTTCGCCGCGGTGCTCGTGGCTGGGCTGGTCACGAGCTTATCACCGTGCACCCTCTCCGTGCTGCCGCTCACGGTGGGGTACATAGGCGGGTACGTACCTCCCGTCGCGGTAACCGGGGACACAACACAAGACGCGCCCGCGCTTGCACGACAAAAACAACGAAAAGAAAACCAACTCAGGGTAAACGGCGCGGCGTTCGCGTTCGGGCTGGCCACTACTTTAGCGTTACTGGGCGTCTCCGCTGCAGCTTTAGGGCAGGCGTACGGCCAGAACCTGGGCGACGGCCTTCCAATCGCGGTGTCTGTTTTGGCGATCGTGATGGGTTTGAACCTTCTGGAGGTCATCGTGGTCGGGTTCCCCAGTTTCGGCCAGAACTTCGACGCGCGGAGTTTAAAAATTCCAGAACCCGCAAAGGCGTTCATAGCCGGACTCGCGTTCGCCCTAGCCGCGTCGCCTTGTAGCACGCCAGTGCTTGCGACTTTGCTGGGCTATGTAGCAAGCTCAGGGGACCCACTCACCGGGGGTGCCTTACTGCTAACCTACACGTCAGGGTACGTCACGCCGCTGTTAGTCGCGGCCACGGCGACGGGAAGTTTGCGGCAAATCATGAGCGCGCGCGCGTACACGTTCTGGGTCACGCCCGCGTCCGGGTTTCTCCTGGTCACGGGAGGGACCTACGGGTTCCTGTCGCGAGTCACGCCGTTGCTTCACGCCGTTTAAGTGTATAGGCTATGTAGAACTACCGCGCGATGTAAAGTGAATCTAACTTCTGAAGATCCCGACCGTGCGTCGTGAAGTGAATCTACCACCTTCAAACGAACGCAGAACTACCATGCAATGTAACGTGAATCTAACTTCTAAACGTCCCTACCAGGTAGTGCAACGTAAAGTGAATCTACCTTCTGAACGCGGTGACGTAAAGTGAATCTAGACTATGAACTTCGAAACTCCCGCGCCGTCCGCACGAAGTCGTACAGCGTTTTCCGCCCGAGCTCGCGCAGTTTTTTTATGTTGGCGTTTGGAATGGACTCCGTATCCGGATGTTGGTCCACCGCTCTTGACACATCAACAGTGCGCAACAAGTGCACCGTGGGGTACGGACTCCGGTTGGTGTAGCTTCCCGGGTCCCCCACTTCTTCGCCCGCGAATTGGTAATCCGGGTGGAACGTCGCGAGTTGGATTTTTCCATCTAATTGCGAATCGGATTCCAAAATGCGCTCGCACCGCTCCACCACGGCGAGGAACAGCAGGAAATCGTCCAAATCTGGCACGGCGTTCACCGTGATTAAAGTGGTGGTGGCCTGGGAAAGACCGGGGGCTTGCCATCTCTCTATCCGGGGTGGGGGATCGGCTCGCTTGCTTTTCGATAATTTGGTACCACTTTCCACTTCACCCACCGCCGCCTCCTCGTCGTCATCCTCGTCGTAGTCGTCGTACGCCGTGTCCGCCTCGGCGTAGGTCATCACAAGCGCGCGCGCTTCGTTCGTGAAGGTTTCGAAGAACAAATCGTGCGTGGTGTGTTCACAAACCACCAGCTTCAGCCCGTCGTTCTGCCGAGGCGCGCTGGCGAACGGACACAGGTTCAACCCGATGACTCTTTCATCCACCCAGCGCATGGTCGCGGTTCGGACATCACCAGGAGTAGGCGCACTCGCACTCGAGGTTGACGCCGCGGCGGTTACCGCGCGCCGCGACGCCACGAGCCGTGCGTGCGGCACAGCACGGGTACCCGAAACCGCGGCGCGAACCGCCGCGCTGATGAGGGCGCGCATCTCGTTCTGACGTTGGCAATATGATGGAAATCGTGCTGTGGGCGACCGAAAAGTGATTGCAAAAGATGAAAAAAACGCGACTCCGTCTGTGTACTCCGTATTCGCCACTCTATGTTGCCTATGTTTACGCCCTAAATGTCTCTACCCCCCGTTACCCACCCACCCACCAACCCATCACCCGCCATTTCTTTTGGAAACGCACGGGAGCCAGTACACGCGCTCCCCCGTTTTCGCGTCGCCGTCGTCCACCATGGCGATTCCGCTTTTCACGAGCTGGTCCAAAATGGTTTGGGCGCGCGTCTTGTGCCACCCCGGTGCGCCATTTGTCTTTGTGGACTCCAACTGCGACTTCGTGATACTTCCTACACCGCTCTCGCTCGCCCACCGAATCACGTCGTTCTGGTCCGTGGACAACTCCGTGGGGACGGATCTTACAACCTTTTTACCCCCGATGGTCAACACCCGCCACCCCCCGCCCAGACACGCCAACCGTTCAATCGCCCGCAACAAGTCATCCTCCGAAATGGGCTGCGCCGCGTTGCCTCTTCGGTGTTGCACATGGCGCATCAATTGTGTCATGTCACACAGCCCGCCGTCGTGATCCCTTGTCGCCAAACACGCCTCCGCGACTTGCACCCCAAGCTCGTAATAAAAATCCCCAAAGCCCAACAGTTCGGTCCAGAATCCTTTGTTCGACGCCAGCGGATCAACACCCACGTTCGCGCACATCGCGTGGAACTGCGCCCGGAACCCCGGGTCTTGCTTTATCTCACTCTTGTGCTTCAGCGCGAACTGCTCAAGAGAGTTGCGGAACTTCAACAGCTGCGCCCGCATGGCCTCCACGCTTTGGCGCTCCGCATCTTCACCAACCGCTTGTATCGCCACCGACGCGTCGCGGCGTTGTTGGATGCCCGCGATGCCGGGGCGACGACGCATTTTGCGTTTCGCGTAGGGAGGCGTGGGCCCGTGCCAGGACTGCGAAGAAAAGGACCACTCACAGGGGCACGCGACACCCGCGCGTGCGGGCGGCGAGTGACTGAAGAGAGCGATGGGCACGAACGAATTTGCGCACGTTGTTCGTTCGGTGCCAACTCGTTTTTTTTAAATCTTGGACAGGTGCATGAATGCCCCAGCTCACTTGCCCCCACGCGCGTAACGTCGCGACGGACACGGCGATGGCGTCGCTGCGCTCCGTGGGTTCCGGGGTCGGCGACGCGCGACGCGAGCCAAAAACGGGGGAAGGTTTCGGGGGGCGGTTCGCCACTGGCGCGAGCCTTCCACCAAATGCGAGACCCAAAGGTACCAGCCACGAAAAAGACACGCGAAAGTCGTCCCTCTCCTCCCCGAGGGACACCGGCCACGTCGAGCTCGTGCTTCGCAACTTGGAGTGGTTCGGTGGGGCGGCTCCTGCGTACTGTCGCGTCGTGGCGCGGTGGTGGGGGGACGACTTCGTGAGTGGTGACACCGCCCGGCCGTGGGTGGGGTTGGGCGCAACTGCAGATGCGGATGCGACGTTTATTTTCCCAGTCGTGGTAAGTATTTCCCTTACCACATTCCGCCGACTGATTGCCCATACGAGACTGACATTTATTTTTACAATCTCAGGTCAAGCCAACCGGGTTTGCGAAGTACGTCAAGGACTGCGCGCACCTCATTCTGGATTTCAGCGATGGACGCACCGGCCAGGTGATTGCACACGTATCAATTGACGTCTCAAGGCTTTCCGTGGGACACCCAGTCAGTGGAGGCAAACCCGTGCGCACGCCAGGCGGGGCGACGCGCGGCGCCGTGCACGTTTCCCTGAGCGTCGATTTTCACCCAAAGGCGATGAGCTCGTTCGAGCGGAACGAGGCGCGATGCGCGGAAACGGGTGGTGGTGGTGGTCAGGTGGGTGGTGATGAGGATGAGGTGAGTGGTAAGGCGAATGATACTACGCTACCGCACGCCGGGGGTTCGAGCTCGGACGGTTCTGAGGGTTGCGAAAAATCAAACTGGAGCGGCGACGGCGGTGACGGCGTTGCGCGGTCGTCGCCGCTGGAGCGGGCGCGTTTGGCCCGACGGTTGACCGGTTTAACCGGTAACGCAAAGGCACCGCCCGTCGGTAACGCAGGTACGGCGCGACGATTGAAACGTGGCAGTGAGTCAAAGGCAGTCGGTGCCTCTGCAAAATCTAGCCCTAGCCTACCTCCCGACAAGCACATGACCCCCCTTGAAGCCGCGGAAGCGTTACGGGACGAGATGGATTCCGCTTTGAAGTTCGACGGCGTCTCCGCGTGTTCGATGATCGACGCGGAGATGGAGGTCGCGCGACGGACTCGGCGCGCGACTTCGGGACACGCCGAATCGGCTTTTTCCAAACGAAAGGACACCGATACGAAAAAGAAAACCTCCACTACTGGTACGACGTCGAGCACTACGGTTTCGGAAACCCGGCAAGCGCCTCGCTCGCCTTTGTCCGCGCAGTACTGTGTGTGGGTAAAGTCCGCCGCGTGTATCGACAGCGATGATTTCGGAAAGGTGTCTTCCGATGCCGATTTGAAAACGTCTCAAAACCGAAACCGCTGGAGCCTTGATACCTCGGCGTCTGAGCGCGCCGCCGCGATTGGTTGGCTCGGGGGCAACACCTATGGCCCGGATGGTTCCTTCCCCGATGCAGGTGACGCGGCGTTGTGCGCGGAAGAAGCGTTGGTCAGCGCGCTTGCGAGGTTCGAGGGGGACGAGGGGAACAGCTGGGAGGGGACGAATGATGAAGACCGAGACGACGACGAAAACAAAAACGAAGCCGAAACCGAATCGACTACGACTACACCCGAAAACGGCCGCCATCCCGTCATCACGCGAAACCGGGAAACCGTTTCCTTCCACGACCCAGTCACGGAACACGCGCTAGCCGCCGCGAGCGCGACGGAGTTCACGGACGCGCAGCTTGGTGCCCCTTCCCACGGCCACCCGACCGACGGCCCGGGGCTGGAAATCAGACTCACGCTTCACGACGGGTCGGTGCGGGCGCTGGACGGGGGCGCTTCCTGTTCGTTTGATGCGTCAAATGCTGAGTCCAGCCAATCTTTAGTAGTCCTGGTGAAGGGCGGGCACCCGTTCAGAGCAGGCGAGCTGGCGAGGGTTGTGCTTGACGGGGTCGGCAGCCGGGGGTCGGGCTGCGCGGTCATCGCCGTACCCGCGGCGGTTGTGGACGCGATTGTTGACGCCACCAAAAAGACCCCCGCGTTGGCGCTCGAGGTGTGGGACCCCAAAGATCTGGTTGGTTCTCACAAGAAGGCAAGTAAAGACTGCGACGTGGATGACCCCGACGCCGATTCCGTGGCCTTCGCCTCGTTGTTCGGCGATTTCGCGGCCGCCGGCGCAAACGCCATGGTCGGCGTGGTGCCCGTTTCCCTGGACGTTTTGCGCCCCGCGTGTTTAATCAGTCGCGCGCGGCACTCGGAAAACAGACGGTGGGGCCTCACTGTTGATGATGATGCCACCGACGAGGGTGACGCTTCAAGTTCCTCGTTTCAGTTCAAACACCCACCCTTGAACCGGGTTTTCGAAATACGAAACGTGTGGAGCGGCGACGTCTGCGGGTTTCTGGGCGTGGAAGCCGCGATGGCGGCGCCGAAAACAACGAAAGCGGCGAGGATATAGACGGGCTCGTGTGAGTAGTTAGTCGGGGGTACTTGTAGTGTATGGGTATGTAGTGTGAAGCGGTGTAGTAAGTACTGGTATGGAGCACTGTCGCGAAGTAGATGTCGGGAGGAGTCGGTAAAGCGACGGGCTTGGTGTAAAGAGGTCGTCATCATTTCCATTCTTTGATGGTACATTTTTTTCGCCGCGCATCCAACGCAACTAGACTAGATCATCCTCGGCGCGTACGTGTGCTGCGGCGGCAACCACGTGGTGTTGTACACCGCGCCTTGGTCCCCGCTTTTCCACCCCGGCACTCCGGCCATGATTTTATCTTCGCTCTTCGTCCTTTCCACCACCGCGGCGCGGTACCGCCGGTCTTCCTCGGCTTGCAGAAACGGTATCAAAACCGCCCTCGCGTGGTTTTTTTCCTCGCGCAAACCTCGCCGCCGCGCGTTGCCTTGCCCAACCTGGTAGAAACCGTACACCATCGCGCCCAGGTAGGCGCCGAAAAAAGCTACACCGGTGGGGCCGGTGCTGGGAATACGCCTTGCGTAGCGCACGCTGGGGTACCCGCCGGGGGGGGGGCCGTCCTGTTTTGGTACGGGAGAGGCGGAGGGGGTTAGGAGGGGGTTAGGAGGGGGTCAGCGTTTGGACGTGGACTGCATTCATCGTTCGGTCGGTGTGTCGCGCTCGAGGGTTTGTTTTTCCCAATCCCTCGCCTGGTACCGCGACGCTGTCGGGTCTGTTCGAACGTCGTGGAGCAGCCTTTCGAACCCAAAACGCACGTGTGCGTCTCACGCACCTGCATCACGGGCATGTCCATCACGGTCTTCATGCCTTTGATCCCGCGAATCGTGGTTTCCGTCATCGCGCGCTCTTCGGGTTCGGTTCCGATCGAGCGACCGTACTCCTTTTATCGGATGTGAAAACCGAACCCCGCGGTCCTCCTTCGGGTTACGCGCGCGTTTCGAACGCCGAGAACGTTTCTTCGAATCCGACGCGGTGAATACGCGAGGGAACGGGTCGTTTACCGCGACGAGTCGAGGTGGGCGCCGGAACAGCGTCACGCTGACTGGCACGACGTGGATGGCGAGACGCAGGAAGAACTCGTTCGTTCGCGACGAGTGACCAACGTTCTCCTGGTCTCTAACTGTTTGCCCATACGGATGATTCCGCGCGAGCAATCAGATTTTCCACTCTCAACGCGCTCGAGCTGTTTGACTGTGTCGCTCGCTCCACCTGCGCCACTCTCACTCTCACCGCGCGACACCGCCGAAGGGACAAGATGTGCGTCCCCCCCCTTTTCGTATTTCGTTTCGTGTGCCGGGTGCCCCGAGGAAATCGCCACGCGCGCGCTGTCACCAGCGAAGGTGGCCAGCGATCGGGTAATTTTTTTCGTCACGGCAATCGGGCGGAGTGCCATCCAGTCATCCGGATCGATCGCGTGGCGCGTGCGGTCCGGACCACCGGCCGAAGGTGGCCGGTCACGGCGCACCGCTGACCCGACTACTGTGGCACACGCACGCGCGCGTTCCCCTGCGGAGCCACCGCGTTTGGGACACGACCCAGCCGCGTGGAAATATCATCCCCGGGGACACATCTTCCGCATGAGAACTCTTTCTGGAAGCCAATTTGCTTCGGGTCTCGATGCCAAGCACGCGTCTCGCACAGTTTTAAACCCTAAACCCTAAACCCTAACCTCGCTCTGTATGAACTCAAGAGCCCATCCGCTGACCTCCCAAAACCTTTCCCACACAAAACACAGGTCGGACGACGAAGACCCGGTGGATCACCGCCCCGATTTGGAAGAGGCGTGCAAGCCCAAGTGCGCCGCGTTCGCCGCCGCGTACGAAGCGTGCGTCGGGAGGGTGGAAAAAGATACCACCGGGGAGGCGCACTGCACCGGGCAGTACTTCGACATGTGGGGGTGTATTGATAAGTGCGTCGCTCCGAGTTTGTTCAAAAACACAAAGTGATGGAGGTAAGGATGGACGGAGTAGGGAGGACCATTCACAGCGTATTTGATGCGAGATGATAATGCCAAAATCTTTCTGGTAAAATACGTCTACTTCATCGCTAACTCTGCTATCGTCTCGTGGGTTCTGTCTTTTCCTGGACAAATCCACGAATATTGTTTGTCACCTCGTCACGGGAGGATCTGTGGCGAGCTCAAACCCGGGACGGTCATCCCCCACCACCGCGTCCGCGTAAACTCGCGGCGCGCGCCGCAACAACCGCCGATGCGTTTCTTTGTTTCCCTTTCCAGTTTTCACGACGCCACCCCTTTCGAATCGGCCTCGCGATATCGCCGCCGCGTTCGACGCCCGGGAGCTCAGCTCCTCCTCCGTCGGACCGAACACGTCAATCAGCGGCGCGTACAGGGGCCTGGCGAACATCACCAGAAGCATGATCACGGGGGTTAGGAACAAACACGTCCGGACCCGCCGGGTGCCTTTCACGTGGCTCTTCAACACGTGCTTCACGTCGAGTTTGGTGGTTTTCCCACTTCGAAGTGTTTGCGCCGGGCCGTCGTGCAACACCTCCCCGTCCCCCATGTCGACAGGGTCTTCCAAAACGTCCGGAAGAGACTCCCCCCCCACGGTTGCCTCGTCGCCGGGTTTAGTTCGGCGGTCAACACAACCCAAAGCGATGCTGCGCAGCATCGCTCGCTGTGTTCGGATTCGGGGTTCGACGGCACTATTTGCGTTGCTTGTCACCTCCGTTTTTCGATAAATTTCGAACTCCTCGTCTTGGCCCCCCGCTCAGTACTTGCGACGCACGAACGCATGCTTCCGCTTCGCGCGTACGGAATCGCGTTCGCGTCTATGCTCTCCGGCGCGAGTGTGGTGCACTACATATACAAGCCCGACTTGACCATCCCCGGATACGAACCTACCGCGCCGACGAAGCGGTAGATTATCGCGCCGAGATTGAGATTTAGCAAAGCGGAGGGACGGGCGGAAGGGACACACGACGACGCGTGGCGGTGTCACCTACCACACGAAGCAGTGTGCTCTCCCCACACGAAGCGGCACCGGTACTTACCACCATTCGTCGTCGGTCCGACCCCGAGTTCCACACAAAGCCCAACGCGATGGCGTCTCCCCGGTCCCCAAACACAAACACACCAAACGCGTCCTGGTTCACCCCAACCCGGTTGCTCGTGTTGTTCTGCGTGATGGCTTTTCTGGTGTACCTCGACCGCGGCGTCGTGGCGAGCGCGGCGGTGAGCGGGTCCCCGGGTTCGCGCGCTGACGGAGGCGAAGGCTCCGGGTTGCAAGGCGACTTTCACGTCGGGTACGCGTGGTACGGCGCGCTGCAAGCGGCGTTCATGCTGGGGTTGTTAACCGGCGCGCCCGTGTTTAGCGCTTTGGCGAAGAGTTGGAACCCGTTCAAGCTGATAGGGTGCGGTTTATTGGCCTGGTGCTTCGCAACCGCCGGGTGCGCGGTCGCGACGAACTATACATCATTCTTCGTCTTCCGGGTTTTCGTGGGCCTAGGCGAGGTAAGGGCCTTTCCCACTCACCACATTCCGCCTCCCTGATTGCCCATACGAGACTGACACTTTCTTGTTAATCGTCTCAGGCGTCGTTCTGCGCGCTCGCCGCGCCGTTCATCGACGACTACGCGCCGGTTGGAAAAAAAACGCTGTGGCTCGCGGTTTTCTATTTATGCATACCCCTGGGTGTCGCGGGGGGAGTGATGTTCGGCGGGGCGGTGGGCGGTTCTGATTTGTTAGGATGGCGGTGGGCGTTCGGGTTGGAGAGCGTGTGCATGGTCCCGGTGGCGGCGTTTTGCCTCGTCTCGCCGGCGGTGCGCATGAAAGGAATTGGCGATGAGCACGGGAAACGACCGTCCACTAATCAGGAGGAGGGGGATGCGTTGCTTGATTTGGAAACAGACGCGCAAACAGACGTTGGAAACAACGCGCAAAGAATTCGTGGAAATGACCGTGCCCAAGCGTCAAAAACGACCTCGGCCACCGATTTCAAATCCCTCGTCGGCAACAAAACGTTCCTGGTAGCCCTGGGTGGGTACGTTTCGTACACCGCTTGCGTGGGTGTGTACGCGTCGTGGGGCCCGAAAGCGGGGTATGGGATCTATGCGGACAGCCTGGGAAGCCCGCAGAAATCGGACTTGGTGTTCGGCGCCGCAACCGCGGTGGCGGTAAGTGTTTCCCATTTACCACATTCCGCCGACTGATTGCCCATACGAGACTGACACTTTTTCTTCTACAATCAGGGCGTTTTCGGAACCCTGCTCGGCGGCGTCGCGGTGGATTTCTTTCCGGGTTCGGCTTCGGGTTCCGGTCCCGGTGGCAAAAACTCCGCTTCCGTGGTACCGTCCTTGGCCGTGTGCGCGGTTTCCGGTTTCACGGCTTTCGCGTTTCTGGAGTGCGCGTTCAACCTCAACTTGAGTTTTGAATCTTTCCTACTCACGTTTTTCGCGGGGCAGGTGTTTCTGTTTTGCGTGCAAGCCCCCGTCAACGCCGCTGTGCTGCGCGCCGTGAAACAACACGAACGCCCGCTGGCGTGTTCCTTGGTGACGGTTTGTATTCACTTGCTCGGTGACGTTCCGACACCGCCTCTTTTCGGGTTCGTGCTGGAGCGCGTAACCGCGAGTAATCAGTCGGAAACAAAAGACAACCCGAACGACTGGCGAGTAACCCTCGCCTGGTTCACCACGGCGCTTTGTTTCGCGTCGTTTGTGTGGGGAATCGGGGCGGGGTATATTTGGAGACTAAATGGCCATAGCGGAGATGGGGAAGGTGGGGAGAGACCGGAGGACGAACAAAGCGACTCGCGTTGCCTGGAGGAAGAGGTTAGTGTGCCTTTTTTAGCCGACGACGACGACGACGCCGCCGGGAGCGATCGATTGTAAAACTGTAACTTTAATCTTCGTTGCAAGGCTGCTCTTCGAAAAAGCGCGCGAGTAGATTTTCGACGTGCCCACCCCTTCCATTTTCAAATCCTCGGCGGAGACGACGCGCGTCCGTCGCGGCGTCATCACAAGTCCGTCCGCGCTTTTACTGGTGGCCCTGCCCACCGCGGGCGATGGCCACGTTGCCCTACGTCACCGTGGACGCGTTCACGGACGTCAAGTTCAGGGGTAACCCCGCCGCGGTGGTGATCTTCCCCAAGGAAAACACGGTGGATGCGTTGCGTTTGCGTGCTTCGCAGAAATCGAGGGAACAGGTTGTTTGGAGTAAAGGTTTGATGCCCGCGCGTACCGCGCTCGCGGGGAAGGACGGGTTCCCGCCAGACTCCTTCCTCGCGGACGTCGCTAGGGAAATGCAGCTCAGCGAAACCGCTTTCGTGAAGTGCCGGCCGCCGCCGAGGGGAAGGAGCCAGCCTTACGCGGAGGGCGAGGCGGGAGGGGTTGGGCTTTCGAAAAAAACAACCCGAGTGTCATTCGGCGGCGTGATGAACGGAGACGTCGGCGGGAGCGACGACGATGGGGCTGGGGAAGACGACGGTGTCGCGGCTTCTCCTGCGTTGTCATTCGTGTCCTCGACGTCAAGCAGCAAACCCAAAATAGACCGGGACGCACCAGTGTACGGTGCGTATTTTATTCCCCGCCGACTGGTTGCGAAGACATTACAAAGACATTACAAGACATTACAAAGACATTACAAGACATTACAAAGACATTACAAAGACATTACAAGACTGACATTACAAGACTGACCTTTTTCTTTTGTACAAAAAGTGGAGTACGACCTGAGGTGGTTCACGAAAACCGGGCAAGAAGTGGATCTTTGCGGGCACGCGTCACTAGCCGCGGCGCACGCGCTTTACGAGCTCGGGCCCGGTTTGGTGCCGGACGGCGCCGTCGTGAGGTTCCACACCAAAGGAGGGTTGTTACCGGTGTCTAGGGTGAAGGATAAGCAAAAAGATGACGACCCTGTTGATGAAAATGAAAAGAAGAAAAAGAAAACGAGAGGGCCGTTGCTTGAGTTGGCGTTGCCTTGTTCCGCGCCGCGCTTGGGCGCGCTCGGCGGCGCGGACGAAGCGGGTTTCGCGAGCGATGACTCGGATGAGGAGTTTTTCGAAACCAAGAAAGCAGCTGCTGCTGCTGCTGCTGCTGCTGCTGCTGAGCGCGCAAAAGAGTCAAAAGAGTCAAACCACGACGACGCAAAAGATTCAACGATAAACGACCCGCCCCCGAACGAAGCGGGGTGTTTCTTCACGCGCGACGATTTGGCGCTCGCGTTGGGAGTGAAAGCTCGACACGTCGAGTCCATCATCGGCCGGAACTCGATCGGGGACGTTTTCGTGAGTCTAACCAGTGTTGCGTCCTTAACCCTAGCCACCCCCAATTCGGGCTTAATCAGGTTCATCACGAAAGGAGGCCGCGGTTTGGTGGTCACCGCGAAGGGCGGTTCCGTACTGGGCGACGATTCCTTACCCGTCGACTTCTCCCTGCGGTTCTTCGCCCCCAACCTGGGCATCGACGAAGACCACGTGACGGGCAGCGCGTTCGTGGGTCTCGGCCCGTACTGGCAAACCCGGTTGAAAAAGAAAAACGGCGAGGAGATGGTGGCGCACCAGTGCGGGAAACGGGGCGGTGTGGTGAGGGTGGCGGTTGTCAAGAAGAAAGGGATACGCGGCGCGCTCGACGAAACCAAAGTCATGACGCGAGGCTTCGCGGTGAGCGTTTTGAAAGGCGAAATCCTATGCGACGGCTTCGACGCCGAGGAATGAGAGGTAGGTAGTGAAGCCACTACTAGTGTCCTTGTGTTTTCCTTGATGTTATTCATACCTGTTAAATGGTTTAAGTAGTCGCTATCACTTTTCTGGAGGCGTCTCTTCGTCGCTCGTCGATTTCGCGGCCGCGTCTTTTTTCGCCCGCCGTTCCAAAATCTGATCCGCCATCTTCTCCTTCCACCCGTCCTCGCCGCCGTCGTCCATCAACCCCAACACCGACCGCCCCATCACAGCGAACGTGATGACGTCCGCGGCTACTAAAATAGCCCCGAGCTTGCCGAACTTAAACGCCGTGCCGGCGACGTCGATGGGCTCGGACGGTTCGGACGGTTCTTCTTCCGCGCTTGGAGACGACGAAAAACTCACCGTGCCATCCTCCGCAACCACTTCCACCACCACAACCGGCGCTTTCTTCGGCGCCCGCCGCACCTCAATCCCCGATTCCTCCAGCGAGTCTTTCAAAATATCACCGATGCTCTCGCCACTGGAAGAGCTGCTGAACGCCCACTCGATGGGCTGCGCCGCGAGCGCGGCAGGTGAGCTGGCGAGCAGCACCAAGGCGCCGAGGGATGCGACCACGCGCGACGCGATCGTGACGGTGGTGTCATCAGATTTACTCGCGGAAGTGCTCGCCAACCGAGAGCTCGCACCGAGACGCACGTTGGTGCGACGAGTCCTTGGAACGCGCGAGACATCGATCCGAGCCGCGGGGGCGCGCGCGGCGGGAACGGCGACGAGCGTCATGGGAAGGGTGACGTACGGTTGTGTCGCGTTCCGGTGGTTTCCAAGTTACTTTCAGTTCGGAGTTCCCAGAAACGAAAAGTTTAGTCTCCCGAGGATCTGACTTCAAAGTTGAAGAATCGTAGGCGCGCGGTCGTCACTGATGGACGCGCGGCTCGGTTTGTGATTCTCGGGCCGCGACCTCGTGCACGCGGCGGCGGGTACACGACTTACTCGTCCAGAATGGCGGTCAAGCCGGCCCCAAAGGCTGTTTTTCCGGCCGGCCCCACCGACTTTGGCAAACGGAAAACCAAGGCCCTGCAGAAAAGGCCGTACCAAGCTCCCCAAATCACCAAATTGATACGACCCCCTGCTGTAGGTCCGGTGGATGCGCGCCCCGAATCCGAGTCCTCCGGATCCTCCGGCAGTGACGACAGCGACGACGACGCAAACTCCAGCGACTCCGAATCCAAGTCCATGGAAATCGACGAGGACAGCACCGCCACCGCGATTTCCACGGAGAAACCCACGGAGATCAAATCCGCGAAAACCACGCGGAGCGTTTACAAAAGCGCCGAGATCGCGTTTCCCGACGGCAGAAAGAGCGTGGTGAAGTTCGGGAGCGCGGTGAACGTTCGTTTTTTCGACGGCGACGAGAACTGCGAGGATGTGACGACGTGTTACGCCCTGGTGCGTGAGATTTGGAGCGTTCGGCGGAACGACGAAAGGATGAAATCGTTGGGAAAAGAAGCCACAGAGGAGGAAGTGGGGAGCGGAATCATGTTCAACGTGTCGTGGCTTCTGGATCTGAACGAGCTCACGAAGAACTGGCAGCACGAACCCTCGTACCCAATACCAGACAACGAGCGGTTTTACGATCCTCGGGACATTGACACCGTGCTTCCCGCGAACGTCACGTGCGTGGAGCCGGTGTGGTTTCTTTCCGCCAGGCGGAACATGAGCAACCGCTCGGCGATACCGCCCGAGAGTTCGAAACAGCTGTTCGTGAACAAAATCGTGGGCACCAAATCGCGGGCGGGCAAAACCTCGAAATTCGTGGCGTACAGCATGACCGACAAGGACTTTTGCGATCAACACAAGGAGCACATCGAACGGGTTCGGACGCTTCTCGCGCCGAAGGAAGAGGACGTCGCGGGTTTGTTTGAGGTTTCGCCGGCGGCCAAAGCGGTAAATCCGGCGGCTGAAAAAGAAAAAGCCAAGGAAAAACCGAAGCCGCCGCCGAAAAAAAAAGAGAAAGCCAAGCCTCACCCTTCACACAAATCGCCCTCTTCCGAGAAACGGAAACGAGACGCTGAAGTTGAGGACGCGGCGGCGGAGCGACGATGCGGCAAGACGGCCAACATGGCTGCGGGACAAAAGAAACACGGCACCACCGAACGACCGGGAATCGCGACGACCGCGGTTGCGACGACCGCTTTCGTGGGGAGTCACGTGGCTCAGGCGTTTGAGGATTTTAAGCGGAGAATCGCGACCGCGGAGAAGAAAGCCGTTTCCGCGGAAAAGAAAACCGCCGCCGCGCAGAAGCGAGTCGCGGTTTTGGAAAACCTGCTCGCCCAGGCGGACGCCGCGGCGGCGGCAAGCGCGGCCGCCGCGAAAACCGCCGCTATGAATCTTTCCAAACTCGCGACGGAAAAAAAATAGACCGCCACCCCACGGAAACCCGTAGCCAGGACGATCATCACCCCCCGTGACTCCATCGTCACGCTGGACAAGCTTCACGGAGTTTCCGCTAAGTGCAAACTCCCGGGGCTGGAGGACCCGTTGAACGCGCGCGCGTCGTCCTTCGCGGAAAACACGGTGCTTCCCGCCTGTCAAAAGCTCGTGGAAACCGCCACGCAGTTGGAGGTTGAAATCTTCAAACACTACCCAAGGGAGGTACCGTTCGGAAGGGGCAACAGCATCAAGGAGTTCGTGGAGTGCGTCTGGGACTCCATGCCCCTCGTCGTGCGCGTTTTACTCGGCGAACTCGACGCGTCCACGTTGGAGGTGCTTCGCGGGGAAGCCGAGCGCGGCGCCGGCGCGGGGAACTTGGAACCGGAACAGGTACGGCCTTTCGTACTTACCAAAGCCAGCCACACGGTTTTTTACTGCCCTGTATGGCGCACGCACCATTTACCGTCCGTACCGTGGTAACTCGACACAGCACTGGCAACTGTTACGACGGTACTCGTCACCGCGAGCGCGGCTACGCGCACGTCTTACCACCGCAACACGTGCACCCCCGAGTACAACACTGTTTGCCAGTAATGTGGTAAATTGACACAGTGATACTGTTACCGTGGTAAATGTTACACCCCATACTCAAGACTCAAGACTGACCCTCCCTCTTTTCCAATCACAGGAACCCGCGGCCTACGACGAAATCCCGTGTTTGCGGTGCGGCGACGCGGGCGACGAGGCGAGTTTCGTGCTTTGCGAGAGTTGCCCGAGGGGCGGGCACTTTAAGTGTTTGGGCTTGAGTTGTGTACCCAAAGATGACTGGTTTTGTTCTCAATGCGAACTCGACGGAACCGCGGTGACCTACCGCGAGTGCAAAGACGTCGACGAGTACACAGACCGCACGGACTTGACCGAACAACAGAAACGGAACCTGGGCATGGACCCTGCTTGTGTTTTCAAACCAACGCGGGAGATGCTTTCGGTGCTGGAAGCGTATTTTCTGGAATTCGTGGAGTCGGGGAACACCTTGCACACCTCGGCAACCTGGCCCAAAAAGAAACGACAGGAAATCGCGGAGGAACTGTCGTGTCTGGGCGAGGTTAGGGAGTTCATGAACCGGAAAGGGCTTTGCCTTAAAAATAAAAAGGTGCCCTACAAGTTGAACAAAGAACCGGACCCGAAAGAAGCGGATGCAGTGGAAGCCGTGGTCGCGACGCAAAGCGAACCGCGCAGTGAAAGCGGGGAAGAAACGGAAAACTCGGACGACGACGACCCGATCTCGGACCTCGCGCCAATCGGTGTGCTTTGAAAATGTAACGTGAGTATAGATACTTCCCGTCAAGGATGGATCGACACGGCGGTTCGGCTTGTAAAACGCAACTCAGTATAGATACTTCCCGTCAAGGATTGACACGGCAGCTTGGCTCGCCGCTTGGGGACGAAGATGCTGGGCAGTGCTCTTTTCGCAAATTCGTTTCGAAGTTCGTTTCGACCACAAACGATCGCCACGTCATCACTCTTTCTCGAGCCATCCTCGCATCAGTCTTGCGTCCCCACTTCCTCACGCGCCGTCTTCGCCGCCTTAGCCAAGTCTCCCACTCTCGCGCGTTCGCCGACGTCTCTGTCCGGATGACGTCGCTGACTCGCGCCGCGCCGACCTCGCTGGCGACCGCGGTGCCTTCGCTTCGCCAAAAAAGCTCGCGCCGCGCTTCGCCGAAAAACGCGGTGTCGCGTCCCGGCGCCAAACGAGGCGCGTCGTTCGTGACCGCGAGTGCCATGACCCCTGGCTCGACCAAATCCACCTGTTCCGTGGGTCTCGGCGTGACCACCGCGCGACGCGGTTCGCACTTAGTGCCCACCGCGGTGGCGGAGCCCCCCGTTTCGTCCACGGCCTCGTCATCGGGTGACACCAAATCCGAGTTCGACTGGCACAACCAGTGGTACCCCGTGGCGTTCCTGGCTGATTTGGACGACGCGTCTCCATTGACGTTCACGCTTCTCGGCGAGCCGTTGGTGTTCTGGAGGGACCCGACTGCGAAAGAGTTGACCTACCGGTGCACCGCGGACCGGTGCCCGCACCGTTTGGTGCCCCTCAGCGAGGGCCGGGTGAACGAGAAAGGAGAGATCGAGTGCGGCTACCACGGCTGGAGTTTCGACGGGAAAGACGGCAAGTGCACGAACATTCCCCAGCTCCCCAAACCGAGCACCGCGCTTGACACCGCGCTGTCCTCACCTCGGTCGTGCGTCACCCCCTACCCCACGCAAGTCGCGCAAGGCATGCTCTGGGTGTTGCCGATCAACGCGCTTAAAAGCGACGCGCAGGAACGACCTGCGCTGCCGCTGATTCCCGAGCTGGACAACCCTGACTGCGTGGTGCAGGACATTTTCCGCGACCTCCCGATGGACTATGCCACGCTTCTGGAGAACGTGATGGACGTGTCGCACGTGCCGTTCACGCACCACAACAGCGTGGGTAAACGGGAGAACGCCACGCCGGTTGTTTTGGAGATGGAGGGCCCGCTCACGAAAAACGGCTTCGTCGGGATTTGGAAAGAAGGCCCGCGGAACGGCAAGTACGGCTCACAGTTCACGGAGTTCAAAGCCCCTTCGCTGATGCGGCACACGTTGAAGACGAAAGAGTTCACCACGTTAACGGTGGTGTACGCGGTGCCCACCACCCCCGGGCGGTGTCGGTTGATGGCGCGGTTTCCGTTTATCTTTGGCTCGCCCATTCCGCGAACGATTTTCAAAATCGTCCCCCGGTGGTGGTCGCACCTGTCGCAGAACGCGATTCTGGAGGATGACCAGATCTTCCTGCACAAACAGGAACGCGTGATCGAGTTACAGAGGAGTGTACACAAGCTTTCGTACGCGCAGGCGTGCTACATGCCCACGAAGGCGGATACGTACGTCGGCGCGTTCCGCAAGTGGGTCGCGGACATCGGCGGAGACCCGGCGTGGCCGAAGGGGATGGTGCAAGCGTTGCCGCCCGCCACCACGACCAACTCCGCGCTGTTGGACCGGTTCCACGCGCACACCAAGAACTGCAAGTCGTGCTCGGTGGCGATGGGTAACTTGGTCAAGATTCGGAAGGTTTTGAGGGTGGTGTCGTTGATTGCGTTGGTGGCGGCGGCGGCGGCGTTTGCGAGAAGCGTGTCGCCGAAAATTTCAATGGGGCTGGCGGTGCTCGCCGCGGCGACAGCGCTCGCGCGGGAGGTAATGGGTGGGTGGGTACAGAAAATGAAAGTCGGACCGTACCCCCCCCCCCGAAGGCCGCCGAGCATGATGGAAAGCGCGCTGGAAAGTGCGCGGTTGGGGGGGGCGTAGAGATGTGATTTTTATTATCGCTATCACGTCGAAAGCATGGCTATCGAAACTTACCGAAAACCTCGGGATATCCACTTGGTTTATCCGACGAATGTACATTTCGTTTCGGGCGCGTCCAACACAACTCTTCGCGCGATGGGTGTCCGCTCCGGGTCCGAGCCGTTCCTTGCGTGGTGCGTCTCTCGTGGGTGCGACTTGACTAAGGTTGCGTTGCGTGACTCCACGCGTGACGGCAAGGACTTCGTGAACGACAAAGGGGATGCCATCGGATCCGCCGACGATTCCGCTCGCGGAAGAGGCGTATACACCACGGTGGACATCAAAGCAGGCGAGTGCATCTTGAGCGTGCCGTACTCCGCGTGCATTTCTCCGGCGGGTTTGGGGCGTTTCGCTGGTCCGCTGGACGACGCGACGCCGCCTTTTGAAAACGCGACGCCCGCGGAGTGTTTGGCGTGGAACCTTTTGGAGGCTAGGGGCGGTGCGTCTAGTGACGCGTGGAAAGGGTACGTAAACGCGCTGCCTGACCTCATCGACACGCCCACTTCAGGGCAGTGGACAGGGAAGGAAGTCGCGGAGCTTCAGGTCGGGGAGGCGGTGTTCCAAGCCTCTTTGACGCTTGGGAAGGATAGCAAGGCGGCGAGTAAAATCGCGGGCACCGGGGGCATTCCAGGTGGAGGCGACGACGCGGAAGTCGCGAAGGAATGGGCATGGGCGCTTGCGTGCGTGCGCAGCCGCGCGATTGCACTGGACGCGGACGGGGGTACCACGCAGACCTTGTTAGTGCCGTTCGTGGACATGCTGAACCACACACACGAGACGCCGAACACGGAGTGGACCACAGGTGCTGGGGAGGGTGATTTTGAGGAAGGAAAGGATGAAGGAAAGGCGGGGGAAGGGAAGGATGACGGAAACGCCTCGAAAACGTCAAGCGAAAACACAACGAGCGTCGTGATCGTCGCCAAACAGGATATCGCGGCCGGCGACGAGCTCACGATATCGTACGCCACGAACACCAACTTAGATAGCTTCTGTCTATACATGGGTTTCCTCGGCGGGCACAACCCAAACGACTCCGTGGAGCTCTTTAAAACCCTGCGACACGCCGCGCAGTGGTACTCGCAAACGTTCAAAAGCGAAACCGGCGAGGTGGTTGTTGATTTGGAAAAGGCGTTCGCCGTGGCGGATGCTTTTTCGGCACGAAGCGCTATTGGCAAACACTCTGGACAACCCAGCGATGAGCTCCGGTTGGGCTGGGGGGGACGGGTAGCGGCAACATTGGTGGATATGCTCGTGTACTTCAACAAGCAAATCATGCCTGAGAAGGATTCGGAAGCGATGGCGAGCTTAGCGGTCCGAGTGCGCTGCGACGAGCTGTTGACGCAAATGCCCACTTCGCCCGAGACGGACTTGGAGTGGCTGGAACAAACGGCGGTCGCGGAAACGACGGGGGAAGACCAAGCAGATCCTTCCTCGGAAGGCGAAACAAACAAGGCCTCGAAAACGGTCGCGCTGGAACGGAAAAAGCTCGCGGTGGAGTACCGGCTCCGGAAAAAAGGGCTGCTCATGCACTTCATCGAGGGATGATGGTTAGGTACCGGCGTCGAGGAGTTCGCGGGGTTGTTTTGCGTCACGGACTTGCTTTTCTTTTTTCGTCTCGAAATTCGTCTCAACAAACCCTTCCCCGAGGTTCCTTTCACTGCGTCCCCAATTCATTCCGGCCACAAAGAGCAGCCCGCGGGCACGACGTGTCTTTGCGGCGCTTCGTTCTGTGCCAAAGCGAGCGCCTGTTTCGTTTCCTTGGTTTGCAAAATCAAAGGAGGCGCGCCGCTCGCCGAAATCGGCGCCGACGTTTCGCTCACCACCAACTCGCCGCTCGCGAGCATGCGCTCTACTAACACGACCCCCGCGACCGGCGTCAGCGCGGGGGTCAGCAAATTCGCCAAATCGTCAACCGTGATTCCGGGAAATTTGCAACAGTGACTCAATACCGTGCGCTTCAAACCGGCGAGGAAGGGTTCGTCGACCTGCCCGTCGGGGGACCGCCATGGAAGCGCGCCCACGAGTTCCGTTGAGTTTTCGTGTTCCGTCGAAAACGTCAACCCCCCGACGCGTGTCGGCGCGACGTACCGAACCTCCGTGTACGCGTTCACCGCGACGAGTGAACCGTTTTCGGTTGCGGTCGTAAGCGCGATAACACACGCGAGCGTTGAAAACTCCCCACCATTGGCCTCTGAAAGCTCCCAAGCCGTGATACCATTCTCGCCGCCTTTAATCGCCGCCTCGACCGCGATAGAAATGGCAATCGGCCGCGCCTTCGCGAGCGCCTCCGCGCTCGCCACCGCGGTCGCCGCCGCGGCGGCGCGCGCGGCAATAAAGTCGCGATCATTCAAAACCTGAACATCGCCGAGACGGCTGTTTCCACGGCCCTGCGCGGCCAAAACCACGACCCGGCGATGCAAGTCATGCGAATTGTGTTCGGGCGGGTCCTCTACATGTGAACCGCCCGTCTCCGGGAACGCCGGCGGCGCGGTTTCATGGTCGGCGTCTGCGACGTCCAAGCGAACGTCGCCGTTTGCCGCCGCGCTTAGCAACGCCAGGGTTTCCCCCAGTGAGGGGCTTGGACAACGCGATCTCTCGAGATTTGACAACGGCGCGTCTCGTAACGCACGCGCGGCGTGTGCGGCAGCGCCGGAAACGGAAAATTGGGCGTCACCAAACGACCCGAGCGCCGGGTCGTTCGTGGCGGCGCGAAACGCAGACGCCAAACGCGTGTTCGAGACGTCGGCGTCGGCGATCCCGCCGGCGACCCCGTCGCCGGGAAGCGCCGTTTCAATCAAACCGGCTTTTTTCAAAACGCCCAAGCACTTAACAACAACCTCGGGGTTGTTCGCCAGCCTGGAAACCGTGGTGTCGAAGTCACAGCAAGTGGGGTTTGCTTCTTTTTCTTTTTTGCCAGGGTTGGACTCGCGCGCCGCTTCGTCCCGCAAAAGCGCTCGCACCAGAAGCGTTTCGACGCTCGCGCGCCGCATCGCGCTGGGCGGGTCCATCGCGGTCGCCACAAATGGGACACCCACGGAAGGAACGGCGGGTGACGCCGCCATTTCGGGACTTGAATCGACATCCATCATCGTGGCGAGTGGCTTGTTGTCCAAAGATAATTCGTCCTCGGAAGACGAATCGACAACCGGCGGGTTTCTTTTCTTCGGCGCGGGTTTTGGTGGAGGCGCCGCTACAGGTTTTCGTGGAGGCGCCGGGAGCATGGCCGCGATGGGTACGTCGTCTTCGGAATCAGAAGCATCGTCGTCATCGCCAGCAGCGTCAGCGTCAGCAGCGCCATCAGCGGCGTCAGCGCCATCATTGTCATCATCAGCAGCAGCAGCGCCATCATCGTCATCAGCAGCGTCAGCGTCTGCGGCGCCGTTCAATTTCCGTTTCTTCCCCTTTTTTTCAGGACCTCCGTGGTTCGGCGCGTTGTCCGGGATGATCCCGTCCGGGTTTTGTGGGGTTTTGTAGTAGTTCTTTGAACTCCCTTTCGGGAACTCGGTAAGAACCCGCCCTATCTCGGCGAGAAGTTTCGTTTCCAACGCGGTCGACCACAGCGCGGTCCGACCGAAACTCTCGACCACCGCGTCAATCGCGTCGCCGCGATCGGTGCGGTGTTCCGTCTGTGTCCACGTCCGGTGCGCGTCGCCGTTGACCAGGTTGTTGTACCGTTTCCGCGAGTTGTCCGGCGTTCGCCTCGCCGAAAGCTCGCCGGCTCGTGTCGCCGCGTTGAACAAGTCGGGTTTTCCGCCGTGAAGAATCAAGGCGCGCGTAGCCGCGAGAAGCAGCTGCATGTCTTCAAGTAACGTCCACGGAACGCGGTTCCGTTTCAGTTTCTCCTTCTCGGGCGGGTCCGTGTCTTGCGGTCCTGTCTCTGTTTCCGCGTCACCCGCGTCTTCCTCCGCGTCGCCCGCGTCCTCGACTTCCTCTTCCGCATCATCGACCTCCGTCGCCTCGCCTTTTCTCGTCCGCTTTCGTCTCCGCCCCGCGCCTTCCCGGAACCCGGCCGACCGCGGGTCGCGTCCGTGTGTAGAGTTCATCTCGGTTTTGGTAAGGCTCCCGTCCCACACCAGGTCGTTCACCACCCTTGTTTGGTCCTGGTCCCACAAGTCACGCACGCTGCGGGCGGGGCACGGAAACGTCTCCAAACGTTTCACTTCCGATTCGGGAAGCGCCCACGGGCTCAGCACCGAGTGTTTCATCGCCAAACGGGTTTGCGTTTCGGTCGATGACCCTCCGCTCCCTCCCTCGCCGGATTTCGTGACATACACGGAGTGCGTCCCCAAGCGGTGCAACTCGAACGCATCCAGCAGGAAAACGCGCGTCACAAACGGAATGGCTTTCGTGTCACTCCAGATCCGACCGGCGCAAAACCCCAGAGTGCCCGTCTTTTTCGTGACGCGCTGCGCTTCGATGAACTGTTTGTTCGGGTACGCGCCCTTCGCGTGCTCGGGCTTGGGCTTCATTTTTTGTTTCGTGCCTTTAGTAACCTCGGGCTGTGCATCGCTCGTGAACGCGTCTTCCAAGCCGGACCAGTACGCCTCAAGCCCGTAGCGAAGGCACACGCGATGCTCATAAATCTCAGTCGGGGCGGGCTCGTGGTGCACTTTTTCGAACCGCGCGCTTCGCGCCAGGGCGTAGCGTTCGCCCTCCCGCGTCTCCACGCGCCGCAGCAAATCCACGCTACACAAGTTGTACATGAGCATCCCGAGTGTTTTCTGTTGGTCTGTGAACTGGTCGCTTTCCGGGGCGCCGCATATCAAAATAAATTGCGCAGCGGTCAGATCGCCCAGGGTTTTGCCCTCGCTCGCTAGCTTCACCAGCGCCGCCGCCGTCGCGGGCGGTTCCAAGCGCATCTGCTCTTCTGGGATTTTAAACACCTGTAACGCGAGCGTCAGGGGCGCGCGTTTCCGGAAAAGCAAGGTGAGGTCCATGGCGTGCGATTCCGTTTCCGGCGATGCAGACGGCGTGACCTGGTCGCCGAGAACACGCGCAAGGCGTGCGGCCGGTTCGTTGGCGCCGGTTTCCGAGAATATCGCAGACGCGAAAAAAACGTGAACGAGCTTCATGCGCGTCGCCGGCGCAGCGACGTGGCCGCCGCAAAGCGCGGCGACGTTTTTCAAAAACCAAGTTGGTAGCTTTTGTAAGTTCGCGGCTTCTTCCGGGGATTTCGGAGCGACAGACGTGACGAACTGGGCCCAGGACGCGATATCCCTTGGGTCGCTGGGCGATTTGACGTTTTCGTTCGCCGAGGGTAACAGCACAACCGCCGATGTCGGCGCAACCTGCACCGCCACCGCCGAGCCCGGAGTATCCTTCCGCTTCGTGATATCGAAAACGTCCTTCTTTTCCGCCCACCACTGTTGTTTCATGGCGTGTTCCGTGTCCGCGATCTCACGACCAATCGCTGTTTTCATCGCGTCCGTGGGGTCGGGGAACGCCTGAGAGAAGTAAACCACGTACTCGGTTTGCGTTTTCGTCGACTCCAAAAGCGCGTCGCGCGGTTTGGTCACGGAAACCGCCCTCAACTTTTTTTGTGCGAGCAGCGGCGCCAACACCGTCGAGACCACCTTGGTAACCAGAGGCGTGTCCGTGACCACCGCGTTTGGGTCTCTCGCGGAAGTTTCCCTGTTCTCCTCTTGCTTTAGCATACGCCCGAGGTACCCGCCGACGAGGTACCCGCGTTCGGACGCGAAGCGCATGATCTTCGCGGCGCGAGCGCTTTGCAAAACCTCGGCGGGGGTTTTGTTCGCCGTACCCGCGGTACCTGCGTTACCTGCGGTACTCGCAGAACCGTCAGTACCTGCGTTCTGTCCGTCCGTTGCGTCAGTCCGAACCCTACGTAGGTATTTTTTCGTCTGACTCCCCTCCTTCACCGCGAACTGCTCAACAAGGAAAGCGTCGCGCCTTTTCCGCGCCATGAAATCGCACCGCCCGCCGAAGGACTTGACGCTGTACCCAAACAAACGCGCGGCTTCTGAGATGTTCACCCCCCTGTCACCCGCGACGTCGCACATCGCCACCATCAGGTCCTCCACTCTGGTTTCCAGCTCAAGAGCGCCACCGCCTCGGGTGTTGCACGCGTCCGTTGGCGCGTCGTGGAAATCGACGCCGGCGGTGACGTCGTCGGCGGTTGAGATCGCGTCGTCCTCCGCGTCCGCCGTCGCGCCCGCGAACCGCGCGAGCTGCAGCGCTTGCATTGTTTTACCGTTCCTCAAACTCGCGGTTATGACCGCTACCTTGCCGTCGGCGACGAGTTTCCCTCGCACGCGCGCGTAGAGCTTTTGGATTTTCGGTTTGTTCGCCGTGTCGCTCTCGCTCCACCCAAACCCGTTCCCCCGAAGCACGCTTTTCATAAGTTCCTTGAGCGCGTTCTCCGTCGCCGCGCCGTGCGTGGTTTTCCCTTTTTTCTCCAGCTCCAGCTCGATCGCGTCACACAACCCCACGAGCTCCTTGTTCGTGACGAGCAAGCCCTCCACGACGACGTTCGCGTTCTTCGGGGCGAACCTCGCGAGGTACACGAACGACGTCTTGGTCATCGCGCCTCTCACCAAAACGTACGCGTCTCGCTTGACCACCAGCCCCGCGCCCGTGAAAACGTTCATGATGTTGTGAAAGTCCACCTTCGTTCCGCCTTTAAGCACCACGCCGCCGTCAACGCACAACGACGCAAGAGCGGTGAACACCGCGCCCAACCGACCGCGCTTACCGATAACCTGCAAAAGCCCTGATTGTAAAAAAGAAAGTGTCAGTCGGTCGTGACGTGTATTACGTAAACAGTCAGAGGGATAGCCGTCCCTTCGTCAGGACGAGTATGGGCAATCGCAGAGGCGGAACGTGGTAATCGGGAAATACGCACCGCGGTACTGTCGCCACGCCGGGCTTTCCCAAACCGCTGAGTCGCCCAAACCGAGCGCGACGTCGCGCACGGAAAAAGACGCGACCAGAAATTTAACAGGCTTGTGAGTCGTGAACGCGGAACGTGACCTGCGTTGGTTTGTGGTGGTGGTGGTGGTTTGTCGTGGTGAGCGGTGGAAACGCGACGGCGCGTCGGGTGGAAAATAAATTGCGTTTTGGTTTGGGTGTCGTTCTTTTTTTTGACAGCTTCGACCTACGACGGGATCTGGCTTCGAGCTGGGGGTCAGGCACGCACGCACCTCATACACGCATCCTCCACGTTCAGTGGTTTCAGTGTTGCAATTGCTTTCTGCTCGTTATCCGAGAGCGTGCCGTGGTCCTCCTGCTTCACCGAGGCATCCCGGGAAACACTCGGGCGCGTTGGAAGTACCCACAGCTCGCAGGACCGCGCGTGTCGCCGGACCGACTCGAACGCGGCGTCCGCCTGCGTATCGGTCAGGGGGACCGCCTCCGCGCCCTCCTTCGCGTTCGCGGCGGCCATCAGCAAGAGTAGCTCGGTCCACACGCATCCTGCGCGTAACACGGGGTAACGGGAAGGCGAGGGGGACGGGCGTGGTTAGGCATTGCGAATCTGAACTCGTCTGGCGTTTTCTCGCCAGCGCGAGGCGCGAGGGGGCGACCGCGCGCGTACCTTGAGGTCCCTGCAGTGCCACCTCCAGTAGCACGTCCGCCCTGGACGCCATCGCGAACAAGCGCAAGTCGCACACTCCGCGGTCGCGCGCCCCTTGCGCGACCGTGAGTGACGAGCTCTTTTCGTGTTGTTGCTTTTCATCCGCAGCGATGAAATCGAAAGCAGGTTTTGAAAACGTCTCGTCTGCTCGACTCCGTATGTGTTTCAGTCACAATCCAGCATTTGTGGCACGACGTCCGAACTTCATTTTCCGCGCGCCGTCTACGCGCGCACAACGCCCAACGCCCGGCGTCGGGCAGGTCACGACGTCCTCGGTCTCGTCCGTAGAGACTGTCGACCGAGTCCGCGCGTGAGTCAAGCGCCTCGCATAGGGTCTAGGGACCGCGACGAGCGCGCATTACACCCGAACCGGCGTTGCGTCGTCGGTCGGTGCGCGTGATTTGCGGGAAAAAAAAGGAGCTGCACGGACAACATGGCGGGCTCGGGCTTGGATGTCGACTCCGTCATCGAGCGGCTGTTGAGCGTGCGGGGACAGCCGAACAACCGCACGGTGCAGTTGGCGGAGGGTGAAATCAGAGCGCTGTGCGCGACCGCGAGGTGCGTCTCTCCTCTCCGCGGCACCGGCGTCGTTCGGATCCGAAATCTGCACGGGTTTTTTTCCTCCTTCCTTCGGCCTCCCGACGGCAAACTAGGGTTCGTTCGGTACCTCTCTTTTGGGCATCGACGCGTGGAGCGTTTCCGGTGGCGATGCGCGGGTTCAGTCGTGGTGTCGTTGGAGGCGCGGTTCCGCGCAAATCCATGAATTCGGGTCGGTCGCGTCCGCCCTTCACCCGGGTTCCACGGGCCGAACCAGTTCGAACGATCGGTGAAAAGTGGTGGGCACGCGGAAAGCCTTGCGCGTGTTGTTTCGTACGCGGCCCACGGGCACCACGAGGACTGGCTTGGCGATGCCCGACGCGCCGCGAATGCGGTTTCGGACCCGCGAAACCCCCCATGACCCGGTGGCGGACAAAGCAAGCAACTCGCCGTGGCCTCCACCGGTGGTGGCCACCCCCGATCGGCCCCAGGGCGCCCGTCGCGTCCGTTTGAAAAAGGATGCCCCGTCGCAGTGGAGGTGCCTTTCGCTTTTGCAAACTTTTCCAAATGCAAACTCAATTCTGACCACCCGCCTCCCGCCCTTTCAATTCGCAGGGAGATTTTCCTATCCCAACCCTGTCTCCTCGAGCTGGAAGCGCCTTTGAAGATCTGCGGTGACGTGCACGGGCAGTACAGCGATTTGCTTCGTTTGTTCGAGTACGGCGGGTTCCCGCCCGAGGCGAATTACCTTTTCCTTGGCGACTACGTGGACCGCGGGAAACAGGGGCTGGAGGTTATTTGCCTTTTGCTGGCGTACAAGGTGAAGTACCCGGAGAACTTCTTCTTGTTACGCGGGAACCACGAGTGTAACAGCATTTCCAGGATCTACGGCTTTTACGACGAGTGCAAGCGCAGGTACAACATCAAGCTGTGGCGGGTGTTTTGCGACGTGTTCAACTGCTTGCCGTTCGCCGCGATAGTGGATGAGAAGATCTTCTGCATCCACGGTGGTCCGTCGCCCGAGCTGAAGGATCTGCAGCAGATCGTCCAAATCAAACGCCCCACGGACATTCCTGATATGGGCATGCTTTGCGACTTCCTGTGGTCCGATCCGGATGCTGATTTACAGGGCTGGGGGGAAAACGACCGAGGCGTGAGCTACACCTACGGCACCGATGTGGTCGCTGATTTCTTAGCGAAGTTTGATTTCGACTTGGTCGTCAGGGCGCACCAAGTCGTGGAGAACGGGTACGAATTTTTCGGAAAAAGACAGCTCGTCACCGTGTTCAGCGCGCCCAACTACTGCGGCGAGTTCGACAACGCGGGGGCGATGATGACCGTGGATGAAAACCTTATGTGTTCGTTCCAAATCCTGAAACCGGCGGAGCGGAAGCTGATGGGGGGGTTTGGCTCGATGATGGGGAGCCGGCCCTCCACGCCGCCGCGAAACAAAGCGGGGAAGTGATGGGAACGAGTTTGGAGCGGAATGTCAAGAGACATTTGGAATGTCAACAGACGTTGCGTGTCGTGTCGTGTGGGACGACGGTACGATTCACGACTGCAGCAAGGAGGAGAGGTTAGTGTTCGTGTCGCTGCAGCGAGACCGGCGAGTGGGACACTTTAGAATAAGGGTGTGAAATAGTTTCAGTGACGTCCAATTTTTTGGTCAGACTCGTTTCTTCCCAGACTTCGTTTTTCTTCTCTTTTTCTTTCTTCTGTTCCTTCGTCACGTCCCGTGCCTGGCCCTGTCTGACTGTACCTGTACCGTCCCGCACAAAAAAGAAAGACAACGACTTGGCCAAGAACGCGGTGCTTTGCTCTTCCTTCGCAATCGCACCGGGTGGCTTTTCCGCACAGTCCCCCGCACAGAAAAGGCCAGTCATGGCCACGCACCCCGACGTACTGCGTGCGATGGACCTCGAAGCCGGAAGAGGCTTGGTCCGCAACATCCCAAGCGCCGCGGTGCACTCGGCGAAGCTTCTCGTGGAAGAAGCGGTCGCGAGTGTGGGACGACACGCGGTGGTACGTCCCGAGGTTTCTCGTCGCGCGTCCCCGGGACGGCCGGTCCGGTCCCGGGCCTCACGTCGTCCTCCCGTCTCCCCACCTGACAAAGCGCACACAACCACCACCTAATCACCGTTCGCAGCAATTCCCCGGGCGCGAGCGCCTGAACCGAGGCCTGCAGCAGCGCGGGCTTCACGCCCCAGGTAAGCCGACACCGCGTTTCCCGCCCAAACCTCTGTCTCGAAACTGTGTCGAGTATTTTCAACTTTTCCAAACAAAAGCTGGTTCTCTTTCCTCGACGAGCGACGAGCTCGTCTACGATCTGACCCATTCGCTCGAACCCGGACGTGAACTAGTGTGCGCACCTACCCTCTACCCTAAACCCTAAATCCTAACCCTAACCCTACCCCAATCCTCCCCCCAAGGCCAATCCGACCCGTGGAAGCGCACCATGGGTCGGTTCAAAACCGCGGGCGTCGTGGTCACCACGCCCTCCAGCGGAACCTACGTCGTGGAGCGCATCGGAAACGTGGGGCAGTTGTTCGATTTGCTGCAAGAGCGCGTTGCTTGTTTGGAAAGTGGGCCTTCTTTGATGACAACCACAAACCCACCAGGTGCCCTAGTCAGTACATTCCGCGATTGCGCCAAGACAAGAGAAGAGTCGGCGTCACTCAAACCGAAACCGAAACCGAAACCGCAAAACGAACCCTTGGCCAAAAAAGAAACAAAAGAGCTCAGCAAAACCCCGGCCGCGGTCGCGGCGGCGAAGCGACGCAAACGGATCAAGGCCGAGAAACTTGCGGAGAAGCTACAGGGCACTGACCAAGAGATGACGGAATCGAAACGGTTGAAGACCGGTGGGTTGTCACCCGCGCACGTACCCGCGCACGGCGCTTCCGTGTTACTTCACCCAGAACACGCCGCCGGCGTCATCGGTGACCCGCGTTTGGACGAAAACCTTCCCGGCGACAACCAAGTCGAGCGCGACGTCGCGGAAGCCGCGGAGGCGATGGGGATTTTGAAACCGGCCCCGGCCGCCGGTTTGTTCCGAAACCGCGACGCGCAGCGACTCGGGCTTCCGCCGGACTCGTGCGCCGCGCCCGCGGAGGAGACGGAGACGGAGACGAAGGTACCTGCGATGGACCCGGTGGCTGACGCGATGACCCCGCGGACCGCACAACGGGAACAAGACCAAGACCAAGACCAAGACCACCACCCCTCTCCGAGCGCGGCTGATTTGTGGAGACAACGAGTTCGCGACGCCATGCTCCCCGGCGCCGTGTTCGCGTTCGACGCCAAGGAAGCCGGGAACTTGTTGCTGTTCGGGTGGGACAACGTGTTGGAGTGCGTTGTGCGTCGCGTCACGGCAAGGGGTGTGGACGTGGCGTGCCGCACTCGGGCGAGTGATGGGAAGTTCTTCGGGAACTACCGCGTGCCGATGGGGTCTGTCACGAGCGTGCTCGTGGAGCGAACGGGAAAGTACGTATTGCGCGTTTCCCAAATCCAGGCACACTGTTTTACCGCAGCTGGTGACTGTTTGTCCATATATCTCCCAATACATGACTGACACTTTTCTTTTCCAAACAAAGTCATCCCGTATCGTCGTCCCGACCGGTGCCCGTTTTCCCGCACCCTTGTACCGAAAGAGTCGTGACCCCAAGAGCACCGCTCCCCCCCCTGTTCCCCTCTGGTGGTTCCAGCGAAAGAAAACGCCTCGCTTCACGCGCGCAGAACGTCGCCGACGCGATACTCGCGGGCCCAAGCACGGGCGTCCTGGCGCGCCGCGCGTTCGCGGCGACCAACGCGTCGCTGGCGGCGGGTGACGCTTCGTCCGTTTTTGGTGTGGACAAAGGAACAGGCGCTTCCGCGTTTCTGTACTCCCAAAAGCGACAAAGACCGAGTAGTCGCGATGAGCTTCGTTCGTTTTCCCCGCCGCGTGTTTTACCGTCAGCGCCTCGTCAACGCGACGCGTTTCACGGAAACGCGTTCCAGGACACCAACCTCGGGTTGTTGCGAAGCTCGCTCCTCGTTTTCCGTGACGAAACCAACGCGTCGCTGGCGGCGATAAGGGGAAGCGTGGACCGCCTAGCGAGCGCGCTGGCGACTGTCACGGGAGCGGAACTCCTCGACCGCCGCCCTCCGCGAAACGCGTCGCCGCCGCGCGACAGCCAAACGCGGACGCGAGCGACACCACCCGCCGTCCTGCCTCCCTCGCCCGACGCGCCGTTCAAGGGCAGCGCGTTCAACGGCTCTTCGTTCATGTCCGACGCGCGCGCGCTGGCGACGTTCCGGGACTCGCAAAGGGCGGACGTGGCGTACGCGGCGGCGACGGCGGCGCTGCGCGTGTCGCCGTCGCAAGTCGCGGGCATGCCTCACGTGTACCTCAGCGGCGCAGCGAGTGTTCCGAAAGCGTCTTTGCCGGAACCGGTCCGGGAGGAACACGGTGGAAAAGAAGACGCGCGCTTCCAAACCCCGAACGGTCTGTTCCAAACGCAAAACAAAGAAGACGCGCTGTTCAAAACGCCAAACGAAACGTTTCAACACTCTGGGTCGAAGAGTTTCGAGTTCGACGTCCCGCCGAGCGGCGGCGGTGGACGAACCGCGAGACGAGACGCCGAAAGGGGCAGGAGCGGTGGTGCTTACACAACGGCGACGGAGATGGGCGCCACGCCGGAGTCGCCGCTGGAGGAGGGCGAGATCCGCGGGTGAGCGTCGGCGAAGAAGAAGAAGAGGACCCTGTATATGAAATCGAACGTGTGATGAACTCGTGTGTTTTTTCTTGAGAGTCGCCTTGCGTTTTCATGTTTTCCGCTTGAGGAGGGTCCCAGCAAAAAGTATTTTACCTCGTTAAGCATTTAGTCTGCAACTTATGTTTAACCACTTCTTCGGACTGTTTGCCCGATCCCGACGAACCGTCGGTTGGGAAAAAGAGAAAAAAAAGCGACCGCCGCCAAAGCAACGATGTGTGTCGGCGCGCCGCGACCGTCTTGTTTCTTCATTGGCACCACGCGCAGCTGGGTCGACCCAGCTGGTCCTAACCGCGTGCAGAACCAGCCCGTTCGCGGTTCTTCCCTCTCCGTCATTCTGTGCTGCCAGGCGTTCCCGGAGACGCACGCACGGCAGGGCGGCGCGACGCGAAAGTTTCCGGCGGCGTGACGTCGACTCGGCTTTGAACCGAATCGTCCCTTCATCGTCCTTCCCGTGGTCTCGCCAGAGGTTGTCCAAAATGTCCACCGGCTCCGGTACCACCGCCCCTGGAACCCCGCACGCGGTTGACGACGCAAACGCCCCGGGGGGCTCCTCGCGGCGGAAGTCGGGAAGGCTGCGCACCATCCACGCGCGGCAAGCGGAGCTCAAGGCGAAAGAGATTCGTTTCCGGTGTTCCGTGGCGCCGCACGCGGAGATACGGGTGGTCAGTTTGGGTGTGGCGAACCCGGAACCCAGTGTTGAAAACAAAGGCTTAAGACCCGACGGTGCGCTGGTGCCTTTCGGGTACAAAACCATCGGCACACTGTTCAACGAACCCCTGGAGGCGTGGGTGAATGAGGATGGGAGCCACCACGTGCGCTGGGGCGCCTTTGGGGACGGCCGGCACGCGGTCGCGTCGGAGGAAAACGGCACCGCAAACACGAAAGACGCGGTGGCGTGCATCGCCGCAGAGCTGGCGCGAAGAGTTTTGGAAGGAATACCGCCCGTGCTTCCCAAACTCCCACCCCCCGCGGCGACGAAAAACAAAAACGCGAAAGCGGGCCAATCCGTGTCCCACGCGAAAACGGGCAGGGCGTGTAGCAACTGCGGGTGCACGTCGCACGCCACGCCGTTGATGCGAAGAGGGCCGAACGGGGTGCGCTCGCTGTGCAACGCGTGCGGGTTGTGGTTCGCCAGAAGGGGCACGATGCGGCCGGTGGAGGGCGGGCCGGTGAATCCGTCCATGCACGAGCTGCCGAAGCCGAACGCGGCGCCGAACGGCGCCATGGTGCCCGCCGCGAGCGCCTCCGCGGTTGACCCCGTGAAAACCGAGGAGAACGGCTCGTTTACCGTCGGTGCCTCAAAACCCCCAACTCTGGACACCAGTGTGGACGGTACCGCACCCAAGCTTGTGGACAATGTCACCACCTCTCGGCCGTCATCAGAGGACGGCGCCCACTCCGTCGCGGCGCCGCCGTCGCCGTCGCGGAGCGTGGACATGCGGCGCGAAGGCAGCGTCGGAGCGGGGGCTAAAACAGAAGACAGTGACCCGGACCCTACCCTCGGCGCTGACGTGAAGTCGGAAAGCGACGTGGGCAGCGAAGAGGTCGTGGCGAGCGGAACTGGCACGGGGAAAATGCCGTCGGAAGAAACCGTCGCGAGCGACGCGAAAACCGCGGCGGCGCTCGCGGAGCACGAAAAGGTTTTGGCGGAGCACGAGCGTTTGGAGCGCGAACGCGCGGTGCGGTTCGCCCGCGCCGCCGCCGCCTCAGCGGTCGCCGCTGGCGACGCCTGCGGAGACGGCGTTTTCGGGTACTCCGATGCGCCGGTACAGCGAGCGCTGCTGGCGCTCCGCGCGGCGCGAGACGACGCGGACGACGCGACCATCGACGCGGCGGAGCGTGCCATCGCGAACGCCATCGCGGGTGACTCCCCACGAGGCACAGCGCCGACGCGCGTCGGATCAGCGCGGGAAGGCAAGGGACAGCGGAAAGGGGACAAGCAGGTTGTTGTTGGGGCGGGGAAACGGCTTGACGTGAAGGCGGCGCAAGCCGCGGGGAGGCTGGCGAACACTGGCGGCGCGAAAAGACAAGCGCAAGGCCCATCAAAGCGCGCCAAACAAACCCAACAACTTGTTCACAAAAACCAGCCCCCGAGCCAGCCGCTCGAATCCGGGAACATGTTCCCGGGCGACGTGCAAAGGCAACTGCGGCTGGCGCAGCAGCAGCTTTCGCAAAGCCCGGGGGGTGGGTTCCACGGGGGTATGCACGGCGGGTCCTCCGGCTTTGGCGGCATGCGCGGGAACATGCAGAGTGGGATGCACGGCGTGATGGGTTTGAATCCCGTGTCCCTGGGCGCGGGCCCGGGTGGGGTCCCGTGCGGCGGCGTCGGTAACGGAAACGCCCACCACGGGTACCACCCAGCCTACCCCGCGGACGGAGGAATGGTGATGCGTCAAGTCAGTCAACCCACGTACCAAGTCGCGCAACCCGATCACGGCCACGGCGGTTTCTCCGAACCGCGTTGGGTCGAAACCGGGTGGGGTGGGACGAGCGGGGACGGGCACCTCGATAGGGTCACCGAGGTTAGCGGGCTTCCGATGCACAACGGCAACGCGAGTAACCTAAACCTAAACCTGCACGGCCACGCCGCGCCGTCCGCGATGCTGTCCTTCGAGAGCGACTTGAACTTTTCGGAGCTGGACCCGGCCCTGCTGACCGGGCTGCTTCCCGCGATGGGCGGCTTGGCGGGCGACCCGCTCGCCATGGACGCGGACATAGGCCTGTTGTTGGACACGCCGGGAGGAGGTATGGTGATGGACGGCGGGCTGCTGTTGTGAGGACCGGGACCCACCGGGACGCGTGGGGATCACAGACAACCAAAAACGTGATAAAACTAAAGACTAAAACACTGCATTTGCTCTCGTATCGTCGCGTCGGGAGACCCAAACAACTCTCGTATCGTTACGTGCCAAGACCCAAACAATCACTCGTACGTCATGTGTACGATCCAAACAATCATCTCGTAATCGTTACGCGTAAGACCCAAACACGCATCGCGCGCTCACCAAACTCCCGGCGACTTCACAAAGTGTTTCGCGTTTTTCCCGTCCGGTATTCGCGTGTGCGGTTTCGTTCCCGGACACCGCTCTTGGTGTGCGCTGCCTTCCGGTTTCCGCCAAAGCGCCACCGCCGCGCGCTCAATCGCCTTTGCGGTTTTGATGGAAAAGCTCAGAGATAAAAACCGAAAGTGTCAGTCTCGTATGGGCAATCAGTCGGCGGAATGTGGTAAATGGAAATACTTACCTCTCGCCTTCGTCCGAAAACGGCGCGCACCGTACCGTGAACATCCCGTGTCTGTTCCCGTACACCACGTCCGTCATGTACCGGTCGCCTATCATGACCATCTCGTTGGACGCGCATTTGAATCTTTCGGTAAGCGCGGTACACGACCCGGCTGGCTTTTTGCTGCTATGGCGCAGAAAGCTGATGCCCAGCGTTTTTTCCATCGCATCCGCGATGGCGCCGGTCGGGTCGAACTGCGCCAAGCCGGCGGAGTTGCTCAGCACCGCGACGTTTTCGTGACCGAACACCGCAAGGCACTCGTTTAAACTCGCCACAACCCGAGGCTCTATGACACTCGCATAAGGCACCGTCAGCGTGTTGTCCTTGTCGAACACGCACGCCTTGAACCCGGCGCGTTTCAACGCCGCCCAGTCCACCCACGCGATGTCAGGCACCTCAATGTGCGGCAACGCCAGGGCTTTGCTTTTGGTGAACGCCATGCCCGCGAACAGGGAAACGCCCGCGACGTTCACGCTTTGCAGGGCCTTGCCGGAAGACGACGGGGCGGCGCCGGTGTCGGTGCCGTCCGGCTCAGGCCCGTCCTGGTCCGCCGCCGGGGGTGCGCCGGAAGAAGCGCCCGCGCGGCACGAAACACGCGCGCGGCGATTACGAAAACATCCTCGGGGGTCCCGCGTGGCGGTTCTTGGAGTGCGCGAGTCATCGCGCGTCACAGGTACTGCGGAGACGTTAAGTGCGAGCCGGATCGCCGCGCAACGCATCGCGGCGTCCTCCACGGTGTGTGGGAAAGAGATCGTGATGGCCAGCGGGCGCCGTGGCGCGAAGGGCTGTGATGCTTTCCGATGAGAAAGAAAGCAATCTGTTTGTTTCGCGCGCGAGAAGCACTGAATCCATCTCGCTTCTCGTTCGCTGCCCTCGCAAAACGACGACGTGGATTGACGGCTGAGTGCGTTTCGGTCACAGGGGGTCATAAGGAGTGTATTCATCTTCTATTTACACTTTTGGGACGGTAACCACGCCGTGAACTTTGAACTTGAGCGTCCGCCGATTGCGTTTCGGATGACGTTCCGGCGGCCGCGCGCTGTTTTTACGTCGGAATCGCGACTGCGTCCTCACACCTCCGCACCCCGCCTGTTGCAGGCGCCCCACCTTCCCCCAGGCTCCCCCTCCACACTCCGATGTCGGCGTTCGCCGCTGTTTCGGCGCCCGTCCTGCGCGCCGCCGCGCCTGTCGCGGGTCGCAACGCGACGCAAACACGTCGCGCTTCGGTGCGCAGCAGGGCTGTGGCGGAGCCCGATGTGATGGACGCGGGGTTGAAGCCGCGTGATGACGTGCGTAACGTCGCAATCATCGCGCACGTCGACCACGGCAAAACCACTCTTGTTGATTCGATGCTCGCGCAGAGCAAGGTGTTCAGGGACAACGAAACCGTGGAGGTCCGGGTGATGGACAGCAACGACTTGGAGCGCGAACGCGGCATCACGATTCTTTCCAAAAACACGGCGGTGACGTACAAGGACACGAAGGTGAACATCATCGACACCCCCGGGCACGCCGATTTCGGTGGCGAAGTGGAGAGGGTGTTGAACATGGTGGATGGGGTGCTTTTACTGGTGGATGCGATCGAGGGGCCGATGCCGCAAACGCGGTTCGTGCTTAAGAAAGCGCTGGAGCTTAAAAAAAAGGTCGTCGTGGTGGTGAACAAAATCGACCGCGAAGGCGCCCGACCGGACTGGGTCGTGGACACCACCTTCGACCTGTTCTGCAGCCTGGGCGCCACGGATGAGCAGTGCGAGTTCCCCGTCGTTTTCGCCTCGGGCGTCAACGGCATCGCGGGTTTGGAGCTTGACCAGATGGCGGAGACGTTAGAGCCGCTGTTCGACGTGATCGTCGCGAAGATCCCGCCGCCGGTGGTACGTATTTCCCAATAACCACGCTCCAAAGACTGGATGCCCATACGAGACTGACACTTTCTTTTTTATCTCCAGGTGAACACCACCGCGCCGCTGCAAATGCTCGTCACGAACCTGGATTACGACGAGTTCAAAGGAAGAATCGCGCTTGGTAGGGTCAACGCCGGAACGATCAACAAATCGCAGAACATCAAACTGGGTATCCCGGGCGGCGAATCGCGCAACGGCAAGATCGGCGAGGTTTTCGTGTACAAGAACTTCCAAAAGGAAATCGTCGACGAAGTCAGCGCGGGTGACATTTGCGCCGTGGCTGGGCTGGACGACGTGATGATCGGCGAAACCATCATGGCGGACGGCGCGGAGCCGTTGCCCACGATCACGGTGGAGGAACCCACCGTGCGCATGACCTTCAGCGTCAACGGCGCGCCTTTCGCGGGCAAGGAGGGAAAGTTTGTTACGTCGCGGAACATCAAAGACCGTTTGGACAGGGAACTGGAACGAAACCTCGCCCTGAAAGTGGAACCCGGGGAAACCGCGGATACCTTCATCGTGTGCGGCCGCGGGGCGCTTCACATCACGATTCTCATCGAAACCATGAGACGCGAAGGGTTCGAGTTCTGCATCGGGCCGCCGCAGGTGATTTTCAAGGAGAGCGACGAAGGGAAGAAACTGGAGCCGTACGAAGAAGCCATCGTGGAGGTGCCTGAGGAGTACAACGGCGCGGTGGTTGAATTGTTGGCTAACCGGAAAGGAGAGATGCTCGACCTCTTCACGAACGACAAAGGCATGACCACGGTGAAGTACAAGGTTCCCACCCGAGGGCTGCTCGGCGTGCGAAACGCGATTCTCACCGCCACCCGAGGCACCGCCGTGTTGAACACCATCTTCGACGGGTACTACGGCTTTGCCGGGGAAATCTCACAACGCGACCAAGGCTCGCTCGTCGCGTCTGAAACCGGCGCCGCTACCTCGTACGCGCTGTTCAGCTCCCAGGATCGCGGTATCATGTTCATCAAACCCGGGGTGGAGGTGTACGCCGGGATGGTCGTGGGCATTCACCAGCGCTCGGGCGACCTCTCCGTGAACGTCGCCAAACGAAAGGCAGCCACGAACGTCCGGTCAAACAAAGACGCCACCGTGGTGCTGAACGAACCCAAATCCCTCTCCCTGGATGACTGCGTGGAGTACATTGGCGAAGACGAGCTCGTGGAGGTCACGCCGCTCTCGGTCAGGATCCTGAAAAACCCGAAAATGGATAAAAAGCTGCAGAAGCAACTGTCGCACAAGAAGTAAGGCGAGTTTTGGTGTGACAGGGAAAGTACTCGTGGGTCGTCGTCATAGAGGTATTAATACATAGACTACATCGTTCATTCGTTACGAATGGACCACATCGCTCATTCGTTACGAATAGACTACTAAATCGTTCAGTACACTACAAAGACGAGACTCCATTCCGGTCCTCAAAGATAGTTCTGTCGTCACACCGCGCCGGCATTCCTGAGAATCTGAACAATCGCCGCGTGATTCCCTCGATCGACGTCAACAACGGATTTCATTGATATGGACAACGGCGTTGCACCTTCATCTGTCACCTTGTTGACGTCTGCGCCCGCCTCGATCAGCGCCCGCACCACCGGCTCATGACCAAATTCAGCGGCGACGTACAGCGGTGTCTCGCCGTCATCTGTCTTATTGACGTCCGCGCCCGCTTCGATCAGTGCCCTCACTATAGCCTCGTGGCCGTCTTGAGCGGCTATGTACAGCGGTGTCGCGCTGTCATCCATCGCCTTGTTGACGTCCGCGCCCGCCTTGATCAGGACCCGTAGCACCGTCTCGTGGGCGTTTTGAGCGGCCTTGTACAGCGGTGTCGCGCCGGTATCCGTCGCCTTGTTGATGTCCGAATCTTCCACAATGAGGACCCGCACCACCGACTCGTGGCCCTTTTGAGCGGCCTTGTACAGCGGTGTCGCGCCATCATGCTTCGCCTTGTTGACGTCTGCGCCCGTCTGGATCAGCGCCCGCACCACCGCCTCGTGGCCGTTATGAGCGGCGATGGACACCGGCGTCATGCCGTCATCATCCGCCTTGTTGACGTCCGCGCCGGCCTGGATCAGCGCCCGTAGCACCGCCTTGTGGCCCGTTTGCGCGGCGAGGACCAGCGGCGTCGCGCCAGTATCATCCGTCTTGTTGATGTTCGCACCCGCCTGGATCAGAACCCGCACTACCGCAATGTGGCCCTTTTCAGCGGCGATAATCAGCGGCGTCTCGCCCTCAATCGTTGCTTCGTCCGACGGGAAGCCGTTTTCGAGCAACCACTTCAGCACCTTGAGCTGCCCGCCGGCCGCCGCGGCGATACACAAGTCTTTGTCAAGCGTCACACGACCGCGCCGATGCAAACTCCTCAGCGTGCCTAAGCATCCGCGCGCCGCGGCTTCTGCAGGCTGAAGCTCGTTGAACGAACCCTTCTCCCCAATCGCGTCGCGCATCACAAGAGCAAAATCTCGAAATCCCGCGAGTTCTGCGGGTGAATAGGATGGAGCTCGCCCGAAGGCGGAGTTCGAGATGGCTTGGTGCGCGTCGGACTCATCCGTGGCGGTCGCGATACGACCAAGTGCGGGAGTATCGGAGCTACGCTCGGGTTTGGGGGGCATCGCGGAGGGTGTCAAGTGCGGCGTGTTGTGGCTGTGGATCTCAATTCTGAGCCCCATCGAGTCGTAACGCTTTCCTCGGAAGCAACGAAACGCGTTTGCTGAAGGCACACTAACGCCTGCGCAACGACGCACCATGTCGACCTCCTACCCCAACACTCTTGACTTTAGTAATATCGCGCACCAGCACGACGCTGGTGACGCCTTCGCGGCTCTACCCGTCCACATCCTCATCACGCACGTCCTAAGTTCGCGCAATCTGCCCGATCCCTCAGATCTCGCACGGCTCCGAGCGGTGAGTCGTGAGATGCGCGATGCGGTGGCGGCGACGGGGCGTAGAGTGTACGAGCTGGGATCTTGGAACGCCATACAGTTCGGAGACGTAAGCGCAATGGAGCTCTTGAATGAGCGAGGTGACCTGGATGAAGATGCCAATAACTTGTGCATGTGTGCGGCGCAGAGCGGGCACCTCGAGGTGCTGAAGTGGTTGGGCGAGAATGACTTCCCATGGGACTATAAGACGTGCATGTACGCGGCGCAGGGCGGGCGCCTCGAGGTGCTCCAGTGGGCGCGCGCAAACGGCTGCCCGTGGGACGCGTTTACGTGCATGTACGCTGCGCAGGGCGGGCGCCTCGAGTTGTTAGCTTGGGCTCAGGCGAACGGCGCACCCGAGGAGGCGGAAGAAGAAGAAGAAGATGATGAAGAAGAAGCCTGACAAGAATACACTTTTGAAAACACTAGTTACGGTACATACTTCGAAGACTACGTGGTACTATCCTAACTACCAAAATCCCTACCTACATCCCGCACTCCGCTAACCCGCGCATGGTGACGAGCCCCATCAGCGTTCGCGTCCCATCCGTGGACACCACCGGTAGGTAGTCAACCGAGTTCCCCCCTTGTTCCATTCGCACGTGCGCGTCGAACGCCATCGCGTTGTCTGCAATCGTCCGCGGGTATTCCTTGTCAAAGTTCATGAGCTGCTGCACGGTTTTTGTCAAAATCTCACCCGCGCCGCGCTTCGTCAGCGCGCGCCGCAAATCCGCGTCCGAAAACGTCCCAAGCAGCTTCCGCGAATCGTCGACTACGAGCAAGCACCCGCACCCTTTTGACGTACCGGCCATCTGTACCAGCGCCTCCATGCCGTTCATCGCCGGTTTCGCCAACGGTAACTCCTCCCAGCCCTTCATCACGTCCGTGACTTTCAAAACCAGCCGCTTGCCGATCCGCCCGGCGGGGTGATTCAAGGCGTACTGGTTTTGAGTCAGGCCTCGCAGCTCCATCAAATAGACGGCGCACGTATCCCCGAAAAGGAGCTGCGTCGCGGTGTACGTGACGAGAGGACCGGTTGGGGTACGGGTAGTACGCAGTGCGTTACCCGTAGTAGTAGTACCTGTTGTGTTACTACCAGTAGTAATACTACCTGGTGTATTACCCGTACTATCCGTTGTACCCGTAATACTATCCGTATTACCCGTAATACCTTCATTGTTGCTTGCTTCCGCGCCGCGCTCCGCGTCGCGCTCCGCGTCGTTCCCAGACTCGTCGGGAAAAGGCGTCACCTCGCCGTCGGATGGCAAATACACGTGCATGTCCGCCTTCAACGCGAGCGTCGACTCCTTGTTATCAGTACACGCTACGACGAACGCGCCTTTGGCTTTGGCGTACGGTAACAACGTAGTGAGCTCAACAGTTTCGCCGCTCTTGGAAAGCATCACTAACACGTCCCCGGCTTGCACGTTCCCGATGTCGCCGTGCAGCGCGTCCACGGGCGCTAACCACATCGATCGCGTTCCGGTGCTCGCCAGGGTTTGGCAAACCTTCTTCGCGATGAAGGATGTCTTGCCGACGCCCGTGAACAGCGTAGTGCCCTGGCAGTCGATGATCTTCTGGCAGAACAGTGACACCTCGTCGAAGGAGAGCTGGCGAGGGTGTGCGCGCGGATGGAGGCGTCGAGGTTAGATATGCTGTCAGACTGTTAGGTTGGCGGAATGGCGAGAAGGAAAAAGGGCACCCTCATCGCGTCTGGGTGGGTGGACCACGCGTTGAGGCGACCGAAATGACGATTGCAAAGCGGGTATGACGCGGTGGGAACGACGTGATGTCGAAACCGTGGCCGATACGTCACCCCTCGCACTCAGGCGAAGCCTGGTGCCGCGGATGGGGGCCGCGGATTTTGGCGCGAGTGTGTTAAGTTTCGGAATCGGGCGCACCTTCGAGAAGAAGAAATCCAGGTGTCCCTTTTGCTGTGCGAACAGGGCTTTGACATCGTCCGTTTCTATGCGACGCGTACCGCCTGACGCCTGGGCAGCGGTCCGTTTGCGTCCCGCCTCGGGTACCATTGGACCCGCGGGGCGACTCGAAAGTGAGGGGGTCGGTGTGTCAACCGATTTTGGACGCGGATTCTCGTCATTTTTATTTTCGTCGTCGCGATTCCTCGGATGGCTCCACGGTCACACAACGAACGGCGCCGCGCACGATCCCGACCCACCGACTATTCACCGCGATGTTCCCTATAACGCGTAGTATGTATAGCGCCGGGTGGCGCGCGCTAGACGCGCAAGAAGCCATCCCAGGCCTTCCCTTCGACCTCGTCGTCACGCACATTCTCAGAACCTGGGAGACCCAGTCGATTTAGCGCGGCTCCGCGTGGTCAGTCGTGGGATGCGCGACGCGGTGGCGGCGACGGGACGTAAGGTTGAGGAGATTGATAAAGATCTTGCCGTGAGGCTTGGATTCTTAAGCTCGGTGCAGCGCCTGTACCGACTAGGTCGTTTGAGAACCGTGTCTCTCAACGCAGCGGAGTTTGGGCAACTCGAGATGCTAAAGTTGGCGCGCGCGAACGGCGCCCTTTGGGATGTCTGGGCGTGGAACTCGAAATTGTGTGCTCATGCGGCGAAAGGTGGGCACCTCGAGGTGCTGCAGTGGGCACGAAAACAAGGCTGCGCGTGGAACGAGGGGACGTGCACGTGGGCGGCTCACAACGGGCACCTCGAGGTGCTGCAGTGGGCGCGCGCGAACGGCTGCCCGTGGAACAGGGATACGACTTCGTGGGCGGCGATGGGCGGGCACCTCGAGGTGCTGCAGTGGGCGCGCGCGAACGGCTGCCCGTGGAACACAGACACGTGCTCGTATGCGGCGGATCAAGGGCACCTTGAGGTGCTACAGTGGGCGCGCGTGAACGGCTGCCCGTGGGACACCTGGGCGTGCGCCCTTGCGGCGGAGGGCGGGCACTTCGAGGCGCTGCGGTGGGCGCGCGCGAACGGCTGCCCGTGGGACGAGTGGATGTGCACGAACGCGGCGAGCGGTGGGCACCTCGAGATGCTGCAGTGGTCGCGCGCGAACGGCTGCCCGTGGGGTGAGCAGACGTGTACGTCTGCGGCGGAGGGCGGGCACCTCGAGGTGCTGCAGTGGTTGCGCGCGAACGGATGCCCGTGGATTCTTGAGACGTATGAGTTGGCAGAAGCAGGGGAGCACTACGAGGCGATGGCTTGGATGATACAGAATGGCATACAGGACCTTGACGGGTTCTTCGAAGCCTTCACCGAAGATTTAGACTGATTAGATTTGATGCTGACGAATAAATCTTATGATTGTACGTTACTTACCTATACCTCCCGGTAAGTCCCTGAGCAACGCGTCCATGTCGTCTTCGTCCGTGTCGCCCGCGTTTCCGGCCCCCTGTTCGCCCGTCGTCTCCGCGTTTGTCTCCGCGACGTTTTTCTTTTCCTCGAAAAGCTCACCGGCACCCCACAGCCGCGCGTGCGCCGCCTCCACCGCGGCGACGAGCTTACGATAAATAAAAGAAAGTGTCAGGCTTGTATGGGCAAACAGTTTTGGGATTTGGGAAATACAAGACGTACCTCGGCGAAATCGCTTTCCCCATCCGGCCCGGGACACGTCACGACGTTTTCCGGCAGCGCGGACCACGACTCGATCGTTGAAGCGCAGTTCATAGGCACGGCGTCACGGTGAAACGAAACCCAAAGCGCTTTTGGTTTATCCTGTTTTTCGGTTGCTCTTTCGCACGTTTCGGTTTCGGTTTCGTTTTTGTTTTCGTTTTCGTTCGCGCTCGCCTCGCCGCTCGCGTGTCGCCGCAAACAGGAGGTGTCCGCCAACCGCGCCAGCACTCCGAACAAATCGCCCTCCGCGGTCCCAGACTCGTCAAACGACACCACCGAGCCATGTAACACCCGCATGCCTTTGGGACACGACATGGTGGCGGCGCTGAGTTGCATCACGCGCGTAACCGCTTTGCTTGGGGATTCATTTTTCGCACCGAAATTTTTCCCGGGAGGGAACACGGCGAGCGCGGTTGCGCCGCCTTTTCCGCGCGCGTCGTTCGGTTCCGGAACCGCAACGCCGTCAACCACCGCGGTCATGCGAGAAATCCATTGCGTTGATGCGCTTTGAGCCGTGGCAGGCCACGGCCACGCGTTGTGTGACACGACAAGCGCGCGACACCGCAATTTCTGTCCCCCAACAGTCACCACCGCGGTGACACTTTTATTTTTATTGTCAGCGTCAGCGTCAGCGTCGTCGCTCGCTTCGCACAAAACCTTCGCCACGCCCACGCGCAGCGCGTAAGTCGCGCCGTTGACCGCGGCGAGTCGCGCGAACGCCTGCGGGAACTCGCTTGTGCCGTACATCGGCACCAGCGCCGCGCCGACGTCGGTGCCGTACTTGTTGAGGGACGCGAGGTACGTTGTGAGTCTCGAGAACCCGTCGCTCGCGAGCGCGTCGTCGCCGCCAATAAGCGCCAGCGCGTATCGCACCGCGGTTGAGGCTTTGGAATGAAGGGGCAGGCCGAGACGGTGCAGGGCGCATGAAAATAATTCAAGTGCGCTCTCAACGAGTACATCGTCATCGTCACTTGTTTCCAGAGCCGCTTGTTGATTAACTGCTTGGTCAGCATGAGTAGTATCCCTCCACTCGCTTCCCGGCGCCCCGATCGCGCCGCGCATCTCGTCCGGGTCGCCGCTCCCGACGCTTTGTCCGCGCGCCTCCGCGGCGCGCACGCAGAGTTTCAAAACGCGCATCAAGTTCCGCTTTTCCGCGAGCGACAGCGTTTGGTCGCGAAAAACTGAGGCTCGTGAGCACGGTACGTCGTGTAGCTCAAGTTCACCGCCCCCGGCAGGTCCCCAACAAACAACTGTCGCATCCAGTTGCCTGAACTCCACGTACTTGTGCGCGCCGCTTACCACTAATTGGCGCACGAACCGGTCGGCGCCGATGACGAGTTTGGGGGCGGAGCGGTCCATGGAGTATTGCCGCCGGTTTGACCCGCTTGGGGCATTTTCCGGGTCGAACAGGGTTGACGTGCCGATTGAAGTGCGACTTTGAACAGGGAACCCGTGGGCGGGCAGGGAAATACAATGCTCGGTGGGAGACGCTGGAGACGTTGTTGCCTCGCCGATTTCGGGACTGTCATCCACACCATCGATGGGCGAACGCGTTGGAAGAGACCACCCGAACCCACACTCCGACTCAAGGAACGCTCCGAAACCGGTCCCGTAGGTATCCGCGGGGTCCAGGTGGAGCACGGTTTTGCCTGCTTTCGCGGCCGCGCTGATGTTGTTTTGAAAGGAGATGGACGACGAGGAGAACGGTCAGGTGGAGGCGACGGTGGAGGAGAGATCGGGAGATAAATGGATTCGGGGCGCGGTGCCGAGTCCCAGAAAACAAAAACAAGCAACACGCGACACGCACCCGGCCAGCATGGTCTCCCCTAGACCCGTCCCGAGACATATCAGGTCCCACACAGCAGGGTGGGGATCGCCGGTGAGGACGGGCTCGTCCATCACAACCCACCCAGTGACGCGCCTCCGCGAGAGTGACGACTGACGAGATGGGGATCTGTTTTCATTTTCTTTCGGGACACTTGTTTTAATTTTCAGCCAAAAAATGGCTTGACAGCTTTACAACTCACCGCGCGCCGGTGCTATTCCAGGCGTGGCATACTCCTAAACCCTCCTTTAACTTAACCTGACTACGCCCAATCCGGAAGCCCGTTCCTCCCCAGGAACCTCAGGTTCTTCATGAACTCCGGGTGGTCACTCAGGCCGTTCATCGGCCGAGCGCGAAGCACGGCGTCGACTGCTTTTTCGGTGTCTAGTTTTTTTACCAAGATTAGAAATGATGCAATAAGAAAAGCCGCCCCCGCTTCGCCCTCCGCCTCGCTCACCACCGCGACTTCACCGCCGTTGTTCGACAGACCAGCACTGATGAACTTGCACGCCACCCTGAGGTGAGTGATCAGCGCGCCGTTCTCCGCCCGGTGATACACCATGTTTGGGCCGAGCACATCAGATGAATCGTCCAAAAGAAATTCCCCGAACGAAAGCACGCGCGTGGATTTTGAAAGCACGTTGGTACCGCCTTCAAACGCGAGCTCGGAACATATGTGCAGACCTTCGCACCCCGCGCACCCGGTTATGCGCCCGGAATGTTCCGCACCGGGAACCTGAACAGGCCCGGGAGCCTCGTCGGCGTCGAACTCCTCGATGATGGCCATACCGCGCGTCTCGCTGTGACGATGAAGATTTCGGTCACCGAAACTGCTTTGCGAAAACGAAACGAAAAGTCGGCCTCGAAAAGCAACGAAAAGCACCCTTCACACCACACTCTTCGTCGCGCCTGCGCCGCGTTGGTGGATACCGAGTCGAGGTATAGGGTCATGGCGGACAGCACCGAGACCTCATCAGAGGTCCCCGTTCCCTGTCTGGTGACGCCCGGGCTGTGGACGTGCGGTGAGTCCGCGGTGCCTTCCGCTTTGTTGAACTTGGGAATCACGCATCTGGTTTCAATAGGGTACCCGCCCCCCGAAGACCCGTGCTGCGGCGTGAAGGGCGTGGAGGTCCTTTGCCTCGAACTCGAGGACGAGGATGACGGAGATTTGCTCACCCAGATCCCAACCGCGGTGGCTTTCATTCAAAACGGCCTCGCGGTGTTCCAAGCGGGGCTTGAGGGAGAGTCGATTGATGACTCCGCGGCGGCGGGACACACAAACCGAAAAAAAACCGGTGGAGTGCTCGTGCATTGCCACGCCGGGTCGTCGCGCAGCGTCGCGGTGGCGATGGCGCAAGTGATGCGCGTCTCCACAATGGACGTGGATACGTGTTTGGCGCTGGTCAAGAAGAACAACGAACACGCCTCACCAAACGAGGGCTTCATCGCGCAGCTCAACCTTTGGCACTCCATGGATTGCAAATTAAGCACCGTGAACACCGCGTTTAAGATGTACTTGACGAGCAAAATGCAGCGCGAGCGGGAACACAACGGGTACGTGGAAAGCACTTCTGTAAGGCCCGATCCGGGAGCCCCTGTGAATGCACCCGGCAGCGCAGCGAGTGTCACTCCATTCAGCGGCGCGAGCGCACAAACTGTGGCAGGCCCGTCTGAACCGAACGGAGGCGGCCCCGAAGCGGGCGTTTTGATCGGCTGTCGCAAGTGTCGCCGGTTAGTGGCGCGCGGCGCAAACGCGTAAGTATTTCCCATTCACAACGCTCCGCCTCTGCGATTGCCCATACTCGTACCAGAAGGGATTAATACTTCTGCCCATTACCACGACTGTTCGGCTCGATTACTCTGACTGTTTACTCATACCAATCCCTCATACACATTACGAGAGACTGACACTTTCTTTTTTGGTATCAGGTTGCCTCACGAACTGGGACAAGGCATGGACGCGTTCAGTTGGCGGAAGCGAACCAAAGCCAAGGGACAGGAAAGCGTCGCGATGAACCAGTGCCAGCACATTTTCCTGGAACCCCTGGCCTGGATGAAAGGCGTGGAGGAAGGCCCGGTGGAGGGGAAACTGTGTTGCCCGAAGTGCGACGTGAAGCTCGGGCTGTTCAACTGGGTCGGCAGCCGGTGCGCGTGCGGCGCCTTCGTGTCCCCCGCGTTTTACGTACAAGCCTCGAAAGTGGACGTGATGAAGTGCAAAGAGTGAGGGGTAGGTTGGATGAGATAGGGTGGATGAGAAGGTAGTCTTAGTAGAGCTGATGGTAGGGTAGTTACGTTAGATTAATATGATTACCCGATTTATAGCTCGTGAGATATCCAATTACAGTTCGAACACCGCCGACCCCGCGGCGCGCGTTCCCGCTCTGCCCGTGTTTCCCATGGTGGACCCGAACTTTTGCGACTGCGACAAACGCACCGAGTCGATCAACAAAAGGTCCTCCGGTTTCGCCAAAACGCCCTTCGGGAGGAAATCCTTGAGCCGCGCGGCGTGGTCCACGAGCAGTCGCTTGCGCTCCTGCTCCACGATTTCCGCGATGTGTTCATCCTCCCGCGCCTGAGCGTTGTTCTCCTCCATCTCCCGTCGCATCTGCTCTTCGTACATCGCCCTTTTCACAAACGCCAACCGCTCTACCTCGCGTTTGTGTTCCTGCATCTTCATCCGCCGCTTTTGTGTGTGCATCTGCTCCAACCGGTCCTGCTCCGCGAACCGCTGCAGCATGATTTTCCGGAACGACTCCTCCTCCGCTTGCTCTTCCAAGCGCATCGTCTGCTTGATCGCCAGCTGGTTTTCGTTCGCCGCGACCATAGACGCGCTCGCGGCCACGGCCGCCGCGCGTTTCATCTCCCGCGCCAACTCGAACTTTTCCTCCTGCTCCTCGAAGTACAAACGGTCCAACAAATCCTCCATCTCTTCCCGCGCGCGGTCGTTCCGCTCCTTTTCCTTTGTCAAACGGTCCAAGATCCGGTCCGCTTCTTCACGTTTCGCGGCGCCCATCTGGGACGCCGCGAGCTCGCGCCTACCAATTTCCTCCGCGAACCGCACGATAGCCGCTTCCTCTTCCCGCAGTCTTCTTTTTTCCCCTTCCCGCGCCTCTTCTCGCAGGGACAGGAATTTCTTAACCCAGGTCTGCGTATCCCGGACCTTCTGTGCTTTGCGCATCAACTCCGCATCGTCCTCTTCCCGGATCTTCTGCGCCACCAAGTCGACGGCTTCCCTCTCCGCCAGGAACTCAGCCCTGGCCTCGCGCTGCGCAACCTTCTTTTCCTCCATTTGGTGTTCCAAATCAACCCGAGCGGCTCCTCGCGATTCCCGCGCCAACGCGGCGGCCCTCTCCTCCTGGAAAACAGCCTTGACCCGCTGTCGCTCCGCGAGCGCGTGCGTCGCCGCGTCGACTGAAGCATCCCGCTCCGCGATCATCGCCTTCTCCTCGCTTTGTAACCGGCGCTCAAAGTTAACCTCCGCCGCGCGTAGCTTTTCCTTGAGCTCCCGCAACTCGCTGGACGACTCCGCGACTTGCCGGTGGTGCAGCTCCCGTCGTTGCGCTTCACGTTTCTTCAAATCCAACGCATCAACAATAGCCTCTTCCTCCGCTGCGATGCGCTGTTTCAGCGTGGATTCCCGTGAAGCCCGGAGCATTTGCTCCATCGTCCGCTCCTCCGCGGCGCGCTCGCGCTTTTCGCGCTCGCGCCGGATGGAATCGCTGCGCTCGAACGAATGCACCACGTTGCCCAGAAACACGCCTTGGTCCACGCGTCTGAGAAGGGACACAGGAAGCGTTTTTGTAACGGAAAGGTAGGTTTGGCAGGGAGGAACGAGGTCAGCGAGGTGGCGGGCGACGGGTTCAGGGTGCCCACGGCAAGACCAGGCTTGTTACGAGGCTGTTCAGTTCCGAATGGAGGGGTCCGAAGACTGCGTGGGCCAATGATGGTTGGGCGAACAATGGTGAAAGGGCACGCACTGCTGCAAACCGGTCCGTAGGTCCTCCGCCTTTCGCTGTTTCTCGATGCGGTTATTCTGAGCCTGCGCCAGGCTCTGGTGCATGAACGCCTGCACGAGGGGAAGGGGAAGGGTCAGTTGGATGCATGGCGACGGGTCAAAGCGCATCATAATTGATTGACCTGCGCAAAAAAACAACGCTAAATCCGTCCTCCGTTCACATTCGCGGTGAGCGGACGACGGGAAGCGGACGACGCGACCGTTTTCGGGACGTGCCAGACACGCGGCACGGTGTCAGGCACACGCCAGACCACGGTCAAGGGAAGAGACGTACCATGGCGGGCTCACGGGACGACGACGCGTCTTTTCCGGGCGTCGCGGAGTGGCCGGCAAACCAAAAGAACGATGAGAGTTGGGTCGTCCGCAACGGTCTCTTTCTGGAAAGGGAGTCGAGGAAAAACTCCGATTTTCAATCCATCTTTCCTTCCTAGGACTCTTACAAAGCACTACAACCTCCTCGCCTCGTCAGACACAACCACGGTCCGCACCTCCCCATCCCTACCTCGCACTCGCCACAGCTTGACCCGGGGGTCACTTCGGTCGCCCTCCAGTTGCCACCGCGTGTCGACGGAAACGCGCAGGCGGGCGAGTTTGTTCTTTTTTTCAGAAGCGTGTTTTTTTTTCGTGTCGTCGTCTTTTTTTTTGCCGTCAATCTCATCCCCATCGCCGTCCACGGAAAAATCGCTCGTGTTCGCCAGCGACATGTGCGTCACATCCAGTGACAGCACCACGACGTCGCCTGAGTTGAAGTCGGCGGTGCGCCAATCAATTGGTGGTTGGTCGTCCGTGTTATCATCCTTGAAGTTATCGGTTCGATTCCCGGTCGTGCCGTCCCGGCGTGTTCCGTTCAACTCTTCGCGCATCCGTCTCGCGATGGCGGGCACCGCACTCGCGTCATCCGTGAGCCACCCGCTCTTCGTGCCATCAGGGCCGACGCTCGTTTTCCCGTAACTGGCTCTGATACCGGCGAAAACTGTGTCCCGGTGCGACCCGGACGCCACGAGCAAAGCCCCGTGGGAAATTTTTATCTCCCCGAGCGGAATCCAAACCGTTATTAACCGCGAAGTGCCTTTCCCGAGAAACACGCCGTCGCTGTGCACCCCAGTGAACTCGCCACCCGCGACGCCGCGAAGCCACTTGTACGCGGTGGTCATGGCGGTTTTTTTGCGTGAAGGGGCGCTGACGTTTTCGTCTTCGTTGATAAGCTCGTATGGGCAAACAGTCTCGCTCGCGTTTGAAACCGCGTCCTCGACCGCGTCCTCGTCGTGGAACAAAAACGTCTCCGCGATGTCGAACAAATCGGCGCTCTCTGTGACCTCCGCGACGGCGGGACGCGCGGCGACGTGTTGTTTCGTGAGCAGCCCCACGTTTGACACGCCAGGCGCGAGGATCCCAACTGTCTTGTCCACGAACCAATCAGGGCTCTCGGTGGTGAGTGCGTTTAAACACTCGGCTCGCGCGGTGTCGACGGCTTCGGGGCGCAAAAAGGCGCGTAACATGACGTACCCGTCGCGCTTTAGCCGTTCTTGAAGCGCCAGTTTGTTTCCAACTAACGCACTGGAATCCACCATCTGCTTCGCGTGTACCATGCCCACGCCGCCCATCACCGGGAAGGAAACCTCGTCGCCGTCGCCGCCCGCGCCGCGGCTCGTCTTTCTCCTTTTCTCTCTGGTCCCATCATCTATCTCCTCCTCTTCTAAGTTTACCCCGGTCATCGCCGCACCGCGATCGACCACTCCCACAAGTTACTAGTTCCGTGCTCTGCCTAATCCCAAACCGCTCACGCCTCCCGCGGGTCTCCGCAGGTCTCGAAAACGAGTCTCCGGAGCCCCCTAATAACGCGTGACCTGCGCCGCGCTGGGACCGCCCCTAGTGCTTCGCGGTCTTCTTGGTCGTGGCTTTGTCGTAGGCGTAGAACACCCCGAACGCGGTGAGGCCGATGAAGAACCCGGGGGCGATGTGCTTCCACGTGCCGTTCAGCAACGGGTGCTTGCGCCACGCGTCCGCGTTCTTGAAGGGGTTGTCGCTGCCGGCCATGGTGGGTTCGGCGAGAAGCGCGGGAGGAAGTGATGAGGCGGTGGGTGGGGCCAGGAAAATGGTGTGCAAATCGAACCTTTTGAGACTGTTTGCCCATACGAGCTTTCCCACTTTCCAATCATCCGAACCCTCGGCGATCGCGTTCGCCAGACACACACACACGCCCGCGCAGCACTACTTCGCCTCTTCAACCCTTCCGCAGTAACAATGGCCGATCCCGCCATCCAAGAGCTCAAGCGTAACGCCCTTATCCTCGGCGCTTGGTTAGCCGCGGTTCGGATCGCGCCGTACGTGTGCCACGCGTTGCAGTCGAAAAACTAAGTTCATCACGTGTTGGTTCTTTCTAGGGCCGACGCGATTGGGACGACGCGATGACCACGACGTCATGCGGTACGTACCCAAAACGCCACCACGCGATCGAGCTTTCACTCAACGCGTGTGGCGTGGAGTGTTGTCCGCACTCCACACATCGCGGGTTAGTCGCGGTCGCGTCGTATCTTCACCGCCCAGGTGGCGGCGAGGATGACGAACCTGGTACAAGAGTAGGGCAGCTGTATCTGTACGACTTGTCGCCGGTTCGTTTGGACGGCAAGGGGGATTTAGAGGGGGGTAGTAATAGGGACGGTTCGGAACCGGCAAGGTGGAATTTCGCACCGGTGGCGAAACCGCTGGACACGAGCGCGATCTTCGAGCTCGCGTGGGCGCCGGCGTCGTGGACCACGGAGGCCGGGCCGGTGCTGGCGCAAGCCGACGCCCGAGGGTTCTTAGCGTTGTACAGAGTTTGTAAGGAGGAAGGCGGCGTAGACGGTGACGGAGTTGAGGATGTTGATGGAGTTGATGGAGTTACGAGTACGGGTGATGATGGAGTTGCGGGTATGACATACAAACCAGTGCCGCTGACCAGCTTGCAGTGCGGGGGCGGCGGCCTTTGTATGACGACGTGCGTGGCGTGGTCGCGCGATGGCGACGAATCCGATTTCAAATCAACCCGCCTCGCGGTGACCGGCGCGGATGGCGGGTTGCGGATAATAGGTGTGACTGACTCTGGCTCACTAGCCGTGGTTACCGAAAAGAGCGACGCGCACTCCCTGGAGGCTTGGGCGTGTGCTTTCGCCAACCCGTTGTCCTTCCACGGCGGCGGAAACGACGTGGTGTTCACAGGCGCGGATGACGCGCGGTTCAAGGCGTGGGACGTCCGCGTGGGGAACGGCGAGCCGGTGTTGGCTTTTAGTGACAAGAAAACGCACATGGCGGGCGTGACATGTGTATCGCCCTCCCCGCACGACCCTCACGTCGTGTGCACGGGGAGCTACGACGACGTCGTGCGGCTGTGGGACGTCCGGTTCTGCGATAAACCGAGACTAGTAACGCACACGAAACTGGGGGGCGGGTCCTGGCGCGCGCGGTGGCACCCACACGAACGAAGAATCGCGGTCGCCGCGATGGACGGGGGGGCGGTGGTGTTGGACTGGGACGGGAGGGAAGTAGTTACGGAAAAAAAGGGAGTTGAGGCCGAGTTACGTTCGTCGAGCAAACAGTCGTCAAACGACGACGACGACGTTTCGGTCACGATTGTTTCCACCGAATTTAAGGTCGCCTGTACCTACGACGGCCATTGCTCAATCGCGTACGGCGCGGACTGGGGATGGCGCGGGGGGGACGGAAACGGTCGCGAACCCGACGTCGTCGTCAGCTGCTCGTTCTACGATAAAGGGCTGCAGGTCTGGACGCCGCCGCCGAGGGGGGGGTGAATAGGCGGTGAAGATGAATAAACAACGCGATTACCGAACTTGCAGGTTTCGCTTTTCCCGTCCACTAAAATCCCGAAAGATCCCGGAAGAATTCAGTCCAACGAGAGCACCGCCGATGTCGCGGTGTAGCAACGACGCGTGTGCGTCGCCCCTCGGGGACGGGGGCAAGAAAACATGCGGCGCGTGTCGCGCGGTGAAGTACTGCGGGAAGGCTTGCCAGAAAGCGCACTGGAAGGTCCACAAACCGAGGTGTGCTGATTTGGCGAACTACCGGTTACGGGTCCAGCTGGACGGGAAGGTAAATCCAGACGGCACACGAAGCACGCGTCAAGAAGTGGGCGAGGCGCAGATCTCGCGGCGTGTGAACTTCGTACCCCCGCCCCCCCCTACCGACCCTCGTAATGACTTTTCGGACGTGGACGTGGACGATCCCCACCCTACGTACGTCCCACAGAAATACAACGCCCTGCCCGATAACGACTGCGCGAAAGCCTTTGAGTTGATAGTCGCGGTGCAACATGAGCGACCCGACGTGATACGAGACTTGTGTTACGTGAAAAAATACAACCCGAACTGGGTCACAAAAGACGGCATGTCCCCGATGGTCATCGCGTGTGGCCGTGGCGAGGTTGACGTGATTCAAGCGCTGTTGGAGTGCGGGTCGCGTCCGGATTTGGTGTGTCCAATGGACGCGCAAGGCGAAACGATTCCCGCGTTTCTGGGGCTGGTGCTCGGGTACGTGTGTAGGCTTTCCCAAATCCCGCCTCCCTGTGTTCCCACACAAGACTGACACTTTCGGTTATTATCGTAAGCGCGATGCGCCCACCCGGGTACGAACAAGCCATGGACTTAGTGGTGGCGAGTTTAAAGAACTATAAGTTCGACTTGAACAAAGTCGTGGCGAGCACGGGGTGTACGTGCTTGCTTATGGCGGCGCAGATGGACAACCCTGTGGCGATCAAGTCTTTGATCAAGCACGGCGCGGATCCCAACCTGCGCGTCGCGAAGAGCGACCAGCTCAACGGGGGGGGGATGAGCGCGCTGCACATGGCGGTTATGAACGGCACCATGAACGCGGCGGTTGCGTTGCTTGAGGGTGGGGCGGATCCTGACTTAAGAGAGCGCAACCTGGGGGAAACGCCATTAATGGCGTGCCTGTGGAACCTACGGGTGGACTTCGTTCCGCTCATTCTGAAATACACAAAAGATATCTGGCGCCCTCGGGACGACCGGTGGAACGCGATGCAGATCGCGAGGCAGGTCGTGATGGACAGAGGAGACGGCGCGAGGGAGTGTTACGATATTGTGCAGAAAATTTTGAGAGCCGGGGATGGCATACGGATGGTGAACCACCGCGACCGGCTAGGGTACGGGTACCAACAAGGCGAGTTTTCATTAGACGCCGGGACCAGCGCATTGTAACTCGGTGCGCGCAGAAAAAAACATGACCTCAATCACAGCTTATTCAGTTCTGAAACAGACGCGTGCTCGATGGCAATCGTATTTCCGTTGTCTTCTCGTCCCTCGCCTGCCAGTCGTCGAGGCGCGCGGGCGCGGGCGAAGTCATGCTTACCGCGTGTGTTCGCTGGATTGTATAATGGTAACGGCGACCATCCCGAGGTGCGTTTTTATTCGACCACATGGAAGGCCTGCTTTCTCTTCTTGGAGCGGCGGCGTCATTCGCGATTTTGGGGATGTGTTTTGGTTCGCGCCGCACCGCCCCGCCGCCCCGTCTCCTCGACCCGTTTCGGTTTCTTTCTCTCCGGGAGTTATGTCAGGTGTTTGGACCACTTCACGATGCCCTCACTCCGTTACACTCCCGGGACATTACGCGTCGGGATTCCGGGCGCGCTGCCGAGGACGACCGTTTTGGTCCCCTCACCTTCGTGCCCGCCCCGCGACCCCTCCGATTGCTTCTTTGGCGCGCGGGCCTTTCGAGGACCATGCCGCGCGCCGCCCGAAGCATGAGCGGGGAACATCTAGCACATACTGCCAGCGCCCGTGATGACGCGCGAACCTTTCCATCGGATGACGATAACGCAAAACCCTCGTCTCACGAACCAAACAAGCACCCCCTAACCTCGATCGATCCTAATCTTTTGTCTGTCAACTCTTTTTCGCGCAGATTGGGACAGGAGACGCAGCGCTAACAACTTGTAGTAGTGAAGTAGTGGTGTAGCAGTAGGGAGTGTAGCATTATACGTCACAAGACGTTTACACGAGTGCATTGTAGTGTTGTGATAGAGTATATACGATGGGGCATTGTCGTACGTTTCCGATATACGATGGGGTATGTGTCAAAAATTGTTTACATTCAAAAGACGCGCTTCGAAACCTTTACGCCGCGATTTGCGTGGATTCGGTTTGCGCGTTGATCCGCGCTTCCAGCTCGGGGCGGAAGTGACGGATCAAGCCTTGCACCGGCCACGCCGCGGCGTCGCCTAAGGCGCAGATCGTGTGCCCCTCGATTTGCTTGGTGAGTTCCTGCAACATGTCGATCTCCTCCAATCGCGCGTCGCCTTTTTTCATGCGTTCCATCACGGCGTACAGCCACCCGGTGCCTTCCCTGCAGGGCGTGCACTGGCCGCAGGATTCGTGCTTGTAGAAGTAGCTCAGCCTGGCAATGGCGTCCACGACATCGGTGGATTTGTCCATCACGATCACCGCGGCGGTGCCCAGCCCCGATTGCGCGCTCTTCAGGGAATCGAAATCCATAAGCACTTCTTCGCACACGGATTTGGGAATCAGCGGCACGGAGCTCCCTCCCGGGATAATCGCGAGCAGGTTGTCCCACCCGCCCCGGACGCCGCCGCAGTGCTTGTCGATGAGTTCGCGAAGGGGAATGCTCATCTCCTCCTCCACCGTGCACGGGTTGTTGACGTGTCCGCTGATGCAAAACAGTTTCGTGCCTGCGTTGTTTTTTCGGCCGAAGGATGAGAACCACTCCGCGCCTCTTCGCAGGATGGTCGGCGCGACCGCGACGGTTTCCACGTTAGTAACCGTGGTGGGGCACCCGTACAGACCCACGCCCGCGGGGAACGGCGGCTTTAACCGGGGCTTGCCTTGTTTCCCTTCCAGCGATTCAATCAAAGCCGTTTCCTCGCCGCAGATGTACGCCCCGGCGCCGTAGTGGATGTTGATGTCGATATCGAGGCCTGATCCGCACGCGTTTTTTCCCAGGTAACCCGCCGCGTACGCCTCGTCCCTGGCGCGCTCAAGGTTCAAACGTTCGTTGACGTACTCGCCTCGGATGTAGATGTAACACGAGTTTGACCGCATCGCGGTGCACGCGATTAAACACCCCTCAAGAAGCTTGTGCGGGTCGTGCCGCATGATTTCGCGGTCCTTGCAGGTTCCCGGTTCGGACTCATCCGCGTTGATCACCAGGTAGGATGGGCGGCCGTCGGAAACCTGCAGCGGTTGTTTGTTCCGGGGGGGGGGGGGGGGGGGGATGGTCAGACCGGTTGAGTTGAATGCACTAAAAAACAATGAAACGATTTAGAAGCCATTCCGCTTCCGTTCGACCTGCAGTCTAACTAGGGTTCCATCGACGTAGTCCCTTACCTTTGGCATGAACGACCACTTCAGCCCCGACGGGAACCCCGCGCCTCCGCGTCCGCGTAACCCGCTGGCTTTGATTTCGTTAACGATCCAGTCCGGGCCCATCAACATAAGCTCCTTGGTGTTGTACCAGTCACCCCGCTTCATCGCGCCCTTCAGGAACGGGTCGTGTTTCCCGTACAAGTTTGTGAAGATACGATCCTCATCTTTTAAACCTCCGTGCGAGCGCGTGGTGGCGTTGTCAACGGCGTAGAACCTGGCGGTCGCGACAGGGGACGCGACACTGACCTTGCGAAGCGCCGAGGTCGCGCCGCCGACGCGCGAAAACGCGCGCAGCAAGCCAGCCATGGTGCGGCGAACAGTGCAAGGTAAAAGGAAAAACTTCGGTAAAAACTCGAGGCCACGTCGCGTATGGGCAAAGAGTCTAGATTTTTCACTCGCGCATTTCGGACTCGCCGTCTTCCTGAAGTGCTCTCATCAAAAGTCTTGGCTCTGCCCACCACACTGCGAAGGCGCGTCTCCGGCGACGAGGGAGACGGGCGGCGACACGGCCGGGGTCAATTGATTGGTCCGCGCGGATTTGCGTCTCGGCCTTGCGTGTTGATAAGCGTGCAGTTCACCGCGCATGGAGTTCCCACCGCCGCCTCCCGTGCGCGGCGATGGGGCGCGATCGGGACAAACGCCACCTCCATCATCGGGCTCGTTGAAGCCCGTGCCCAAGGGAGCTTCCCGGCATGTGGACGCGCGTGGTTGTGACCCGCACGCCAACCCACCCACGCGCGAGTGGGATCGCGGCAAAACGCGGGACGAATTGGATGACAACTCCCTGGGTGGCATCGCCGCGCCTTCCTTCGTGGTGGCGCGAGACGCGCGTTCCAACCTCACACCTCCCATCGATGGCAATTCGCACATCCCACCGCCGGCCGCCAATCCGTACCGCGAGACGACGCGCGACCCGAACTCCACGCCGTGCTCGCGGCGCCTGGAGAAGTGGCGAAACCAACTAGAGCGCGAGGACGCTGATGAGCGGGAGAAGGACGACCGGCGGTTCCGGGAGCGGGAGCGGCGGTGGGAAGCGGAGGAAACGGAGCGGGCGCGGTCAAGGCGCAAACGTGCGGAGCGCGATGGTAATAATTTGCGCGACCGCCGACGGGACTTGGCGGATGACCTGGAGGTTGATGAAGAAGAGAAAGCTCTGGGTATGGCAAAAGGAACGTCACGGACGGACGTTTACCAAGCCTTGCTCGCGAACGGACCGCCCCTGTGGTTCACAGACAAAAAGGACGTCGCGCGGCGGCGGAGGTACCGTGAGCGGGAACGGGAGGAGGAAAAGAGGGACGACGCGAAACAACAAAAAGCGAATGAAGCGAGTTTTGATACCGAGCGCGACGGCGATGTCAGGGCCGAGGATACGACGCGAGATGAAGGGAAGAAACAGGAAAGGACGTCATCCGTGGATGACAAAAGGGAAACCACTAACGGCGAAACCCTCGGTGCGGAAATTGCGCGCGCGGCGGTGTCCGCGAAAGAAACCGCGGTTTCTCGTGAATCCGTAGCACCTGTGCCTGCGTCCGTGCCTACACCCGTGCCTGCGTCCGTGCATACACCCGTGCATACACCCGTACATACACCCGTGCATACACCCGTGCATACACCCGTGCATACACCCGTGCCTGCACCCGTGCCCGCACCCGTGCCTGCGCCCGTGCCCGCGCCCGTGCCTGCGAATGTTACGAAGCCCGCCCCCAAGCCCGCGCCCACCAAGCTCTCGACGAAGGTACGTATTCCCTTTCCCAAATCCCGGCCTCCCTGTTTGCCCATACCCCGACTGACACTTTTCTGGCAAAACTCCAAAGCTCGCCGGGAAACGGAAACTCGCACCCGTCGCGCCAAACGCGTTTGGCGAGGAGGAGGAGGAGACGGTGCGAGTGGTAAAAAAACTGATCCCAATAGAGTACAGCGCTGAGGAGCTTCTTGCTGCGTCCCGGCCGGCGACGAGCATGGCGGAGGAGGATTTGGAGGAAACAGCTACCGCACGCGCGGGCGCCGCCGCCGCCGCCTCGAAAGCAGCGGCCGCGGCGGTGACGGCGAGGAAGCGATTGGTGGCTCAAAGCTCTTCGGTACCGGTTTCGGACGACTCTGCGGTTTTGGCCAAAACCGTCGACTGGGACACGTACGCACAAAATTCCCTAATGGCACCAAGGGTGTTGGCATGGGTGAAAGGCAAGGTCAAGATATTGCTGGGCGAGGACGAGCCTAGTTTGGTGGAGCTAATCGGCGACAAGTTACTAAAAGCGCGCCCCACGTCCGGCGCGTTGATTAAGGACTTGGAGTCGATGCTGGAAGACGAAGCGAAACCGTTCGTGCTGGAGCTGTGGAGAGAGCTGCTGAAAGAAACCGGCCAGTAGAACGGCGGTGTCTGTGTGGTGTGGTGCTTAGTCTACCCAGGATACATTCCCCGTAAGTAGTCTACTGAGTAATTGGATATCAAACAAGTAAACTCACGTTTCTTCCCTTTGTTTCTTGTCCGCGGCCCTCTTCGCTAACATGTCGAAGTGGTCCCTGGCCAGTTTCAGCGCCCGAAACGCGTCGGTTGCTTGTTTCGAGTTTTTCCCTCCGTGTTTGTCCGGGTGCACCATCAGGCTTAGTTTTTTGAACGCATCACCCGCTGCGGCGTCGCCTGTCCCGTCGGAGGCGATGTCGCCTTCCTTCGCCGGCTTCAGCTCGCAAACCAGTGGGTCTTTCCTTGAAACGCGCTCGCAAAGTTTCAAGGGCGGCACCCCAAGCGCCATCGGCCGCGCGACTTCGCGTCGCACCGCTAACAGCGAATCGCAAAGCTTGCCAATTCTGCCGTCGCCTTGCGTCTCAGCAACGGAACACGCCTGTCCCAACAGCCTGTCCGCTGTGTTCGCCACGGCGTCCCCAGCCGGCTTCCCCGCGGTTTCCACTCGCAACTCCTCCGCGATTGGCCGTAGGAACCCGGCGCACACTTCGCACGGCGCGCCCGGGGCGGGCATGCCGTCGTCCTTCCCACTACCTGCTGCACTTGAGTCACCAGAATTGGACGCGTACGTCCCTAAACCGAGCACGCACCTGTGCACTATTGACAGGTCTTTTCGGGGCTTGGGTTGTCCTGTATCTTTCGCGGCCCGCGCGGTTCGCGCCGCGTCCTCGGTGACGTGCTTCGGGCACGCCAAAACCCTACTAACCTCTGCCGACGCCGCCGCGACGCGCCGTTTCGCGAACTCGTCCTCCTCCCGTTTCTTCGCCGCAGCCGCGACATCCCGGGCCACCAGTTTCGCGAGTTTCTTCTCGCGCAAAGCCCTCCACTCCTGGAGCTCACGCTGCGCGCCCCACAAACCGCCCACCAAAACGATTCCTGCAACAGCCGCTAAACAAAGCAAAACTACCCAGAAAACGCCTCCGAAATGGGTAAACCTGCGTCGTTGCGGTTTCCGCTTCGACGGAGACGTGGCCATGCCTTGCGGCACGGTGGGAGGCAAGGGCTGGCGGTAAGGCTGGTCCGTCAGATTCTGGCTGCCCACGTGAGAGGTACCTTTGTTGTCGGTTTTGATCGGCGAAAGCGACCCGAACGACGAACCCGGCGTATTTTTACCCCCACCCAACAACCGCGCCACGTCGCGGTGTCCATACGCGACGGCTAAGTCGCACGCCGTTTTCCCTCGCGAAAGCGCGGACCCCGGTGTTCGCGCGTTTTTATTCGCCCCCGCCTCTAGTAACCGGCTCACTACCTCCACCCGTCCATGACTCGCCGCGCACTGCAACGGCGTCCTTCCGTCGCTCGACGTGGCTTCCAAATCCGCCCCCCCCGCGCACAGCGCCCGCGCACACCGCCAATCCATGGCCAAGTGCAGGGGTGCTTTCCCGTCTATGTTTTCCCGCGGGTTTGGATCGGCGCCCGCGGCTAAAAGTTGTTCCACGCACCACCCGTCTCCCCTTTCGGAGGCTTCGTGAAGCGGCGTCCGGCCGTCCCGCTTTCGCGCGTTGGCGTCGGCGCCGGCGCGAAGCAGCAGCTCGATTATTCGTCGGTCCGTCGCGACATGCAGGGGGGTTGTTTGGTCCACATCCAACGCGTTGGCGTCGGCGCCCGCGGACAGCAACGAAACCAACACCTCGCAGTGGCCTCGTTGTGCCGCGTTCCGCGCAGGCGTCACGCCCACTTCGTTGCGCGCGTCGCAATCCGCCCGGCCTCCCGCTAACAGCAACTCGCAGATTTTCAAGTGTCCCTCGTAGCTAGCGTAGTGTAAAGGTCGGTTCCCCCTTGGCCCAGCCCCATCCGGGTCAGCGCCCTGTCTAATAAGCGCATTCGCCCTTACCAAATCCCCCCTTTCCGCCGCGTCGCCCAGCGGCGTGGGCGGTTGCGAGTTCGTAAACGGCGGCGGCGCGGTGGGTAAGGACGCGTGAGGGTTTTTTGTGTCGGTTTGGCGTGTTGAACTCCCGTCACCGCCACCGCCGCCTCGTCCCTGAGTTACTAGAGGGTCGTTCACGCCTCCGTAAGCAGGCACGGCAGCGCCCCAACCGCCGGTACCGGCGTTGGCGCCTACTCGTGCATTTCCGAATGCGTTTGCATTCGCGTTTGCGTATTCTGGGGACATCGCGTGCGTCGCGTTCGCCGAGGCGTGCACCAAATTGGCGGACCCAGCCGCGTCCCTCTCACCCAAGCCTCCCCTTGATAAGCTGGGGTGCACCACGTGTTGCGGTGCGGTGTTATTGGTAAGCGTCGCGGCCATAGACGTGAACTCCGCGTGCGGTACCCACCGCCCGCGAACGTAATACGCCCCGCGTTGCTGGTCGAAAAACACACCCGTGTGTGGATTGTGGTAAAATCCACTAGCACCGTCGTACACCCAGCTCGCCTTCCCGCCAGGCGCGGCCATGGCGCGTCCCCGAGGTGGTGACACCGCGCGCCTGCCGAGCGCGCCAGACGCAGTCTCCGAGGGGTCAACCGAGACCGCCCTGTGCCCCCCTGCTATGTGAGATTAGGACGCGCAACGTTAACTTTGAGTGCCGAAACGATTGGCTCTCGTAATTATTTGATGTCATCACTGCTGGCTTCGCCTCGACGTCATTCAGGTCGTCGTGTCTCCCCCGACCCCCCTTTCACCTCGAGTCGTCCTGGCCGATGGTGCTGGGTCGGGTCGCGCGTGTCGCGGCGCGGCGCGGCGCGGCGCGGCGCGGTTTCGCCACCGCCGCACCCAACCCGTCATCCGCATCCACGTCCGCCCCGGCGCCCACCGCCACTGTCTTTGGCACCGCGAGCGGCGTCGCGCGCACGGCCGTGGCGGTTGGTTTAGCTCTAGCCACCGCGTGCGTGGTGGAGGACGCGTTGAACGACCTGGTGTTGTGGAGGATCTGCGTCGCAAGGGCGACGCCGGTGGTGGAGTCGCACGCGCGGTTACGGAACTCGCTGGGCGAACCTTTCCGAGTAGAGCCGTGGTGGAACGGAAGCGTTAACTCGCGCGGGTCAGGGAACCTGGCGTCCGTTGTGTACCTGGTGGACGGGGAAAGGGCGTCGTGTGACGTGCAGGTAGTGCTGGTGCGCGCGCCCGGGCAGGCGTTCGGGGCGGTGCAAAGAATCATGCCCAACCTGTTTGTGAATCTCGCGGCGCCCGAGGGATGGCGCGTGGTAAGAATGGAGGCGATTTTGCCGCACGAAAAAAAAGCCGGCCTCCCCGGGCGAGTCAACTTGCTCCAGGAAGTGACGCCGAAGGGAGGCATTTTGCAAACGCAGGGGAGGCAGGGAAAGGGGGGACGGAAAACAGGCTGGAAGGAACGGTGGGCGGGGTGGCGAGGACAGGTTCGGTCGAAACGCGCGGGCGCGAGCGACGAATGAATGTTTTTGATTGGACGCGACAGATGGGAACCGTATTTTTTTCAAAAAAAGTCCCCGCCGCGTTTCTCCGCGTCTCTGTTTTCCCCCACCGTGACCACCATCCGGACCTTACGCTGCTTGCTGGATTTGCGTAAGGATCTGCATGCGCTGCAGTATCCAAACCTTGAGTTCAGGTTTCATCGCGCCGTTTCGCATGTTTTCCAGCCTCGCGAGCGCCGCGGCGAGCTCGTCGGCGGAAACGCCCGTCATCTTCTCCATGTAGTTCAGCTGCTTCTCCGTGCACGCGTCTTTGTTTGTCAAGTCACACTTGATTTCCAAAGTCTCGCTCACAAACTCTTTAAGTGACTCGAGGTCACGGCCTAGCTCGTACGCCGCCCCAGCCGACCCGGTTTCGGAGGTGAAGTACTTCAGCGTCGGGTACCCGCGGACTTCGAACTTGGCGCAAAGATCTTCCTCTATCGTGCAATCGACGTCGCCGATGACCACGGACCCGGACCCGGCGTACGCGTCGCCGAGCTCGGCCCAAGCAGGCGCCAAGGCCTTGCAGTGGCCGCACCTGAGTCAGGGAGGAGGGGTTTGAAAGGTTTTTGGGTCAGATCAAGGGCGGTGTACCTGGGGCTTGACGAATCAGGTCGCCCAGCTTGACGACCGCTTGCGTTTCGGAGGGACTGCCGACCCGCGACCGCGTCCCGAAACATTGGTGCCATCAAAATCTCGGCCTGCGGATCGCACGTACCACGGGGCGTAGAACTTGACCAGCGCGTTTTTCCCGCCGTTCACCACGTTCGCTTCGAACGAAGCCGCATCCAAAACCGTGACTTGAGCGGTCGCGGCCCCGACGAGCGCGAGCGCGGAACACAGGAACGCGGAGGTACGGCGCATGATGGAATGAAAAAGAAGTGCGATCGAGGCCGCGGACGCTTCCCGAAACCGAAATTCCTTTTTGTGATTGTCTCGGGACCAACGAAAAGGAACCACCTGAAAGCTACGACTCCTTCTCTTCGTGGTGTACGAGCGCAGTCGTGGCGCGCGCGGACAGGCGATCGATCGCTAGCGATGGGAGGTACGAAGCGATGCTCGCACGGCAGGGTGAAATACGAATGCGCGGTGTGCAACCCGTGCCCGCACGGCAGGGTGAAACGCAAGTGCGCGGCGTGCACCCCCTACCCTCACGGGAAGCGGAAAAGCGACTGCGCGGACTGCAACCCCTGCCCTCACGGCAAGGTGAAACACACCTGCGCGTTATGCAACCCCTGCCCCCACGGCAAGCGGAAAAGTGACTGCGCGGCGTGCACCCCGTGCCCGCACGGCAAGCTGAAAAGCAGTTGCGCGGCGTGCACCCCCTGCCCTCACGGCAAGCGGAAGAGCGACTGCGCAGAGTGCAACCCCTGTCCTCACGGTAAGCTGAAACGGAATTACACGGACTGCAACCCCTGCCCTCACGGCAAGCAGAATTGCACCTGCGCGGCATGCAACCCATGCCCTCACGGGAAGCGGAAAGACAGCTGCACAAACTGCAGCCCCTGCCCGCACGGGAAGCTGAAACAGAGCTGCGCGGACTGCACCCCCTGCCCTCACGGGAAGGTGAAAAGCAGTTGCGCGGACCGCAACCCCTATCCGCACGGCAAGGTGAAACACTTCTGCACGACGTGCAACCCTTGCCCCCACGGTAAGCTGAAACGGAATTGTGCGGACTGCAACCACTGCCCTCACGGCAAGCATAAATGCAACTGCGCGGCGTGCAACGCTTGTTCTCATGGGAAGTGGAAAGACGGCTGCGCGGTGTGCTGCACGAAGTGCCCCCACGGCAAGCGTAACGACACGTGCGCGGCGTGTAAGAAGGCGCGCACGGGTGAGCCGAGTTCACCGCAGATCGAGGCCGAGGCCGAGGTCAAGCAGGAGCCCGAGATCAAGCAGGAGCCGTTCACTATTCGCGGCTATTTCGGGTTTGGCGACGGGGACGTCCGGTGACTGAAAAAGACTAAAACTTTGTTAGTCTCACAACCCAAAAATCCCCCAGCTCGAGGGTGAGCGCGGTTCGCGCGACGGCGACTTCTCTCCTTTCTTCTCCAGCGCGTGGCCAATCGACGATCCCGATCTTTTCACGGTGAACAGCCTCACGGACTGATCCATCCCACACGACCCTAGCGTCATGGCCCCGTCCGCTTCGTCGTCGCCGTCGTCGCGCTCGGCTAATGAGAGCCCGAAAAACGATAACACGGGCGACGCCGGCGCCTCCGGCTCGCGCTCGTCGCCGTTGTGACTTCGCGTACCCTCGTTACCTCCTTCGATCTGAGAACGCCACGGTCGCCACGCCATCGCCCGGACCGCCCCGACGTGCGCATCCAACGCAGGCACGACACATAGGGTGACCCATGACGACCCAGTGGTCCCAGCCGTAGCGGCGAACGGCATTTTATTCGGCGACGGCGCCAAACCGCCGTTCGGACCGTTCGTGTTCCCGCGCCTTACCTCCGCGCTCGGCCCGGATGTGGCCGGGTCCCCGATGACCAAAGAAATGCCCCCGTCCTCTAAACCGATGGCCAGCACGAGCTTGTTCCGTATGCGCCTCGGGGCGAACGCGATCGACGTCACGGCACAAGGGAAGGCGGGAATGGAGTCATCCGCGGTCGCGGACGACGAATTCGTGTGGTCCACGCACCACACCTTCACGCGCTTGTCCCGGCCGCATGTCGCGAACACGTCGTTTGCCGGAAAAGTCGGCGCCCACTGATGTTCGTGAACAAAAGAAAGTGTCAGTCTTTCGTACCGCGTGTGTGAGCATTCAGTCACCCGTAATCGGGCCTCCCCACAGTGTGCCGCCTGATTTGGGAAAGCCCGCAAGGCCTTACCTTCGCGTCGTACAGCGCCTTGGCGTGCGCCTTCACTCTGGTCGCCAGGGTCCACCCGGTTCCCCACGCCCCAACGCCGGTGCCGTTTCGCACCGCGTTTGCGGGCGGGACATAAATAGACACGTGCCTGTCCCTGGACGCCGCGAGCAGCGCGGAGGTTTCATGTGGAGCGCCGGATTGGGGGTCGCCGAAAAAGGAGGGCGAGACCTGAGAGTCAGCCGGCGCTCCTCTCGGCTTTGGCGACGCGAACTGCAGCGCCACCACGGTGAGCGTGGCGCCCGGAAGCTTACCGAGCGGCCGGTAGTCGCCGCTCGCGTCCCAGATCCAAACCCCAGCCGAAGCCTCTGACCTTGCCTCGCACGCGGACGCCACCAGCGTACCCCCCGGGTGCGCCGCGACGCACGCCAAGTCGTCGCCGTGGCCGTACAGTTTCCTTGTTTCCGGCCAAAGCGTCGCCGACGCCAGCGCCTCCTCCGCGGGCGCCCGGCTGTACACCGCGGGAACCACGCCGCCAACGTTGTCATCCGTGTACGTGTTGTTCTGCACGTCCTGTGCCATGAGCTCCACGATGGACTTTTCATTCAGGGTGGTGTCCTTCTTTTGGTGTCCTTCTTTCTTGTCCTTCTTTTGAGGAGTTTTGGAAAGTTCTTCGCCTTTTCCTTTCGCGCGCTCGGGCGTCGCCGCCGTTGTCTTCGCGGCACCCGCCGCCTCCCCCCCCGAAAGAAGTGTTTCCCCCCTTTCGGGAGTGGCAACCACGGAAAGCACATCCTCGCGTCTCTCGCCGTGCATCACGCCTTGTCGTGTTTGGCGGGGGGGGGTTCGGGGGGGCGTGCGCGTCGTTTCCGGAGCGTCGTTTCCGGCGAAACCCGAGTAGCTGAACGTCGAAGCCTCAACGAAGGTCTCGGGCGGGGGGGTGAAGTTTGCGGAGTGTTCGGTCGGCGCGGCGTTCGTGTCTTCCCGCGCGTGGGCGGTGTCTAGAACGACAACGCTCTCCGGCGCCCTGAGGGATTTGTTGGAAAGCCCGAGCTGCGGCAACTCCGCGCCCCCCGATGCATCCCCGGCACCCAAACGCGCCTGTTCAAGCGCCAATCGCCCCGCGCCGTCACCGCGCGCTAAACTCAACGCAAGCGTCCCCAGGAACGTGCCCGGCGCGTCAAACACGCGCAGGGTCTTCTCGTCCGCGCCCGAGACGAACGTGGTGGACCCGGACCCGGTTTGGGATGCGTTTGCGGCATTACTTCCGTCTCCGGGTCCTTCAACAGACCCGGACCTGGGAGGGGGAAGAAGCGCGACGCAATTCACGCGGTGTCCGTGGATCTGCGGGCGCGCGATTTCGCGCCACCCGGTCGGCGGCGCGTCGCGCGTCGTCGCGGGGAGCGTCGAGACGTCGCAACTGGTGGTTTCGCGGTCAGCGTCCTCCTCAAAACTGTCCCAGCTCGCGTGCATCCGCGCGGTCATGTCCTGCGACCCTGACAGCAAAAACCGCCCGTGCGTGTCCCAGGACAAGCAAGTCACCTCCCCGGCGTGGCCCGCGCTGGCCGGCGCGGGGGCCCACCTTGCCTTGCAATTTTCGGTCGTTTCAAATTTGCGCCACGCGTGCAGCGCGCCTCCGTGCGCGTGCGCCAGTATCCGTTTCGCGCTTTTGTCGAACATCGCGCCGTAAAACCCCAGGCATGACGAGGACGCGTCCCCCATGCTCTCGGAGGCCATCCAGACTCGGTTTTGCGTGTGTGTGTGTTTCGTTTGTGCATCTTGTTTCTCCCTGTGTTCCGTCTCGGGCGTCCACAAAATCAACGAGCGGTCCGCGCTCGCCGTGAGCAGCGCGGCGCCTCCATTGTAAAAAGGAAATGTCAGTCTCGTATGGGCAATCAGTCGGCGGAATGTGGTAATGGGAAATACTTGCCGTTTCCGCGGCCGTCCCCGCGCGCTCCCACCTGACGCGGTCGCCAGGCCACGGACATGACCCAGTCCTCGTGGCCTTGCAGCAGCGCTTCCAACACAGACGCGATGCGCGCGGTGCCGCCGAGGGATGTGCACGGAGGGGCGGGTGGTGCCGCGAGCGCGGCGAACGCGGGGGGCGCCTCTTCGTCAACCGCCGCCGCGGAGGTTTCGACGACGTTGGCCACCCGCAGGCGCCACACCCGCGCCGTGCGGTCCTGCGACGCGCTGGCGAGCAGCAAGCCGATAGGGTTTTTTTCCGTGTCCATGTCACGCTCTGCGTCTGTGTTGCCTTGCTCATCACTTCCTTTTCTCGCCACTAGGTCACCGAAATCCACCGCGAAGGCCAGGTCCCTGACCCAATCGGCGTGCCCCGCGAGCGACCCGCACGGCTCGAGGGTTACTTTTTTTTCCCCCGACTCAGCGCCGCGTGCCGCACGCGCGTCGATGGCATCCGTGCCGCACAGAAACAAACGCACCCCCCCATCCGCGCCTCCCACGGCGAGCAACACACGGTCCGTGTGCGGTACGAGAATCAACGCCGCGGACATGGGCAGGCGCTTCAGGGGGAAGGTCAGGCCGCCGCATTGGGTGAGGAACGCCGGTCCCGTCGGTTTCGGCGCGTCCGCGTCGGGACCGGCGTCGGCGGCGGCGTTCGCGTCACTTATCGAGCCCGTTGCGGGGGCGGGGGCGAGGGCGAGGTCCAGTCGCCACAACTTCACACAGCAGTCCTGTGACGCAGTGACGAGCAAGCGCACACCGGTGCGTTTGCCGCCCGCCACGGTTTCTTCCGCGCGCGCGTCCAACACGGGCGCGCCGTGCGCTTTTTGTTTCGCCACCACCTGCCATTTGTGGCTCTCGGGATCCACACCCCGAACCCCCCCCGCCTTCGGTGTGTTCCCCCCCCACGGGGTATCCACCCTGTGCCACAGAATGACCACGCCGTCCGCGTCGCCGCTGACCAGCCACCGCCCGGGCGACTCGCTGTCTGGGATCCACCGCACCACCGTGACCGGCGCGTCGTGGCCGGGGAGGGTTCGGACAACGCGTGCGCCGTTTGGGTCGTACACCGCGACTGCTTTGTGCGCGCCGTACGCCACGAAACCACCGCCGGCGCCGCTTTCGTGGTTCCAGTCCACCCCGTGCACGCTGCGATTGCACCCCACGCTGACGTACGCAAGCTCAGCGGTGGCTTCGGGACGTCTCAGGTGCACGCTCGGTTGTCTGGTACGCAACGGCGAGAGGCCTGGATCTGACCTCCACGTGGGCGTGCCCGGCGAGGTCATGGTGCACAACGGCAACCTCACGTCTGATCTTCGCCCGCGTCGACTGACTCTCAAGGCACCAGGGAACCGTGTCCAACGGCGACGCGCTGGGACACAACGTAGGTCGCGTGCGCCGCGCGCGTCGCGTTGATCACGCAGTCTCGAATCGCCGCCAAACCCAAAACCAACAACGACGTTTTGCGAAAAATAGTTCCCGCGCTGAGAGATGAGACGTGGCGCCACTGCTCGCGCGCCCGTGCGCTGCGTCCCGCCGTCGGCGCCGATGTCGGCGCCCGGGGCGCCGGCGCGCGCGGCGTCCGTCGCCACCGCCGCGCTTGACTTTTTGCTTCTCGAGACAACCAGGGAGTACATGGACAAAGGCGAAGCGGGAGCGCGTGCTTTGGATGGCATAGGGTACCGAATAGGCGCCCGGCTCGCGGAGCGACACACGAATGGCCGCCCGCGGTTCACGGACGCCACCGAGGTCGTGTTGTGTCTGTGCAAGGAGTTCTGGCCGTTGGTGCACGGCAAGCGGATCGACAGTTTGAAAACAAACAACAAAGGCGTGTTCGTGTTGACGGATTTACGGCTGCGTTGGATCGCAAACGTGTGTGCGGTTTCCGGCGACGGTAATGACGCGGGTGATGACGCCGCGTCTCGGGTAACGCGGACACACACGCGGGTCTGCGTCGGCATGCTTTGCGGTTTTTTAACCGCGTGCGGGTTCAAAGCCGAGGTCAGCGCTGATACCAAAAATGCACCCCAAGTGGTGTTCACCATCCGGATGCACGGAGCGAGTTAGATGAGTTGCGATGGCCAAAAACCGCCAAAAAAGCCAAAAAATAAATTACACCAGTTTCTTCACCATAAGGAACCGCCGCTTCCCGAGAAGCGCGTCCACCGCCCCGCTTCGTCGGTCCACGATTTCGTACCCTCTTTTTCGGTACAGCGCAATCGCGGCGGTGTTCTTGGCGAACACGTGCAGCGCGACTACGTCGTACCCCCACTCCACGGTCACGCGTTCCGCCGCAACAAGAAGCGCGTCGGCGACGCCGCGGCGGCGGTGTGTGTGCTTAACGCACATGCAGCTGATGTAGGCGTACTCGTCTATTGGCGCGCCTCCTTTCCACCGACCCGCTGGTCTCCGGTTCAGGTTCCTATCAGCAGCCCGCTTAACAGCCCACTTCTGCAACTCACCACCCACCCCGGCGCCGTCCGCCCAAGGAGTCAACGCGCCTCCGCTCTCATCATGGCATTCGCAATCCGGCGCCGGCAGCCGGCTCGCGACGTCGGCGTCTCTTTGGATGGAAAGCTCCACCACGCCCACGATGGGAGGGGTGGTTTTCTTTTCTTTCGTCGGTTTTATTTTTGTTGATGATGACGCAGTGACTGGTGTTGCAGTCGCGGTTGCGTTGCCAGGACCTGCGTCGGAGTTTTTTGGAGTGCGCGTCGACCCGGGCCACCGGCCGAGTAGCGGATCACGCCAGCTTTCGTTTTCGTCTCGGTTGCGTAAACTCGCCGCCGTCGCCACGAGCGGGGCGAACCGCCTGCTGTCCAGGTACTCGTACTTCCGGTCCAGGGTAACGGAGACATCCGCTTTGAAGTACTGCAGGAACAGGGGGTCCAGCACCGGGGTTATGGGCTCGAAAAAAGCGTGCGCCTGCGTGTCCGAGATGTCACGCAGCTGCGTTGGGGTTCCGTACGTGACGTGGAACTTGCCATCGGGCGATGTTAAGACGCGATTTCCAGCCGGCGAGGCGTTGGAAACGAGCCCGTCCCCTCTTCCACGGATGCGCACGGGATGCAAACGGCGCCAGGTCTCAACCCGACGACCCGCACTCCGGCAGCTCGCGCGCGGGCACGCACGAACGGACGTCGCACTCGACATGCCGCCCTGCGAAGGCAAGTGCCGTGGATGCCTCCTCCTCGTCCAAGAAAACCTTGACGCTTTATTCATCCTCGATTTTCGAACGCGGAGATTAGCAGCAGGTGTGCCTACGTCGCCATTGTGCCGTGCACACGCGCGATGCGCTCGTCTTCCGACCGCGCGGCGCGAGCCGCGGTTGCCGACCTGCTCGAGGTGACTCGCAGGGTCACGCTGCCGGTTTCGGGTGGCGGCACGCTTTGGTGCGCGGAGGTGACCCCGGGTGAGATGGTGGATTGGTGTTCAAGCGAGTTGGTGGAGGTGGAGACGGAGTTGAAAAACGCGAGCGTGACGCTTGCGAAACAACACGACTTCTTCCCCGAAACCTTCGCCTCGAAAAAAACGCACGCGTTCGCAAAAGTTAACGACGAACTAGGCGACCTGCTCTTCGACGTGCTGATGCTTTTGTGTGTGTGCGAACGGGAATTCGGGCCGGGCGCGCTTGATGATGATGGTAACAAAAAAGGATGCTTCAAAAAAGAAAGAAAAGAAATCGGCGGGTGCACCGTCGCGGGCGCCGCGACAAGCGCCGCGCGCAAAGTCAGAAGACGGTGTCCGCACACCTTCGGGTCTCTCGGCCAGGCGGCATCAGTCAAGGAAGAGCAGGAGCAGTGGCGGCGAGTGAAAAATCTAGAGAAGCAGGCGGAAGCGGCTGGCGAGACGTTACCGGAAGCGCCGGCGACGTATGTAACGTGCGATGAATTTTCAAGCGACGTGCGTCTGTTTCATTTCCTGGCGCCCTTAACGTTTGGTCTCGCGGTTGGTCTCACCGCGGGCGCGTTTTTGTGGCGCAGGGTTTAGACCTACGGCAGACAATGCACGGTAGGCAGTACGGTTAATAGCGCTGTAAACACTGACGACGCGCAAACCGTGTAACTACTTTCCTGGGTTCGTTTGTTGTCTGTTATTCCTCCCGCTGAGTGACTAGACTATTTTCTTTTTCAGGTCCACGATTTCCTCATCCCGCAACACCAGCTGGGCCTCCGCGCTTTGCAGCTTTAGGAACACATACACCAGGGGTGCGAAGAGGAACAGCGAGGCGATGATGGACGGGAGCGCGATTGGAATGTAGTGCGTCCCGGCCACGACGCACACGTTGCCCCACGGCGCGCACTGCTGCAACAAATCTTCGGGGTACAGCGGGACGCCCATCATCTCCGCCGCGCGAGGTGCGTTCTTAAAACGCGGGACCGACCCATGCTTAACCACCGAAGGGCGAACCGGAGGGACACGGAAACTGAGTTGGGAAGGTCGCCTTCGAGTGGTCACGCGCGAACGCCCTTCCACGCGAACACGCGCCAGCGCGATGGACGCCATGCGTGGCAACGTGGCAACTAATGAAGAGGATAAACAGGCGTGATTTTACTCATTATAATTTTACATCGCAGCTCTGGACGGGAACGTACACAGCATCACTTACATCACCTTCATCACCCCCTCTGCACCCGCGCCGCCCTCCGTCTCTCCGCGTCATCAATCTCCAGCCTCGCGACGAGTTCCATTTTCTTCCCGCTGACTTTCAGACGTCGCGTCCGCGCCAAAGCGGAAAGCGCCTTGCCCGACATGCCAAAGTATGGCCCGAAGTACGGCATCGGGTCGTTCGGGCCGAGGGCGTTTCTCAGCGTCGCGTCGTCTGAACATTCCGTATCTGAACCGTCACCGGACTCAAGTGCCAGCGCCGCACGCGTCTCCACAGCCTTTACAACCACCTCCCTGACGCGCGCGCAGAGTGGGTCTTCGTTGGATTTGAAAGATGTCACATCCGATTCTGCTGATTTAACGTCGCCATCACCATCCGGCGACGGCGCCGACTCAAATTCGTGTTCCGCCGCCGCCGAAACTCTCGCCGCCTCCACTTCGTCATTCGCGCTGCGTTCCCCAAACGCACTCAACGCGACGTGGCCGTACGCCGCAATAAGCAGCGCCTCTGCCCTGCCGTGGTCTTTCTTTCGTTTCAGCAAATCCTCAACGGTCGGAAACACGCTCGCCGCTAGCGCCCGGCTTTCGTCTTTGCTCGACTTTTTATGCGCCAACCCCAGGGCGTTTTTCCACGCCTGCGGTTTCACCACCTTGACGTGTAAACCGGCTCCTGCTAAAACACCTTTCCACATACCGAAGTTATACCCCTGCACGAAAGCCGTTTGCGCGGAAAAGCCGTACTCAACCCCGCCCTCCTCGACGTGCGCCACAGAGTTTGGCGGGAGCCGCTGACGCGCGACCAGCGCCACCATGGCCTCAACGCACAGCCGCGTGCGTAGCTTGCCGTTCACCTCCACCTTTATTATTGGGCAGTCCAGCACGACAACGGACGTGGCGACTCCAGGTTTTGGCCCTCGGACCACCACCAACGCACCCCCCGCGTCGCTGTCGCACCCGATAAGCGTCCAAACCCAAGGCTTGCCGGTGGTGGGATCGAGGTTGATGGGCAACGCTTCTACTGCCACATCGGTACCCGAGGCGTTTTGGGCTACCGGGATCGCCCTCGGGGGGCGCCGGGAGTGGCGGAACACGTGAGGCATGTGTGTTCGCGTATCGCGGGCCACGGCGGCGACCGCGCTGTTGCCACGTCTCGCACCGGGGATGGACGACGCGACCGGCACAGCGGTCCACCCGCGGTGGGCACCGCGAGACGAAGACACCGCGGTGGACGCGGTCCAGGGCAAAAGCGCGCGCGGCACGCCTGTCGCCATCGCGGCGTGACGAGACGACGACACGCACGGCCCGACACCGAGGAAACGCACTTCACTCCACAACGCCCGGGCGTACAGCATCGGGCGCTGGCGCGGAGTGGCAGGTCTGTGAGAGGACACGCCAACGTCCCATTTAATGGAAACGGCAAAACGAGGAAGAGACTTCTTGATGCGAGAAAACGAAGAAAAGTGCCCTTGTGAATCGTACCGCAAACAGTGTAAACCCAAAGCTGAGTGCGTTTCCGATTAAAACCTACTTCTTCTTACTCATGGTCGGGTACTTGTCCTCCACAAAGCTCCGATCTTTCAGGCCGAGGCGGTACAGGGTTTCGCCGTAGGAATCCCCATCCGTCCTTCTTAAGTACTTCAGCAGTTTTTTCCGCCGCTCCAGCATCGCAACGAGGCCTCGCCTCGACGCGTTGTCCTTGTGGTGCGTTTGCAGATGCGTTGTCATGTACCGCACGCGCTCCGTAAGGGACGCGATTTGAACCTCAACCCCGCCCGTGTCGTGTCCGTGGTTGGCGAAGGTCTCACGGACGGTACGCAAGGTCTGGCGGTTCGTGTCGTACGCGGAGAGTTGGACCGTGTCCAGGTACTGGCGCACCAACGCAGGCTTGATGTCCGCGGCCATCTCGTTCGAGCCTGGTTTTCGTCATTGGGGCGGACGATGATGAGGGGAAGGGCGTTAGGCAGGGTTCGTTTACGGTGTATTACTCAGCCGCCAGTAACAGATCCTCACTGCGCAGACCGCGCCGCGCGCGAGATTTTGACCCGCGCGCGATCCCCAGAAGAGATGCCAAAAAGAAAGGCCTAGGGTTTGCGTCGTGCCGTCCGGTTCCGTACGCACCTTGAGCCACGCGAACTCCAAACCCGGTGGTGAACGGCCGTGCTGTGTTGACCGTGCCACGACCAAAGCAACGCGGAGATATTCTAGTGCTATTCCCGAAACTCGCTACCGTTCCCGCGGCGCCTGTAAGCGCGCGGAACACACGACCCGCCATCGTTTGCCTGAAAATCAATTCACGCAAACGACCCGAGTCGTGGGCCGACACGATACTTAAGCCGCGTTGCTGTTGGGGGAGCGCTTCTTGCCCAGGCCGACGACGACGTTCACGAAACGGCGGTTGTACTGTGGGAGGGAGGAAAGGGGGGGGTGGGGAAGGTCAGCGTGCTGATCCCGGCGACACAACGGGAGACCTAGACACGGGAAATCATCGTCGCGGGGATTTGCCGTACCTTGAGCCTCTTAATAGCACGGCCCTTGGGGAGCTTCTTCTTGTCCTGCTTGGCGACTTTGGGGGTCTGACCGCGAACCTTACCGGCACGAGCGAGGGAACCGTGGACCTTGCCCATCTTGTTGCGGCGTGTGGAATGCGCGACACCGAAAGACCGGGCGGGGTTAAGACGGGTTTTGGATGGGGAAGGAGAAAAAAGGAGCAATTGGGAAAAACCAAAAACCAAAAAAGGATCGGTGAAGAATGAGTTTGAAAGGGACGTCGAAAGGGAAGATGCCATGTGACTGCGAGATTGTGACCGGCTTTACCGATCAACGTTTTTGACCTTTCGAATTTTTAACGGCACCCCAAAACAACGATTCGTCTTTCGGTGTACGCAGTCGCACTCGCGCGGACAGGCGTAGTGCTGTGGAGAGAGGGGGTCAAGACGAGGTGAGCGATCACGTGCGATGGTATGGGAGCGATGCTCTCACGACAAGTTTAAACATAACTGCGTGGTGTGCAGCCCCTGCCCGCACGGCAAGGTGAAACGCCAGTGTAAGGAGTGTAACCCGTGCGCTCATTGCAAGCGAAAAGACAGCTGCGCGGTGTGCACCCCCTGCCCGCACGGCAGGCTGGAAGGCCACTGCGCGGACTGCACCCCCTGCCCTCACGGCAAGGTGAAACACAACTGCGCGAAGTGCACCCCCTGCCCTCACGGGAAGCTGAAAAGCAACTGCGCGGACTGCAAAGCCTGCCCTCACGGGAAGGTGAGAAGCAACTGCGCGGTGTGCAGCCCTTGCCCCCACGGGAAGCTCAAACGCTTCTGTGCGGAGTGCAACCCCTGTCCGCACGGCAAGCGGAAAAGCAACTGCGTGGACTGCAACGGGTGCCCGCACCGCAAGCGGAAAGGCGACTGTGTGGCGTGCAGCCCTTGCCCTCACGTCAAGGTGAAACGCAACTGCGCGGAGTGCAAAGCGGCACGCGCGGCTCCGCCGAGTCCAAAGCGGGTCAAGCGCGAGCCAGAGAGCGAGTAGACGACGGAAACCACCGCATCCGCGTTGTTACAAAGACTACTGTTACTGACGTAAAAAAATGTTACAAAGACTACATCGATGATGCTGGAAAGACTACACAAACAATGTACATCACATCTACACCGCACACGAAGAAACGCGAAACACACACAAGCTCATTCCTTCAGTAAAAACCCCAAAAACCGACCCCGTCAAATCACTACGCCTTTGCTTTCATCGGCATCAAGGGTTCTCTTTCCCCGTCACGTCCAGGATTGATTTTCACGATCGTCCACACCAACACCGGAAGCGTGTACGGAAGTCCGTTGGGAGAGATCGATTAGAAATTCAATCCCGTGGCATGGCTACGTCATCAAAAAAGCTCATCGACGTCACTGGGCAATTAGTCGCAACGGTCCGAAAACTATTTCCGCAGTGCGTGCCAGTCTCATGATTGTGAACAATGAGAACTCCCGGTTGACACCTTCAAAAAGCAAAGCTGATGATTAGAAGTTCAAATCCCGCGCGAGCCTTGGCCGTTCACTCGTCACCGCGCCGACTCAACAACCCGCTCACGACTTTCGCACCCCGCGTCGTCGTCTCGCTCCCGTTCTCCACCAACACCACAAGAAACCACCGCTCCACAATGGGCGCCGACGAGACCACCGAGAACCGCTTGGCCGAACCGCTGCTGGACAAAAACGACGACCGCTTCACCATGTTCCCCATCAAGTACGGGGACATCTGGGAGATGTACAAGAAAGCGGAGGCTTCTTTCTGGACCGGTACGTGTTCGTAACCCCCCACCCTTACCCGCCATCCAGTTTCCCGGCCTAACATTCGGTCGCGCCACGCGCGCGCCGTGCCTTTCCGCGACTGCAACACACGCCAATTTACCGTTGTCGCTAACCTTCGCGTCCCGTCCCCGATTTCGCAGCCGAGGAGGTTGACCTTTCCGACGACATCAAGCACTGGGAAACCCTGAGCGATGACGAGAAGCACTTCATCTCGCACATCCTCGCCTTCTTCGCCGCGTCCGACGGTATCGTCCTCGAAAACCTCGGCGTTCGCTTCATGAGCGAGGTCCAGTTCCCGGAGGTACGTATGCCGATTTTGAACCGTACGCCTCTTCGATTGCGGGCACGCGCGTGCGCTTTTCTTCGCCGGCGACGACGTCGCCGCGGGCACGCGACTCACCGTTGTTTCCCCAACCACCTCACCTCCAATCACAGGCGCGCGCGTTCTACGGGTTCCAGATCGCCATCGAGAACATTCACTCAGGTACGCGTGACGTCATCGCTACGACCCCTCTGCATGGGGTGCCAACAACGGCGAATTTCGAAGCACGTGTTCTTTCCTTTCACAATTCGCTCAGCCACTGACCTGTTCCCTCCCTCCTGAAACATCACAGAAATGTACTCCCTGCTCATCGACTCGTACATCAAGGACGCGGCGCAGAAGAACTTCCTGTTCCACGCCATGGAGACTATTCCGTGCGTCGCCAAGAAGGCGGACTGGGCGCTGAAGTGGATCGAAAGGTACGTCGCTACGCCCCGAGCGCGCGCGCTCGTCGCGAAAAGCTGGGTGCCAACTTTCAAACGCACCAAAGTTTGAATCTTTTATTTCGCGCGACTGACCAGATGCTTTTCCAATCTTCGTATTCTCCTTCCCTCGTTCCCAAACACAGCGGCAAGTCCTTCGCCGAGCGACTCATCGCGTTCGCGTGCATCGAGGGTGTTTTCTTCTCCGGGTCGTTCTGCAGCATCTACTGGCTGAAAAAGCGCGGGTTGATGCCCGGGCTGACGTTTTCCAACGAGCTCATCAGCCGCGACGAAGGGCTTCACCGTGATTTCGCGTGCCTGTTGTACAGCTACTTGAACAACAAACCGGACGTCGCCGTGGTGAAGCAGATCGTGATGGAAGCCGTGGAGATTGAAAAAGAGTTCCTGTGCGACGCACTGCCCGTGTCCCTGGTGGGCATGAACAAAGAGCTGATGTCGGACTACATCGAGTTCGTCGCGGATCACTTGCTGTGCCAGCTCGGGCTGGAAAAGGAATACAACACCGCGAACCCGTTCGACTGGATGGAGCTCATCTCGCTTCAAGGTAAAACCAACTTTTTCGAAAAACGCGTAGGCGAGTACCAGAAGTCTGGCGTCATGAACTCCCTCACCGAAGGCGCCAACTCCAAGGCGTTCACCATCGACGCGGATTTCTAAAGTGGTTCAAAAAAACAACTTTGGGGAAAGTTTGGGAAACATTTGGGGAGGAGTTTGGGGTAAAACGTCGAGAGATGATGTTGGGGTTTGGGGTAAAAAGAGTATGGGAACAAAAGCACGGTTGTCACACTAATCAATTGAAAGGACGCGGCGGCGGTTTAGCAGACCGCACCGCGATGTGAGGATTGGGTGGCGAAGAACGGTGTTTGGGATGGGGGATGGGGGCGCGTGTCGAGGGGAGGCGAAAATATTTCGAGTTTCGTGGAATCGAACGCGCCAAAAAAAATGGGACGGATGACCCGCGTCGTCGTCCGCCGGATTGTGGGATACGTTATCGTTTTCGTACACAAAAACGACGTAAACTAGCGACTAGCTTGTCAGCCTTTGAATCATTTTGCTTTACAGTTTTCTTTGAATCGTGCTATAGTACAACCGTACAACCTCGTGTCGGTACCTACTCATCTACCCGGCTCAAAAAAAAACCTGAGACGTCACGGTGAAAGTCTCCTGGCGCCCCGTCCGCTTTGAATTTGCGCCAGGAACCGTTGCCGTCTTATTCGCGGAGAGACGACGCACCGGAACACGACAACGAGTCCTATAACAGCACCTATGACAACAGGCGCGGTCATACCCGACCGGTTCGAGGTTTGAATTTTCTTTCCGTATTTTCTTTTCGAAAACGGTTTGAAACCGCCGGCGACGTACGCGCCGTCTCGCGCCCGCGGTTCCGTCGCGAAAGACGTCTCGAGTCCGAGCGAGTTCCCTCCCAACGAAGACCCAGCACCACCCATAGTCGACCCAGCTCTCGCGGATTCGCTGCGCACACGCCCTGCCGCGGACCTACTTTTCGAGACTCTACCGAGGTCATCGTCATCCCAACCCGAACCGGATTTAGGTTCCGCTCGGTGGGTTCGGATTTCGCCGGTAGCGTCGCCGAGGGCTCCGAGTTCGTCGAAATCGCCATCGTCGTCGTCCACCTCCAAAAGCGCCAAGCGCATGGGCACATCCGGGTGCGCCGCGACCAGGGGCACCAACCCGATCGCCGCGGATACCCAGTCCTTGACGACCTGTTTTTTATGCTCCCCATCCACGGGGTTGAACATCCGGAAGCAATCCAGGTAGTGCGCGTCCGTGTCTCCGTATATTTCCCACGTGAACGCGATTGGGGTTTTTTGTGTAACGTACACGTAATCCGTCGCCGTGCCGTGCGCGAGGTACCCCACGCCCTTCCCCCCCCCCCCCCCCCCGCCCCTCTCCCC
>Ga0209192_10000044_pt1 | contig 162787 bp, 157 predicted proteins | sample ArcticOcean_MG_C_11_FD_187433 | JGI IMG/M metagenome (GOLD analysis project Ga0209192, IMG submission 187433) | Marine microbial communities from western Arctic Ocean - ArcticOcean_MG_CB2_154 (SPAdes) (version 2) | ecosystem: Environmental > Aquatic > Marine > Oceanic | place: Arctic Ocean... | reverse complement strand
ACCTTGCCACTCTCTCGGTGGGGTAGTTTGGTGGGAACGCTCAGATTCGAACTGAGGACCCTCGCCTTGTCGAGGCGATGCTCTAACCAACTGAGCTACGCTCCCATTCTTCACACTACGGAAAGTGATTCCCGTCAAAAAAAAGAACAGATCCTCGAAGCACCACCCTTATTCATACTCTGAACAGTTGGCTGCTACATCGAGGCCGCGTAATTTAACAAGAAATTCGTCAAGACGCCAGCCTAAGACATACCAACAAACTGATGGCGTAGTTCTTCGATCTGATCACGCAAAGATGCCGCCTCTTCAAACGCCAAATTTTTCGCTTGCTCAAACATCTGTTTTTCAAGACTGACAATCCGCTTTTCAAGTTCACCCTGACTCAACGCATCCGTCTTGTAGCGTCCTTTCTTATCCGCCACCGAGGCTGCTTTTTTACCCGAACCCGGCGCATCTCTGGCGCCCTCGAGAATATCAATCACCTTTCGCTTGATGCCAACCGGGGTAATGTTATTGGCCTTATTGTGGGCCATCTGTTTTTCTCGGCGCCGGTCAGTTTCATCCAGCGTGCGCTGCATAGAGCCGGTAACACGATCGCCATACATAATTGCCCTACCTTCGAGGTTCCGAGCAGCGCGGCCGACCGTCTGAATCAAGGAGCGATCCGAACGAAGAAATCCTTCCTTATCAGCATCTAATATCGCAACCAAAGAAACCTCCGGCATATCCAAACCCTCTCTTAGTAAATTGATGCCAATCAGCACATCGAATTCACCCAGCCTTAAGTCACGGATAATTTCCATCCGCTCGACAGTGTCGATATCCGAGTGTAAATAGCGCACCCTCACGCCATTTTCGTCGAGATAGTCGGTCAAGTCTTCCGCCATACGTTTCGTCAACGTCGTGATCAGAACCCTTTCGTCTTTAACAGCGCGTATTCGAATTTCAGATAACACATCATCAACTTGATTCTGAGCTGGCCGCACTTCAATGATCGGGTCGAGCAAACCCGTTGGCCGAACCACCTGCTCAACGATCTGACCGGACTTCTCTTTCTCGTAAACGCCAGGAGTGGCCGAAACAAATATTGTTTGTGGCGCAATCTTTTCCCACTCGTCGAATCTCAACGGTCGATTATCAAGGGCTGACGGCAGACGGAAACCAAAATTAACGAGGGTTTCTTTTCTTGAGCGGTCACCTTTGTACATGGCGCCAAGTTGAGGCACACCAACATGCGACTCATCCATCACCAATAGAGCATCGTCAGGCAAGTAATCATACAAGGTCGGTGGCGCTTCACCCGGTCCCCGCCCCGACAGATAGCGAGAATAGTTTTCGATACCATTGCAGTAACCGAGCTCTTTTATCATCTCTAAATCGTAGCGTGTTCGCTGCTCGAGTCTCTGCGCCTCAACAAGCTTGTTGTTGTCTTTCAATTGCTTGAGACGCAGGTTTAGCTCGTCTCTGATGTTTTCTATCGCTTTCTCCATGGTCTCACGCGGCGTCACATAATGTGATTTCGGGAAAACTGTGACCCGAGGCACCTTGCGTCGCACTTCACCCGTTAGAGGGTCGAAGATCGATAATTCTTCGATTTCATCATCAAACAGCTCAACTCGAATTGCATCCTTATCAGATTCTGCCGGAAAGATATCGATCACATCACCGCGCACGCGATAAGTCGCACGGCGCAACTCCATCTCATTACGGGTGTATTGAAGTTCCGCCAGACGACGAAGAATAAATCGTTGGTCAACCTTATCGCCACGGTCTAGATGCATGACCATCTTTAGATACGCGCCAGGATCACCGAGGCCGTAAATAGAAGAAACAGAAGCGACGACAATCGCATCGCTTCGCTGCAGCAACGCCTTGGTTGCCGATAGACGCATCTGTTCAATATGTTCATTAATCGCTGAGTCTTTCTCTATATAGGTATCAGACGCTGGCACGTATGCCTCGGGCTGATAGTAATCATAGTAAGACACAAAATATTCAACCGAGTTATGCGGGAAAAATTCTTTGAATTCGCCGTACAACTGCGCCGCTAGGGTTTTGTTTGGCGCCATAATCAACGTCGGACGCTGAATCTTCTCGATCACATTGGCAATCGAGTAAGTTTTTCCTGAGCCCGTGACCCCAAGCAACGTCTGTGATGCCAGCCCAGCTTCGATACCCTCAACCATTTTAGTAATGGCCGCCGGTTGATCGCCGGCAGGCTGATACTCCGATACAACTTTGAACAGTGGTGAATCCATATTCCGAACATCTTGATTTGAAGCCGAATGATACAGCAACAACGCGTTCCAAGAGAGTAGTAGAGCGCTGATTACTGACAACGCACGATTGATTGAATTTATTCAACAGAGTGTTGACCGAATCTGTCCACGTCTATACAATTCGCGCTCCAATGTTCCCTGATAGCTCAGTTGGTAGAGCAAATGACTGTTAATCATTGGGTCCCTGGTTCGAGCCCAGGTCAGGGAGCCAAATTCGCTTTTAGGATTTGCCTAGACCCATGAAAATTCTCTTAACTGGCTGCGATGGCCAGGTCGGTTGGGAAGTCTGTCGTAAGGCACCGCAATTCAACTTTTCTGTTATTCCTACAGACATCCGAAATCTCGACATTACGGATCTCGGTGCAGTGCGCGCGCTCCAAGAAAAAGAGCGGGCTGACATCATCATAAACTCGGCAGCCTACACCGCAGTAGACAAAGCCGAATCGGACCAAGAGCTAGCCCACAAGGTCAATGCCATAGGCGCTCAGAATCTCGCTATTGTCGCTGCAGAATCCGATGTTCCCATTCTGCATATCTCTACGGACTATATTTTCGACGGGAAATCGACCGCACCCTACTCAGATGATTCAACACCTGCGCCTCAAAGCGTCTACGGCAAAACAAAATTAGCCGGCGAGCAATTAGTCGCTGAAGCAAATTCAAAATTTGTAACCCTTAGAACCAGCTGGGTTTTTGGCATCGAAGGAAACAACTTCGTCAAAACAATGCTTCGAATTGGCAACGACAACGATGAAATTTCTGTGGTTGCAGATCAATTCGGTAGCCCAACATTTGCGGGACACATTGCGCGTGCACTGCTACTGCTGACAGAACAATACAAAAATGAAGGTACTCTGGCTTGGGGCAACTACAACTTCTGCGATTCTGGCATAACGACTTGGCATGGCTTTGCGTCAAAAATTATGGAACAAGGTTTAGCAAGACAACAACTTGAATCCTTACCAATCGTTAGACCTATCAGAACGCAGGAATACCCAACACCCGCCGTTAGACCCAATTACTCGATGATGGATTGTAGTAAGTTCGAGAAATGCTTTCCCAAAATAGGTATTCAAAGCTGGGAGGCTGGCCTCATTGAGATGCTTGATGCGTTAAAAACTAAAGGTACATCATGAAAATTATTGTCACCGGTGGTGCCGGCTTTATCGGCTCCGCGGTCATTCGAGAGATCATCACGAACTCTCAAGACGACGTTCTGAATATCGACGCCCTTACCTACGCAGGTAATCTTGAAAACCTCGAAAAGGTTTCGAACAACGAACGTTACCAGTTTGAACAGATTGATATTTGCAATCTCGAACTCATCAAAGAATCAATCAACCGATTTCAGCCTGATATTATTATGCACTTGGCAGCAGAATCCCATGTTGATCGATCCATAGAGAATCCCGGCGCCTTTATTCAAACCAATGTGATTGGCACCTACAATTTATTAGCGGCCGCTTTGGATTACTACACACAACTGCCAGAACAAAAGAAATCAGCATTCACATTCCATCACATCTCAACCGATGAGGTTTACGGAAGTCTAGGCAGTGAAGGTTTATTCACTGAAGACACACCCTATGATCCTAACTCGCCCTACTCCGCCAGCAAGGCATCGTCAGACCACTTAGTGCGCGCTTGGCATACGACTTTTGGCTTACCTACGATCGTCACCAATTGCTCCAACAACTACGGACCGCATCATTTCCCTGAAAAACTTGTCCCTTTAGTGATTCTCAATGCCTTAGAAGGCAAACCCTTGCCTATTTATGGCGATGGCTTGCAAATTCGAGACTGGCTCTATGTAGAAGATCACGCAAGAGCATTATTAGTTGCAGCAAAAAACGGCATCGCGGGGCAGACATACAATATTGGTGGCCACAATGAAATTACCAACATTGACGTCGTAAAACAAATCTGCTCTATTCTAGATGCTAAGATTCAGAACAAACCCAACGGCATTAACGGTTTTGCAGATCTCATTAGCTTTGTTGAAGACCGGCCAGGCCATGACGTTAGATATGCCATCGACGCAACAAAAATTCAAGAAGAACTCAATTGGCAGCCTGTAGAGACCTTTGAATCAGGCATACAAAAAACAGTCAGTTGGTATTTAGACAATCAGCAGTGGTGTCAAAATGTACAATCCGGCAACTATCAACGCGAGCGACTAGGGGTTATTAAGTGAAAGGTATCATACTCGCCGGCGGCTCAGGCACACGCCTGCATCCTGCAACCCTTGCGATTTCAAAACAGCTGTTACCCATCTATGATAAACCGATGGTTTACTACCCCCTATCGACATTAATGCTAGCCGGCATCAACGAAATACTGATCATTTCAACCCCATTAGACACTAGTCGGTTCGAGCTTCTTTTAGGCACAGGTGAACAGTGGGGGTTAAAGTTATCGTATCAAGTTCAGGACGAGCCTCTGGGTCTCGCGCATGCTTTTATTCTTGGTGAGAAGTTCGTGGATGGTGACGAGTGCGCGTTGATCCTAGGCGATAATATTTTCTTCGGCCAAAACTTCACCAGCATTCTTAAAAACTCCGTTGAATCGAAAGCGGGCGCCACGGTGTTTGCTTATCCCGTAAAAGACCCAGAAAGATTTGGTGTTGTTGAATTTGACGAAAATAAAAAAGCGATCAGCATTGAAGAAAAACCGGCAAATCCCAGATCTCGATATGCAGTCACAGGCCTGTACTTTTATGACAACACCGTCACAGAAAAAGCCAAAGCCGTAAAACCATCACCCCGTGGCGAACTCGAAATAACAGATCTCAACCGAATGTATTTGGAAGAAGGCAGCATGTCAGTCGAGATACTCAGCCGCGGTATGGCTTGGCTCGACACGGGCACTTACGATTCATTACTCGAAGCGGGACAATTCGTCCAAACACTTGAGCACAGACAGAGTCTAAAAATTGCGTGTCCAGAGGAAATTTCTTGGCGCCAAGGTTGGATCGATGATGGTCAACTCGAATTGTTAGCTGCGCCTCTTTGTAAGAGCGGTTACGGTGAATACTTACTTGATCTACTGGAAATTGGTGATCGAAGCTTATGAAAGTTACTAAAACAGAATTACCAGGTGCGGTCATCATTGAACCTAATGTCTTCGGCGATGACCGTGGCTTCTTCAAAGAAACTTACCACCAAGATCGCTATAGAATTGAAGCAGGCATCGAAGAAAGCTTTGTACAAGACAACTACTCACGCTCTACAGCTGGCGTTTTACGTGGCCTGCACTTTCAGAAAACCAAACCGCAAGGAAAGTTAGTCTCAGTATCGCAAGGAGCTGTGTTTGACGTCGCAGTCGACATTGACCCAGACTCGGCAACTTTCAAACAATGGGTCGGTGTTCATCTATCAGGGGAGAATCATATCCAGTTTTATGTGCCACCTGGTTATGCTCATGGTTTCTTGGTGCTCTCAGAAATTGCTGATTTCCAGTATAAATGTACAGAACTCTATAATCCTGATGACGAAGGTGGTATTCATTGGGATGACAAAGAAATCGCCATACAATGGCCTACCAGCGAACAATTATTGGTTTCACAGAAGGACGCCGCGCTCCCAACATTAAGCGACTATCTGGAAAACTAATGGACCTAAAAAGATTCATTACGATCGTCGACCTCCAAGCTAGAGCAGAATTGAAATCAGAGGCCTCAAAGTTAAGCCTTAGCTATCTCTGGTGGGTGCTTGAACCACTACTATTTGTCGCCGTTTTCTATGTCGTTTTTTCTTTTTTGCTCGACAGAGGTACTGAAAATTTCGTATTTTTCCTCATGTGTGGAAAAGTGCCTTTCTTATGGTTTTCAAAGACGGTAACGCAGGCTTCTAGCAGCATTTTAGCAAACAAAGGATTAATCGCCTCCACCCAGATTGATAAGGTCATTTTCCCGTATATTGCCATTCAAGAAGTCGTATATAAACAATGGGTCGTCTTCCTTGTGCTCTTCGTCATGGCCCTCTTTCTCGGTACGACGATTACAACACATTGGCTTTGGCTAATACCTTTGATATTCGTCACCTACTTAATGATTGTTGCTATTTCACTGATTGGTGCGGCAATCACGACATTTATACAAGATTTTAGAATCATTATTAGCATGGGCATGTTATTTCTCATGTTTGCCTCCGGCATTTTCTGGGATATCAACGATATACAAGACGCATACTGGCGAGACATGATGCTGATGATTAACCCACTCGCTTTCTTAATCGATGCTTACCGCAAAATCCTAATGTATAACGAGCCTCTTAACCTTTACCATCTCAGCTATATTGGGGCAGCTTCCGTCGCTACAATCACGGGCTTACACATTTTCTTTAAGCGAGCCAACACAAAGCTCACACAATACGTATTACAGAGTTGACCATGACTAGCATTCTTTCTCTCAGCGACGTCGGTTTTGAGTACAGAACCAGAAAGGGATTATTCGAAACCTTTCGACACAAAGCCTTAGACTCGATTAATTTAGATATTATTGAAGGTGAAACACTCGGTATTCTAGGCAGGAATGGCAGCGGCAAAAGCACCTTGTTACAGATTCTAGCGGGTCTTATTGAGCCCACGCAGGGTTCAATACAACTCAACAAACCAAATCTAACCCGCTCAATGCTATCGTTAGGGCTTGGATTTAAACCCGACCTCTCCGGCATCGACAACACCATCATTAGCCTTGTATTACAGGGTAGAAGCAAAAAAGAAGCTGAAGCGTTACTGCCAGAAATCGAAGCTTTTTCTGAACTTGGCGAATTCTTTTATCAACCAGTGAAAACCTATTCAGCGGGTATGAAAGCGCGTCTAGGCTTTGCAACAGGCACATGTTCCGAGGTGGATCTTTTTCTAATAGACGAAGTCTTAAGTGTAGGAGATATTCAGTTTCGAGAGAAAGCTGAACAATCTATGCTAAATCGAATTAACGGAATACAGACTGTCGTTTTTGTCTCCCAGTCACCGACTCAGGTGAGTACACTATGTGATAGAGCCATGTGGATTCATGAAGGAAATGTCGCCGCTGTCGGTGACCCTCAGGAAATCGCGGCCGAGTACATTAACGTCGTGGGACATCGAAAAGGCGGTCGATATCACTAAATGAATGATGATGCTTGTCAGCCTTCATGTGATATTCAAATGGTTAATCTTACACGCTGTCGATTGAGCAACGCGCAGTACTTTCACGCCCGTTGCATTTCAACTGTCAGGCAGCTGGCACTATACGTCCCTATCATCCTATAGTTTATAATCACAACTTCAGATCCAAAAAGACAAACAAGGGGTGAATGTATGCATTCCTCTTCCTCCTCAACCAGTAAGCCCGCGTCGGTCAGAGTGTAAACCAGCTCATTTGGCATGGCAGCGAGCTCTTGCCATAACTCACATATAAGTCGGATTTCTTGGATTACTGCGGGTGACCCCGCATTCCTCGCTAGTTTAGGAGAAGTAGATCGATTAAGAGTATTCGATTCTTAACTGCAGCAGCTAAATCATTCGTCATCGGCAAATACCCCTGCTCGTTTAACACACGCGCGCAATCCCATAGTAGGGAAAACTTAAAGCTGCTTCAGACTGAAATTTAAGGAGAGACCTTCCAAAACACAATCACCTTCTGAGCAGCCACCGACAAATAGAGGTCAGCCCTCCAAGACTTGAGATATCGCTGAAATCGGAACGCCGGAAGCGCGACTCACATTTTGCACGTTCAAGTTTGATACATATTCAGAACCAATGTTTGAGAGATGAATCAGCAGTGCGAGTTTGTGCGTCGCAATCTCACTATTTTGGTCGTCGCTATCAACTTTGACAATCTTGCGAGACGGTTTGATATGCACATAAATACCGGCAAGATGACCCAACATACAAAGTTTACTCGCACCAGGGAAATGTTCAAAAGACGGGACTTTGTACTCTTGTTGATCTAAACGAAGCTGTTGAAATTGCGCAATATCAATCACGTCAGCTGTGAATAAACCTGTTTTTTCTGGGCAAGGGCTAGTGTTTCCTGTCGCATTACTGAGCTCAAGAGCCGAATTAATGAGTTTAACGTCTTTTGGAACCCAACCGGCTGGCTGCCCAGGTGATACATACTCTAGTGCAGATGTACCAACAGCAGAGTTAGTCAGCAACATGCCTTTAATGATCTGAGACAGCCAACTCGGGGCGTATTCGACATCTGGGTCTACCAACCACAAAAATTCTGATGAGTCCGTCGTAAAATCATCTAAATGATCCAATACTACAGCGGCATCAGGTAGCGGGTAAAACCTCACTGGAATCTGATTGTCAGCCAGTAATCCAGCTAGCTGAGTACTGACAGAATCATCACCAATGATCACCAACTCTGAGACCAAATATTGTTGATCAAGAACCTGTTTTATCCGTCTTTCGTCAAGTACATTGCCTGCCTGAATAACGGCAGTAACCTTCCTATGAATTTTCGACGTTTGCTGTATCAAATTGAACTTGAATTCGGCCGCCGTTTCCGGGACCTCAAGTAATTCAACCCCAGCATCACTAAACAGCGAAATTGCCCACGCCGGTAAATTGCCCGTAAAGACGAATGAAGATGCGCCCAATGAAAGGAGCCTATCTACTCGGGCTACACAAAGGCGCGCCGAATCTGAATCCTTCACTCCGATTTCGAAAACTTTTATATTGATGCCAACATTGTTCGCTTCTCGAATAAAATTCTGACTGATCGCATCAATTTTCTGGCAAACCAATACGACAAAGCTATCCTCCTGCGTTAATGACCGCAGCAAAAGCTGGGTACGACTGCCACTATCTTCACTCAAGTTTCTAACGAAACTGAATTTATGTAAGTCCTGGGCTTTGTTGTTAATATACTTTCGGACTTCGCTAAGAGGAGCCTTATCAAGATTCAAAACCCTTGATTCCAATGCATTTGAAGAAGTCTCTTCACCAACCAAGCTGACGCAATAGATCTCTCCATATCCATTTTCAAGCATCCATGTACATAACTCGCGTATCAGTTCGTATTCGCCATCAAACACAACGACACAGCGTCCATTGACTTTCAAATACCTAGAATCATCAAAGTGACTGCTGAGGTACTCAAAAAACTCTATTCTTGCATTAAGCTTATTTATGACACCTTGTTTGATCGAGCCATCATTTATTGAAGCACAGTAAACTTTTGCGCTATCGGCATTTGTCTTATGAAAATCTATGGCGCCTTTGTAATCAGCAGACATCTCGTTCATGTCAATTCTGAAGCAGAAACCTGAGAAATATTCTGATATGCCCTGATCGAGAAACACGCGGTAGGATCCTGGGTTTTTGTTCAGCCAATCTTCACTCTGCCCTACGATTAACAGCGTAAGCGCCGAATTAGCTTCCCGCAGGAGCATTTCACTATTTCGGCATGCCTCATTGCCCTTTTTTCCCTCAGTGTGAATCTTCAGTTGCTTAGCTGGCTTGGTCGCAAGCTGAGGCTCGTTCTCGATGTCAACAAGCGGGGCCAGTCTATTTCTCAGCGCGATAACCTTGCGTGCAAAATATCGAATCGGTGCGCCTAAACGATATGAAAAGCTGCTCTGTAGCCACAATAATTCTTGTTTTAGCTCGGCATTTTGTTCCTGAAGATATACTTGAGGCACACCCATCTCGTCAAGCCGTAGCGATTGCTCGACAAGGGTTTGTTCCAGATAGCGTAGCCTTCCAGTTAGAGCAGCGTCATTTGCTGTCGTCTTCCGGAAGAATTTAAACTTCTTAGCTGCGATTTTCTGTTTCAAGGTGAGTACAGGCAAATTAAGTTCTATTCTTTATTGTTTAAGCTAACATATACTACCACCCCTCAGTTCAAGTAATTCACAAAATGCTAAATCTATCGTCTCATTTCAGCAAAACAAAGAAATTTGATTTGCGTGAAAAGATAATCCCAATAAATCAACTTCAAAAGACTAGAAGTGGATGGAAATCAACTGGCGATGACCCTTACTTTCTGATTCAAAAAAAAATTCATAAAAAAAGGTGGTTTCGCGTGACGCTGCGGTTAGATATGGATATCGAGAGGCAAGCCTCAAAGTTTTATCTGGACTTTGGTGATGGCATAGAAGAGCAAAACTCCGTCGTACTCGAAGCAAACAATGGGAAAGTCTCCTCACGCCTTATTTACACCAAAAATGACATTACTAATATTAGGTTCGATCCCGTTAGCTGCAAATCTAAATTTAGGGTTCATACTTTAGCGCTTGAGTTAATACCTGATACTCTAGCGATATCCGAAGTTAGCGAAGAGCTCTCCGTGCATTCAAAGCGGTTCTCAGAGCTTCAAGCCAAAGAGATTCTAGGTGAACTGGAAAAGCTTTCAATTGAGTCAGGCACAAGCTTAGGTGAGACATCAAGCTTCCATTATGACAAGCTATTTGTAGATTTTAGTGCGCCAACCTCCTCTTACCAAAATTGGATCAAAGCTATTGAAACACCACATTTCTTCGGACTTTCTGGTATCGACCAAAACCGATACATGTATCAACCTCTCATTTCCATTCTTGTACCAATTTACAAGACTGAACCTGCATTCCTAGCGGAAATGATAGATTCCGTGCAGCAACAATCCTATGCTAATTGGCAATTATGCCTTGTTGACGATGCGTCAGATTCTAATCAAATTCGTAAGATCCTCGATAAGTTCGCCACCGATGATGACCGGATAGATGTCAAGCATCGAAAAGAGAATGGGCATATATCCGCCACGTCTAATGACGCCCTATCTCTTGCTCGCGGCGAGTATTGCGTTTTATTGGATCACGACGACCTCCTCGCAAACCATGCTTTGTTAGAGGTTGTAAGGGCGCTGAATAAACTCCCAGACCTGAAAATTATATATTCAGATGAGGATAAGATTGACAAAAATGGTATGCGCTGCGAGCCCCATTTCAAATCTGATTGGAATCCAGATCTACTTTACTCTCATAACTACATTTCACACCTAGGTGTTTATCAAAAGTCTTTATTAGAGAGTATTGGCGGCTTTAGACTCGATTACGAAGGTAGCCAAGATTACGACCTTCTATTACGTTGTACAGAGAAGTGCAGCGATGAAGAAATCTACCATATACCTTGGGTTCTCTATCACTGGAGAGCGATAGAAGGCTCAACAGCATTTTCATCCGATCAAAAAGACTACACCTCCCAAGCTGGTGTAAATGCACTGCAAAGCCATTTTAAACGCTGCGGTATGGATGCAACGGTCGAAACTGCGAAGATACCCAACGTTTACAAAGTCAATTTCAATTTACCACAGCGCCTTCCTCTAGTTTCTCTTTTAATACCGACAAGAGACGGCCTCGAAATTCTTCAACAAGCGGTAAAAAGCATCTTAGGGAAAACGACCTACCCTAACTACGAAATTATCATTCTAGACAACCAATCTCGCGAAAAAGAAACATTAGAATACTTTACTAAAATATCAAGTCACGAAAGGATGAGCATCGTAAACTACGATCACGCCTTTAACTACTCGGCCATTAACAACTATGGCGTTGCAAAGTCGAAAGGCTCAATCATCGGGCTCATCAACAATGATATCGAAGTTATCAATCCTCAATGGTTAACAGAGATGGTTTCGCAATGTATACGAAAAGATATTGGATGCGTTGGTGCAAAATTGTTTTATCCCAATGACACCATTCAACACGCGGGGGTTATTTTAGGTATCGGAGGCGTAGCAGGACATTCGCACAAACATTTTCATCACGCAGCGTACGGATATTTCTCAAGACTACAGATCACACAAAATTTGTCTGCTGTCACCGCTGCCGCACTGCTGGTACGAAGAGAAGTATTTCTAGAGGTCGCAGGATTATCTGAAGCACTACCGGTGGCTTTTAACGACGTAGATTTTTGTCTTAAAGTTAGACGGGCTGGATATCGAAATCTATGGACCCCGTTTGCAAAGCTTTATCATCACGAGTCCGTTTCACGCGGGGATGACACCTCGGGTGAAAAAAGTTTAAGATTCCAAAAAGAAGTGAATTGGATGTTTCAAAAATGGGGACCCGAACTCTCAAGAGACCCCTTCTACAGCCCTCATCTAAGTCTCACAGATGAAGACTTTAGCCTTTCATCAGACACAACAATTAATGATAGACTTCCGCTCCTTTATTGACTTTTCCGCGGGTAATACAATTGAAAGTTTGCGTCATCATTCCTTGCTTCCGTGTCAAAGCCCACATAAGCGATGTGATCAAGCACATTCCCTCGTCGGTTTCAAAAATCTACGTTGTCGACGATTGTTGTCCTGAGTTGTCTGGTAAGTATGTACAGGAAAATGTAGAAGACCTTCGGGTCAAGGTACTTTTCAACGACGTGAATTTAGGCGTTGGTGGAGCACTGAAGACTGGATACAAAAAGGGATTGGCAGAGGGCTTTGACATCTTCATCAAAATTGATGGTGACGGGCAGATGGACCCAAAGTTGGTACCATTCTTCATCGACCCAATACTTAACAAAAGAGCAGACTACACTAAAGGTTCTAGGTTTCACTCGTTAAATTCGCTAGAAGGTATGCCTACAATACGAAAGCTCGGCAACTCAATCCTTTCCTTGGTTAACAAGTTTTCTAGCGGATATTGGGACGTCATGGATCCAACAAATGGCTTTACTGCAATTCACAAAACCGCATTAGGTCAGTTACCACTGGACAAAATTAGCAATCGCTATTTTTTTGAGAGCGATATGCTTTTTAGATTAGGCACCTTACGAGCGGTGGTGAAGGACATCCCGATGGTTGCTGTATACGGCGATGAATCGAGTAACCTTAAAGTTGGAGAAGTCATCTTCGAATTTATTCCACTGTATATAAAGGCTTTTTTCAAGCGGACAATGTACTGCTATTTCCTTCGAGATTTTAACGTCGGAACACTAGAGTTAGTAGTAGGCTCGCTTCTCTTTCTCTTTGGAACAGTCTTTGGTAGCTGGAAATGGTTACTAGCCGCCGCAGAAAACGAGGTTGCAAGCACCGGAACAGTGATGATTGCTTCGATACCAATAATACTCGGGTTCCAACTCCTACTAAGCGCGTTTCACTTCGATATCGCTAATATACCTCACACACCGATTCAGAGTGATGGACGATCAAATGGCATTGACGAGTAAGTACCTTGCAACGGCGGTACTTATCGCCGCAGGATTAGTCATTGGACCAATCATGATATCTGGGCATGAACTTGCACTTGACAACTTCCTTCCGAGAATTTCGTCCTACATTTATGGTTTTTCTCTAGTATTTTTTATATTTTTTTGCAGCGCCATAGGAGAACGTTTCTTCTCAATAATTAGTATGAACAGCAGCTCAAACATTAAAAACCAACCGTTTATTTCAGCGGCAGTCGGCCTAGTCATACTATTTTGCTACATTTACGTAAGGTCGGTTCTCGGCGTATTTTTACCCTTCCCGATAACCGCTATAGAACTTCTAGTTATTGGTGTTTTCTTTTTGGCTTGGCGCTACCGTACTTCGCATGTAACCAATATTAACTGGACTATTCCCAGCGTAGCAAAGTGGCTTATTTTTTATATTGCGTGTGTTGGCCTTGCAGAGAATGATCTGCCAAGACTTATCATGCTGTCCAGCGATCCCGACCAGCACGCTCTATTTGCGCAATTATTTCTAGACAATGGAAAAATACTCTGGGGGGAGGAATCAATTGGCTATCCGGCTGGAACCGGCGTCTTCGGCTTCCTTCTAGCGTCAATATCTGGACTCAGCATTCAAAACTCAATAGCGGCTATCCCCACCTTACAAGCCATGCTTTCAATATTTCTAATTATCGACCTGATAACAGCGCGAAATGACCAGCAAGACAATAGCCTATTGACTTATATTTGGGGGCTCATCATTTTTGCGTTTTTACTACCTTACGGTTTTGATCGTCCTCACTTTCATCTTGAGGGATACGGACGCCTAAGTTCACTGTGGTTGGTATGTCTGGCAGCAACTTATTATTTAATAGGAACGCATTTTTTTATTAATAGCTCTCGAAGAGCTTGTCTATTTTCTATCGTATTGTGTTCCACTGTGATTTTCGTCGCAACCACCTTCAACCCCATCAATTTATTCCTAATAGCGCCTGTGATAGTTCTATCTCACTTTCTAATTTTTAGATTCAAATACTGGTATCTTGGCTTCTTATTCCCACTCTTTTCCACGCTACTACTGCTGGACCCGTACTATTTCTCGATGATATTTGGAGGTTCCGCCCGAGCTGGTGCTGATCTAACCACTAGCTTTACCTTCAACATGAGCATCAAAGAGTTGCTCATTCAGAGTTATCTAAATGTTCCAAATACCCTTCAGAGTTACCACCTATTTTTCAAATTCCCTTTTTTAGGTCACTTATATCTCTCTACTATTGGTATTTTAATCGCAATTCTACTGACATCGAAGAAAGCGGCAGAGGTGACGTACTTACTCGGAATGTTATGCATTGTGTTTATTGGATGGGCTGCATACAGTTCGATTTTTCTCGCGATCGTCAAATTCGATGAAACTAGGTTGCTCTATCCCTATCTACAGTATTCAACATTTCAGTTCCTTTTTGCCTTTTTACTAGTTCTTCTAACCATCACAATTGCCCAGGTGACAAGGGGAAATTTCTCGAGAGTAAAAGTTTTTCTAATCTTCGCCATTCTCGCCTCTAGCTTCAGCCTTTTCAAAAGCGGGATACCCGAAATTAGAAAGGAAGTTAGGTATAACTATTGTGGTCCAATGGGCTGCGCAACAATCGATGACGAGCGTGTTCTACTTAAAAGTAATGAGATTTTTGACCGCTACGCGGGATCGGAAAATCCTCCCAAAATGTTAATCTCAAATGCTCTGCGGACTCACTTCAATGAAAAATGGCTTATGCCTCACGGTGGCTCAAGGCTAGCACCGCACGCAAGTTCTTTTCCGCTTGCATTTTACTATTACCAAGGCGCAGAAGATTACAGCTACACCAATTACAAAAACTATGTGTGCGACAACTTTAAAGTGTCGTGGCTGAGGCAAAGAAATATTCAATATCTGTTCCTTCCTAGCCAAATGGGCTCCAGCTGTATTGCAAAGTTCAATAATCTTGAAAACAGGTTTGAAATTGTCGCTCGCTCAGGCGCATCTCGATTATTCAAACTATATTAGCTAAGACCGCATCTTAAATTTCACGTAACGACCAAAAAGGGCCAACACGAAAGCAGCCCCGACTGAGCCAACGAGGTTTATTAGCCTCAAAAACGACAATTTGACGAGCGAAGTACCGAGTGTGTTTTCAAGAAAATCTAATCTTTCTTGAATCACGAGGGATTGCCCGTTCGCTATCGAGACTACCGACTCATAAAGTACAATATTTTCTATGCCTGCCTTTCCAGCCAATTTTCCTGCCGGTGCTGCTAAGCTTTGTTGCGAAGCCCAAGTAAAAGTTTGAAGCTCTTCCTGATATCTCTTGAGGCTTAATGAATTTATGACACTGGCATTCTCTGTGTGCCGCCTATATCTGAACAACTTTCGCTTTACGCCGACAATATCAAAACCTTGATTCAGAATACGAAACCAATATTCCCAGTCCAATGTTTGTCGAAGCTCAGGATTGAACATACCTACTTTTGTAACAGCTGCTGTTCTGAAGATTACGGAAGGACAGTTGACGTAATCACCTTGCAAAAGTTTATTGAATTCAGCTCTTCTCGATCTGGATACGATTTCCGTTGGAAAGAAACGACTTTCTTTATAAGCGTCAACAACAGAGTAGATCACTTCATCGGTATCGTTGATTATAGCTGCCGCGCAATGACCAATTGCGGCGGTCGGATATTTATCCATCAGTTCAATCATTGCTGTCAAATAGTCGGGCTCATAAGCATCATCGCAGTGTAGGAGAGTAAAATATTCAGTTTCCACGAGATCAAACGCCCGATTCCAATTAGCAGCAATACCTTCATTTTCATACTCGCGTATTTCAAACGATGGAAGTTTGCCAATATATGTCTTAGCAATTGCGACAGAATCATCAGAAGAGCCATCATCAATAAAAATGGTCTGAAAATTTGAATAGGTTTGCGCCAACAGACTGTTGAACAAACTTTCAAGAAAGCGGGAACCATTATAGTTTGGTATGATGACTGTGACGCGTGATTTCATATAGCAATAATACAAGTAAATGAAAAGAATGAACAAACCAAAATTGACTACCACGAAGGGACAGGCATACAAAGATAGGCTGACGTCAAAAGATGTCTGGTGGAAAAGATATTTTGACGTGCAAAGACCTTATAGAAATAACCTGAACTCTCTAAATCTTGGCTATGTTTTAGACGTGGGGTGTGGGATTGGGCGAAATCTCACCAACATGTCAAAACTTAACATTGCTGCTGTCGGTGTCGATCATAACCAATTCGCGATCGATCACGTTACATCTATGGGCTTTCAAGCCTACAACGTCGAAGAATTACCCGCACATATTACTGAGAACTCATTTGATACTCTTTTAATTTCTCACGTCTTGGAACATATGCCAGTGGACGACGCCATAAGCTTGATAGAAGGTTATTTACCCTACCTCAAGACTAACGGGCAGATTGTAGTGATAACACCACAGGAGGCTGGTTTTCGTTCAGATCCAACACATATTGAATTCATTGATTTTGAAAAGACGCAGCAGATTTTGCAACAGCTAAAATTCACGACTACGAGGTCCTATAGCTTCCCTCTACCTCGCTTCGCCGGCCACTTCTTCACTCACAATGAATTTGTTGTCGTTGGTAACCTGACTAGTGAGTGAACAAAGGCAGACCTTGATTGAAATCTTCAAATACATAGTCGGTGGTTTAAGCACCACGGTGATTTGTTGGACGACTGTATTTGGCCTGGTCGAGATTTTTGAAATTCACTATTTGTTGAGCGTTAACATCGCAACAGGGTTTGTTTATTTATACTCTTATATGATCAACAAGGTTTTTGTATTCGGTGACCGCGGCGGACAGCATGTCGTCAAGGGCTCGAAGTTTATTCTACTTCAAGTAACACTGCTCGCATTGACTAACTTACTGATGTTTATGTCGGTATCTATCTACGATATTGATTACCGTGTTGGCGTTGTTGTCACATCTATCTTAAATGCAGTTATAAGCTACATATCCATGAAAAGTGCCATCTTTCAGAAAAGTACTTAACCTAGTAATCCACATCAGACTTCGATGCAATCAACACCGCCTCGGACGCGCCGTCGACCTTGCCAACCTGGCTTGCCAGGTCTTGCGGTTCGTATTCCTCTCTACTGTCGTAATACCGATCCCCTTCACTGCTGATAGTTCTTCAGCAGAATAAAACGAACCGTGGTCATCGCGATATTGAACAATCGCTAGGGCTCGACTCATGCCGATGCCATCTAGAGCGGCAGCTATCGTCTCGGCATCTGCCTGGTTGATATTCACCGTCGATTCCAAGATTGCTGAGTGACTGATACCTTCCGAGATGTCGTCCGCTGTTGCGAAGGTCGCAAAACAGCAGAAGACGAAGGTGAGATAGGTAACTAAACGATTCTTCACTTTCATGGCAGAACTCCTGTCTATTAGTTTGTGATGCCGATTCGCGCAAACATTTGCGTTCTAGGCGACAGGAAAATTAGCACTGATGTAGACGCGTCGATGTAGGCCTTTGGCTTGGTTCGTTTGAGAAATTGAAGCGGTAGGGTGTCAGAAATCGGAGCGAAGTGGCGTGATCTTACTCACCTTCCAAACCAAATATGGGCTTAATCGTGCCCCAGTCTTTGCAGCTTGGGCAGTGCCATCGCATCCTCTTGCCTTCAAAGCCGCAACCATTGCAACGGTATGCGGGTTTGTCGGCAACTAGCGCTTCGGCAAAACTACGCAGAATAAACAGGTTTTGTTTCGAAACCCCATGAGCATTGTCGATATGCAGGTCAATCAATTGAGTTAAACCACGAATCGTTGGATTCTTTTTCAAATGATCAGCAATGAATCTCGACACACCCTCATCGCCCTTTTCTTCTCGAATCTGTTGTGCAAGCAATAGAACGATTGAAATGGAAGGTGTGGTCTCGAGCGCTTCGTATAGGTATGCCCGAAACGTATCCATCGGTTGATCACTTTTCTCATAGGCTGTTTGCAGTGATTCCAGTGATTCCACCACGTAGACAGACTCTTGATCTCGTATCCGCTGGAAGGCACGTATGGCTTCAGGGTAGTTCTCTTCGGCGAGTTCCAACATGCCGAGCAGAAGACTCACGCGCGCGTTGGTTGCGTCGTGGCCGATGGCATCGCTGATGCACTGTCTCGCCTCTTCCGTTCGATTACGTTTGAGTAAATCTTCGGCAATTTCGCAATAATAATGGGAGTTGAAACGTTCATATTTGTCGGATTCATCGCCGTAGGCCAGCAGTTCGCCTATCTCCGCGGCACGATGCCACTCTTTTTCTCTTTCGTAGATTTCCAACATTAACTTGTGGGCATCTCGCCGAATGCTGCCGATGTCTTGATTTTCTCTTTGTGAGAGTTTCAATAGCAAGTCTTCAGCCCGATCAAGCAGTCCGGCCAACAAATAGTCTCTGGCCAGTTCGAGCTGAACCTGCAACATTGCGTCTCGCTCTAACTCCGCATGTGCCAGAATGTTTTCATGCACGATAACAGCCTTTTCCAACTCGCCGCGGCGACGCAGCAAGCTGCCCAAGGCGAGATGTGTTTCAAGCGTATCGGCATTAACCTCTAGATCTTCGATGAAAGGCGCGACGGCGCGATCAGGCTCTTCGTTGAGCAGATAATTAAGACCCTGATAATAATTAGGGCCGAGCGTTTCCGTCCGTTTTTGACGCTCACGGCGACCCAACAACCAGCCGACGCCAATTGCGAATACCACCAAAATATAGAGAAGCCAATTATCCAAAGTTAACCTTTGATCAATATCGATGTTGTATATCGATGTTCATATTTATGTTCAATCGTACCGCTTGTAACAGAGCGTCTAATGACGACGCGTCGCCTTAAGGCAGAATGAAACGATACTCTGTCGCGCTACACGTGTCTTTATTCTAGCTGAGGCGCACTTACTTTATCGCTAAAAAGCACGATTAATTAGCGGGTCTGCAGTCTGCTTCTCTCAACAGCCTTACAAGTTGTGTTTTAGGGCTTAACAAGGCCCGTCGTAGGAACGCTCTCAGGCGCAGAGTTAAATGGATCATCTAACGTTTTGTCTGCTGTATCAACTGAAGCTAACGATTCAGCATTTATAGCCGGTGTTTTCACCGCGCGTACCTGATCAAGCGTTTGGTTCGTCTTGTCGGAGCGTTTATTTGCCTTTCGCACAGCTAATCTTAATGCCGAGTTAGTCCACAGGTTCCACATAGATGCGACTATCAGCCCACCGAGGAATGCCGTCATCATCCACCAAGATACTGGCCAAGCAACAGATTCATAATCAAGGAAAGACAATACGACTGCCTCACTATTTTCCGAGGCGACCAACACAACCAGTATGAATAGGATCACTGCGACTAACTTAAATATCAAACTTTTAAATAGTTTCATTGTTCGTTTTTCGGCCTATACAGCTGATAGAGACAGCTTATTATAACCAGCATCGCGGCTTGCACCAAAATAATTAGTGATTACCCCCGAGTATCCAAATTTCCCGTCATTGATCACACATGATGTACTACAAACTAACAACACAGCCTAAGTCGTTCTGATCATGTCTCTGGCCCCATTTTATGCAGCAACCAAAAAAAACGGCGCCTCCTCTCGGAAACGCCGTTTATGTCGTCATCTTACGCTTTGTAACAGTCGAGCTAAATTAAAGTGATGATTCTAACCCTTGCGCAGCGGTCTCATCTGTTAACTGGCGATTATCCGCTTGATGTTCCAAGCGCATACCCAAATTAACGCGATCTTTAAGCTCTTTGCCTGGTTTAAAGTGTGGAACGAACTTACCCGCCAGCTCCACCTTCTCACCCGTTTTAGGATTTCGTCCTAGCCGAGGCTCTCGATAATGCAGTGAAAAACTGCCAAACCCACGAATTTCAATTCGCTCCCCATCAGCGAGAGCTTCTGCCATATGATCTAGGATCATTTTGACAGCAAGCTCTACATCTTTGAGGGAAAGCTGCGTTTGTACCGCAGCAATTCGCTCTATCATCTCCGACTTGGTCATTTTCCCAATACTATCGCTAAATTCAGCCTACTCGGCGTCAGAAGCCTGATCCATTTGCTGCTTAATCAGATCACCAAACGTCGTAGGATTCACATCCGAATCACGTTCTTTGTGTTCTTTCACAGCTAGCTCTTCATTAGCGATGTCCTTAGCCTTAATTGATACGCCTAGGATTCGGTTCTTTCGATCGACAGAAATGATCTTCACTTCTATGTCATCACCGACGCTGAGTGCATTACGAGCATCTTCTACTCGATCAACACTGATTTCAGAAGCTTTCAGAATTCCGTCTACTTCGTCAGCGATTTCAATCACAGCATGCTTAGGCTCAACTTCTTTGACCTTACCCTTAACAATAGTGCCTCGATCGTTGATCGCGACATAGTTAGTGAAAGGATCTTCTTCAAGTTGCTTCAAGCCAAGAGAAATTCGCTCTCTCTCTGCATCGATTGACAAGATAACCGTTTCAATTTCGTCACCTTTGGTGAACTGACGAACAGCTTGTTCGCCTGGCTCGTTCCAAGAGATATCTGACAAGTGAACAAGACCGTCGATGTTGCCATCGAGTCCGATGAATATACCGAAGTCAGTGATTGACTTGATGTATCCCTTAATCTTGTCGCCCTTATTATGAAGAACAGCGAATTCTTCCCAAGGATTACCCTGACACTGCTTGATACCTAGGCTGATTCGACGTCTTTCTTCATCGATATCCAGAACCATAACTTCAACATCGTCACCTACCTGCACAACTTTGCTTGGGTGAATGTTTCTGTTTGTCCAATCCATTTCTGAAACGTGAACCAATCCTTCAACACCTTCTTCGAGCTCTGCGAAACAACCGTAATCAGTAAGGTTTGTAACCTTAGCAGTTGTACGAGTACCCTCTGGATATCGCTTGGTAATTGCAACCCATGGATCTTCACCCAATTGCTTAAGACCAAGTGATACACGATTTCTTTCACGATCAAACTTAAGGACTTTCACATCTATCTCGTCGCCAACGGCAACAATTTCACTTGGGTGCTTAATACGCTTCCAAGCCATATCTGTAATGTGAAGTAGACCGTCAACGCCGCCTAGGTCAACGAATGCACCGTAGTCAGTTAGGTTCTTAACGATACCCTTAACGCCCTGACCTTCTTGCAAGCTTTCAAGTAACGCTTCACGTTCTGCACTGTTTTCTTGCTCAAGAACAGCACGACGCGATACAACCACGTTGTTACGCTTTTGATCTAGCTTGATGACTTTAAATTCTAACTCTTTACCTTCCAGGTGCTCTGTTTCACGCAACGGTCGAACATCGACCAATGATCCCGGTAGGAAAGCACGAACATCACGAATCTCAACAGTGAATCCGCCTTTAACGCGACCTGAAATCGTACCTTTAATAACTTCCTGATCGTCATAAACTTTTTCGAGCATCATCCAGCTTTCGGCACGCTTTGCCTTCTCACGAGATAGTTTGGTTTCACCAAACCCATCGTCAACAGCATCCATAGAAACTTGAACGTGGTCGCCAACAGCAACCTCTAGTTCACCGGTTTCACTTAGGAATTGTTCTCGTGGGATTACTCCTTCAGATTTTAGGCCAGCATGAACAGTGACCCATTCACTATCGATATCTACAACGACACCGGAGATAATGGATCCGGACTTCATGTCGATGGACTTTAAACTTTCTTCAAATAGCTCCGCAAAGCTTTCCATTGATTCACTCATAGATAATATTTTTCCCGAGTCTCTCGACTCTCATCCACCTCTCCTATGCCAGTACATTGCGTACTTGCATTCCAATGTCGGTGGGTCTAATTAATATGAAGGCAAGACCACGTCCATTGGGGGATCGAGGTATTACCTAATTTGCCAATCTCTCTCGAACAAACGCTAGCGCTTCGTTGAACACCTGATCGATATCCATCTTCGTGCTATCAATTACTCTCGCATCAGCGGCTGGAATAAGGGGTGCAACCTCTCGGTTCATGTCCCGCTCGTCCCGTTCCTGTATGCTGATAAAAAGGGCGTGCAGACTAACATCAATACCCTTATCTTTCAACTGCTTATAGCGCCTTTCAGCGCGGGTCTCAGCGCTGGCGGTCAAATAAATTTTTGCGTCTGCATCGACAAACACCACGGTACCCATATCCCTGCCGTCGGCAATCAACCCGGGCGCTTTTCTAAAGTCTTGTTGCAAGTCCTTGATCGCCTCTCTCACAGCCTCTATTGGCGCCACTTTCGAGGCATCCGTACCCGCTTCGTTGGTTCTCAGGTCTCTTGTGACACGTTCACCAAAGAGCAGTATTTCAATCGGCTCCTCGGGATCACTGGTTGGCTGAAACTCGATCTCGAGCTCAAGCGCCAATTTAACCAGCGCATCTTCAGCATCCAATGCAATATTACGTCTTCGCGCTGCAAGACCAATCAGTCTGTACAGTGCGCCGCTATCAAGTATGTGGAAACCCAATGCTTCGGCCAATCGGTGCGTGATAGCACCTTTTCCAGAGCCACTCGGCCCATCGATGGTTATCACCGGGATATGTGTCATTTCTTCTCTCTATCCTTGAGTACTTGACTAAAGTGATCACGTGCGGACTTTGCCCGATCGAGAACACCGTATACGGACTTTTGATCATCAGTCTCAATCATGCGTCTCAATTCGGCTAGCTCGGCCACATATCGATCTAGCACATCTATTAAAGCCTCTTTGTTCGAAGAGAAAATGTCGCGCCACATGGTCGGATCGGACGCCGCGATGCGGGAAAAATCTCGTAGACCTCCCGCCGCATAATCAAATATCTCCAAGCTGTCACCGCGGTCAGAAAGTGAGTCGATCAGCGCATATGCCAGCAAATGTGGCAGATGACTCGTCTGGGCAAGAATCAGATCATGCTTGGTTGGCGACATTTCAGAAACCTCTGCGCCAAGACTGCGCCACATGCTAGCCACAGCGTTTATCGCAACAGTATCGGTTTCAGCATGGGGCGTGAGAATGACTTTGTGCTGCGCGAACAACGTCGGGTCGCTATTCAACACACCGTGTTTCTCCGAACCTGCAATCGGATGTCCCGGCACGAAGTTCGCCAGTAGTGGCCCATCAACCAACAGGCTTTCAAGCATCTGGCCTTTGACACTACCGACATCGGTTATCACCTTGCTTTGGATATCATCAAGCTTTACGAGCTGTTTAAACAAAGCCGGCATCTGTAATACGGGCACGGCCAATATAACAAGAGAGGCATTACCGCAGGCAGACTCAACAGAATCAGCCGCCTCGTCGATGACCCCTTGACGGACGCCATCGTCGAGGTTCTGGGGGGTTATATCAAAGGCTGTTACATAACTACCCTGTTGCTTCAGAGCGCTAGCAATTGAACCACCGATGAGTCCTAAGCCGATTATGGCAACGTCTTTAAAGGAATTTTGATTTTTTTTAGATTGATCAACTGAAAGATGATCTTCTGTGGGACTGTCAGTCGATTTTTGCGACATGACTAGTTTAACACTTGCTTCAGGGTTTCAACGAAGCGCTCATTCTCCGACGCAGTACCAATCGTAACGCGAAGATGGTTTGGCATTTCATAAACGCCTATCGGACGAACAATGACCCCCTTGGCAAGTAAATCTTCGTAAATAGGCATCGCATCTCGGCCAAAGTCGATGGTGAGGAAGTTTCCTGCTGACGGCACAAAACCAAGCCCCAAATCTTCACAGGCCGACGTCAAAAAGGACATACCAAGCTTATTCAATTGAACAGCTTGCGTGACATAAGCCTGATCCTGCAGCGCGGCTTCGGCTGCAACCAATGACATTGCATTGACATTAAATGGCTGTCGAATACGATTCATCAAATCCGCTATATCTGGGTGACTGACGGCATAACCGACTCTAAGCGCAGCAAGGCCGTAAGCCTTTGAAAAAGTGCGTGTGACGATTAAATTGGGATAAGAAGCCAGCAACGATATACCATCAGGGTAGGACACATCTTCGACATACTCGAAGTAGGCTTCGTCTAGGATAACCAAAACATTATCCGGCACCTGATTTAGAAAATCGACCAATGTTGTTTTATCAATCCAAGTGCCCGTCGGGTTATTAGGGTTTGCGATGAAGATCATCCGCGTTTTGTCGCTTATTGCTGCGAGGGTGGCGTCGAGATCCTGATTGAAATTACGCGCCGGTATGACTTTCAAACCAGCACCAATCGATTTAGCCGCAAGCGGATAAACAACAAAAGAGTGTTGCGAGACGATTGCTTCGTTGCTTGGATTAAGAAAGATACGAGCGACAAGTTCAAGCACGTCATTCGAGCCGTTACCAATCGTTATCGTGTCGGTTCTAACGCCAAGAAAACCAGACAGCGCTTGTTTTAATTTATAAGCACTGCCATCTGGATAGCGCGCAAGCTCGGGTAGAACTGACGAGATTGCAGCAAGGACTTGCTTGCTTGGCCCGAGCGGGTTTTCATTGCTGGCAAGCTTGATAATGTCATCAAGACCCAGCTCGCGTTGCAATTCATCAACGGGTTTGCCGGGTTGATAAGGCTGGAGTTGCTGTACACCTTTGGAGGCTAGTTCAATAAAATTAACCATTTTAGTTGGTAATTGCCCTCGGATAGCTACCTAACAGTTTTACTTCAAGCGCGTCCCCATCGATTTCACCCAGTACTGTTTGAATGAGCTCGTCATCTTGGTGACCTTCAAAGTCAATAAAAAATACATATGACCACATGCCTGTTCTGGACGGTCTCGTTTCGATAGAAGTGAGTGAAACATCGTGTCGATGGAAAGGCTCAAGCAACTTATACAACGCACCTGGCTGATTATGCGTCGAGACCATAATAGACGTTTTATCTTGACCGCTGGCGGCGATAGATTCTCGACCCACAACTAAAAATCGCGTCGTGTTGTCTGACTGATCTTCAATTTTCTTAGAGAGTATTTTTAGTCCGTAAGTCTCAGCTGCAATTTCACCGGCGATCGCAGCGGCATCTTTTTCTTCCAGAACGCGACGAGCTGCCTCGCCATTGCTGGTCGTCGATATACGCGGAACATTCGGCATATGCCCATCCAACCAGCGACGGCACTGTGCCAGCCCCTGAGAGTGAGCATAGATTTTCTTGATCGAAGTGACATCAACATCCGGCGCAACCATTAGATGATGATGAATACGTAGTTCAACTTCACCACAAATGCGCAAGTTTGAACTAAGGAAGTTATCCAGCGTGTGACTAATGACCCCTTCTGTCGAATTTTCAACAGGCACCACACCATAGTTGCAATTTTCAGATGCCACTTCTCTAAAGACGTCATCCACCGTCACCATCGGCACACTAATAATCGCGTGACCAAACTGTTTCTGGGTCGCCATCTGCGTAAAAGTACCTTCAGGCCCCAGAAAACCAACCCGTAATGGCTCTTCAAGCGCCAAACAAGCGGACATAATTTGGCGGTAAACCGCCATGACTTTTTCGTCCGACAAGGGACCGGGATTTAGCTGAGCAATGTTGCGCAGCACCTGAGCTTCTCTCTCAGGTCGATAGAAAACAGGGGCCGCACCCTCGGAGGATTGTTGCTTAACTTCGGCGACTTCAAGCGCGCATTGTGCGCGTTGATTTAGACGACCTAAAATTTCTCTATCTAAAAGATCAATCTGTTCACGCAAAGCGAGTAATCGCGCGGCTTCGTCATTCGATTGGTCGGTCATTTTTATTCCTGAGAATCAGGTGTATCTGAAGCAGAACTGTCGCTCGCTGAATCAGTATCGCTTGAAGACGTCGTTCCATCTTCCGCGTCGACTGTTTTCTCGGCATCGTTGTCGAGGTCGTTTTCAAGCGCGTCATCAAGATCGGCGTCAGCATCGAAAATTACTTCATCAGGCTCTTCGACTCTCGCCAGACCGACCAAATGCTCTTCAGAACCCACATTGATTAGCCTAACACCTTGTGTATTTCGACCCTGCACAGACACTTCTTCGCCGCGAGTTCGAACCAATGTGCCCTGATCACTGATCAGAATCACTTCGTCGCCCTCAAACATTTGAATAGCACCAACAACTGAACCATTACGTTCATTCAGCTTCATGCCGATAACACCCTGACCGCCGCGGCCAATAACCGAATAATCCTCTAAACGACTGCGCTTACCAAAACCTTGCTCACTCGCAATCAGTATTTCACCATCTTGTTGAGGAATAATCAGCGAGATCACCGTTTGTTCAGTCTTTAATTTAATGCCTCGAACACCTCGAGCGGTTCTTCCCATGGCTCGAACATCCGACTCTTTAAACCGAATCACTTTACCGCCACTGCTAAACAGCATGACATCCGATTCGCCGTCGGTAATAGCAACGCCGATGAGTGTATTATCATCTTCCAATTCGATCGCAATCAAACCGGACGTGCGTTGTCTTGAAAAGTCCATCAGTGGCGTTTTCTTCACTGTACCGTTCATCGTAGCCATAAAGACAAACTTGTCCTCAACGTATTCGTCAACCGGTAACATCGCGGTAATACGTTCATCCTCACTTAATGGCAAGATATTGATCATCGGTCTACCACGCGCTGCTCTACTCGCAACGGGGATATGGAAGGTACGCAACCAGTAAACTTTACCCTTATTCGTGAAACACAAAATCGTGTCGTGAGTACTCGCCACCAGCAACCGTTCGATATAATCTTCTTCTTTAACAGCGCTCGCTGATCGACCCCTTCCGCCCCTTTTCTGGGCCTGGTAATCAATAATCGGTTGCGTCTTGGCGTAACCCGCGTTCGAAAGCGTCACTACCATGTCTTGCTCAGTGATCAAATCTTCGATCGTTAAATCTTCTTGCGTGCCAACAATTTCAGTTAATCGCTCATCACCATACTCATCTCGGACCGCAACGAGTTCTTCCTGAATAATTTCCATCAAACGTTCTGTATTATCGAGAATCAGCAGAAGTTCAGCGATTGTTTTAATAATTTCAGCGTACTCGTCGATGAGTCTATCTTGCTCAAGACCCGTCAATCGATTTAAGCGCATTTCCAAAATCGCTTGGGCCTGCTCAGGCGAGAGGAAATAGTCTCCGTTCGCTTTGAAGCCATACTGCGCTTCCAGGCCATCAGGCCTTGCAGCATCGGGACCTGCTGATTCCAGCATCTTCGCCACGTTTTCTGAGCGCCACGCTGTTGCGATCAGCTTTTCTTTGGCTTCGCTTGCGTTTGCAGAAGTCTTAATCAGCTCAATAACCGGATCAATATTCGATAATGCAACCGCGAGACCTTCTAAAACATGGCCTCGAGCGCGGGCTTTGCGTAATAAGAATACCGTTCGGCGAGTAATAACTTCGCGCCGATGAAGCACAAATGATTCGAGCACTTCCTTAAGATTGAGGACCTTCGGTTCACCATCGACGAGCGCAACGATATTGATACCAAAGACACTTTGAAGCTGTGTTTGAGCGTAGAGATTGTTGAGTATGACCTCACCGACTTCGCCACGCTTTAACTCGATAACAATACGCGTATCTGTCGAGGATTCATCTCTGAGCTCAGAAATGCCTTCCAATTTCTTTTCCTTAACAAGTTCAGCGATCTTCTCGATCAATCGAGCCCGATTTAACTGATAAGGAATCTCTTTAATAATGATTGTTTCACGATTCGTCTTTTCATTGACGATCACTTCACAGAGCGCGCGAACTTGTATTCGACCTCGGCCTGTTCTATAGGCTTGAACAATACCACCGCGACCGTTAATGATTGCGCCTGTTGGAAAGTCAGGCCCCTGGATGTGTTCCATTAACCCGTCAATGTCGATGTCAGGGTTTTCGATTAACGCCAGACAGCCGTTAATAACTTCAACAATATTGTGGGGCGGAATATTTGTCGCCATACCAACAGCGATACCACTGGAGCCATTCACCAAAAGGTTAGGCACTCTTGATGGCAATACTGAAGGCATCTGTAGAGTGCCATCGTAATTATCAACGAAATCGACCGTTTCTTTATCAAGATCCGCTAGCAATTCGTGCGCGATCTTCTCCATTCGAATTTCGGTATACCGCATTGCCGCAGCACTATCACCGTCAAGGGAACCAAAGTTTCCCTGACCATCGACAAGTGGGTAGCGCATGCTAAATGACTGAGCCATTCGAACGATCGTATCGTAGGCTGCGGTATCGCCATGGGGGTGATATTTACCAATGACGTCTCCAACGATTCGAGCAGACTTCATATAAGGTCGGTTGTAGGCGTTATTCAGATCATTCATGGCGAATAACACACGCCTATGGACAGGCTTGAGTCCATCACGAACATCAGGCAAAGCACGACCGACGATAACACTCATCGCATAATCCAAATAGGATTGCTTAAGTTCATCCTCGATGTTGACGGTAGTTATATCGGACTCGAATTCAGACATTAATTAGCGGGTTCTACGACCAAATTTACTTAAAAGTTTGCACAAAAACGCGAATGAAATCAGATTCCAACGATCGCACTTTTGAAAAACCTGTGAGTTCGAGAGATGTTAATCAGCTGAAGTATTGACAGAAAACGTCAACATCCAATAATCCCCCCTACAAGACCAGCATTGTAACACGAGACAACCTATAAACGCTAAATTACACTCTGTTATAATCACGAAATGGATACCAATAAAAACAGCTTTATCATTGACACAAAATGGCTCATTCCTGTCGTTCCAGAAGGTATAGTCCTAGAAGATCATAGCTTGGTCATTAGCAACAATTTGATCATCGATATCTGTCCCCACCAACAAGCACATGATAACCACCCGGGCCTGGCCATCGAAGACCTAACACAACACGCCGTCATGCCGGGGTTAATCAATACGCATAGTCACGCCGCGATGTCCCTACTCAGAGGTTATGCTGATGATAAATCGCTAATGGATTGGCTTGAAAACTACATCTGGCCAATCGAAGGCGCATTGGTTTGCCACGACTTTGTCTACGATGGGACAACACTGGCTATCGCCGAAATGATCTCGTCCGGCACAACCTGCACGGCTGATTCTTATTTCTTCCCCAACGCGGTTGCAGCTGCGTTTGATGATCACCATTTTAGAGGTCAAATAGCTTGCCCCATCGTCCAGTTCGCGACGAATTGGGCCAATGACGAAGATGAACACTTGAGCAAAGCAATGCAATTCCACGATCAATACAAGCACCACCCACAAATATATCCAGCACTGGCGCCACACGCGCCTTACTCGGTGTCCGACCGAGGCTTTGAAGAAATCGCCAAACAATCACAAGCTCACAACATACCCGTACACCTGCATTTACACGAAACCGCCTCCGAGGTGCTGTCAGAGTCAGATCAACGCCCTTTACAACGCATCTATAATCACGGTCTTTTCAGCTCACTGCTACAGACTGTTCACATGACACAACTGAATGATGAAGAGATCCAGCTACTGTCCGCCAATCAGGTTCACGTCGCACATTGCCCGGACTCAAATCTCAAACTGGCGAGCGGCTTCTGCCCCATCGACAAACTCCTAAAAAACGGCGTGAATGTCGCCGTTGGGACTGATGGCTCAGCATCCAATAACAACCTCGATATGCTGGCCGAGATTAGAAGTGCTGCGCTCCTGTCAAAGGGCGTCACACTCGACCCAACCAGTATCTCAGCAGCACAGGCATTAAGCATGGGGACGATCAATGGCGCAAAACTACTCGGCATCGACAGCCAAGTCGGCAGCCTTGAAATAGGCAAACAGGCCGACGTCGTTGCCATAGACATGTCACCCTTAGAATTGCAGCCCGTACATAACCCGATTTCACAAATTGTTTATAGTGCGAACGGCAGTCATGTCACCGATGTGTGGATTAACGGACAACGGCTACTGAAGGATCGTAAACTGACACAATTAGATACTGCGGCACTGACCGACAAAGTGAGTCGATGGCACCAAAGTATCCGGCAGGCAGCAACTCAATCAGGCACTCATACAGGAACAGCAACGTGACACTAGAACAACCGACCCAACAAGAAAATGTTGATCCATCCGAGGTGGCCAAGTTTAATGAACTTGCTCGCAAATGGTGGGATACCGAAAGTGAGTTCAAAACACTACACGACATCAACCCTCTAAGGATGTCCTACATAGAAAGCCGATCGACACTGGCGGACAAATCCGTTCTTGATGTTGGCTGCGGCGGCGGCATTTTGACTGAAGCATTGGCAAATTCTGGCGCTCAAGTCACCGGCATCGATATGGCACCAAAGCCCCTTCAAGTAGCAAAAATGCATCGGCACGAATCAAACTTGGCAATCAACTATGAGCAAACCACCGTTGAGTCGTACGCAGACAAACACCCCGGCAGCTTCGATGTCGTCACCTGCCTGGAAATGATGGAACATGTCCCTGACCCTGCATCAGTTATTGCTGCCTGCACAAAACTGCTAAAGCCAGGTGGTCATTTATTTCTTTCAACCATCAACAAGAACCCCAAAGCCTATTTACTCATGGTGCTCGGTGCCGAGTACGTGACGGGTATGGTACCCAAAGGCACGCACGACTACGGCAAGTTCATCAAGCCTTCTGAGATCGGCACTTGGCTGCGCCAGTGCGACCTAGATCTTATGAACATCACCGGCATGACTTATAATCCGCTAACAAAGCGATACAGCTTAGGTAAAGATACTGACGTCAACTATCTCGTACACGCAGTCAAACCCGCTTAACGTTAGCTTTAACAACTTTAGCTTCAGCAACTTTAGCTTCAACTAACTCGATGGAAAATCAATGACATACTCCGCCGCTAACGGCTGCCTTGAGGGTAAAACAATCTTAATCACGGGCGCCGGCGATGGCATAGGCCGGCAGGCCAGCCTTACCTACGCAGCACATGGCGCCACAGTCATACTGTTAGGAAGAACGACGTCTAAACTTGAAGCTGTTTATGATGAGATTACCCACCAAGGTTCACCCGAGCCAGCCATTGTACCCATGGACCTAGCATCCGCCCAACCGCTCGAAATGCAGGAAATGACAGATGTCATACTTGAGAAGTACACCAAACTCGATGGTGTCTTACACAATGCAGCCATCCTCGGCGATCGCGTGCCCGTTGAACACTATGATATGAATACTTGGCTTAGGGTCATGCAGGTGAATCTAAACGCTGTCTGCATCATGACGCGCATCCTTATGCCCGTCCTAAGGTTAGCGCCAAGCGCATCAGTAATTTTCACCAGCTCTGGTGTCGGCACCATGCCACGAGCCTACTGGGGCGCTTACTCTGTTTCAAAATACGCACTCGAGGGCTATGCAAAGCTGCTGGCAGACGAAATGCAAAACACCTCTGACATTCGCTTTAACATTCTTAATCCCGGCGGCACGCGAACAAGGATGCGTGCAGCGGCATTCCCAACAGAAAACCCAATGACACTTAAAACGGCCGATGAACTTATGCCGTTGTATCTTTACTTAATGAATGACGACAGCTTGTCAGAACAGGGGCAGACATTTACCCCTGATTGGCTCGCATAACCGGAAACAGTCACGCGGGAAGTCCGACCCGCTACTCGCTAAGTGTCATTATCTTATGACATCAGCAGCAGCATCGCGGCACTTAACGAGCGCCTTCAGCGATATTCTTAATGAAGGCTGTTAACGACGATTTCTAACGGCGATTACGCTTTACACCGGCCATCTCGTAGAGAAGCCGAATGTCTTTTGCTTTTAAATCGGTATATTGGCCCGCTTTAACCGCCGACGGGAGAAAAAAGTGACCATAACGAACACGCTTTAGCCGACTCACTGTTAGACCCTGCGACTCCCACAAGCGCCTAACCTCTCGATTACGACCGTCCATCAAGACAACGTAGTACCATTCATTGGCACTTTCTTCATCACGACCTTTCTGAATATCTGTAAACTTTGCCATGCCGTCATCAAGAAGAACGCCTTCTCGCATATTATTGAGTATTTCCTCAGTGACATCGCCGAGTATTCTGACCGCATATTCTCGGTCAATTTTTGACGAGGGGTGCATGAGTTTATTAGCGAGCTCTCCATCTGTCGTAAAAATCAGCAGCCCGGATGTTGAATAATCAAGCCGACCCACAGATATCCAACGCTGCTTTTTCAAGCGTGGCAACTTATCAAATACAGACTTTCGACCCTCAGGGTCATCACGGGAACAAATCTCATTAGAAGGTTTGTTATAAATCAGGTATCGATGTTTGGGTTGCTCATAGCGAATGGGTTTTCCATCCACCATAATATGGTCATCCTCTTCGACTCGATCACCGAGTTTCGCGACCTTGCCATTGACTCGAATGCGACCTTCCGTAATCCATACTTCGAGACCTCGGCGACTTCCCATACCCATGTTAGCTAGAACTTTTTGAAGCTTTTCAGACACGAGGGTCTACCTTATTATTCAAAGTTGGTTTTGTATCAACAGTATCATCGTCATCGTCATCGTCATCGTCATCGTCATCGTCATCGTCATCGTCATCGTCATCGTCATCGTCATTAGTGTCCGACTCAGACACCTCAGTATCAACAATAACTTCGATTAATCCATCTTCTTCAGGCTCAGCGTTCGCAGTTCCTGAACTTTCGTCAGCGGGTAACGAAGTTTCAGCTTGCGACTCAAGAGTTTCCTCCAAATCGTCTTCATCATCCGTCAAGTCATCCTCTTGCGGTTCTTTAAAGAGGTTTTTGATGTTCTCTTGGATTGTGTTTACCTTGTCCGTGATCTGAGAAAGCGTTTCATCATCTGCGCCGTCGATATTGATATCTTCCTCTTCAATACCGAGGTCAATCGATCGCGGTGTGATAAGTTCCTCGTCAAGATCAAGCTCTTCATTCATCTTGTCTAGATCTTTGATCTCAGACAGGGTTGGCAACTCATCGAGACTCGAGAGATCGAAGTAGTCTAAAAATGTTTTTGTTGTTGCATAGATTGCCGGTCGACCAGGCACGTCTCGATGCCCAACAACACGCACCCATTCTCGCTCCATAAGGCTTCTCATAATATTCGTGCTAACTGTCACGCCTCGAATTTCTTCTATGTCGCCGCGCGTAATGGGTTGTTTGTACGCAATTAAGGCTAACGTTTCGAGAAATGCACGCGTGTACCTTGGCGCCCTCTCTTCCCATAAACGATCAACATAATCGCCATATTCGCTGCGCACTTGAAAGCGATAACCGCTGGCCACCTTTTTCAACTCGAATCCACGACCCTCACAGTCCGATTCGATTTCTGCTAGCGCTTCTTTTATCAGATTACGATCTGGCGCTTGCTCACCGAACAACGACGTCAGGTTATCAAGGTTTAATGGTTTATCCGCTGCGAGGATCGCACCTTCAAGAATTTGTTTTAATGCTGGATATTCGCTCATGCTTTACAACATTCTCTTTTTGGTAGTTACGTTCAAATCTTGAGTAAAAGTTCGAGTAATCGATTAATAGTCGCTCGAATATAAGTTCAGTTAGCGGTCAACAGTTGAGCACTTAATTGTCATCAGATAAAAGTCAGCAGAGGCCGTTATGCTGTTTATTCGAACGGCTATATTCTTATTTCAGTCGCTGCATCATCACCCGTGCGCATTTTTACATGTATTGGCGCAAATGCTTCTGTTTGCACGATGTCTAAAAGGGATTCTTTGATAAGCTCCATCATCGCCAAAAACGTGACAACAACACCAGAGCGCCCTTCTTCAACCGTAAATAACGCAACAAAGGGGACAAATTGGTCACCCGCCGATTGCACCTGATCAAGAATTGCAGACATACGCTCACGGGTAGAAAGCGGTTCCATCTCAATTCTATGACTCGTGTAGCTATCGGCGCGTTTAAGTATCTTCGATAGTGCCAGCAGCATCTCTTGCAAATTAACATCAGGTAGCGGTCTCACCTTTTCGATGACGGGCGCATCTGCTGAAGCAACCCAATAATCACGATGCATTCGCTTTAGATCATCAATATCCATTGCGGCCTGTTTGAATCGCTCATACTCCTGCAATCGACGAATCAGTTCCGCCCTAGGATCATCCTCATCATCGCCCTCTTCAGCCTGCCGTGGCAAAAGCATTCTGGACTTTATCTCAGCTAACACAGCCGCCATCACCAGGTATTCCGCCGCCAGTTCGAGCTGGATATCTGTCATGAACTCAATGTAGTCCATATATTGTTTAGTAATCTCTGCAACCTTGATACTTAATATATCGAGGTTTTGACGCTTGATCAGATAGAGCAATAAATCCAATGGTCCTTCAAATGCTTCAAGTATTACCTCCAATGCGTCGGGGGGAATATAGAGGTCCATTGGCAGCTGAGTAACCGGTGTACCATCGACAACCGCGAAGGGCATTTCGCCTTGCTGACCCAGCGTGTGAGGCTTTACAGCCTTCGGTTGTTCGTCATCTTGTGCAGAGCTTTCAACTTGTTCCTGTGACGTGCCTTCAGCTTGATGTTGTAATGCGCCTTCAGCCGGAACAGATTCACGCCCAGTGGCGCCCGAATCAGGCACTGCAGATGTATCGTCTACTTCGTCTTGAATATCTGACATTTTTTACCTAACGGTAGTTAAGACCCATTGCCTGACGCACTTCTTCCAGTGTTGTTCGCGCAACACTTCTTGCCTTTTCACAACCTTCGGCGACGATTGATTTAACGAGATCGGGGTTTTCTTCATACTGACGCGCTCTTTCACGCATCGGCTTTTGCTCGTCAATGATGGCATCGATAATCGGTTTCTTGCAATCTAAGCAACCAATACCCGCCGACTTACATCCCTCAACCACCCAAGCCTTTTGCGCTTGATCGGAATAAATTTCGTGCAACTTAAAGACTGGACACTTTTCAGGGTCACCCGGGTCTGTGCGCCGAACACGGGCCGGATCCGTTGTCATTGTCTTGATTTTCTTTACGATGGAATCTTCATCTTCTCGCATCGAAATAAAGTTGCCATACGACTTAGACATCTTGCCGCCATCAAGTCCAGGCATCACCGATGCTTCCGTCAATAGCGCTTGAGGTTCCGGTAAAATGACTTTACCGCCGCCTTCTAAATAACCAAACAGGCGATCTCTATCGCCCAGTGAGATATTCTGTTGTTCTTGCAGCATCGCCTGAGCTTTTTCGAGTGACTCCTGATTACCTTTTTCGAGGAATTCTTTTCTCAACTCGCGATACATCTTTGAGCTCTTTCTGCCCAGCTTCTTAATCGCAACTTCAGCCAGCTCGACGAAACCAGAGTCTCGTCCAAAAATGTGATTGAAACGTCTAGCAACCTCACGCGTCATTTCAACATGCGGCACCTGATCTGCACCCACCGGCACGAGACCTGCTTTGTAGATCAATATGTCAGCACTCTGCAGCAGCGGATAGCCTAAAAAACCGTAGGTCGAAAGATCCTTTTCGTTCAGTTTTGTTTGTTGATCTTTGTAGCTCGGTACTCGCTCCAACCAACTCAAAGGTGTGATCATTGACAACAGCAAGTGTAACTCGGCATGTTCGGGTACTTTAGATTGGATAAATAACGAAGCGGACCCAGGGTTCACACCCGCGGCCAACCAATCGATAACCATGGTCCAAACGTTATCCTCAATAACTTCAGGATCATCGTAATGCGTCGTTAGCGCATGCCAATCTGCAACAAAGAACATACATTCATATTCATGTTGAAGACGCACCCAATTTTTCAACACGCCATGGTAGTGCCCGAGATGGAGATGGCCGGTCGGTCGCATTCCAGACAGAACACGCTTCTGTGATTCGAGCAAACTCAAAATGTCACCTGATAATTATAGAATTGTGGAAGCCATCAATGCAGCTAAATCGTTTGTGAGACCCCTCGACAAGGCATCTTCATTAAACCAAGTTGCTGATAGTTTGGCGCATTATATATGAAGGGTTGGCTGCAACCAATGCGCCATTCAAACTCAATTAAGTTGATCCAATACAGTTAGCTGAATTGTCAACTCACTGCTTTCGATCAAGTAAATATTGAAACGTCGCCACAACCATCGCGGACAATTTCCGGCGCCTCATGTTCCAAATTAATGACGCTTGTGAGCTCCAGCCCACAGTAACCCCCGTCAATGACCAGATCTACCTGGTGCTCAAGCAAATCACGCATCTCATAAGGGTCAGACAGCGGTTCAGATTCACCTGGGAGTATCAACGTCGATGTCATCAGAGGCTCTCCCAACACATCCAACAAATCACGGCAGATGTTGTTGTCCGGTACACGCAGCCCAATCGTTTTGCGTTTCGGGTGCACCAACCGCTTAGGCACCTCGCGTGTCGCAGGCAAAATGAACGTATAAGGTCCAGGCGTTGAGGCTTTCAGTAGGCGATAGGCACTATTATTCACCTTTGCATATGTCCCTAGGTCAGACAAGTCTCGACAAAGCATACTGAGGTTATGATCAGGCCCTAATCGGCGTATTTGACGGACACGCTCAAGTGCGGATTTATCGCCTATATGACACCCCAAGGCATAGGCAGAATCGGTCGGATAAACAATCACACCCCCCTTACGAATTATGTCTGCAGCCTGCTGAATCAAGCGCGGCTGCGGATTGTCGGGATGAATTGAGAAAAACTGGCTCATGGGACTCATTTACAGACCAAATCGGAGCGAAATATTACTCTATTAACACCGAAATAGGTGATTGTTACACCTTGCGCCACCTCGATTCACACAAAAACAGCCAATCACCGACACTCATCCCCAAACGACTGCGTTGCGACTTGTTACCCACAGATCAAATTTGCGGTACAATTTGGTACGCCACATAATTATTTTTCTGACTATGAAACAGTTTGCTGACACGATTCCGATTGCTATCTTCGCCGCAGTCTATTTTTACACTCGCGATATATTCGTTAGCACCGCTGTGCTGATGGCTTGTATGTGTGCGCTTATTGGCTATGAATATGGCACGACGAGAACGGTTAAAAAGCAAAACCTGTTTATTTTCGTTACCGTGGTTTTATTGGGCGGCCTGACGCTCGCTTTTCGAGATGAAGCGTTTATCCAATGGAAACCTACCTTAGTCAACTGGGGCTTCAGTATCGTCTTGCTCGGCAGCCTAGTGATCGGAAAAGTGAACCTGCTAAAAAAACTGCTAGGCGAACAACTCTCTCTGCCGGATTTTGTTTGGAAAAACTTAAGCTTAGGATGGAGCCTTGCTTTCTTCATCGCCGGCGCACTAAATCTGATCGTCGCCTTCAATTTCAGCATGGATATATGGGTGAGTTACAAGCTCATCGGAGGCATCGGCTTAACGCTTATCTACATGATTATCATGATGGCTTATTTGGTTAAAGGTGGTTATCTAGAAGAGGCTAAAGCCGATACCAAGCCCACCGATCATTAAAAACTGAGAACTCAGATCGAGTTCTCGTCATACGAAACGACTATACTTTATTGCCTTTGTAAAAATTCTTCCACTTGATTTACGTTCAGCCCATCAGCCCAAAACGCTCAATATAAGGATGCTTATGCTATACGCCATCATTAGTCAGGATATCGATCAGAGCCTTTCGAAGCGGGTGCAGGCACGTCCAGGTCATTTAGATCGTTTACAAACACTGAAGTCTGAGGGGCGACTCATTCTCGCTGGCCCTCATCCTTCTATCGATAATGAGGACCCTGGCGAAGCTGGATTCACTGGCAGCCTCGTCGTGGCCGAATTCGACTCTCTGTCGGACGCTCAAGCTTGGGCGGATGCGGACCCTTATGTGGCTGCAGGCGTCTACGCCAAGGTGACAGTAAAGCCCTTTAAAAAGGTACTACCTTAATGAGATCACTTTTAATCATGGGGCTATTGATGGCAAGCGTCGGGGCACAACTCAGCTTTGCTGAGACAGTTTATATTCGAGACACGCTTTATGTGCCATTGCGCGGCGGACAATCATCCGAACACCGCATATTGCATAAAGGTATTTCTAGTGGCACCGAACTTGAACTTCTTGAGGTAAATGAGGAGACCAGTTTTAGTCAGGTAAGAACCGCCAGTGGCATGCAAGGATGGATTCAAAACCAATATCTCGTCAAAACGCCGATCGCCAAAGTCCGCTTAGCTGTGGCAGAAGAAGAACTCGCAAACCTAAAGCAGCAGCATGAGCAAATGCTCGCAACTATAAAGACAATGGATAACGAGGCAGCGATCACGACAAGCGATACAACGAACTTAACGTTTGAAAACAGCCAACTCAAGACAGAGCTGGCAGAGATAAAAGCGATTGCAGCTGACGAGTTATTTATTAATGCCAGGAACGCCGAGCTGATATCCGAACAGGACGCTTCGTATCTACAAATCAATCAGATGGCTGAAGAACTAGATAACCTCAAAAACTCATCAGCGCAGGATTGGTTTTTAAGGGGCGCGGGCACCATTATCGTCGGCCTTTTATTTGGTTTCTTAATATCGAGAAGAATTTACGTCAACAAAGCGAGTAACTGGTCGTGAAAACTAAACTCAGTGTCAACTTGAACAAGGTCGCCTTAATACGCAATTCACGCGATACCACCATTCCAAGTGTCGTCGATGCCGCAAAAATTGCCATCAACGCCGGCGCTGAAGGTATCACGGTCCATCCAAGACCGGATCAACGACATATTCGACCTGCAGATGTCAGAGATCTTGCCCATTTATTAGCCGAACCCCAATACAAACAAATCGAGTTTAATATAGAAGGCAATCCCTACGCCTTGGCTGAAGAAAACGGCTACCCCGGTTTTATGGCGTTGGTCAACGAAGTGCAGCCTCATCAAGCAACACTCGTTCCAGATGACCCCAATCAACTCACTTCGGATCATGGTTGGGACTTGATGGGGGAATCAAACCAACTCAACACCCTTGTTGCCGAGCTGAAAGTCCAAAAAATTCGTGTCAGTCTCTTCATGGACCCAGACATTGCTCAATTAGAACGCGCCGCCAGGCTAGGTGCTGAACGAATCGAGTACTATACGGGGCCCTATGCAGACGCATTCCCCGACTATCAGGAAGTGTTGCAACCTTTTATTGAAAGTGCAGAATTTGCTGCAGGTCTGAACCTAGGCATTAACGCAGGGCACGACCTCAACCTCGACAATCTGGCGATTTTCTGCCGCGAGGTGCCTAATGTGGCCGAAGTCTCTATAGGACACGCCATTATTACCGACGCACTGTGGATGGGACTCGATACGACAATTCGTAAATATTGCGCGATTCTTGCCGCAGAATGATCATCTACTGCGAACGAACCTAACTCTAACGGCTTGGCAGATCACGACCCCGTCATCTGGACTCGCAACTGAAGTCGACAATGCGTATCATTCGGCTCCATCTGTTAGCAACCAAAATTAAATCATGAACATATTAATGAAAAAAATCCTTGTCAGTTTGGTCATCACCATCATTGTCTATCTGGCACTTGTTGCGATAAATGGCGGCAATTTTGTACCAGCTTCTGCTGAAAACTACATCTCCCTAGCGATTCTATTTATCGGAATCTACGTTAGCACCATTGGCACCTATTCAAGCTCGAGTTCCAACTCGAGTTCAAGCTCAAGTTCCCCCGCAAGTCGAAAGGCAGTCAGCAAAAAAGCATCTGATGATTCCGAAGAAGGCTCAGTAAAATGGTTTAACGTCAAAAAAGGCTACGGCTTCATCACGCGCGATCAAGGCGATGATGTCTTCGTTCACTACCGAAACTTGGAAGGCAAGGGTCGCCGCTCAATAGCTGAAGGCCAACGGGTAAGTTTTATCGTCGTTGACGGAGACAAGGGCCTGCAGGCAGAAGAGGTCGAAGCAATATAGGTCAACGCAATATCGGTTGACCGCCTGCGGCTGTTCGTACCCTTTTCAAACAGCCGAGATACGCTAAAGCGTGTTCAACATTTGCACCATTGCGTCTAGCCTCGAGGAGAGAGCATGCACCAAATCATCTTCATTGCTTCGACAGAAGCCGTTGGCTCTCTTGAGTCAGATGATAACCCTGCTGAAGAATTTCCCTGCATGTCGAGCCAGCAATTCCACAAAGATGCCAGAGCTCAACTTTACGTCCTCGTCCTCAATAAATTTCTAGATGAAGCTATCAGTCTCGAACAACTCTATCGGACCATGTCCTATGACGGCCCCTTCATCTACCAGCTTAGTCCTGATTTAACCGAAGGTTTAGCAAGGCTTGAAGAAGATCAAATTGGTGAAGTTGCACTGAGTTGGCTCGATTGCGCAGAAATAGAACAGCTCGGCGTTGATACCAATGACTTACACGAATTCATGTTCCAGTTCGTTCATTTTTGCCAAATTGCCGTGAACGACGACCTCTCCATTTTCCTTTATTCAGATGATTAAGAATCTCAGTAATGTCCAGGAATCGAACTAAGCAAACTGTCTATTCAACCGATAAGGGCCGACATTGTGATAACTGCAATCGACCCAAAACGGATTGCGCCTGCGGTACCCGCGGTGCGACGAACAATACGGTCTCAACGGGTGACGGTATTGTTCGCATTCAAAGGCAATCCAAAGGTCGAGCGGGCAAACCCGTTAGCATCATTACCGGTTTGAACCTTGAAGCAGCCGAACTCAAGAAGATCGCAAAGCAACTCAAAGCTAAGTGCGGCGTCGGCGGTACGATCGAACAGGACAGCATCATTATTCAAGGTGACAATCGCGACACGATTAAATCCGAACTGGAATCACGTGGCTATACAGTGAAATTGGCGGGGGGATAACGAACGTGGCTGACTTAGAATTAACGTCTAATGTAAATACACTGATCTGTGTTGATGATCTCACCGCGCTTGATGAAGACGTGCGGATATTCGATGTGAGATCTTCCCTTAATGATCACAGCTATGGTCGAAACGCATATCAAGCCGGTCATATACCTATGGCAATATTTGCCAACTTGGAGACAGACCTCAGCGGGCCGGTTATTAAAGGCGAAACCGGACGGCACCCCTTGCCAAGCCGGTCCGACTTCGAACAATGCGTTAGAACTTGGGGTATCAACAATACCGACCACGTCGTCGTCTACGACGATGGTCCTGGCGCTTTTGCCGCAAGACTATGGTGGATGTTTAGATGGTTAGGCCATCACAAGGTGTCGGTACTCGATGGCGGGTTACGTGCATGGCTAGCTGCAAATCACACCTTGACTGAAACCGAACCGACATTCCCTCGGTCTGGTTTCGAAGCCAAAACACCCATCACACGACTCATAGAGGCGACCGAGATCCCACATTTTGACGGCATCGTCACAGATGCACGGGACTACCCAAGGTTCACCGGAGAAGTTGAACCGATCGATCCCGTCGCAGGTCATATTCCCAATGCTAAATCACTACCCTTTCAGCTCAACCTAGATGAAGAAGGCTTCTTCAAAGATCCCGACACGCTTAAAAGACAATTTCACGAAGCCAACATTTCCACCTCAGAGCGCATAGCCTGTTACTGCGGCTCCGGCGTTACAGCCGCCCACAACATTCTTGCTTTGCTACACACTGGCCATATCGAACCGTATCTATACGCAGGTTCTTGGAGCGAGTGGATCGTAGACCCAAAACGTCCGATTGCGACTCACTCTACCCATGAACAGTAGCTACTATCTGCCCATGGCAGCGATTGAGTGGCGTGACGACGCACCCTACTCGCCAGAATTTGGAGACATCTATTGGAGCAAAAGTGGTGGTGAGGAAGAGAAAACTCACGTGTTCTTGGCCGCCAACGAACTATCAACACGTTGGCAAAGCCTGTCAGATATGGATCAATTTGTCATCGCAGAAACCGGCTTTGGATTTGGTCTAAACTTTTTTCTAACGACTAATCTATGGCGATCAAAACCTAGAAATGGCGCGGTACTACACTACGTTGCATTCGAAAAGTATCTCGTCCCTATGCCAGATATTGAACGCATTAATATTGATATAGACCCCACGCTCTTGACCGAATTTCGGCGCCAGTATCCTGACCCAATACCAGGACCTCACTACCTTTGGTTAGCAAAAGATATTTGCTTGACCCTCATCGTTGGCGACATTACGGAGACGGCAGCTAACCTTTGCGCAGACATTGATGCACTGTTCCTCGACGGTTTTAGCCCCAGCAAGAATGAAAGCATGTGGTCAACACGTCTTTACAAGACGTTAACCTCGATGATGCGAGAAGGCGCCACGCTATCCACTTACACGGTGGCCGGACATGTTCGACGAGGTTTGATCGAGCAAGGTATCAATGTGTCAAAAATCACTGGATTCGGTTCAAAAGCACAAATGTTAAAAGGACAAGTGCCGGGGGTCTGGCAGCCAAAAAGCGTGCCACGCAATAAGGTTACGATCATCGGCGCTGGCTTAGCCGGCCTAACTTGCCAAGCCGCACTTACCCTAAGAGATATTCCCGTGCGACTTATGGATACAAAACCAAATCGACTTGGCGCAGTCGAGCAGATACCACAGATCGCAATAAGCCCACAGCTATCTCTCGCGCCGACGCCACAAAGCCGATTTTCACTTTTGGCGTTTGAATTCATCAAGAAGAACCTGAACTACAATCGTTGCGGCAAACTTAATCTTTTGATCAATGATGTCGCCCTTGAAAAAGCAAAAAAACTGGTCAACCTCAGCAATCAATCATTAGCTCGCATCGTAACCTCATCGGAAGCTTCCCAAATTTCAGGCTTGGACATTAAGCACAATGCGCTATTTTTTCCGGATGCAGGCTGGATAAATCCGAAGCAAACATTCAGTCATATGGACGGGCAGGATTGTGCTCAAAATGAGACCTGTCTTAGCACTATCGTTAGTCGTATCACGAGACAAAAAGACGATTGGCTACTCTCATGTGAAGCAGCGCCCGATCAAGCAAAAGAAGACACCGATTCAAAATTTCAGTTACGAGCAAAATCAGTTGTGCTTGCAACCGGCAGCATGCCATCAGACATGCTTGAACCATTGAATATATTACCCGTCAGGGGCCAGTGCCTTGTAAGTAAGCCAGCTCGAACGTCAGTTCTGAAAACAATGTTGTCCAGTGAAGCGTCAGTTTTCCCGGCTAGCAATGGTCTGCAAACCGTTGCATCAACTTATCGGCGCAACAGCACTGACATGAACCCCAGTGACGAAGACTCTGCTTGGTTGGCCAAATGCTATGAATCCTTAGTGCCACCATCACCCGTGACGCTTTCGTCTGTCGGGGATGTTGAAGCAGTTGTCGGCATCAGAGCCACCACCAGAGATAGGTCACCTATCCTCGGACAAATACCAGATTGGCAACAACTCCAAGCGTATTGTGATCGATCATCTCAAGGCAGAAGGAGCAAGCATAAAATTACTGAAGCCTATATCGACTATCAGCCTAACCTGTATGCAATGACCGGATTCGGATCACACGGACTCACGCAGAGCCCATTATGTGCCGAGATATTGGCGCGAATGATTAACCAAGAACCCCACGTCAAACCGCACTATTTATCGCCGATTCGCTTCGCCCTCAGAGACGCCGGCATCAAACTTCCGAGTTGATAATATTCGCCAGAGACATAAGTTAGTGCGCCTCGTTATTAAGGGCTCTCGTTAAACGTCCTAACGTTCACAACGCCATCAATTGTTCGGATAGCATCAATCAAGTCATCGCTTGGGCTCGTCTCGACATCAATAAGGTTGTAGGCAACATTGTCTCGGCTCTTATTCAGCATATCGATGACGTTGATATTTTTGTCCGCCAAAATTGATAGCACACTGCCAAGAATTCGCGGCACATTTTTATTTACCAATGCGATGCGGTATCCCTGCGTTCGCTCTAGGCTCACCGCCGGAAAATTCACCGAATTACGGATATTACCGTGTTCAAGAAAATCAATTATTTGTTCGGCTACCATCACAGCACAGTTTTCCTCGGCTTCCGCTGTGCTCGCGCCCAAGTGAGGGGTCGCCACAACCCCTGCTTTACCGATCATCCCCGGCGTAGGAAAATCAGAAATGTACTGACTCAATTTGCCCGACTCCAACGCGGCTAACACGTCTTCATTATTAACGATCTCTTCCCTTGAAAAGTTAAGGAGTACGGCGCCATCTTTAAAGCCTGAAAGAACTTCGGCATTAACAAGACCGCGGGTCGATTCTAACGCGGGAACATGCAAAGTAATGACATCGGAACGAGCGAAAAGACTCTGCATGTTATCCATTTTTTTCACCTGGCTCGACAATCTCCACGCCGCTTCAACCGAAAGCGCAGGGTCATAACCAAGCACAGTCATATCCATCTGCAAGGCCATTTCTGCCACCATTGAACCAATTGCGCCTAAACCAAGAACCCCAAGGGTTTTTCCTTTTAGCTCTGAGCCCTTGTATTTCTTCTTGCTGGCCTCGACCAATTTGTTCAACTCAGCTTTGTCTTCATGCTCAGATAACGAGTTAACATATTCGATGCCGCCAATGATGCCTCGACGCGACAGTAACAAACCCGCAAGTACCAACTCCTTTACAGCATTTGCATTAGCGCCCGGCGTATTAAAAACAACGACGCCTTTCTCGGTCATCTCCTCAACGGGGATATTGTTAACGCCAGCGCCTGCTCGTCCAACTGCTACCAGTGATTCAGAGATGTCCTGCGCGGCCATTTTATGACTTCTTAGTAATAGGGCATCAGGATTAGCCATGTCTTCGGCAAGCGTATATTTCTCGGCTGAAAACTTAACCAGCCCTTTTTCCGAAATGTTATTTAGAACTCGAACCTTGTGCATATACCCGCCGTGACCGTAAAAAGTCGTCAAGTCTACACTAAGCTATTCAGTGATGTCTTTTTAGCGATGCTGTTTTTAAGATACGCGGGCTCAATTGAGCGGCAATGGTTTGACTAGCATCTTAATGGGGCTTGTTGCAGGTGAAGTAAAACCCTCGTGGGGGTATGGAGGGTCTTTGTGGATTGGTTGAATCGAAAATTTTGGGGCGAACCCATACTTAATTCGCTGGCTGGCACGCGTCGTAATTCAATAGTGACGACATTACTTATTAAAAGGCTGCTAGCAGCCTTAACCTCGCTTTTCGAAACTCCTCTTCTGAAATAGCGCCAAGCTCCTTTGCATTGACCAGGTCGATGACCTGCTTACCAATGGTTGGAGCAACACGACCTGTTTCTACTCGTACACAACCTGATAGTGACAGTAACGCCAGTAACACTACTATGAGCCTAAAGTTCATCAGCATAACCCCGACGCCATATTGCAAGTCCGACCAGGACAACGCCCAGTATCAGCGACGCAAAGGTCTGCATTGACACAACCGATAATTCAGAACCATAACCATCTTGGAGCCAGACGACGGGTTGTCGCAGGGCAACGTGATCCATAAAGAATGCTCGAACAACACCACTACCGGTGAATATTCGTTCGACAATGGTTATCAACAATGGAATACCAACAACCCATGCCAATGGTGCAGACTTCGCCCAAGACGATATTAACAATAACCAACCGAAGAAGGGTAAGCACCAGATACCAGCGAAAAGTATATAGCCGACAAAGGTTACCCAGCGTCCAATAATATTTGCGGGGGCCCACAGGGTCGAGAAGATATCAATATCATTGCCAAGCGCCGCGATTGACGAGACAAGCAATAGCGCGACATTGTTTATCATCGTGAAGGCGAGGAAAATCGTGGGCACAACAATCAGCCCGACGATTAACTTCGAAACAACAGTCATCGTGTCTGAAACTGGCAAAGACTTCCAAAACAAAATACTGCGATCCTTGCGATCATCATAGAGGCAGTTGATGAAGTAGAAAACGATAACAAACCACAACACGACAAACATGATGACGCTCGTAGAATAGTAAACTTGGTTTAATACCTGTTCTCGCTCACTAAAAGACTGGTCTGCGAACCGATTGATTCGCTGACCAAAAATCTCCAACAAGGAAGCACCTTCGGCTTTAAATTCTTCCGTTTGATGGTTGCCATCCTGGTGCCGTTCGCTGTCAATTGAGACATTGACCACACCGCTTTGAATCGCAAAACTACCGAACAACAGGATGCCGATGAACAGCATCGACATAATGGCCGGCAAGTAGAGAAAGGTCGTTCGATGTTCCCAGTATTCACGTTTTAACAACATAGGTAATTGGTTCATTTGTTCAACTCCTCTGCATCTTAGCGACAAAAAGATCTGCCACACTGGGTACGTTTATCTCACCGAAGCCTTCTAATTGAGTTCGATCTCCGCGCTCAAAGATCATATTTTTCTTACCGAGCATGTCACGCGTGTAAATGGGCCCCAATGCCAAGGCTTGCTCAACATGTTCTGGCTTTACCAAGACCTCAACATACTGTTCAGACAAATCGTCCATAGCCGCGTCCAGCACAATCTTACCCTTATTAATAAACAGCAAATGAGTCAGGATACTTTCGATCTCTTCAACCTGATGCGTACTAATAATGATGCTCGTCTGATGATCAAAATAGTCATTCAACAAGCGATCATAAAACTCTTTGCGGTATAAAATATCCAGACCGAGGGTGGGTTCATCGAGCACGAGTAAATCAACTTCGATTGCCATCACAAGGGCTAAATGTAGCTGCGTCACCATACCTTTTGAAAGTTGTTTCACCCGGTTGTTCATTGGAATATTTGTTTTCTCCAATAGGGCCATCGCTTTTTCTCGATTAAACCGTGGGTGTATTGCGTCAATGTACGCAACCGCCTCTCGGGCTCTCAGCCAGCGAGGCAGTACACCAACATCTGAAATAAAACAGACACGTTGCATGAGGGATTTTCGGTCTTTTCTAGGATCCACGCCAAGGACATCCAAATCTCCGTCAAAGCCCGTCAATCCTAATAGAGATTTTAGTGTGGTCGTCTTTCCTGCGCCATTCGGCCCAATCAAACCAACAATCGAACCAGGGCGAATATCGAAGTTCACACCATCCAAGGCAGAAAAATCACCGAAATGCTTCGAGAGCCCTCTTGCTGTGACAACATTACCTGATTCATTCATTTTCCTAGCTCCCCTTCGGCTAACAACACTTGTTTGGATAAACCTAACCGCACGATTTTTTCAACGACCCGCGGCCACTCTTCAGTCAAAAATCGTTGTCTTTCGATTTCTCTCAGTCGCATTGCCGCGCCTTCTTTGATAAACATACCAAGTCCCCTACGCTTTTCTACTAGTCCATCATCGACCAATAACTGAAGTGATTTTGAAACAGTAATAGGGTTAATGCGGTGTTCGCTCGCCAACTGGCGAACAGAAGGTAATCCGTCGCCGTCAACAAAAACACCTTCGAGGATCGAAGCGACTATTCGATCATGAAGTTGTCGGTAAATTGGGTCTTTGTCATTCCAGCTGATGCTCATATATTGGCCGGCTACGTTTATAGTGTTGTACATGACTATAACACCAATACTGAAGCGGGCAAGGTATTTTTAAACTTTCTTCACTTACCGGGGAGTTCGGAACTACCGTCGGGTCCTCTCAAGTAGCTCCGTGATAACTGAAACCGAATCGATAATCTCAAAATCAGCAATAGCAGCAAGCTGACGAAATTGATTTTCGATTGTCTTTTCAATCACTTGGACAATATCAGTGGAGGTAAGACGGTCCTCATCAACAACTTGGCTCATGCCTTTAGATTCAAATATTCGCGCATTGATTATTTGATCACCTCGACTGGCCCGGGCCGTTAAAGGAACCAGGATATGCGGTTTGCGCATTAGCAAAAGCTCATAAATTGAATTAGCACCCGCTCTGGAAAGCACAAGGTCTGCCGCCGCGAGCACATCACCAAATTCAGCCTGCAGAAACTCTTTCTGACAGTAGTGCGGCACTGAACTGTTCTGAATAGGTCCCGTTGTTTGCCCCGCGCGCTGCTCCAAACCAATTGAGGTGTTAATGTTTCCTGCACCCACTATATGCACAACTTGATAGCGCGCCAGCAATGCCGTTAACGAGCCCCAGACCCAATCATTGATAGCCTGGGCGCCTAAGCTGCCGCCAAACACAAGCAATATGGGTTGAGTATGACTAAAGCCTAAAAATGCTCTTCCTCTTTCAGCATCGCCCTCGACTAACGTCGTTCTAACGGGCGAGCCTGTCACGATCACTTTTGAATGAGCCTTGTTAATATTATTACCTGGCGTCTTAGCCGAAGAGTGACCTAAATACTTTTCAGTTTCCTGGAAGTTGACACAGACATAACGTACAAAAGGAAAACACAGTTTGTTAGCTAATCCCGGCGTGATATCGGATTCATGCGCAATGACCGGTACTCGACAAAGCCAGGCACCAATAACAATGGGTACAGCGACAAAGCCACCTTTTGAAAACACAATTGACGGTCTCAATCTGATGCAGAGCCAAAGGCTCTGCATCAGCCCAAAAAGAATTTTCAAAGGATCAAGAAAATTTTGCCACGAGAAGTATCGTCGTAGCTTACCGGTCGCAATGCCGTGAAATGTAATCGGCAGCTCGGCAACGATAGACTCTTCTATGCCACCTTTAGAACCTATGTAGTGGACCTCCCAACCTTGCTGCAGCATCCTTTCAATCAAAGCAATATTCGGCGTCACATGCCCTGCGGTTCCTCCGCCTGTAAAGAAAATTCGCTTCATAGATGCAGCGTTCTTTTAACGAAGGGTATTGTGACCGTCTTGCCTTGTCTGAGTGTTTCTTTCTCGAGTTTCTCTAATAGACGTAGGATCTGCGACAGGTCTCTACTGGTTCGAGCTAAAATGAAGTGACCAACATCCTCGCTAATCCGAAAACCCCTGTGGTGAGCTTTTTGTATTAACACCTGAAGCTTCTCTTCATCTGACAGCTCACAGGTCTCTACGGCATAGGCTGATACAAGTCTCGAACGCAAATCTGCTAATTGAATCGAGAGCCTTACCGCAGGCTCGGGGCCTGACACGACTAGCCGATTTCCAGCATCTTTTATTTCATTCATAAGATGAAACAAGCCCGCTTCCCACTTTGCGTCACCTAGAATATCTTCGACATCATCAATACAAACTAGTGGCACCATGGCGAGACCTTGTAGAAGGTCGACCGAGTGCCGTTTCAAATCTGAAAGATAAATACCGCCAGCTGTTCGGTGACACAATGCCTGCAACAAATGACTTCGACCCGAACCTTTGCCACCCCAAAGGTAGGTCCATGCCTCGGGTAGTTGCAGTTGCATCCCCGCATCACCAACAAAATTTTCAAATGTCGCATCTTCTCTCAACTTGATATCTAAAGAGAGCTGACCCTGTTGGAGTTTATTCATACCTTTCGATCCGTCTCTGACATCGACGGGTCAGGCTCATCGAGCGCGTGATAGTAGTCACTATCTTTATAACGATCGTGGATGAAACGAAGAAAAACCATGATCACTGCGGCAAAAGGGAGGGCTAAAAGAATGCCAATAAACCCAAATAATTGACCTCCGGCCAGAATTGCAAAAATGACTGCGACAGGGTGCAAGCCGATACGATCGCCGACCAACAACGGCGTTAACACCATACCCTCAAGCATCTGGCCAATACCGAAGACGATAACCACATACACTAAGGGGAGTAGATCCTGGTATTGGAACAACGCCGCGAGAGTTGCGGCAACAATACCCACAAGAAAACCAAGATAAGGGACAATACTGGCGAGCCCTGCCATCATGCCAATAATCAGCGCTAAATCGAGCCCAATCATCACCAGCCCAAGCGAGTAAATACTCCCCAAAGCAAGCATAACCAACATCTGTCCTCGCAAGAATGCGCTTAAGACTTCATCACATTCTCGAGCCAGTTCGCTAACAATAGGCTCTATATTACGGGGCAGCGTTTCTCTTAAATATCCAACCAACAAATCCCAATCACGCATGAGATAAAACCCCACCACGGGAATCAACACCAAATTTGTCAGCGACAAAAATAAGGCATAGCCAGAGGCTGTAATTTCCAATAACAACCGCCTTACGATGCTGCCAACTTCTGTCCAGTTACCTGATATCTGTTGTTTAATCTTCCCCATATTGACGTCAAAGGGATCAATCCCGAACCACTCAACGAGCAAGGGGCTCGCGGTCTGCTGAAGCCAGAGGAAAAAATTTGGTATATTTTTGATTAACGTACCAAGTTCAGCAGCCAGCATCGGTATCAGTAACAACACGCCTAAGGTCATGATTAAAAACAGACCTGCAAAAACAATCACGACGCCACCAATTCTACCGACTGTTGGCTCGAGCCTATCAACAATCGGATCGCCGAGATAAGCAATACCCATCCCAACTAAAAAAGGCGTCAGAATCGGCTGCAACAGATGGATCAACAGCAGTAGCAGAGCAATCAAACTCGGCACTAATATCCTCTGCAGGGGAGTCAGTTGTTCCATGTTATTGCAACCAGCGGTATAGCATCATCGAATCAGACAACTGAGGCGCTCTAATAAGAAACATCCGCTGATCCAACTCAATCAACTCTATCAATTGATCAACGCTACCTTCAGTCTTCAATTTGTAGGATACACGGTCCTCATCAACAGCCAAGATCTCAACATCTAAAACTGGCGCTAGTTTCTGTAAATAGGCCAATGCACCACCATAATCGGCAAGGCTATTGATGGATTCTATGGTCACTGCAACACTGCCTCTGGAATCGTCTGTTGCATAACGTTCAACCAACAGTCCAGTAAGCTTATCCATGACATCCATAACCAACTCTGAAGGTGTATCTGCAACATTATCGAAACGCACCCAACGACTATCAAGGCGATAAGTCCAATCTCCCAGCCACTGTCCTGAAGCAGACATTTGCACTCGCGCACTCAAAATCACATCGGGTTGATACCGCAATGACGCGCCATCGATACGATCGACAAAGGCGCCCCATACTTCAGCAGCTGAAAGGCTAGCGGCATCTTCTAAGTCCAATAGTGGGAATAACAACGGTAAACCTTTTTGTTTGGCCACATCGGAAAGCGCGACACGCACATCACTTTCATCATCTTCGGACATGAGTCGCCTGCCACTGCCATCACTTAATGCAATCCAAACTAACAGCCCAGGTCTGTTACTCGACCAAACTGAAAACCCCGCTTCACGAAGCAATCTCGCTATTGCACTCGGCTCAAAGTTCAAACGTAAAACCCTAGCGGCAATAATTTCACCATCGACTAACATCGTACGGTCGGTGGATTGGTAGCTGTACTGATAATAATAAGAAGCAGGATTACGAAGCGCATTTAAAACGAGCGCACTACTCTGAATTTCTTCAGACCCTGCGACACGAATCAAAACTTGTAATAAACCAGCCCGAGCACCCGCTTCAAGCTGCGCGTCACTCTCTTCAGATACAAGCACTTCGCCAATGTATAGATCGTCAACGGTGACAGCGGACGCTGTTGTTGAAAGCAGGTATAGCGTGACACAAACCATAAGTTTGCGAAGCATTGTGATGTTTAGTAACAAAGTATTAATCGAAACCATCCTCGATTTTATTCATATGAGTTTCACTCGCGCGCATATCGCTCATCGCAAACGTTTTGTAAGCACTACATGCAAGGATAACCTATCGCATTTATGTGCCATTATTTTCTTATCGAACCGACATGCCCCGTATCGCCCATCAACATGACTAATATATAACCACAATATAGCTAGATATAACGACAAAGATAGTATGAACGTACCTTTGACTCAGACTGCTCATGGTCTGAGCAACCAATTGTCGCAAAGAGACACAAATTATTGAATTATTTTTCAATTATGGGTTCCAAATTGTCATAGACTGACCCGAGATTTACAAGCATGCAAATAGGCACCCCATTGAAATCGATGTGCAAATTATCCCCGCCAAGTGGAACCCGATTTACCCGCTTGGTGTTCGCGGTCGTGACGCTATTCGTTAGCGCCATCTCATTTTCCCAAACCAGCGATTTAGACCTCGAGTCAAAACTTAACGATTCTGAGCTTTCAAGCCCAACACTGTTTCGTGCCATCTACAAAGCAGACTATAAAGGCCTACCGGTCAGCGCGATAGGCATAAGGGAGTTAACAAATACGAAACCCGGTGAATTCAAATTGACGTCCTCTGCGAAATCATTTTTTGCCACCATTGAGGAATCAACGTCCTTTCGGTGGTCTGAGGACTCACTGGAGCCTATTGAATATCATTATAGCAGGCGCGGCGTCGGTAAAAATCGACTCACCAGCCTCAGTTTTGACTGGGATGAGCAACTTTTGCGCGCTGAGGAGGCAGAACCTTGGGAGATGACATTGGCCGTTGGCACCCTCGACAAACTCCTCTATCAACTAAAGTTAAGAGCCGATCTATTGTCAGCCCACCAAGCTAAACAGCCCTGGCCAGTATTAAGTTACGACATCGCCGATGATGGAAAGTTAAAACACTATGAGTTTCAGGTTATTGGCGAGGAGGCCCTTGAAACCCCTATTGGTACAATTAACACCATCAAAACGACGCGTATTAATGACAAACATGATCGCAAAACGATATTTTGGCTAGCACCTGAATTCGAGTTCCTGTTGGTGAAGTTTCGTCAACAGGACGCAGAAGGACGCGGCTTCGAGCTAAGACTTCAAGAGGCTACATTCGGGGATCGGGTACTGTAGCGAAACAATCTCTACCAAAAAATCTATGCGAAACAAAACGCCTAATCACTGATAGGCTACCTCGCTGAACTTTTCGTTATTCGCAGAGGCGTTTCAGGCCTTTGGCAACGTCACACCACGTTGACCTTGATATTTGCCGCCTCTGTCCTTGTATGAAACCTCACAGACTTCATCGGACTCAAAAAACAACATCTGGGCCACACCTTCATTTGCATAGATTTTGGCCGGTAGCGTGGTTGTGTTCGAGAATTCCAATGTCACGTGCCCTTCCCATTCAGGCTCCAAGGGCGTTACATTGACGATAATTCCACACCGAGCATAGGTTGATTTACCCAGGCAAATCGTCAGTACGCTACGGGGAATTTTAAAATACTCAATGGTACGCGCCAAGGCGAATGAGTTTGGCGGAATCACGCAAACATCGCTTTTTACATCAACAAAGCTGTTTTCATCAAACGCCTTCGGGTCGACAGTGGCGGAATGAATATTCGTGAAGACTTTGAACTCATCTGAACAGCGAACATCATAGCCATAGCTCGAGGTGCCGTACGAAATCAGCTTCTTGTCCCCTGACGTACGAACCTGACCTGGCTCATAGGGAGAAATCATGCCTTGTTGCTCAGACATACGCCTGATCCAACCATCTGATTTAATCGCCATTAGTAACTCCCCATCACGTTATGCTTTAAAAAATTCGCTGATGCACTCGAAATTGAATCCAAGCTTAGAATCCGCAACGCGCAGCATCATACACGAATGACTTTCTTCAAGAAATTTAACTTAGTCATCAACAATTTTGATTTGCGGAGCCTTCGGCTGAATGCCGTCGATCATGCTATGAACATCACGCGCAATACCTTTGAATATCTGACTAATGGCCCCGTCGGGTTCACTCAGAACAGGAGGTTTACCACCGTCCGATTGAACGCGAATGGACATCGCCAGCGGTAATCTGGCAATCACAGCCATGTTGTAATCATGGGCAATCGCGTCGCCGCCGCCCTCACCAAATATATTCTCTTCGTGACCACAATTAGAGCAAATATGCGTACTCATGTTCTCAACAATACCTAATAGCGGTACTTCAACCTTTTTGAACATTTCGATGCCCTTTCTTGCATCGAGAAGCGCAATATCCTGCGGTGTCGTAACTATTAGCGCGCCGCTCAAAGGTACATTCTGTGACATCGTCAATTGGATGTCACCGGTGCCGGGTGGCATATCGACAATGAGGTAATCGACATTCTGCCAGTAAGTTTGCGTCAATAACTGCTGTAGTGCCCCGCTCGCCATCGGTCCACGCCACACAGCAGGCGTCCGATCCGACGTGACAAAGCCCATTGACATGACCTGTAGCCCGTTGGCCTTAATCGGCAGCAGAAATTCACCCTCGACCTCAGGCTTCGTACCAGACGGTACACCCATCATTAGTCCCTGGCTTGGGCCATATATGTCTGCATCGAGTAGACCAACCGTATGGCCCTCCGCAGACAGTGCTAACGCCAAATTCGCGGAGACAGTAGACTTACCAACGCCGCCTTTACCGGACGCAACGGCAATGATGTGCTTGACACCGGGAAGCTTAAATTTTTGTGGGCCGGAATTAGAAATGTCCGTTCTCCAAACTCAAAAAGGGACGCTATTATAGGGATGCAGTGAAAAAAATCACATATTCAATTGCTTACTTGCCAACTCAAGTGAATATCGGATGAAAAAGCGACCGCGCATCGGTATATTTAGCACCCTTCAAATCGACGCTCTAGGCAAATAGTAATTTAATGACAAAACGCGACATTTTAGTCACCAGTGCACTGCCAAACGCCAATGGATCGATCCATCTTGGCCACCTGCTCGAGCATATTCAAACTGACATTTGGGTGCGCTTTCAGAGGATGTCGGGACAAAATTGCATTTATGTCTGCGCCGATGACACTCATGGCACGGCAATAATGCTTAAAGCGGAAGAGAGAAACACGACACCCGAGGCGCTAATCGCAGAAATTAAGGCAGAGCATGAAGCGGATTTCGGTGATTTTCATATTAGCCATGATAACTACTACTCCACCCACTCATCTGAAAATGAAGCCTTCAGCGGGCTTATTTACAACAAACTGAAGCAAGCGGGCCAAATCAAAACAAAGTCTGTCGCTCAACTTTACGACCCGGAACGGGAAATTTTTCTCGCTGACAGATTTATCGTCGGCACCTGCCCGAAGTGTAAAACCGACGATCAGTACGGTGACAATTGTGAAGCCTGCGGTGCGACCTACGACGCCATGGATCTAATCAATCCGCAGTCCAAACTTTCCGGCGCCGAACCGGTCGAGAAGGCATCGACACATTTTTTCTTCGCCTTATCAAACTTCACAGATTTCCTAACCGAGTGGACGCGAAGCGGGGCTCTACAAACACAAGTCGCAAACAAGCTGGCCGAATGGCTAGACGCGGGCTTAAAAGATTGGGATATTAGCCGCGATGCACCTTATTTTGGCATTGAAATTCCAGGCGAAACGGGAAAATATTTTTATGTCTGGCTCGATGCCCCTATCGGCTACATGGCGAGCTTCAAAAACTACTGCGATCAACAAGGCAATATCAATTTCGATGACTACTGGAAGTCAGATAGCCAGCATGAGGTGCATCACTTCATCGGCAAAGACATCATCAATTTTCATGCCCTGTTTTGGCCAGCCATGCTGAAAAGTGCCGACTACAGAACCCCAACGAAAGTCCATGCGCATGGATTTATTACTGTCAATGGACAGAAGATGAGTAAGTCGCGAGGAACCTTTATCAATGCGAGAGCCTATCTGGATCATCTTAATCCCGAGTACCTTCGCTACTATTACGCCAGTAAGCTAACCGCTAGCATCGATGACATAGACATCAATCTTGATGATTTCGTACAAAAGGTAAACTCGGATTTAGTCGGTAAGGTCGTCAACATCGCCAGCCGGTGTGCCGGGTTTATCAAGAAAAATTACGATGCAACGTTATCAGCAGAACCAAAATCGCCACTCATCCAGGAGTTTATTTCTCAAAGTGGTGCCATCGCAAAGCTCTACGAAGAAGGTGAATACAGCAAGCTGATTCGCGAAGTGATGGCGATGGCTGACAAGGCAAATCAATATATCGCAGAGTGCGAACCTTGGGTGAAGATCAAACAGCCTGGAAACGAAATCGACGTCCACAATGTGTGTTCCGACGGTATTAACATGTACCGCATACTCATTGGCTACTTGAAACCCGTCATTCCTAGTCTTGCGGAGAAGTCCGAACAGTTCCTCAATATATCCAGCATGCATTGGGGCGACATCAAAAATCCGTTAGTCAACCATAAAATCAACAAGTTCAAACCTATTATCACCCGGGCAGAAACCGATAAGGTTGACGCTATGGTGGCCGCCTCGACAGAGACTGCACCGACTAAACCCGCGGAAAAAGTAGTGAAAGCAGACGAGCAAACAGTTGAAGGCATCTCGCCTCAAATAGAATTTGACGACTTTGCCAAGGTTGACCTAAGAGTCGTGACCATCATCAATGCAGAATCTGTGGAAGGGGCTGACAAACTGCTTCGTCTAACCCTCGATCTTGGCACGGAAACTCGCAATGTGTTTGCCGGTATAAAATCAAAATATTCACCGGAACAGCTAATTGGCAAGCAAACAGTCATGGTCGCCAATCTGGCGCCTCGAAAAATGCGTTTCGGCATTTCAGAAGGCATGGTACTGGCCGCCGGACCTGGCGGATCTGATATTTATTTACTTGAGCCTCATACCGGTGCAGCTGCCGGTATGAAGGTCTGCTAAGGACACAAGTCCCATGTCAGATGCTCTGGCAATACTTTTAACAGCGCTGTTTGTTAACAACTTTGTGCTGGTGCAGTTTCTCGGCCTATGTCCATTCATGGGCGCGACCCAAAAAATGGAGGCTGCCTTTGGCATGGCAGCTGCCACAACCTTTGTACTTACGTTAGCTTCAGCCTCAAGTTATCTCATCGAAACTTATCTGCTAAGCCCGTTCGGTCTTGAGTATCTTCGTATCATTGTTTTCATCGCGGTCATCGCAGGACTCGTACAATTTTCAGAGCTTGTTATCCGCGCAACACAGCCGGTGCTCCATCAAGTACTCGGACTTTTTATCCCGCTCATCACAACAAACTGTGCGGTGCTGGGCGTAGCATTGCTAAATGTCAGACAAAATCAGGGTTTCATTGACTCGGTTCTGTTTGGTTTAGGCGCGGCGCTGGGCTTTTCACTTGTTCTCATCATCTTCGCGTCGCTGCGGGAACGCATGTCTCAAACGGACATCCCTGCACCCTTTCAAGGTGCAGCAATTAATATGATCACAGCAGGCATATTATCCCTCGCCTTCCTTGGCTTCACGGGGATGAACTAACCGTGACCGATGTCTGGCTAACCAATCTTGCGGCGCACGCTGTACAAATGGCACCCAGTGTCATTTTACTGACACTGTTAGGCGCAATCATCGCTGCGGCACTATTGTTCGTCGCCAAACGTTACCCGAGTGATCAAGACGAAGTCGTTGAAAAGATAAATGCATGTCTTCCACAAACTCAGTGTGCCCAGTGCGGCCATCCAGGTTGCCGACCCTACGCCGTTGCTATCGCAGCGGGTGAAGCCATTAATCGCTGCCCTCCAGGTGGCGAAGCTGCGATTAAGCAACTGGCTCAACTCTTGGGCCAAGAAACTGTCGCGCTTGATTCAAATTTCGGAGAAGAGCAAATTCCGAAGATTGCAAAAATACGCGAGCAGGAGTGCATTGGCTGCACCTTGTGTATCCAAGCATGCCCTGTCGATGCAATTATCGGTGCGACACAACTCATGCATGTGGTGCTGCAGGATATCTGTACCGGCTGTGATCTTTGTCTAGAACCCTGCCCCGTCGATTGCATTGATATGGTCGATGGACCTTCAGCCGAGCAGCAGAGTGTTTCATCCGCAAACAAAATTGACCCTGCATTTCTAAACGCCGCGCCAATGACATCACCCCATCAAGCCTGCATTCGTTGCGGCTTCTGCGAAGAAAAGTGCCCAAAGAATCTGGCACCGCAGGAACTATTCTGGCAACGAAACAATAGTGACGCCCTCGCCTTACTTGACCTCGACAGCTGTATTGAATGTAGGATTTGCGATCGTATATGCCCCAGTGACATTCCATTAACTGACTATTTTGTCAACGCTAAACAGCGTATTGATCAGGAGGTCAACCAGCGAGAACGTGCAAAAATCACCGAGGTAAGATTTGAGGATCGAACTAAACGATTAGAAGTCGATCAGACACGTGTGAAGACTCGGCCCTCAAGAAAAGATAAGAGTCAGTTACTTGCAACCCTGAAGTCTAAACAATGATTTATTCTAATAGCACCAATCGGATCATGATGCTGGTACTCGTAGCGCTTGTGCCTGGCGCGCTTGTATCAACCTACTTCTTCGGTTTAGGCATCTTAATTAACGTCGTTACCTGCGCGTTTAGCGCAGTGTTTTTTGAATCGATTGCTCTGGGGCTTCAACAAAAAGACTTAAACGCATTGAGAGATGGGACCGCTATTATTACGGGGGTTCTACTCGGCCTTGCGCTACCTCCCGACATCAATCTGCTACTTCCCTTCGTAGGGACAGGCTTTGCAATTCTATTCGGCAAGCATGTGTACGGTGGCCTGGGTCACAATCTGTTTAACCCAACGATGGTTGGGTACGCGGTGATGATCGTCTCTTTTCCCCTCGCGATGTCTAATTGGCCGGTGCTGTTTGGCTCGACCGTCGATGGTATTACAGGCGCGACGCCGCTGGACATCATCAAATTCAGAGGCGCTACAACAATCGACGAAATCTGGACGCCCGCTAACGGCTTCTCGACCTTGTCTTCAACAGCATGGCAATGGATCAACATCAGCTACATTGTTGGTGGCATCGTTTTAGTCTACTACAAATGCTGTAACTGGCAGGCGCCGCTGGCAATGCTACTGACCCTTATCGTCGTCTCGAGTATCTTTTACGATAGCGGCAGTTCCGAGAGTCTAGGGTCGCCGATGTTCCATCTGTTTTCAGGCGGCACCATGTTGGTCGCATTCTTTGTTGTCACGGATCCTGTCACTAGCCCCAACTCAAATGTAGGTCTATATATATTCGGTGCAGGCGTGGGCTTGATTACCTTCATCATTCGAAGCTATGGCGCCTATCCGGACGGCTACGCCTTTGCCATCCTACTTATGAACAGCCTTGCACCCATCATTGACCGTGTTCGGCTTCGGTGGTCCAAATGAGTGGGCCAGAAAAAGTGCAACTCTATCGCGTCGCGGGCAGGCTGGCATTGCTCTCTCTGATTTGCGGTTTGGGCCTTGTGATTGTACATCTCGCGACAAGGCATACAATTGAAGTCAACCATCAGCAATACGCACAGCAGCAGTTACATGAACTGCTAGGCGCCGACCTTGATGCGAACCAAGTGTCACTTGTTAAGCGAAGCGAAGCGCTCTATTTCTACACGATAAATTTAGACCTGATAAAGAATAACCTTGAGAACGTTTCTCCGAGCAATCTTAATCACGACTTTCAAAACAACACCGAAAACAAGGCCGTCATTGAAAGCGGAAGAATCGAAAAAATTCTCACCACACAAGGCTACAATGGCGACATTACATTTTGGCTAGCGACGCGTGACACAGGCACTGTTAGGGGCGTCCGAGTCATATCCCATCGGGAGACGCCAGGGCTCGGAGACAAATTCGACCTTTCGATCTCTGACTGGGTTTTGGACTTTGACCGTCGCAGTCTGGAAAATACGCGGTGGGATGTGAAAAAGCATGGCGGAGACTTCGACGCTTTTGCCGGCGCTACCATCACTCCCAGGGCCATTATTAAAGCCATCGCTACGCATCTGGAGGCAAACCTTAAGAGCAATCATGATCAAGGCGCTTCAATCGTACTGAAAGAAAGAGCGGAAGAGGTGCAAAGCCATCATGAATAACAATACTCTACAGGGGCTCTGGTCAAACAACCCCGCGCTGGTTCAATTACTCGGATTGTGTCCCTTGTTAGCCGTATCGAATACCGTCGCCAATAGCCTTGTGTTAGGTATCGTGACGTTGCTCGTTCTAACCGGCTCTAATCTGATTATCAGTTTGATCAGGCACAAACTCGATGATTCAACCCGATTGCCAGCGCAGATAATGATCATCGCCACCTTTGTCACCATCGGTGACCTGCTCGTGCAAACCTTTATGTTCGATATACATCAGCGCATCGGATTATTTATTGCTTTGATCGTCACCAATTGCACCATCCTTGGCAGAGCAGAAGGATTCGCGCGACGAAACGGCATTGGTGCCGCGGTAATGGACGGCTTTACAATGGGATTGGGATTCCTCCTTGCGCTCCTTGCTATGGGGGTCGTTCGCGAAGCCATTGGTAGTGGCACGTTGTTTAGTCAAATGCATCTGGTGTTCGGCGGCAGCGAATCTCTTTACCTGATACGCCTACCCAATGAGCCATTCCTGCTCATTGTGTTACCACCAGGTGCATTTTTCGTTCTGGGCTGTCTAATCGCACTAAAAAACATAATTGATCAGCGGTACGCTCGTCAACAATCAACAACGACGAGCTCACCACGACAAACGCTTTCGGATGAACTATGAATAAAGATAAGCGGTACGAAATTCTGACACGTCTGCGCGCGGAGAACCCAACGCCAACGACGGAGTTAAATTTTGATTCAACCTTTGAGCTAATGATTGCTGTGATCTTGTCTGCGCAGGCAACCGATGTGTCAGTAAACAAAGCGACCGACAAGCTCTACAAAGTCGCCAACACCCCCGAAGCTATTTTCGCATTGGGCGAGAAGGGTCTGAAAGACTATATCAAGACAATTGGCCTGTATAACAGCAAGGCAGCCAACGTGATCAAAACTTGCCGCATACTGATTGATGAACACAATAGTGAGGTGCCGGATAACCGACCCGAACTTGAAGCACTGCCGGGGGTGGGACGCAAGACAGCCAATGTGGTTTTAAATACAGCCTATCGCCAGCCGACAATGGCCGTCGACACGCATATCTTTCGACTATCGAATAGGATCAAATTTGCACCGGGTAAAACGGTGCGACAAGTTGAGGATAAACTCATCAAGGTTATCGCTGATGAGTTTATTTTAGATGCGCATCATTGGTTTATTCTTCACGGCCGATATGTCTGCACAGCGAGGAATCCTCGCTGTGGTGCCTGTGTCATCTACGATCTCTGTGAATACAAAGACAAAAAACAGGATTTAGACGACTAGATCATCTTCCTGTTTTTCTTACTAGCAACTTTAAGTCGCAACGCGTTGAGTCGAATAAAGCCTTCCGCATCCTTCTGATCATAGGCACCCGCATCATCTTCAAAGGTCACAATGTTTCCATCGTAGAGCGAGTCCGTTAACGACTCTCGCCCAACAACGATGACGTTACCTTTATATAGTTTGAGTCTCACTACGCCGTTGACATATCGCTGCGAATCATCGATCAGCGCCTGCAATGCTATTCTCTCCGGAGACCACCAGTATCCGTTATAGATCAAGCTGGCGTACCTCGGCATCAGATCATCTTTCAGATGGCCTAGCTCTCTATCTAAAGTAACCGATTCAATCGCCCGATGTCCCTTGAGCAGAATGGTGCCGCCTGGTGATTCATAACATCCGCGCGCTTTCATGCCCACATATCGATTCTCTACAATATCGACCCGTCCAATACCGTGCTCACCACCAACCTTGTTCAGATGGGTTAGAACCGTCGCTGGCGACATCTCGACGCCGTCGATCGCGGTAATATCGCCGCCCTTATAGGTGAGTTCAATATACGCGGGACTGTCTGGCGCAGCTTCAGGCGAATTTGACCATAACCACATGGACTCTTCGGGTTCAGCATTTGGATCCTCTAAGATTCCACCCTCGTAGGAGATATGCAGCAAATTCGCATCCATTGAATAGGGTGATTTGTCGCCTTCATGCTTACGGTCAACAGGGATCTGATGCGTTTCACAGAATTTAAGCAGTGACTCGCGTGACGTTAAATCCCACTCCCGCCAAGGTGCAACAACCTTGATATCCGGTTTCAAGGCATAAGCGCCAAGCTCAAACCTCACTTGATCATTACCTTTACCTGTTGCGCCATGAGAAATGGCCTCAGCGCCAGTTTCATTGGCGATCTCAATCAATCGTTTTGCAATTAACGGTCGCGCAATGGACGTGCCCAGCAAATATTCGCCTTCATAGATCGTATTGCCACGGAACATTGGAAAAACAAAGTCCTTAACAAACTCTTCTCGCAGATCATCAATGAAAACTTCTGATGCACCCGAATTCAGCGCTTTTTGTCTGACAGGTCCATAGTCGTCGCCATCGCCTAAATCCGCGGTGAAGGTCACAACTTCGCAATCGTAGGTCTCCTGCAGCCATTTCAATATAGCAGTGGTATCCAGGCCACCGGAGTAAGACAGAACGATTTTATTGATAGAGGTATTCTTTGCAGTCACGATGCTAGGCCTTGAAAAAATCCGAATGTTACCAAAATCTTGGCCCAGTTACCTACCAAAAATATCAATCCGCCACAAACCGCTTAACAGTCACTGTGCAAAACCAGACAAACATCAGCACAACATCTACACAACGTCTGCACAACCTCTCTACAAACTGTAGTACAATTGCCGACCGTTACTGTCATCCATTCAATACTAAATTCCTATGCGAAACATTACCCTTACACGCCCAGATGACTGGCACATACACCTTAGAGACGGTGACTATCTGAAGGATACCGTTGCAGACGTTGCTCGATACTTTGGTAGAGCCATAGTCATGCCTAATCTTGTACCCGCCGTTGATACCGTTGCTGCCGCCGAAGCTTATCGTGATCGAATTCTCCAGCAAATTCCGGCGGGCGCAGTATTCCAGCCTCTGATGACGTTATACATCACCCCAGAGACGAACCCTGAAACGGTCAAGTTAGCTAAGGAAAGCGGCATTATCAGCGCTTTTAAATTTTACCCGGCGGGGGCGACAACCAACTCAGAGTCGGGTGTTTCAGAAATCGAGTCCATGTACCCTGTTTTCGAAGCCATGCAGGACCATGAGATACCACTGTGTTTACATGGTGAGGTCACTCACCCTGAAACAGACATCTTTGATCGAGAAGCGATATTTATAGACAGTTCTCTACAACCACTTGTTGAAAAGTTTGCTTCTCTCAAAATTATTCTCGAACACATCACAACAAAAGAAGCGGTAGAGTTTGTACTCGGCAGTTCAGCGAATGTCGCTGCAACAATCACAGCACACCATCTGATGTACAACCGCAACGATATGTTAGCTGGAGGCATTAAACCCATTCAATATTGCCTGCCGATCTTGAAGCGCAATACGCATCAAAATGCATTACTGGAAGCCGCAACCTGCGGCAGTGAAAAATTCTTCTTGGGCACCGATTCTGCACCCCACCCTCGTTCAAGAAAAGAGAATATGTGTGGCTGCGCAGCCGGCTGCTATACCGCTCATGCAGCGTTAGAGCTGTATGCAGAAGTCTTCGATTCGATCGGTAAATTAGATAGACTCGAAGCTTTCAGTAGCTTTTTCGGCCCTGATTTTTATGGGCTACCGCGGAATCAGGATAAGATAACCCTTACCGAATCACCTTGGCAGGTACCTGAGTATCTAAAGTTTGGTGATGAGATGCTGGGTCCGATCAAAAAAGGCGATGTCATAAATTGGCGTGTTGTGTAACTTTCTCTCTTAGCAGTTTTCTGCAATAAGGATTCAATTGACCGATCCAAAAAGACCAATAGCTTTTCGTTTTCGCGGCTACCTACCCGTCGTCATCGACTTGGAAACCGGTGGATTTAATTCCGCAACCGACGCCCTACTAGAAATCGCAGCAACCATTATCGATATGAATGACGAAGGTCAGCTCGTCCGTGGTGAAACAATATTCCACAATGTAGAGCCTTTCAAAGGCGCTAACATTGAGCAAGCCTCTCTCGACTTTACCGGTATAGACCCTGACAACCCCTTGAGGATGGCAATCCCAGAAAAGGATGCGCTTATGGACGTTTTTCAAGGCGTGCGACGCGCGGTTAGAGAGACCGGTTGTCAGCGAGCAATATTGGTCGCACACAATGCGGCGTTTGATCAGGGCTTTCTAAACAGAGCATCAGATCGATGCAATATAAAACGCAACCCGTTCCACCCTTTTTCCTCATTTGATACAGCAACATTGTGCGGACTCGCCTACCGGCAAACAGTTTTGGCACGTGCTTGCGAGGTAGCCGGCATTAGTTTTGATGCTGACGAAGCCCACTCTGCACTGTACGACTGTGAAAAAACCGCAGACATATTTTGTTCGATTGTGAACAAGTGGAAAGAGCTCGGCGGGTTAATGCAACACTAACGCTATCGCACGACGAGCCATGCCTATTAAAAGGTCGGTTATTAACGAGGCTTGCGCCACATGACGATGCAGGACACCGCGATAAAAATCACGAAAAATCCGACCATGTCAAAAAAACACACCCCAACTACCAAAATAAATACCGCTATGTAGGTCAAGCGTAAATTGTTGCCAGGCTATCGCTTGCAACAACAGCATAGGCTATTGCTCGAGGAGTTTGCTCTGCTTGTGTGAGGTCGAGTTGGCGTTAGGTCTGCTTGTGTCCGGCGAGTCAACAGAGCGTTGCTCCTTTGTCAGGCCAGACACGACACTAAACGTGGAATTTGACGCTATTCAGAAGTTGCGGATTTGACGATAGGCAGCAACTCGCCGCTGTTATACATCTCCATAATAATGTCACATCCACCGACAAGTTCTCCAGCGACAAACAGCTGCGGAAATGTTGGCCAATCAGAATACTGAGGTAGATTCGCCCGAATCTCAGGATTTGACAAGATATCGATATAGGCAAACTTTTCCCCGCAAGCCATTAGTGCTTGAGATACCTGAGAAGAAAAACCACATTGTGGTTGTTCAGGCGAGCCTTTCATATAAAGCAATATAGGGTTCGCGGTTACCTGTTCTTTGATTGTTTCAAGAATATCCATGTAATAAATCTCTGCTGCTTGTTCAAATACGGCGATTCTAACGCTTTTTTGACGCATTGCTTAGTCCATTCCGGACTTTATTTATTATTTTAGTGATGAAAACAATTGAGACCTCTGTGTTATCGGGTCGAATCGTCCTAAACAGGCAAAACATTAGCTTAACTCGCCGCTTCAATTTCAACGGTCAATTTGAAGCGTCAATTTACCTATTCAGTTCTCGTACACCGTTCGATAGCTGCCGCGAAATGTCAGTCAGACGAGGGCGCAATTCCGTACCCGCCACCACCCGGCGTTTCGATACTGAGCACTTGTCCCTGCTCAGCCCTAAATTGAACCTTGGCTGGCAGCAACTCTCCATCTAATAGATTTTTACCGCATTGCCCGGCAGCCCCACCCTCAAGCCCCCAAGGACCTATTACACGCCTTTCAGTCAGCAGCGTGACGTCGGTATCCGCTAAAAACCTAAAGTCTCTAATCAGACCATTGCCGCCCTTGAAAGCACCTTCACCACCAGACCCCTGCCTGAGCTGATAGCGTTCTATCCGCAATGGATAATGTAGTTCCAGACTTTCAATAGGTGTGTTTAACGTATTGGTCATATGGCATTGAACACCGGATAAGCCATGCCTTTGTCGACAAGCCCCCATGCCGCCGCCGATTGTTTCGTAGTAGTCCCATGATAATTGCGCGTCCCTGGCACCCATCGCAACATTGTTCATCGTGCCCTGACTGGCGGCCGGAATTTCATTCGGAATAACCTCGGCAAGCGCACCTAACATCACGTCGACTAAACGCATGGATGTTTCAACATTTCCTGCGGCTGTCGCTGCGGGTCGTGATGCATTGACGAGGCAATTAGCAGGCGCTTTGATGCTGATGCAGCGATAGGTACCCGCACAATTAGGCGTTTGCTCTGGCAACAAGCAGCGGAAGGCATAATAGACAGCAGCGGCCGTCACAGACAAAGGACAATTGATATTGCCCGCGACTTGCGCCGAGGTACCCTCAAAATCGACATTGATGCCGGCTGATGAAATATCGAGGCTTACGCTTATGGGTATAGACACAGCCGCGAAACCATCGTTATCCATCGTGTCACTGAATTTATACAAACCTTCAGGCATTCGAGCTAGAGCCGAACTTGCAAGCTTCTCACCGTAATCATTGATCGCCACCACACCGTCTGCAAAGCGTTCAGAACCCATGGTCTCAATAAGGTCACCAAGCCTGACGACACCTTTCTTATTAGCACTCACTTGGGCGGCAAAATCACCACTTGTATCGGAACCGGGCATACCTGTCAGTTGTTCGAGAATCTCAGACACCCATTCGCCCCCCCGAACAAAGATTGTAGGTGGAATTAACAATCCTTCTTGATCCATATGATTCGACAAAGGCATAGAGCCAGGCGCGTCAGCCCCAATGTTGGCATGATGCGCTCGGTTTGCCACAAAGCTAACCAATTGACCATCGACGAATAACGGCGCAACCATGGTGACGTCAGGAAGGTGCGTACCACCTAGAAACGGATCATTAACGACCAGCATATCGCCCGGTTGCCACTCTACACCCTCGATGATACCTGCCATGGCGTAGGCCATACTGCCGAGATGGACAGGGATGTGGGCGGCTTGAGCGAACAAGGCACCCTCTGAATCAAACAGTGCACATGAGAAGTCGAGCCGATCCTTGATGTTAGGTGAAAAAGCAGCGCGCTGAAGAATCGCACCCATCTCAGCACAAATCGACTCCACTCGACTGACAAAAATTGCTAAATCTATGGCGTTCATAAGACAAAGACTACAAAGGATGACTTTCGAGTTTACTTGAACTGGTTTATTATCGCCCCCTTTCATCTGCTGACTTAAGCTGGAAACGTTAAATGACTGAAGCAATCATGAATACCTATGGACGTCCTACTATCGGATTCACTAAAGGTGAAGGCGCATGGTTAACCGATGAAGACGGTAAGCAATATCTCGATGCCCTGTCCGGCATCGGTGTCATTTCTCTGGGCCATGCCAACCCGGAAATCACCAAGGTCATCGCCAATCAAGCTAGCTCATTGCTGCACACATCAAATCTCTATCGTATTCCGGCACAGGAAGAGCTCGCAGATTTATTAACCTCTATCTCTGGCATGGACAATGCGTTTTTCGCCAACTCTGGTGCGGAGGCTAATGAATGCGCGATTAAAATCAGTCGCTTAGCGGGCAGAAAAAAAGGCATCGAGAATCCGACGATTATTGTCACCGATGCTGCGTTTCACGGTCGAACTATGGCAACGCTAACGGCAACAGGAAGTCGCAAAGTACAAGCTGGATTTGAACCCTTGTTAAATGGTTTTCTACGTGCACCGTTTAATGATATCGAAGCGATAAAGTCTATTGCTAAAAACAATCAAAACGTGGTGGCGATCATGATTGAACCTATTCAGGGAGAAGGCGGTATTCGCGTACCGAACCCTGACTATCTAAAGCAAGTTAGGGAAATCTGCGACCAGCATGATTGGTTTATGCTGCTAGACGAAGTACAAACCGGCAACGCTAGAACGGGAACATATTTCAACTACCAGCAGAGCGGCATTCTGCCCGACCTCGTTACCACCGCTAAAGGCTTAGGTAATGGCATGCCAATCGGTGTGTGTCTCGCCCGCGGCAAAGCAGCAACCACTTTTCAACCGGGAAATCATGGCTCTACTTTCGGCGGCAACCCTCTCGCTTGCGCAGTGGGTGCAGCCGTGGTGAAATACATACAAAAAAACAACATTGCTGAACGTGCCGGAGAGCTCGGCGAGAAAATGCAAAACGCTTTTCGTGAAAGGCTATCGGGATTGAACAATGTTATCGAAGTAAGAGGCAAAGGTTTGATGATTGGTATCGAGCTTGATTCGCCCTGTACTGACCTCGTGGCAAAGGCGATGGACAAAGGCTTATTGATCAATGTGACGAGCGAAAATACGATTCGCTTACTACCACCACTGATTATTAGCGACGATGAGGCTGACAAAATTGTCGATATCGTCAGCGGCTTGATCGAAGAGATTTAAGCTTGAGTGGTTTTGGCTAGTTTTGCTTCGCTGAGTCTTGTTTAGATTGAGCGGACTTTTTTTTGGCGCGATGAATAAACAGCAGGGAATCACTCGTCCTTTAGCAACTCTGTGATCGGAATCTTTTTGCCTATGCCATATCCCTGAGCAAAATCCACACCGATTTCCCTCAATATTTCCAGCACTTCATCGTCCTCGACAAATTCTGCAATGGTTTTCTTACCCATGAAATGACCGATTTCATTAATCGATTTCACTACTGCATAGTCGCTTGGGTTGGTTTTGATATCTTTAACGAAGATGCCGTCAATTTTTAGGTAATCGACTGGCAAATTTCTTAGGTAGGAATAAGAAGACAAACCTGTGCCAAAATCATCAAGTGAAAACTGCACACCGATAACTTTAAGTTTTTCCATAAACTCGATCGCATTATCCAGACTGCCGATTGCAGAAGTCTCAGTAATCTCAAAACAAATCATTGACGTTGGCAACCGAGTTTCGTTGAACTGCTCTAATACGAACTCCATGAAATCATCTTCTGTCAGAGAGTTACCAGAGATGTTTATGGAAAATGCACCCAACCCATCCAATTTGAGAATGTTCGCAGCAATCCAACGGAAAGAGTTCTTAATGACCCAACGATCTATCGCACCCATACGATTATAGGTCTCGGCAGCGATGATAAAGTCCTGCGGAGGCATCGGATTATCGTTCTCATCAAGCACCGTGAGCAGAATTTCATAGTGATCAAGATCTTCGCTATTATCTTCTATAGGCGCGATTTTCTGGCAGTTCAGTACAAACCTATCTTCTTTCAAAGCATGATCAATTTGAGAAACAAACTCCATAATGTCACGCCGGTGCTCCATCTCTGAGTCGTCAACTTCGTATACATGCATGCGATCTCGACCAGCATCCTTCGCCGCATAACACGCCGTATCCGCACCACGAAGTATTGACGAAACGTTCTCCACTTCTGTGGTGACAAATACGACACCGCAGCTCGTGGTTAATGCGAACTCCTCTGTCTCCCACTTAAATCGATTTGCCTTGATAGCGTCGCTCAACTGCTTAACCACCGAGATGCCACTTTCTTTCGCACAGTTTTTAATCAGTACGCCGAACTCGTCACCGCCTAGCCGTGAGACAAGGAAATCATTGCCCGCAAGTTGCTTAACCAATAACTTACCGATGTTAATCAGTAGTTGATCGCCGGCATCATGCCCAGCGGCAGTATTGATGACTTTAAATTGATCTAAGTCCATATAAGCGACGATGTGATTGGAGTTATCCTTCTTGGTAACGACCAGAAGTTCTTCCAGAATCCGCTCAAACTCTTTGCGATTAACAAGACCCGTTAACTCGTCGTGGGTCGCCTGGTGGGTTAGTTGATTGTGCATATTTTGTAGCATTTGATGAGACGCACGATCGCTTAGGGGAAGATCCGATTCCTCAAGCACTCTCGCTTCGTTGTTAATAAGTTTTAGGGTCAACTCTTCAACAACAAGATCGTAGGTTTTTATGCCTCGTAGATTAACAAAGACAAAATTACTGTTATCTTCGTTAGACCAAGCAACAATGGACACTTGGTTCTCATCAGTGACACTGTTGAACTCTAACCAGTCACCAACATGTAAATTCTTTGCGCGGTCTAACCATTTTTTCCATTCAGGGTTATTCTTCTGCTGACGCTCGAGCGTTTCACGAAGTTCATCCCTTGCCCTGACGTCGCCGAATCCCAGAGCTTCTGCAACGGAGCTTTCGGACAGATCAACAATATCCAATTGCTCCGGGCGCATATCAGCGGACATCATTTCCCGCAGACTATTTACCAACGGTGCTCGCTGCCCGGGCTCGAAAGAGATTGAATCTAAACCGCTTTCAATTTGATTAAGCAGTACTGAGGGCGCCAGATAATCTGGAGATGATGGATTAGCATTGCCTTCCAAATGTTGGAAAACTTGATCCAACGCATGAACATGCCTCTTCCAATCAGGCGAGTCTTGACCTTGTCGAAGATGGGTATTAACCATCAAATTCCGCCAACCTGGCATCAATAGCCGCAGAAGCACCTCGGGAACTTGTCGACCTGCAAGTCGAGAGTCCATTTCATCAACAACGGCACGTTGCGCATTGACAAGGGTCTGTTGCCCCTCGCTTGCCTTGACGGTGCGTTGTACATTGCCCGTGAACGCTCGCGATTGTTTTTCTACAATAGGCTGCAGTTGCTCTAGCGCTTCTTCAAATATCTGCGGATTCGAATCAAAATTCTGATTTATATCTTCAACAATCTTATCGACTGTTCGCTTTACACTACCTGACTCTGAACCGCCCAGTCGGGCTAACTCATTAATAACCTCAAGAGACGAGTGTGGACTTTCGTCATATAGAAAATCGCTCTCCTGCGTCGCGACTTTATCTAGCGTCAACTCTAATTGGCGGATCCAATCCTTGGCGCTGCTTGAAACAAGATTATCTGTCTCAACTGCACTCACTAAGTTTTCGACAACTTCAAGACTTTCCATTACGTCAGGCGCGATAGCCCGGTTGCTTGCGCGGGCCGAGCCCATCAACATCTGTCGAATATTGGGTCTCTCTGCGGCGCTCTCAACGCGTCTTTGCTTTATGGCACCTAACAAATTTTGGACTTCATCGAAACTAACGTGTTGTTCATCGGAGAAATCTGCCGACTCAGATGCAGGCGATTTCCCACTCATCAGATCTCTAACGGTGCCATAGATACTGCTGATAGCCTGACCCACGTTCGCAGGTGTATGTCTCACACCGCCGCCGTTGGACCTGCCAGCTGTTCGAGAAGGCAAGTTAGCGCGTGAACCAGAAGACGTACCTCTTCTTGACCCCGACGGTCCTAACAATTCTTCTTTGAGGTCGCGCAGTTCTGCCCTCAGATCTACTTCTTCCTCGGCCTGATCCGTTTCTTCGCTTGATGCTTCGCTAGCGGTCTTTTTCTCAGCCGCACTGTCCTTCTCTAGGCTTTGCTTGGTCGCTCGAGGCGTCACAGCAGAGGGTGTTATAAAGTCTTCGTCGTACTCTGGAAATAGTTGCGAGTCTTCTAACAATTTCGTAACCGACATGTACAGCTTAAGAAAAAGCGGTATAGCCTTAGCCTCAAAGCCACTGTAAACCTTCTGCCGTATTTCCTTTGACAGATCTACGTTTCGAATTGACACGTCAAAAGCATGACAAAATACGGACGTACCCAGAGGATTGGCCTCAACATGCGCCCACGAATCGACTAACAGACCTAATCGAGCACGAATCTCTTGCAAATAGCGGTCGTAATTACGTTCGCTTCGCGAAATAATGTTAGCAATTGCAAGCCAGTCCTCGAATTCTTCAGTATTGACTAGAGATAATTTAACCCGGCTCGCTTGCTTTTCTTTTCGTTCCGTCTCGGCAGAAAGACGATCTTCCAACAGTTTGTTTAAGTCTCTCGGATTATCAATCTGATCCAGCACCTCATTCGAGAATCCCCGTCCAACCGTCTTTTTTGCTTTTTCTAGATTCGACATGGCTGCAAAGTATTCACTTTGCTCCGCATTGCTCTGCGAATCTCTCGCAAGCTTCAACAATTCCTCGTCCATGTACGAGAAGAATGCTGAATTCATTTCAGGTAATACTTTTACAACGACCGCTCGAATAGACGAAATTAGCTTTTTTGATTCCGACGGTTTTATCGATCCGGTTTCCCGCCCGGACTTGTTGGTACCAGCTTGTTGGCCGTCTGCATTGGTGGTGTCAGCGTGCGTACGTCTTCTGTCACCCCCGGCAGGTGAAGTGCGTGAGGTTTGCCCGCCGGGGGTTCTAGCAGCAGCTGCTGATTTGGACGGCCTAGATGAAGCTTTTTTTAGATTTCGTGATTGATTCCCAGCGTTGGATGGCTTTTCCGAACTTTTACTTTTGGTTTCTGCAGCACTTTCAGCCCGGTTCGACGCTTGAGCTTGCTGTAAAGGCGCGCTGTTGGAGTAGCTCAACAAGGCCGTCATTGCATCCTCAGCCATACCGCTCGCAAATTGAATACCAACCGCCGCGTCTAAAACACGAACAATGACGCCGTTCAAACGAAAGTGCAGGTCATTTTGATTAGAGGGTACGGAAAAGTGAATACCAACGTTTTCGCCAGCGTTAATACCCGGCATTGATCGGCGCGTTCGACTGACATCTTTTTCCACCAGAAGCATGCCACCATCACAGAAATCCTGAATTGAGCAAAGCCAAGAGCGCCCTTCATTCGGGTGTACCAACGCATTCAGGTCTAATGCGTACCTAGGGCTGCGACGCTTATCCATTCAAACTCGATTCAATATCCATTTAGCTAGACAAAAAAGCAGCTATTATCTGGCATTAACCACCAACTGACGACCTGAGCCTGAGTCAGCGACAACAACCTTGTTACGACCTGTCCTCTTAGCGTCATAAAGTGCTTTGTCGGCTCTATTCATTATCTGAGCGACTTCTTCGCTCCGACGATATTCCGTTATGCCCATCGATGCAGTAATTCTGAATTGCGGTTCGATGCTACTCACTTGCATATCTAATAACTTGGCGCATATTCGCCGCGAAACAACGAGCGCATCCCTTTGCGAAGTACCTCCTAACAATAGAACGAATTCTTCACCGCCGATCCTAGAGATGCAGTCAACTTCTCTTAATATTGATTTCGAAATATCAGAAAAACCTTTCAAAACCTGATCACCTGTACTGTGACCAAACTTATCATTAATCTGTTTAAAAAAATCAAGGTCAACATAACACAATGCAAAATGATAATCTGGATTACGATCCGCGATGGCCTTTTGCTGCGTGAGGGTTTCCAACAAATGGCGTCGATTAAATGCACCCGTCAACTCATCCTTGATCACCAGTTCTTTGATTTGATTTAATGCCGCAGTGAGCTCAGCATTTTTATCAAGCAATACACCTTCAATTAACCCCATCTCCAATCGATATAGCATCGGACCAAATACCAACACCAAGCCAAATGCGACAAGAATCACAAGTTCAGACAAAAAATCGAGTGAGTTAAATTGGGTCTTATAGCTGGCTGCGAGAAAATAAGTGACAATAGAGTAGACCGCAAAAAAAACCAGTTCTTTGCGACTAAGACGATTTGCGCACATGACGATCATTGCCAGCCCGGCAAGAACGACGACGGGCTTAAGTTCGGCCACGAAATATGACGTCATAATGACAACACTGACAGCCCAAATGATCTGGGCAAGGTTCATGTCCGGGTCTTGCAGACCGAGATTCCATTCGGTCAGAATAGCCAACCAGAAAACAGCAAACCCTGCGGCGGCAATAGAACAGATACCTAGAAATTGAATCGGTTGGATATCCATATACCCAATCGAAAGAACTGACCAACAAACCATCAGATGCACGAAAATACCCACACCTAATGTTGAGATGCGATATATTCGTGATCTTTGTTGCGAACGCGTGTCCACCTTCGTGTGACTGTAGATCTGCATTAACGGACAATTTCTATGACAGTTGAATTGTATTTTTAACAAAAACACCGGCGTATGATGTAAACCCATGTAATCAAAATGTAATAGCTTTGTAACACTCAGAGATTCAGCTCGACAGCCTTATAAATAACGCTTTCAGCCCCCTGAAAAAGAAGCGATGGCAACCTGCTGTTATTCGAAAACCACCCGAATGTGAGGAAACATGCAACTTTCTATCTACCCGCCACCCAAGTTGTTAAAAATGGCGCTGCCTAAAATTGATATATCTGATCGAATTAACATCCAATTAAAGCAGAGTCATTCCGATATTTTCAATGCTGCGCTGGCTAGGTTTACAGCTAATCTTGCCGATAAAATAGGACTTCAGACTCAAATTACTTACGGTCAACCGAAGGACGAACTCACCTTACTCAAACTGGAACTTAAAAAACCGACTCAAACAAAATCAAAACAAGAGGCATACCAGATCGTCACCACCCATGCCGGGTTTTTACTTCAAGCGACGAGTGAAGCTGGACTATTTCGCGGACTAGCAACATTGACACAGGTCATCGGTGACGGTCCATTGCTACCCTACCTAACCATTGATGACCAACCCGATATTACTGAACGCGGCATCATGCTCGACATCAGCAGGTGTAAGGTGCCAAGTCTGTTGACGCTGAAGCGACTCATTGACCAATTCTCTGCGCTTAAATATAACCAACTGCAGCTTTATACAGAACATACCTTTGCTTTCCTCAATCATGAAACCGTCTGGTCGCAAGCATCACCCTATAACGCTGCCGATATCCTTGAAATAAAGTCCTATTGTAACGAGCGATATATTGAACTTGTGCCCAACCTGAATTGCTTTGGGCATTTCGAGCGTTGGCTTTGTCATCCACAGTACAAGTCCTACGCCGAATGTCCCGAGGGCTTTGTACATCCACTAAATGGCCAAAAAATTGACGTCGGCAGCACATTGAAACCCAACAAAAAAAGTTTAGGACTCATCAACGAACTACACCGCGAAATGCTTCCGTTGTTCGACAGTGATTACTTCAATATCGGCGGTGACGAACCCTGGGAGCTGGGCGAGGGTTGGAGCAAAGCTCGCTGCGAAACTCAAGGGACGACAGCTGTCTACGTCGATTTCATAAAAGAAATACAAAAATTAGTCGAAAAGCGCGGCAGAACCATGATGTTTTGGAGCGACATCGTCCTTAAAGAGCCCAGCTCTTTGAAGCAACTATCTAAGGATCTGATCGCGCTCAACTGGGGTTACGAAGCCAACCATCCGTTCAAGAAAGAGTCCGAGGCCGTCGCGAGTCAAAATATCCCCTTCTACGTCTGTCCGGGAACATCAAGCTGGAATTCTCTTACCGGCAGGATTGATAACACGACCCGTAACTTAACAAGTGCAGCGAAAAACGGCATTAAATACGGCGCTCAGGGCTATCTAGTGACAGACTGGGGTGATCATGGACACCATCAATACCTACCATTTAGCTACCCAGGATTTGCCCTAGGTGCCTGCGAAAGTTGGAATCAGCGCGGCAGCAGTAAAATTGAACTGGGCCAGATGGTGAACCAGATGTTTATGGACGGACAAAATCCCCGTAGCGCAGAACTATTGATCAAAATTGGCCAAACGCTCGAGCTAGCACCTTCACCCATTCGAAACGCCACGATATTTAACCACCTACTCTTCTCGCCGCTGCAGACTGAGACAAGCGTGACAAGCAAAATATCCGATCACCAACTCTCCGCCTGCGAATCACAGCTGACGAACATTCAGTCAGAATTATCGTTTCTGAACGAACCCGATAGTATCGCCCAAGCCGAGATGGAAAACGCTGTATCCCTTTCTATTCATAGCATTCAACGACTCCAACTGGCTCGAGGCGGACAGCTTTCACGTCAGCGCATGCTGACAAACTTACAAACGGCAAGCCGGCGTCATCGAAAACTTTGGCTCGCCCGCAATCGCCCCGGGGGGCTGGCCGAAAGCAGCGATTATCTGAAACGCAGCCAGAAGTCTTTGTCACGTTACAAAGCCATAAATTAAACAGGTCTATTAATGCACATCATTCAGTTTCATAGGCACACAAACCTTGTAAATCTGGATTGTAAGAGTGCACAATACGCCCCCCATAAATCTAAATCAGATTGCCAAGTTCCATTCCCCAAGGAGTAATTACCTATGCGCGACGTCGTCATAGTAGATAGTGTAAGAACAGGATTGGCTAAGTCATTCCGTGGTACGTTTAACTTAACTCGACCAGATGACATGGTTGCGCACTGTATCGATGCATTGCTTGAGAGAAACCCCAAGCTAGATCCAGCAGAAGTTGAAGATGTAATTGTTGGTAGTGCAAGCCAAACTGGCGAGCAAGGCGGAAACCTTGCCCGACTAGCTGTTATCTTGTCTAACCTACCCATCACAACAGCGGGTTCAACAATTTCTCGCGCATGTTCTTCAGGTCTTAACTCTATCGCTATGGCTGCTAACCAAGTAGCTAGTGGTTGTTCAGAAGTCATGATCGCTGGTGGTGTTGAATCTATTTCTTCAGGTACTCGTCAGACGCCTGGAAAATCTGCAAAACACCCGTTCATCGAAGAAAAGTCGCCTGCTATCTTTATGGCAATGGGCAACACGGCTGAAGTTGTTGCACGTCGTTACGGTGTAACTCGCCAAGCACAGGATGAGTTTTCACTGATGTCTCAGATCCGAACAGCGGCTGCTCAAGAAGCAGGTTTGTTTGACGATGAAATCGTTCCAATGAAAACTAAGTACCAGAAAATCATCAACAAAGAGACAAAAGAAACTGAAGTTGTCGATGGCGTTTGTGACAAAGACGAATGTAATCGTCCTTCAACAACACTTGAAGGCCTTGCTTCACTACCGACTGTTTTCGAAGAAGACGGAACAGTGACTGCAGGTAACGCGTCTCAACTTTCTGACGGTGCGTCTATGACTTTGGTCATGAGTGCTGAGCGAGCTGAGCAGCTAGGTCTTGAGCCATTGGCTTACTTCCGCGGTTGGAGAGTTGCAGGTTGCGAACCTGATGAAATGGGTATCGGTCCTATCTGGGCAATCCCACAGCTTCTTAAAGCTAAGGGTTTGACAATGAATGACATCGACCTTGTAGAACTTAACGAAGCATTTGCTTCACAGTGCCTGTACAGCCGAGACAAGCTAGAAATCGATCCAGAGATCTACAATGTTAACGGTGGTTCAATCTCAATCGGTCATCCATTTGGCATGACGGGTTCACGTCTAACAGGTCACATCCTTCGTGAACTGAAGCGTCGTGAGAAGAAATTCGGCGTTGTTAGTATGTGTATCGGTGGTGGTATGGGTGCAGCGGGTCTGTTCGAAGCTTGCTAATACCTTGGCCACAACGGCAAAATAATCGCAGGCTGTAGACACTAAGCTTGTGATAATAAAAAGGGGACTTAGGTCCCCTTTTTTTTGTGCTCGATTTTAACTAAAACGAGCTTTCTGTTTGTTCTTCTACCGCTCGCCACGCGGCATCAAAAGCCGCGTCCATAAGAGGACGGGCTTCGGAATCAGAATTAGCAACGGAGATTCTGCCGAACTGAGCTCGCCCAATCTCGTGAGGCGCCTGCCCTTCTTCCCACTGTGGGTCATCGAGGCCAAGATAGCTGTAAGCGTAACCATGCGGGATTCGATTAACAGTAATCGCGCGTATATCTAACTCATGATTAAAACCATACTTACCGAGCATCGCCTGAAGTTGCTCGCGGATATCTTTTTCGTACTGCTCAAAGGTTGTCGTGTAAATCTTACTGCGACCTATGCGCAGAAGATCACGAGCCGTACCTGGCTCTTCTGTCGCCGGTGTCGGTGACGACATCATGAGTAGCGCCATCGGATCTTGCGGCTTAACGGGCGGCTGGTAGCCTCCGGTTGTCATTGTCGGCGCAGCACTTACCCATTGAAACTCGTCGAAAGGACATTGTGTAATGGAGACATCCAGCTTTGAAAATGCATGGCCGTTATCCAACAATACATTTGCGTAAACGAAAGGCACTTTCACGCCATAGGTAAGGCCTTCTTTTTGCTGCTCGTTCATTTCGGGACACAGATGCGGTATCAAACCGTTATAGCAAGCCAAAACACAGTGCTTAGCGGTGACACGAAAGGGCCTGCCTTGCTGAACATAATCGATCTGTACTTTTTCCTCCTGCGTACCCGCCTCAACCTCCCTTACGCCAACAACGGTACTGTTCAATCTCATTCGGGTTGTCTGGCTCTCTTGATCCAGCGCACCATAGTCAAACCGTGCCGCAGCGATATCTTCGAAGCCCTTCATGTTAGGTGAGACGTTGGGGATTAACTTTTGAACTAAAAGACGCGCAATCGATGCATTTCCGTCCGGGAACATTCGGGTTTCTGCGAGATCCTCAAAAAACATGGCCGCTGCAGAGTCAGCGATGTTCGAAAGCCAACCCATGGCGCGAAGACCCGGTGCGCCGGCGGCGAGCGACTCCAATACTGTGTGGTTCCAGCCTGACGGGCCGTTCAAATTACGAAGATGTACACTCAACACCTGAACTGCCTCGTCAGACAAGCCAACACGATCGGCCAAAAAGCGATTGTAGCTAACCGATTTAACATATGCGTATTTCTCGGTCAGCGATAAGTCACCAAGATAATCTTTATCGCCTCCGAAAAACGAAATCAATCGATCTTGTTCATCTTTGAGGAAAGGCAACTGGCGGACCGCTTTTACATATTCACCTCTGCCGTGCATGAACTTCAACCAATGCCCACCATAGGTAACATGACCTTCCGAACCTGGCATCGTCAGACCCACGTTGCCATGAAACTTTCCGCCTAGGACGTAGTCATCTGGCGTGTTGTTCGCCATCGCGTCAAACGCCTCTTGATCGAGCCCCAACTCGTTCAGCAAACTGGCCGCCGCATCACTATAGTTCGCGGGGTTTTCTATATTCTGCGCACCGCCAAGACTAAGCACCATGCTGCCATTGTGGTGAAACTCATTGCGCTTTGCGTGTCCTCCAAAGTCGTCATGATTATCCAATAGCAAAATACGCGCATCGTGACCCATTTTTTTTCGATAGTACCAGGCTGCTGCCAGACCACTCATGCCTGTACCGACCACCACTAAGTCGTATTGCTCATCTAAAGCCTGATATTGCTCTGGCTTCTGCCCTTGCCAGGCTAGCGCGTGAGCGACCTCAAAAGATCCCTTGTGACTGCCCCGCATGCCGGTCAGGGTCGGCGGGTAATAGTTAGCAAATTCTCCAGAACCCGCCAGTCCATTCGTAAGAACTTCAGCAGATAAAGCTGCGTCAACTTGGCCACCGTAGGATGAAAGCAAAACACCTCCGACACCTATCGCGACGCCGTTAAGAAAGTCCCTGCGTGTAATTTCTGTAGCCATCTTTGCCCTCAAGCTCTTTACATGTCAACTGACAGGCTATACCATACCCTCGAACATGTCACTTGACATGTCAACATTATTGAAGCACGGAACAATGACTGATCGTAAACACCAAATTCTGCAAATCGCTATCGAAATGATTGCCGACGAAGGATATGCGAGCTTAACCATGCGCGCCCTTGCCCGCGCCAACGGTATGAAGCTCGGCGCACTGCAATATCACTTTAGAACTTCTGATGACATGTTGCGGGCGCTGGTGGGCTACATCGCAGAGTCGTACCGGCAGTCCTTTAAGTCGCTGCAAGACGCCGCAAACAACAAAAGTCAGCCACTCGGATTACGCCAAGTCGTGATATTCATACTCAAGGACAAACCCGGCGAGGCTTTGCTGAGTGATCGGCTTTGGCCGCAGCTCTGGGCGATGCAGCTTGTTGAGCCACTTGTATCGGATCTAGTCGATGACATTTATGCAATCTACGTTGAAATACTCGAGAAAGCGTTATCGGTGACGGGCAAAAGTACACCTCGCGCTGAGGCGCTATTTTTGATGTCCTTGTTGGAAGGATCTACGATATTTATGGCTAGCGGCAGACGTTGGGAGAAGGATACAAAAGTCTTCTACAGCACGGTGTTGGAATTTATTGACAACAGATATGGTGAACAATCATGAACCCGACAATTTCTCTCAACAACCAGGTAAACCAATTTGGATTCTGGTCCGCTATCGTTGCAACCCTGACCCTCATCGCCTCCCTATTCATACCATTGGATGTACCAGCGGGCTACAGCGCTGAACATGCCGAACGCGTGGCATGGCTTAACGCCAATAGAGGCACCTTTATTATCGGCTGGATCAACCAAATTGCAGCGATGCTTAGCTTGTCAGGCATTTTCTTTGCAATGTGCTGGAGGATCGCCAATAAGAATCCGTTGCGCGCCATACTCGCGGCCATGGTCGTGCTTGTTTCTGTGGTGGCCTTTATCATTCCCAAGTTCATGGCAGTCTGGACCATTCCTCTGCTAGCAGACACCATTTCAACCGGCGCGGTAGGTGCTGAGTTAGCAGATCCACTGCTAAGACTACTAAACGTCTCCATACCTTTTTCTCTCTATACGTCTTTCGACTACTTAGGTTTCTGGCTCTATGCTGTGTTTGGGCTGCTGGTGGCAATTCCGCTTTATGGAGAAAACATCAGCACCCGAATTGCCGCTGTGACAATTGGCCTGTTCGGTCTGATCTATCACGTCTTGTTAATTGCCATACTACTTGGCAACATCGCCGCCGCAGATATCGAGTCGGTGCTCATAGGTGTTTCTGGACTATTGATGATTCAGATCATAGCAATGATATTTAGCTTTCGAAGCGCTGGATGCCCTGTTGAGCAGCGAATTTTGGATTAGTCTTCGACGAGATCCGCACTTGCCAGTTAAACGCGCAAGAGCTGTATTGCATCGGGCGGTTCAAGCGCTGGCAACACTAGACCCGCAGCCTCGATAGCAATTCGCCTGAAACCCTTATGATGCGCTGATTTGTGAATGGCTTGATTTACGCAATCGTCATCTGCACTCGGTTTTATATCTCTCAGCCATCGTTACGCAGACGTCGATCTCGCCTATTTTATCGGAGCTCGAAGGTTTTCTTACCCCGAACAATACCATTCACCACTATCTCGACATAATGTTCGCCGAGATACAGGGTGCGCGTGGTGATGGGCCGAAAGGAGATTTTTTTTGCGGACATCGATTACGTCTCCCGCTTTTGTTTGAAGGTCCTTCACGGCAAAGACGCGAACGCTGTGGCTACCATTTGCTTTGAGATAGTAAACCCGTAAAGCGATTTTTAGATTTTGCTGCGCGTTCGATTTTATTGAGCATTGATAGACAAGATCATCACCAACTTGGACCTGAATATTTGTCTGAACATTTGTCAGTTTAAATTCCGGCTTCGTCGGATAGCCAAGCAATGACAGTGCGCCCGCGTGATCCTGCTTGATCAATGTACGAAGCGCATGCTTTGTTATCCACTCGATCTCACTTGCATCCTTATCTTGCCAACGTGCGAGCGCGGCAATGACTTTATGTGGTTCTATCTTGGATAAGTCATTCATTGTGTTGGCCACAGAGCGGGTGACGTAACGTGTGCGGTCATGTTTAAGCAGTTCCATCACCTCAAAAATTTCGTCTGGCTCGACATTCGCCCGCTCCGCCCAGGGTAAAAAGGGCCGAATACCTTCACTGGCTAATCGTCGCACATGATAATTTTTATCCTTTGCACAGCGCCGGACGAAGGTCATTGTTTCTTTCGGAAAAGTCCTTAGAAAGGGACGGATAGAGTTTTCTGCCGTAAAGCGCATGGTACTTTTCTTTAGGAATGCGAGGGACATTGCGAGATGAGGTTTCGTGCACCCAAACCGAGCAACATACTCGCCAGGCACCGACCAAATGAAGTCGCCAAAATCATCGTCTGATTTATTTGGATCTAAGGGTGGTGGTAAAAGGTCTTCAAGAATGGGCAAGGCAAGTTCAAACTTGCCAGGTAAGTGCTGCGCAAGGACTGTCACCATCCAGTCAATTCGCGCTTTTAACTCAAGTTCCGGAAACTTGTTGAGTATGTCTTGTTCGAACTTGCGTTGATTGACCTGAGGAGTTGCCTTTGAAAGGGCACTCGAAAGTTCAGCGACCGTGCGGGTATTAAAAAGCTGGTCTTTTAAGAAAAAAGTTGTCTCAGCCTTAATCGCCATTTAGAAAACCCCCAAGGTCGGCGTTGGCCGATGTTAGACGCAAGGCAGTCAGTATTAGGCGTGCTCGCAACTAGCGTCTTACCACTTCGCCAATATATCTTTTACGGCCTCAACGAACGCCATCGGTTGATCAAGAAACAGATGATGTTGTGCATCCGCTAATTCAGTAAGTTGCAACGATGGTTTCATCTCTTTCATGTACTGCGCACTGCGAGGTTTGAACGACTCACTATTTGCGCCGTAAATTAGCGCCACAGGAATATCAATCGCCTTGAAGTCATCCTCTAACTCACTTGCCATTGTCATGCGAGAATTGAGTTCGTCGTCGAACTTCCATACCCAGCCTTCTTCGCCACCATCGTACTCCGCTGAATGGCGAGCAATGTAGTTAACCAAATATTGGTTTTCACATTGTTGTGCAGGCTGAAGGCGAAAGCGGGAAAGTGCCACTTCTTGGCTGGGATAAATCTTGGGTTTCGTCCACCGTTCGATCGGCGTGTCTCTTTCCTCAATATCTTCCGGATGACGAACACCTGAATCAACAAGGATTAAGCCCTTAAATCTTTCGGGGTTCTTTGCGATGGTACGCTGAGCCATCATGCCGCCAAAGCTGTGCGCAATCAGCACCGTTTGCGCAGGCATAGCGAGCGCATCAGCAACGGCGATCATTTCAGCCGCATAGGTGTCATTTGAGTAAGCGTCGCGGTGACCGCTATCGCCCATACCTGACATATCCATCGCAACGGTTTGGTAGTCGTCTTTAAAGAAAGGGGCAATAAAGTCCCACCAATGCGCATTGGCATTGTGACCGTGAATAAACAGCAGACCTTGATCTGATGCCTCGCTCCACTTGAGGTAGTTGATATCGCAATCATCAACCTCAACTTCGCCACTTTCAGGCTGGGTATCTACTGCTTCCCAAAACCAATCTGGTGTATCAGACATACCAACCTCTCTTTAATTGAACCGCTTAGCTGCGTTTTCGCCATCTTTCTAAGCGATTTGTCCATATTTCTTCAGATGGAAATCGCCATTTCCAAACAGCGTATCAATCGTCGTCAATCGCTTGAAATAGTGACCCACGTTGAGTTCATCTGTCATACCCATACCGCCATGTAACTGCACAGCGTTTTGACCAACGAAGGTGCCGCCTTTGGCCACCTGCACTTTAAGACCAGATACTGCCTTACGTGCCTGAACGCCATATTCCTCATCTAAGCGCATGGCCGCCATATACAACAATGATTTCGTTTGCTCATGCTCGACAAACATGTCGACCATACGATGCTGCAACACTTGGAATTTGCCGATCGGCTGTCCAAATTGCTCACGGGTTTTGCAGTACTCTACCGTCGTCTTGTACAAAACTTCCATTGCGCCGACAGCTTCTGCGCTCACGGCCACAATGCCCATATCAATGACGCGCTCCATTAATTCATAGCCATTGTTCACGGTACCAACCACCGCCGCATCTGAAACTGACACATTGTCTATCGTCAGCTCACTAGCCCTTAGTCCATCGACCGTTGCGTAGTCGCGTTGACTTAATCCGGCTGTGTTGCTATCAACCAAGAACAGCGTAATACCGTCAACATCTCGCTGTGCCCCGGCCGTACGCGCCGGAATGATAAAGAAGTCTGCTGATGGACCACCGAGTACGACACCCTTAAATCCGTTAAGTGTATAGCCGTCACCCTTTTGAATTGCGGTGGTCACGGTATCTGCAAGATTAAAGCGTGCTTGAGGCTCAACGAATGCAAAAGCGCCTAATTTGGTGCCTGCAATCACTTCAGCCAAGGTGTTTTCGATCTGATCCGCATTGCCACCATACTCAATACACTTGCCGGCCAATAAAACCGAACTCAGGTAAGGCTCTACGACTAGGCCTTTGCCGAATTCTTCCATAATAATCATCGTTTCGATGGCACCGCCACCGTAACCGCCAGCTTCCTCACTAAATGGCAGACCAAGCCAGCCTAGCTCAGCAAATGTTGACCAGTTACCCCGATCAAACCCATCGTCGGTCTTAATGAGCTTCTGCCGTTGGTCAAAAGCGTAGTCTTTCTCAATAAAACGCTGGACGCTTTCTTGTAGCAGTGTTTGTTCCTCTGAGAATGAGAAATCCATAGATTATCCTTGGGTCTGTATCGGGTTAAAAATAACGGTTGATGATATGTACTCGCGCGCCGTATTTCAACACTCCTATTGACCATGAAATAGCCTCTACCTATGCCCGCATCAATGAAGTAGACTCCTTTTTTTGCTCAAATCGTTGAATTTCCTCGATATTAAGTGTTTTATTTCGAGATCTGGATTCCAAATCAGGCCCCTGCGATTGCATGAGTAGCTTGATCAAACAAATTGAACGAACTATCGATCATATAAACAAGCGGAGAGAAACATGGCTGATCCTCAAATTCCTCAGAAATCGCCCTATGGCGTAGACGTCGAAGCAGGCAAGAGTTATTTCTGGTGCTCTTGTGGAAAGAGCGCGAAACAACCTTTTTGTGATGGTTCTCACGCAGACACGGAATTCACACCTGTGAAATACGAAGCACAGGAAAGTAAGAAATTGTTTTTCTGTGGCTGTAAATTTACGAAGGGACAACCACTCTGCGACGGTTCTCACAACGCGCTTTAAGTGATCCCCGAATCAAACCCGGCGCGCAATGGCTGAATGACGCATAACGGCGCATCTAGCATTCGCTCCCCTAGACAGTAGTTAGTGGCCCTATGAAAATCGCCCGATTTTTAGAATCAACACCAAAATGGCAACATAAAGATCCCAAGGTAAGAGCGAAAGCGATTGCTGGCGGATTAGAACTTGAACAGCTTCTTTTAATCGTCAGCGACGACGAAGATGATAGCGTCAAGCTTTTGGCGATCAGTAATATTGAAGACAGGATTGCCCTCGAGAAATTAATTAGCGCAACCGCGACTGACAAGCCGTCTCAACAGGCCGCTGTGATCACTCGCTGGGTACAACTCGTTGAACAGTCGCCTGCCGAGACAATCAAAGTCCTTATCAACAAAGATACCGATAAGCTTTTTCTTAGCGGCGTTATCCGACAAGCAGAATCGATCGAGCTACGAGAAAGTTCTGTGTTATGTCTATCGACAGAGAACCAGTTGCTCGACATTTTGAAAGCACCAAATCATTCAAAAATACACCAAGTCGTTGCCCAAAGACTGTGTGATGATTTCTCTGAATCGACACAACTCGACGCAATACAGCAGCAATTTTTGGATAAAGACAAAAATGTCGTTCGAATCATCAAATCAACTCGCGAGGCTCTCAAGCTGAAGCAACAACAACAAGATCAGGTTAAATCAGCTTTGGAAAAATCCCTCCAAGCCATTAAAAAGCTTGCAACTAGTGAGTATTCAAACGAGCTACCAAGAAGATTTGAAGTCATTCGGCAAGGTTTCATCGAGCTAACGATCTCAAACCCGGATTTGGTTAGCGCTACAGACAAGCTTGAATTTGAACAGCACACAGCAATCGTTAGTGCCGCAATCCAATCGAGAGAGGAAAAACAGGCCGCTGATGCAGCACAAAAGAAGCAAGTGCTATCGGACCTTGCTGCAATCAAGACTCAACTTGCTATTGAGCCGACTTTATTGCCAACCTTAGCGCAAGTATTGATCGATACGAGAAGCGCCTGGCCCGACAAAGACGACTTAGGAACTTACTACCAAACGACAAGCTCATTGGAAAAACTCAGTGGTGAATATCAGGCATGGCAACAGCTACTTAAAAACCTTCAGAATCTTCCGTCTGCGAAAGCCCTAGAGGCTCTAGAGAAAATTAACTGGTCCGATGGATTTGTTAAACCCGCTGAGGTGGAGGATATGATTGGTAAGCTGAAAGTCCAAATTATTCAGCTTGAGAAAGAGTCTGCTCGACACAAGCAAGAAATGAATTCCTTAACGGAATCGTTAACATTGTTTGAGTCAGTCCTAGAAGAAGGGAACTTACAAAGAGCTAGGAAGCTCAACGCCACTTTGGAAAAGAAAGTAGCAAAAGTCGACGCTTCAAAAGAGATTATCACTCGCTTTCATGATGCGACGGCCAAATTTCAGGCCCTAAAAGATTGGCAAGTTTTCGCCACCATACCAAAACGCGAAGAGCTTTGTGAAAGCATGCTGGCGTTATCTTTGAATCTCGACATAACACCCATCGAGAAAGCCAAATTGATTAAGGACCTGCAAGAAGAATGGAAAAAACTAGGTCCCACTGATTCAAGGAAAGCACAAAAGCTGTGGTCAACATTTAAGACCCACGGTGATACCGCTTATGCCCCCTGCGCTCAGTTCTACGAAGATCAAAAACAGCAACGTCAGGAAAATCTGACAAAGTTAAGGTTGCTATGCGATGAGCTAAAGCAATATCACGAAGACACAGATTGGATGTCTGTCGATTGGAAACAAGCCAAGCAAAAAATACTCAGCGCACGTCAGGGCTGGCGGGATCTGAACAATCTGCCACGGGCGCAGTGGAAAAAATCACAAAATCAGTTTAACGAGGCGCTCGCCCTGCTGGAGACAAAGGTTCAGGCAGAAGAACAAGCCAATAAAGAAGGCAAAATCGCCTTGATCGATTTAATCGAACAGGCACTGGCATCAGAGGAAGCGCTGAACCAGGTTATTGAGGCGACTAAAAAAGCCCAGTCTGAATGGAAAACCATCGGCATCACTGATCGTAAAGCTGATCAAAAGCTCTGGAAAAAATTCCGCAAAGCCTGCGACTCTGTCTTCTCAAAGCGCGATGAAGCGAGTGTGGTACAAAAACAAGAAGCGAACCAAGTCGTACAGGTAGGCCGTAAACTCTGCGATGACTTTAACCTACTGCTCGAAAGTGACACTGTTATAGAAAAATCTCATATCAATAACTTCAAGAAAGAATTTGAAGCACTACAGACAGCCGCACAGGGCAACACATTGCGGCAGCAGTTTCAAAAACTTCAAAAGCGCGGCTACCAGATCATCAAAGAACAGGTATCTATGTCGCACCGTCAGATGCTGAACGAAATGCGTCGTCTATCTGACCTGTGTCAGGCACTGGAGTTAGGAAAACTTTCGATCGAAGAACTAGGAACACAATGGTCAACAAATGAGTCTACAACCCTTGATGCGCCTTTAATGCTTGCAATGGAGCATAGACGCGATGGAAACGCATCAATCTCTGCGCAAGACGCAGAAACGCTCTGTATCCAGCTCGAAATACTGGCTGGATTAGATTCACCGCCAGAGAGCGCACAAGCGCGAATGGCCTATCAAGTTCTAAGACTCAAACGTGAGCTCGCTGAAGGCAACAAAGAAACCCGATCGACGCAGGAGCAATTGGACGCTTTGATGGTTGCTTGGTTTAGCGTACCTGTCAGCAATCCCGACTTATTGTCACGGTTTAGCAGAGCAGAACTCAAGGTCGGATATAGTTGAGGCACCTACTTGCCTTCACCCTCGTTCTGTTCATCTCGTTACCGGCATACGGTCTGAGATGCGGAACCAATCTGGTGGAGGAAGGAGACTTAAAAATACATATTCGCGATATTTGTGGCGAACCATTATCAGTAGAAGTTATTGGTTACACATTGCGTACCGAGAGACACACAAATGGTTACTTGCAGGAACGCGAGCACATTTTGGAAGAGTGGATCTATAAGCGACAAAGTAAGTATTACGATGTGTTGACCTTTGAAGCAGGTCGACTGGTACGCATTGAGAAAATCAGGCGTTAGTCGCTCGGCGGGCAATCCATGAAACTATCCATGAAACTATCCCTGCAGCATTACCGTTACCAATGTTCCGTTGCCGTTTAGCCCCGCTGACAAAGAGACTGTACCGCCATAACGTGCGGCTATCTCAACGACAATCGCTAATCCAATACCCTGACCTGGCGCTACTGAATCCAACCTCTGACCTCGGTTTAACACTGCTTGCCTTTGATTTTCCGGAATGCCCGGCCCATCATCGTTAACTTCTATAACGAGCTGATTCGCTTCAATCTTGTACAACTTGATACTGACTCGGTACGCGCCGTACTTACAGGCATTATCCACCAAATTGCCAAGAACCTCGGTAAGGTCTCTTTCGTCCCCAAGAAAATCTTCGTCGGCTACTAGTCGATCGAACTTTATGGAATTAGCCGCATAAACTTTCTCCATGGCCGAGACGAGATTAACGACGATAGGCTTAACCCTAAAAGCGCGTTTGATTATTTGCGACGAACCCGCCACAGCCCTTTGTAGCTGGTAGTCAATAATCTCGCTCATACGGCTCACTTGATCATTAACGGTATTGTGAATCGATGCACTTGCAGAAGACTTAGCAGTAGTACCGATTACGTCATCCTCCGAATGGCGATTATGTCTGAGTTGAAGCTCAACAACGTCTTGATTTTCTAACTCGTTGATCGACCCTCTTATTATCGCCAGAGGCGTTTTTAGACTGTGTGCTAAATCAGCCATCGTTAAACGATACTTTTCTCTCTGCTCGCGCTCTCTCGACAATAAGATATTCAAGTTTCGGGTAACACCATCAATTTCTCTCGGATAAGCACCTTGCAACATCTCCTGCTTACCATCTTCGATTTGCTTCAAATCCCGTGCGAGATAGCGAAGCGGCACCAACCCCCATCGAATGACCGTTGCTTGAACCAATAAAAGTACAATACTGACACCCAACAGAAGCAGCCAAAGTGTATTTCGATAGCTTGCTACTTCCGCTTGAAAACTTTCCTTGGATTGCACTACGACAAAGGTCAATGGCATCTGAACTTCCGCGCCGCTTTGCCAGAGAATTTGATAACTTTGGAAGAAGTAAGGCACGGCATCGTTTTGAGTCACACCAAATCGTTGCTCGCCAATTGAGAGGTTCGCTTGGAATTTAATCCCCCTATCATCAACGATGCGTAAATCAATGCCGCTTGGACTTCGCCAAAGTTCCTCAGCATTCGAGCCTAGAACTAAAGCTGCCAGACCCGAACCTGGCAGGTTAAAACCAGGCTCTTGCAGTAGCTCAGGCATGATCAATTGTTGTTGTTCTACTTCAGCGACGGACAGTAGGCCATAGATTTGAATCACAAGTTTTTCGGACACACTTTGCTCGACGCTACGCCGAAAGGACTGATCCAGAACAATTCCCATGAGACCAAAAAACACAAAAAGGACAGCAGACGCTGAAATTAGCAGTCTGGCCCGAAGAGAGTTGGGTATCTGCACGGCCGAGGTCAGGAAATCGGCAGTTCAAATCGGTAACCCAAACCCCTCACCGTCTCGATCGGATTTAACGCATTATTAGGGTCCAGTTTTTTGCGTAAGCGCCCTATAAACACTTCGATAACGTTACTGTCTTTATCGTAATCCTGCTCATACAGATGGTCAGTCAATTCAGATTTTGAAATAACTTCGCCGGGACGATGCATGAGGTACTGTAGCAAGTTAAATTCGTAGGCGGTTAAATCCACACCCTGACCCGACACACAGACGCGTTTTCTTTTCGTATCGAGATGAATTGGGCCAGCTTCTAAGCTCGGCTTGAACTGACCCGTCGCTCGACGTATCAACGCTTCAAGTCTGGCCAGAAATTCCTGTATGTGAAATGGTTTAACTAAGTAATCGTCCGCACCAGCTTCTAGCCCGTGTACCTTGTCTTGCCAATCTGATCGGGCTGTTAGTATCAAAATTGGATATTCAGCACCGGAGCGTCTAACTTCCTTAATCACATCAATTCCAGAGACTTTAGGCAAACCCAAATCAATCACTGCAATATCATAATGATTCCCGCTAATCACGCTAACGGCTTGAGCACCATCAGAACAAACATCGACATCAAAATCATGACGCTCCAAAAGCTCTAACAATTGATCGCGCAATTTCGCTTCGTCTTCTACCAACAATAGCCGTTTCTTCATTCGAATACCTCGCCGCTGGTACCATCGACATAGACAAATTTGACCACGCCATTGCCTGACAGGGTTTTTATTTTGTAAACCGGTGGGCCGTTGCTACCGATCATTTTGATGGATAATATTTTGCTGCCCGGAAACTCCTGCCGAACATTTCCCGCTGCGTGCTGATTAGAGATTGTCACGCCCTGCTGACCTTGTACCAAACTGTTCAACATCGTTGGCTTCTGACCGGACTTACGAGGCTCAGCAATCAACCCCTGCGTTGTAGACAGCATTAGAAGGAAGATCAGCCAAATTCGAATACGCATTATCATTACCGTATTTAGGTCACAGGCGTGACGGATAAACGAAGCTTAATGGTATCACCGGGATCTCGTTTTGTGCGAGTAGTATAGGTTTCGTCGTTATATCGATATCGGACTAGGAACCCGGCTAGTCGTTCTTCCTCGTAATAATCATTGTAAGTTCGACAGACTTGCTCAGTACTTGGCCGGCTTTGCTGCGATTTGCGATGAATGGAGACAGAACGCCCGATCGTTCCGCCTAGGACAGCACCAACAATTGCACCGACCTGTTTATTCTTCTTACTATGACCCACCGCATTTCCTAAAGCGCCACCAACAACAGCACCAACCACAGTGCCGACACTATTATCTGCGCTGGGCTGCCGGTACACATTTTCAGTCCAGCATTCCTCACGGGGTTGCTCTACCCTGTGGGTCTCATAAATTGGCTTGGTGTCAACGACCGTACCGTAGTCATAACTTACTTGCCGATCACGTGCTAGCCCAGGCAGAGCCACAATACACATTACGGTCATACTTAATAACCTAGACCTAGTGAATCCAGACCTCGTAGCTCTAGATCCCGTGATGCCCAATCGTGCTGTTTTAGATCTCGCGGACTGGTTGCGATCAAGCTTCATCTCATTTATCTCTTTCATCAGTAACACCCATTAACGTGAAGGTGAGTTAACCTTAAATGAGTCGAGCTGAATTTGGCCTGAATAGGATGTCGGTCACACTTGCCTAAGACGCGGGTCTAAGAGGCCTGCCTAACAAGGTTGAGATGCTTAAAAGGATGGAAAAACACTGTTGGCTTGCCAAATAGACCACAAGTGACGCTAAATCACGACTCAAGCAGAACAATCAAGCTTTCAGTGTAGCGCAGGAAAATGCATGCTGATGGTCGAGCTCAATGACAATATTTGATTGTTGAGGGCTATCTTTTAGCATTCTCACGGTGATTCGTTCGTAGTACGCAATGAATCGCTCAATAGCCGACTTCGGCATTTTCCGAGTGCCGTCAGGTAAGCCTTGTTCCTGCAGCCATCGCCATTTTAGAACGGCATCAATGTCCGGCACCTGCAAAAAAATAGATAGCTGCGTGTCGAATAACGGCTGATAGGCCTCTAGCTGATCGTTAACGTAGTTTCGCCAGATACCCGCCGGGTCTTCTTGTGCCTCGAGACTGTTAACCGGTTCGACCAGTTCATCTTTTGTCGTTGCTTTCGCGCCCCAGCACCAACCTTCGAAAACCACAAAATCGATCTCGCCACCCTGCACCTGCCTGAATCCACTTCGATCATCTTCCGCCTTATTGAATTCAGGCACTTGCACTGGCTGACCATCACGTATTTGCTCTACGACCAAAGACATCATTTCGATATCGTGAGTACCGGGCACACCACGAGTCGCCAGCAATGGGTGTATTGACTTAGACAGGCTATATCTTTCTGCATGGGTAAGATAAAAATCATCAAGCGACAGAACCACGCCTCGCTTATCGGAAATGTATTCAACCGCCGTCAACAACAAGCGAGCGAAGGTTGATTTGCCACTGCCCTGCCCTCCCGCAACACTTAATGTAGTTAAGACTTGAGCATCACATAAACTGACCAACCACTGCGCAGTACCAAGTAAAACCTCGTAATAGTTTTTGTGTAAATCGAGTGAATTTCGAGCGCATTGATCACGAAACCAGAGTTGATCCTGGCGACGAAACCCCTCTCTCGCATCACTATAGAAAGTTTCAATCTTCACGCATTCATCGCTCAATAACCCTACGAAAGGGCGGCAAAGCATCTAAGATCAAATTGCCGTAGCGTTGCGTTACAAGCCTGCGATCAAGAATCGTCACCGTGCCTGTATCAGTCTCAGTTCTCAGTAGTCGCCCACAGGACTGTACCATTCGAAGCGCAGCATCGGGAATCATGATCTCTTGAAAAGAATTACCGCCATTGCCCTCAATCCATTCACTCAGTGTTGCGCCGACCGGATCATCCGGCACCGCAAAGGGGATTTTAATGATGACAACATGGGTGCAATAGTCTCCTGGCAAATCAATACCTTCCGAAAAACTTGCCAAACCGAAGATTACACTTGGCTCTCCTGCGTCAACCTTACGCTTGTGTTGCGCCACAATTTCGGCCTTTGACTGACTGCCTTGGCTCATTACCCGCGTCAGCAATTCATCTGGCAGGGCTTCGGTTATCCGGTACAACTGTCGCCAGGATGAAAAGAGAACAAGACTACCCAATCCGTTTTCCAGCAATTCTGGAAGCATCAACGCTACAGCATCGTTGTGATCATCCGCCGTTCTAGGGTCCACAGACATGTGTGGTACCCGCAGAACAGCATTATCTTGATAACGAAACGGGCTTTGCAGAGCACGAAAGTGATTGCCAGCATCAATGCCTGTACGACGCTGAAATCTTGAAAAATCTTGTCCAACAGCGAGCGTTGCACTCGTCACTATTGCGCCGAAGCATCGTGACCACAGCAATTCTTGCAACGAATCATGGACAGCAATAGGACTTGCATGAAGCGCCAGCTCGTCACCTTCACGAAAATTTACCCACCTGGCTCGCGGCGGCTCGGATACGTTATCCTCCAACATCATTTCTCGCCACAGGTTCATGCAAGCCTCTGCGCGAGCATTCATACCAGCAACGACGGGCAACCATTGTTCCAGACTATCTTTTTGACTTTCATCTTCGAGTTCTTCTTCTAAACGATCTTCAAGTATTGCTAGTTGACCCTGTAATCGACCTGTTTCCTGAAACAGCACACGAGCGAGGTCACGATGTCCAAGTTCTAACTGACCACCGGGGAACCGATATCGCATATCCGTATCGTTTCCTTCCGCAAATTCTCGCAAAGGTTCAAAGAGAATGATGACTTCCTCCAAACGCTGCATCAGGTTAACCACCGAGTCGTCGAATGACGCGATGTTCAATGAACCCATATTTCCAAACTCTTCGTTCAATTGATGCAGAATACCGGGTATTTGCTCTAACCAACCCTGAGTACTCCTGATCTGCAGAAAACTGGCAAAATGATTGATGGCCTTGTCAGGTAGATGATGGCCCTCATCAAATATATAAATTGTATCTTCAGGCTCTGGTAATACCGCGCCACCGCCCATCATCAGATCAGACATGACTAAATCATGATTGGTGACAATACAATCGACTCGATGTATCTGTTCTCTGGCTTTATAAAAGTAACAATTCTCATAGTGAGAGCACTGTCGACCGGTACATTGAACATGATCGGTACTCACCGGAAACCACGCGTCATTGGCTATTTCATCTGACCAATTATCCCTGTCACCATCCCAGTCGCCTCGACCAAGCTTCGTGAGCATCAATTCATACAGGGCTTGATAAGATTCATCGGATTGATACATTTCATCATCGTAAAAAGCGAGGCTCTGATTTGGCGACTGAACGTCTTGAAGTAGTGAGTCGAGCCTGGACAGGCACAAATATCGCCGTCGCCCTTTCGCCAACGTGTAGGAGAAATCGACACCGGAATGCTCCCGTATATCAGGCAGGTCTACAAACACAATCTGCTCTTGAAGGGCAATGGTCGCTGTCGAGATCACGACAGATTTACCCATTGCTCTGGCGATAGGTAATACCGCCATTGCATAAGCGACAGTCTTACCGGTACCTGTGCCTGCTTCTATGACACACACAGGATGGCTGGAAGTTCTTGTCCCGTCTTCATCCACTTCGATGCGACCCAGCGTATTGGCAACATCTGCAATCATTTGCTTCTGACAATGACGGGCAACATAGCCCTTTGCCTCAAGCAATTGGGAGTAAGCGACTTGAATCTCCGATTTTAGTTCATCGGTTAACATTAATTACTCGAATCAAATGATTAGTTTAACACTCTTCCTAAAACCACATAGGGCTATCCTATACTGATCAAATATAAGCCAGTTCAGACCGTAATCCGCCTTTTTTCAGAGCCGGACGTCCTTACAAACGAGTTACATAGAGCCATTGACCTTCTTTCTGACAAGACCGATCATCATATTAACAGCCATAACACTGTCGTTAGGTAACATCTTGCTGACGTAACTATGAGACGTACTGACTGTCGAAGATTTTTTGAGACACAGTATTGAAACAAAGCGATGGAATAAATACTGCAAAAAGTACTGTAAAACAGGAGTTAAACATGACTATTGAAACAAGCGAAATCGAAAATAAACGTGCACGTTCAGACAGAAGAGACGCTGACCGCAGACAAATTGTTCGGCGCTCTGCGAATGAACATGTCGACTTAGAACGTCGTCGTGCCGATTTTCGCCGAGGCCTTCAACGCAGAGTGTTAGCCCGCCGCTCCCGCTAGCAGCGTGGCGTACACTGTCGTAAGTCACGTGCAACGACTTATGCGACGCAAGAACCGATAAAAAAGGCGACAGCAGTAACTTAGCTAGAAACTTTTCTAGCAACCGCCCTAGAAACTATTCTAAAAATTAGGCCTTAAAGAACATTCTTGTGAACCAGTTGCGGTTCAAGTTTTTCTCGCAGGTTTTTAACTGCCCTTGATACATGCTTGATCTGCTGGACACCTTATTTGCCACATCGGTAAGCCAGCCCTTTTTAACGTATGATTTCTTTGCAAAGCCCCCTTGCCCCTCGTGATAGGCAAGATACAAATTGAACGCATCTGTTTTTTGAATCCTATTTCTTCTATAACTCTGATCGTTATACCAACCAATAAAATCTATCGCATCGTCAAACTTATTGCGATCCGCACTCCATGAACCCGTTGATTTTTTGTAGGCTTTCCAGGTCTCATTGGTCGCCTGTGAATAACCATAGGCACTTGCCGGCCTAGGGCCAGGGAAAATCCACAGAATCTTTTTCCTTGGTGGCTTCGCGCGTGCTTTAAACCTGGATTCCTGATGGATAAACGCCATCATTACCGGAATCGGCGTACCCCACTTTCTTTGAGACTTTTTGGCATCTTTGTACCAACCCTTCTTCTCGTAGAAAATCTCGCAGACGTTATTCTGCTGCTTAGGCGTAGAGCTTGTGCAACCGCCCAGAAGCAATACCACAACCAATAGCAACGCTACATTGTTCACAAGTTGTGCTCCGCTAGAAAATCCACGAGCGCTTGCTCATTCATCACGTGTATCCCTAATTCTTGTGCTTTCACTAGTTTCGAGCCTGCAGCGTCACCCGCAACGACACAGTCCGTATTTTTCGACACGGATCCTGCAACCTTCGCCCCAAGGGACTGCAGTTTGGCTTTTGCGTCATTTCGATTCATTTGGTTAAGTGTACCCGTGAGTACATATATTTTACCCGCTAACACATCGGCTGCGGCAGACACTTCAATGGCAGGCCAATGCAAACCTAATCTACGCATCTTCTCTATCACGTCCTGGTTACTCTTCTGCGCGAAAAAGCGGGCAATCTTCTTTGCCACAATGGGACCCACATCGGGTACCCGCTGTAAACTCAACTCATCGGCCGCTAAAAGTGCTTCCAATTCGCCAAAATGCATCGCTAAACTTCTCGCCGTAGACTCACCCACTTCCTGAATACCAAGCGAGTAGATGAAACGCGGGAAGGTCGTGTCCTTACTTTTTTCTAGCGCGGCTAAGAGATTATTGGCGGACTTTGGCGCCATTCTTTCTAATTCAACTAATTCAGTTAAAGACAGATCATAGAGATCTGCAGCCGTTTTGATGAGACCAGCTTCGACAAGTTGAAGGACGAGTTTGTCGCCCAACCCTTCAATATCCATCGCCAACCTTGAAGCGAAGTGCCTAATATTTTCCTGACGTTGTGCCTGACAGATTAGCCCACCGCTGCATCGAGCAATCACTTCATCCTGAGACTGAACAACGTCCGACCCGCAGGAAGGACATTTTCGAGGCAATAGGATTTTCTTGCCGTTTTCTGATTTTTTTTCAACACCGACGATCTTCGGTATAACATCACCGGCTCTCTGCAGCAGAACAATATCACCGATTCGCACACCTAATCGGCCAACCTCATCCATGTTATGCAAGGTTGCATTGCTGATCGTTACACCACCTACCTTGACGGGCTTAAGCCTTGCAACTGGCGTAACCGCTCCCGTTCGTCCAACTTGGAATTCCACGTCGAGCAACTCGGTGACACCCTCTTCAGCGGGGAACTTATGTGCAATCGCCCATCTCGGCGTCCTCGTAAGAATCCCGAGACGCGTTTGTTGAGCAATGCTATTGACCTTGAATACCACACCGTCAATTTCATAATCCAGATCGTCCCGGTCCAACTGCATACGGTTGTAGTAGTCAATGCACGCTTGAGCACCTTGGACAATCGCGAGTTTAGGGTTAATCCGAAGACCCCATAATTTTAATTGCTGCAGTATCTCACCATGCTTTAAGGGCAGTTCTCCACGTTCGACCAGCCCCACGGAGTAACAAAACATCGTCAACTTACGTTTCGCCGTTAAACGCGCATCCAGTTGTCGGACACTGCCTGCTGCGGCATTGCGAGGGTTTGCAAATGGCTTTTCACCCTCTGCTTCTGCCTGTTGATTGAGGGACTTAAACGTTGAGCGGGCTATATATATTTCACCTCGCACTTCAAGCCGACCAGGATAATCCGTACCCATCAATTTTAATGGCACCGATTCTATCGTTCTGACGTTGTGTGTAATGTCCTCGCCGGTGGTGCCATCACCGCGTGTCGCACCACGCACCAATATGCCATCTTCGTACAAGAGACTAACGGCAATGCCGTCAATTTTTGGCTCACAGGCATACTCAATCTGACTCTCGTCCTGCAATCGAGCAATCACCCTGCGGTCAAAGTCCTGCAGATCGTTACTATTGAATGCATTGTCGAGCGACAGCATTGGTAATTCATGACGAATCTGTTCAAAACCTTCTAATGGCTTAGCGCCAACTCTCTGGGTCGGTGAATCCGGTGTTACCGCAGAGGGGTATTCGGCTTCAAGTGACTTTAGCCGACGAAATAGCTTATCGAACTCAACGTCAGTTAACTCGGGAGAATCAAGGGAATGGTATAGATAGTTGTGATGGTTTATTTCATCTCGAAGCTTCGAGACTTCAGCTACAATCGACGCCGCGACTTCCAACATATTTATCGGTTCTTATTTTGATATTGATGTTGATATTTGACGATTTCAGATCGACTGTACTCAAACGTCTGGCTCGTCATCACGCTACGGGTTTCGTCTTTAACTGAGCCGCCTAGTTCCTCAGCCAAATAGCCAGCAACTGCAATCATCTCGTCAAACGCTGCTACGGGCTCATTCAGTTCATGCACCCGAAGAAACATACTCACCCCAGGTGTCTCCAAATTATCCATGTTCGCCAAATCGAAAATGCCCGGCTCAACCGCATTAGCAAGACTAAAGATAGAAAACCCTTGGTCATTCATACGGTGGAAGATGCTCATTTCACCATGACTCATATTTCGCTCAACCAGACACTCAAGTAATCGTTGCCCCGAGAAGGGCTCATTGACAGCAATGACATGGACGACGACAAATTTTTCGGGTCGTTCAATAGCAGGTCGAATCGCATTGTCTCGCGGTTGTGAGCTCGTCGCTGAAATCGGCGCCTCGGCAAACGGCTCTTCAATGCCCGCCACATAAGTTATCTCATCCCTGCTCGCAGTTAGCGGTTTTTCTTCAGCCTGCGCATATGCAGCATTGGGCTGTATTGGCGCGCCAAAGTCCTCTCGCGGTACTTTATCGGCTGAGGACTCAACCGAGTCCATGAGCACAGGTACGTTTTCATCAAGATTAAGTGACGTTTGCTCAGGCTTATCCAGCACCCTAGCACCGCCGTTAGGTAACTCCGCACGAAGCATTGAGAAATCATCATTACCGTCCCCGCTACCGGGTTCAGATAAAAACGATTTGTCTAATGCCATTTTCAGATTGCTGCGGTTACTCCGCATTCGCCAGTAACCATGAATCAGAATACCAGCTATAAATACTGGGCCTAATATGAGCAACCAATCTCTCAATCCGAAATCCATCAGGAACTCCGTCATAGATTTTGCCTTTCCATTCTTACTGCTAGCCTAAACAGATGCCATTGCAACTGCTTCATCCACCTCTACCGACACGAGACGAGACACACCGGGCTCATGCATTGTGACACCCATCAACTGATCAGCCATCTCCATCGCAATTTTATTATGGGTGATGTAAATAAATTGAACAGTTTTAGACATCTCTTTAACCAAATTTGAATAGCGTCCAACGTTCGCGTCATCTAGCGGCGCATCAACCTCATCCAGTAGACAAAAGGGCGCTGGGTTCAAACTAAAAATAGAGAACACTAACGCAATCGCAGTGAGTGCTTTTTCTCCACCGGATAATAAATGAATACTGGAGTTTCGCTTACCCGGAGGTCTTGCCATAAGTCCAACACCTGTATCGAGTAAGTCTTCGCCCGTCATCTCTAAGTAAGCATGACCGCCGCCGAATACTTTTGGAAACAGCTGCTGCAGTTTCGTGTTGATCGTATCAAACGTTTCTTTAAATTTGGTTCGCGTTTCAACATCAATCTTTCGAATCGCGTTCTCAAGTGTCGCAAGTGCCCGCTCTAAATCGTCATTCTGGGCATCAAGATACTGTTTTCTCTCACTCTGAACTTTGAACTCATCAATCGCCGCGAGGTTGATCGCACCCAACCTTTGCACTCGATTGCCGATACGAGTCAAATTCTCTTCCCATTCTTGCTCATTTGCTTCTTCTGGAAGGGTTGTTAGCACGTTGTCTAAATCCTGATTCGCAGCGTCCAATTGTTCTTTAATGGTCGAACGGCGCACTTCCAAAGCTTGCCAATCCATTCGAACTTGACCAAGACTATTACGTACCTGTTCAACTTCTTCTTCAAATTTCGATCGTTGCTGTTCAAATTCACGAATAGCGTGTTCAACCGCTTCAGATTTTTGTCGAACCTCAATAAGCCTACTTTGAACTTCCAGACGTTTTTCAAGCTGTTGCTCAAGCTCATGCTTTAGCTGTATTTGTGGCTCCTCACTCTCACTGATGCTCTCTTCCAAAGTCTGACGTCTCTCAGCAAGAATATTCTGTTGCTCATGGAGTCGTAACATCGCATGTTCTGTCGCGGAAGTCTGAGAAGTTAACGTTTGAATCCTCAATGCCAATTGATGTGCGTTGTCCCTGCCTTGCCTTGCCTTGGAACGCGCTTCTTCCAGCGCAGACTGTTTCTCATGACGCTCACTTTGCAATTGTTCACGGCGTAGTGTGTCATTTTCCATCTGGTCCATTGCATCTTGTAAACCGTTACGATGAATTTTCAACTGAGCCTGATCCGCATCAAGCTGACCGGTACTTTCTTCGATTTCAGTATTGGCTCGGTGCAAATCGGTTTTAATTTGTTCAGCCTGAAGCTTCTTCGCACCAAGTTGCGCGCGGGTCTCACCAAATGCTCGTTGCTGTTCAGCATGACGCGCCGCTTGTTGCTCTCGCTCCGCTTCAGCAACCTGCAGGGCTGCAACACCACCTTCCAGTTCACCCCCTAAATGCTGCACTTCGGCTTCAAGTGATTCAATATCAATGTTGAGCTGTTCAAGTTCTGCCTGCCGCTTAATGACGCCTGCGGTAGCATCCTGATCACGGCTGACTCTTAGCCAATTGTTACCTAACCAAATGCCATCCATGGTGATGACTGATTCTCCCCGTCCAAGACTACTTCTCTTTAGCAGCGCCTCGTCCAGGTTCTGCGCGACATAGACGCCGCCAAGTAGATGCTCGAGTTCAAGTTGCGTTTCTACTTTATCCAACAATTTGTCGGAACCTGACACGGTCCCCGCTGAACGATTACCATCTTTTGCCGAGACAAAATTTAGCGAACCTTTTTCAAAATCCCCTAGAATTGTGCTGACGACATCAAGACCATCAACGCACACAGCTTGAAGATAGTCACCTAGTACAGTTTCAACCGCGATAGCCCAATCATCGTCAGCCTTAATGAGTTCGCCTAATCGCTCCTGACCTTTCAGGTTATGCCGTTCTAACCAGCTCATTTCAGCATCATCTTGCTGACCTAGAGCCGCTTGTTGAAGCGCTTCCAACGATGCTAATCGACCTTTTGAGCCCTGCAGCAATCCACGTTTTTCATCCAAACGTTCCGACACAAATTGATTTTTCTCACGCTGGCCTTCAATGCGGTCAAGTAACTCTTTAAGCTCTTCTTCAATACGTTGGATCTGTAATTCCTGCGTCTCAAGCATGCCCTCAAGCGGTCCAATCTCTTGCTCAACCGTTGATTCACGCAGGCGGCTGACGTCACTTTGAAGTGATGAGATACGCTGATTTAAACGCTCTATGGATTGCTCGAGAGACTCTATTCTTGATTGTTGTACCTGACCTTGATTTTGTGACTGAGCGGCGGCCTGGTTGAACGTCTCCCAGTTTTCCTGCCATGTCTGCATGGACTGCTCTGTCTCAGCCAGCAGGCTCACCGATGCTTCTTCAATCTCTTTAATTTCAGACTGCTGCGGTTCGGTTTGAGACAACTCGTGCTTTAGCTCGCCAAGCTTCCTCTGATCCGCATCGATGTCTGCACGAATTTTGAACCAATTAGCAGATGCCTCTTCCAAGTCTTTATTGAGCTGTTGGTTGCGCTCATTTTGAAACTGTATGCTGTCTTCAATACGGGCAATTTCAGTACCATAGTCATAATATTTTTTCTGAACTTCGTTGGTCTGATCACTCATTTCAACCAGCTCATCACGTTTTTGTTCTACCTCAGCATCGATTCGACGCTGATCAGCAACCTTTGCTTCCTGTTCAATCTGCAGACGATTAATGTTGTCTTCTTTGGCTTTTGCTTCCGCCGATATGACGCGCCATTTCAAGCCCAGTAATTGAGACTGAACTTCTCGCTCTTCTTGCTTTAGCTCTTTATATTTCTCAGCGGCTTTTGCCTGTCGCTCAAGATGATGAATCTGACGCTCCAATTCTTCCCGAAGGTCGCTCAATCGATCAAGATTATCTTTGGTGTGAGAAATACGGCGTTCGGTTTCCTTACGACGTTCTTTGTACTTTGAAATGCCCGCGGCTTCCTCAATATAGACTCGCAGCTCTTCTGGCTTGGCATCGATCAGATTGCTGATCATGCCCTGTTCAATAATTGAATAGCTACGCGGACCAAGACCGGTACCCAGGAAAATGTCAGTGATGTCCTTACGGCGACACTTCGTACCGTTCAAATAATAGTTGGACTGCCCATCACGGGTAACCTGACGTTTGATCGATATTTCAGTATATGCAGCGTACTCACCGCTCAGGCGCCCTTCTACATTATCGAACATAAGCTCAATACTGGCCTGCCCGACTGGCTTTCGGGTGGTCGAGCCATTGAAAATGACATCAGCCATAGACTCACCGCGCAAGGTTTTGGCGGAGGACTCCCCCATGACCCAACGAACTGCATCAATAATATTGGATTTGCCACAGCCATTCGGACCGACGACGGCACAAAGATTTGTGGGAAACGGGACTGTTGTAGGATCTACAAAAGATTTGAAACCAGCGAGCTTAATTGCCTGCAAACGCATATAACTATCTTACTCCGTACAACAAGAGTGCGAGACTCGGATTTATTGTTCTATTTATTGGTTGCTCTAACATCAACACCGGATGCTTAGCCTCATTTTTGCTTAAATATTTAAGCAAGCGCAAGCTGCTTTTCCACTTAGATGTGTCTGCTTATAAACACACACCCAGGTTACACTGCCATTTCTCGAAAGATCGTCGCCGTAGCGATATCCATACAAGTCACCATCGAATCTTCAACATCGAAGATCGAAAATACAGTTGCTGATTTTGACCAACTGAACCAGAGAAAAGACTCTCTGTTCGAGTGTTCGCAAAACGAGATATTCTAAGCTAATTTCTACTTTGAATCCTTGAATAATTGGTATTAATCGGCGATTTCGACAAAAAACACCTCAATCACAAAACTTCTAGTCAGCTTGAGCGACATCCTTTGGCGACAGTCTCTTTTGATAGAGATCGAGATAGTCAAAAACAAGGTTGCCAAGATGATTGGGTTCGGAATTTGTCAGGAACACAAAACCGGTTTGTAGTCGACGATTGAACACCATTTCGCTGCGCATACCACGCACATAACCGCCATGCTGAATAAACCCGGGCTCGCCACGATAATCAAAAACACGCCAACCTAGCCCATAGTGCATATTACTAATGCCCTTTCGCCGCGCATAGTGAGCCTGCTTTCTGGTGGTCTTGATCACGCCGGCATGCAATGTATCGAGCATTTCTGGCGATAGCACCTCAGGTTCGTGACCCAGTTGGGCCAACAACCAAGCTGTCATGTCATCGATACTTGCGTTAACACCGGCGGCTGGCGGGATACGGTAATAGTGATCGGTCGTACGTGTCGGTGCCCAACGGTTACCTGTCCATATATGTGGCGCTGCGTGGTTGCTATCTTCCAAAAAGGCAGTGCGACCAAATGACGCGCGCTGCATGTTTAGGGGCTCGAATAGCTTGTCCTTAACGAAGGTCGCATAATCCTTCCCTGTGTTGGCTTTAACAACATCACCCACTAAACTAAATACGACATTCTGATAGCCATAACACTTACCTGGCGCACAGACAAAATCGACCCGATTCAAACGATCGACAATACGTTTGTATGACATATTATCTTCGACCAAATTTGTATAGGCATGCGGCATCAATCCAGATGTCTGAGACATAAGGTGAGAGAGATTAATCTGATCGCCATAATCCTTGCGTTTGAAGTCAACATTTAGGCTCTGATTGAGTGGTGTTTGCCACGACAGCTGAGATTCTTCGATCAATATTGCAGCGGCAGCCGAAGCAAATGTCTTGGAGATAGAGGCTATGCGAAACAGGGTAAAGGGCGTGATTGGCGTGTCATCGCCCTGCCGCTTAACGCCCCAGGCCTTTTGCAAGACCACCTCACCATCGACGACCACAACAACCGCCGCACCAGGCGCTTGCTCGACAAGCGGCATGAGCAACGACCGTTCAAGTTCTTGAACAAACAGTTCATTTCCAAAGGCGATCACGGGTGACACTAAAGCGATCAGTAACAAACAAAAAAACAGTGGATAGGATGATGCAGAAAAGCGACTAACGCGATTGAGATTTGATTGAGGCGACACACAAGCGTTCTCAAGGGTGGATCTTGACGCCATTGCAGTTAGTTCCCCAAATTAAGTGACGCTGATTAAACAACACAAAGCCATGACGATGCATTAAAAATCACATCGCGTTGACATTAAAATGGCGGCGTTTGTCGACTTTATCAAAATGCCGCAACGACCCATCCTTTATTAATTGTAGGTTCTGTCTGGACGTGAGTGACGCCACTCTGCGAGTAATGTCCGCAGTGCACTGACAAATGCTAGCGGTTGATCAAGGAAGAGATGATGCTGTGCCTCGGGAATGCCTGCAAATGGAACAGACTCATCCAACACCTTAAACATATAATCAGCAATTTCCTGACTAAATAAATAACTATCTTCACCATAAATAACCCCAACTCGACATCGTAAATTTGCGAGGTCCTCATGCTGCTTGTCAGAGAACTCGAATTTACTGAACATCGTGTCATCAAATTTCCAGGTCCAGCCGTTCTCTGCCTCTGTCAACGAATGTGAGCCAATGTAATCTAGGATAAATTGATTATTGCAATCCTGTGGAGGCATCAGTCGAAATCGGCTATGCGCTGCCTCATAGGTATCGTAAACCCGCTTTGGCTTAATCGGTGAACGTCTGGGATCTCTTTCCCACTGAAAGTCCGGCGGTCTGACCGCAGAGTCGACAAGCACAATGCCCGACAATTGATCCTCATAGAGCAAGCCGGTCTTGAGCGTAACGAATCCACCGAAACTATGTCCGACGACAATGGTGTCATTGCCGAAGCCAGCATCATTTGCGACGGCTGCAATTTGAGCCGCAAAACTCTCCGCTGTATAGCTATCCGCGTAACCACTATCCCCTGCACCGGCAAGATCAATAGCAACAACTCGGTAATGTGTCAGGAAAAAGGGCGCAATAAAAGTCCACCAATGCGCATGCGCACCATTGCCATGGACGAACACCAAACCGGGTTTGTCAGCATCGTCTCCCCATGACAGATAGTGGATATTGACACCATCTACTTCAATGTTGTTATTCACAAAGGGCGTTTCGATCGCACGTTTAAACCAACCGGGTGTTTCTGACATATGATGTTTTCCTAGCTGCCTATCATTTTTGGGTGCATTATTTATTTGCTCGAGCTGTTGGACATTCGGCTTAGAGGCGGGCGACATCTTGCCACGACATATCGTATGAGTCGATCAAGACGCTGCCATCCGCTTTCGCTATAATGCGGACTCATTTTGTCTCAACTTGTCACAAGAACCCTTTTTTATTTCTTTCACCCATTGTCTGGTCCCGATACATGCTATTTAAGAACGCCACGATTTACCGACTTACCAAACCTTTTCAACCCACATCTGATGAACTCGTTGATTTGTTAAACGCTCGACGTTTTGTACCCTGCGGCGGAATGAAGCCCTCCAGCTTTGGTTGGGTATCACCGATCGGTAAAGGCGAAGACGCGCCCTTGGTTCACGAGGTCAGCGGCTGTTATTTACTGTGTGCAAGAAAAGAAGAAAAGGTTATACCGTCCAGCGCACTCAATGAGGCGGTGATGGAGAAAATTGATAAGATCGAGTCGATCGAAGAGCGACGTGTTCGCGGCAAAGAACGCAAATCCATAAAAGAGAACACCTTAGCGGAGCTATTGCCAAGGGCATTAGCGAAGTCGAAGCAGGTACTTGGTTATATCTCACCGAAAGACAATTTGTTGATCATCGGCACACCAACCGCATCAGAGGCAGAACTTTTCATCAATTGCATTCGAGATTCTCTTGGCAGCTTTCCTGTTGTACCACCGCAGGTGCAACAAAAGCCTCAGGATGTTTTCTCAAACTGGTTAATGCATCGCAAACTACCCGATAATTTCACACTAGGTGATCAGTGCGATTTACTCGACATTGAAGACACCTCGACGGTCTCTTGTCGACGACAGGATTTGGACACGAAAGAAATACGATCGCATTTAGAAGCCGGAAAGATCTGCACCAGAGTCGGCATTCAATGGCATGGGGATTTAGGCATGTCGGTTGACAAGGATATTGTTCTGCGTCAGATAAAATTCGAATCGGTGAATGACGAACACATGGATGATGAAGATCCTATCGCGAAACTCGACGCCGCTTTCGTCAATATGACATTGGAGTTTTCTCGATTCTTACCCGAGCTGTTCTCCGCGTTAGGTGGCGAGAAAACACCGGATTAAGTTCATCGCTCATCGTGCGATGGGCTAGATCTATGGCTGGCAATCGTCGTGATTGCCAGCAGCATATGGCGCGAGTCACATCTCGAAATCAGCTTATATCTGCACCCCATCGTATTTGACTGCCGATAAGCTCTGCGCCCAAACAATCCATATGAAGGACCTCAAACACATTACACGAAATAAGTTTGCGCGCTTGTTGCTGCCGCAAAATTTTCTCGCATATGTTGCCAGATTTGCATATCCGCATTTACCGCATCCAAACCATTAGCAAGAACATAAGCATAACTTCTTTGGAAAGCAGTCAGGCTTGCGCTCATCACGTTTTCATCATAATAACCGTCATAGGCATTTGGCGAACCCCAGCCAAACCATTTACGTCCCGCTAAGTGACGCCCCGCTTTCATGCCAATCAGCCCAATACCTGCCTTTCTAGCTGCCGCCAACACCGGTTGCAACTCTTGCATATTTTTCGAACCGGCTAAAATGTCTTTGTTAGCGAAGTCATACCAACCCGCTGGCGTAATTGCGATCTGTGCAAGGCTGTACCAGCCGGTATCCGCAGCGGCCAACAACACTTGCTCAGCATTTTCATGGGTACTGATTCCGAAGTGAGATGCCTTACCCGTCGTCCGAGCTTCATCGAAAGCCATTTGAATCTCTTCGCTTCGTATTAGCGAAACATTATTGGCAGCCATCAGATAATAGGCATCAACGTGATCAACCTGCAGCTCAGACAAGCTTGCATCGAGTGCCTTGAGCCAGTTGTTTGCAGCCGTTTTGGCCTCGGCAACGCTTAACTCATCCTCAGCTGAGATATCACCAGCAATCGCCTTGGAGATAAGAAATATTTCATCTTGATGCTTCTTCAAGAAAGGTGCCAGATTCATTTCCGCATCGCGATAGTAGGAACGAAAACCAACATCGAAAACATTAATGCCCGACGCCAGTGCAGGCTCCAATAAGTCATTCGCCTGACCATTTGACAGTGCCGCACCACAACCAAACACCAGCCGACTACCTTGAAAGCCCGTTTTCCCCAGCTCTCTGTATTCCATCTGCGGCCATGACTCGACTGAGCGTGTTGCTTCGTCAACCGCAGCCTGCAAATTACCGGTTCGAAGTAACGCTTGACCACCAACGGCGGCCATTGAAACGCTCTTCAGTAAAGATCTTCGCTTGATGGTCAAATCAGACATACACATCTCCCTACTTGTTATTTTGGTTGTAAGAGTCTTTAACTGTTTGAGTATACGCTTCAGCTTTCGTTGTTCAATCGACATATCTTTAAAAAAAAGGCAACCAAATACTGCATCCACCCGTAACCTTAGGGTTGCCCAACACCCCTGTAGGCAACATCAATGTATTCAATTTTACCACTTCGAGATTCCGCAGCCGCTGTGCCGGATGCCTTTGCCGTACAAATAAAAAGCCGTTGCCTGTCATCTCCACCTAACATACAGGCATAACTAGGGTATCCCGTATCGATTTTATCCGTAATATCACCACCCTCCACAAATCTCACAACGCAGTTATTAACCGGGTCTGCTATCCAGACACCACCCTCGTCATCCTGACAAATACCATCGGGGTAGTGCGGCGCTGTATCCGCCCAGACTCGTCGATTCGAAAGGGTTCCATCGACGGCAACATCAAAGGCCGTCAGCCTGAGTCCAAATGTTTCAGCGATAATGAGTAACTTGCCGTCTGCACTGATCACAGCCCCATTAGGAAAAAGTATATTTTCTGCCGCGGATTCAACTGTCCCATCCGGATGAACCAATGCGAGGCTCGCAGGTGAAGGCTTTGCGCCAGGTTGCTCAATATCCGAACCAAAGTTGCCGACATAGGCTCTACCTTGCTGATCAACAACCATATCGTTGCAGTGGAACGTCGCAATTCCACTCAGATCAGCATGCTCGACGAGCTCACCGTCTTTTTCCTGACGCAGCAATTTCCTGTCCAACATGGAGACAATCAGCAGCCTGCCATCCGGCAGCCAACCTAACCCCGAAGGCTGAGTCGGCACTTCCGCGACGACTTCAACAACACCTTGCAAATTAACCCGTTCAACTTTAAATCGGTAGAAATCAGAATAATAAAGATGACCTTCGTGCCATCTGGGCGCTTCAGAAAAAGACAAACCTTCAACCAACGTCTTTAGCATTTCGTTACCTCCTTTAAATACACAATGGTGTTCGATCTTCGAGAAACTGTTCGACGGCTGTCGCTAATCACCCATCATCATTTTCCAACTTTCGATGTCTTTAATGCGCATGTGAACATTTGTTTTCTTCAGCTCGGCCAACGTAGCGCTAGCCACCTCTGAGTAGTTGTGACCTGGCAATAGAACTGTTTCATCGGGAAGAGACGCAAGCTTTTGAATGCTTCGATACATATCTTCGGAATTCGAACCCGGTAAGTCGACACGTCCGCAGCCACTGATGAACAGTGTGTCGCCGGACACAAGGGTGTTTTTTATACGAAAGCATTGGGAGCCCGGTGTGTGCCCCGGCGTGTGCAAGAACTCAACTTCAACGTCCCCAATTTTGAGTTTGTCGCCGGAATCGACCGTCACTATATCGCTATCAGAAATGCCCGTTACTTTCTTCACACCTTGCGCTTCCAGCTTGTGGACATAAGATTTAACGGGGTTCGTTTCAAGCAACTCCGCGATGCCTTGAACAGTTTTACTACCGAAGGAGCCGCCACAATGATCTGGATGGTAATGCGTGATGAGCGCCGAAGTCACTTTATAGCCTCGCTCATTTGCAAAATTCATCAAGCCCGCGATATCCCAAGCCGGGTCTACCACTGTCACTTCCATCGTGCTGCGGGATCCAATCAGATAGGTAAAGTTCTCCATAGGACCGATTTGAATTTGCTCTAGTATTAGTTCGTTATCCACCTTCGCTACTGACCTCATTTATTTTGTATTTGCTCGAATACTACCATCATTGAATTGTGAAGTTTTGCTATCATAGCCTCAATACATCGGCAGCTGCGGAGCAGGCACCATGACAAAATCGACCATCTCATCTCTTCTATCCGGCACAACCAGTGTAGGTACTCAGGTGACAGTGAAGGGCTGGGTGCGCAGCAAGCGTGACTCTAAAGCAGGTATTTCATTCATCGCGATTCACGACGGCTCCTGTTTTGACGCAATCCAAGCGGTCGTGCCCAATGACCTCGACAATTATGAAGACGAGGTGCTAAAGATCTCCACAGGCGCGGCGGTGGTTATTGAAGGCGAACTGGTTGAGTCTCAGGGCAAAGGTCAAAGCGTTGAAATTCATGCGCAGAGCGTCGAAGTCGTCGGTTGGGTTGATGAACCGGAAACTTACCCCATTGCGAAAAAACGTCACACTTTCGAGTACCTGCGTTCCGTTGCTCACCTGCGCCCGCGCACAAACACCTTCGGCGCTATCACACGGGTTCGCACAACCCTTGCCAATTCAATTCATAATTACTTCTTTAATAATGATTTCCATTGGATCAATACACCCATCATTACTGCCAGTGACTGCGAAGGAGCAGGAGAGCTTTTTCGTGTCAGCACGCTCGATGCAACCAATCTGCCGATTGGCGCTAATGGCCAAGTTGACTACAGCGAGGATTTTTTCGGTGGCGATTCATTTTTGACCGTCAGCGGCCAATTGAATGTTGAATCCTACTGCCTCGCCATGTCTAAAGTTTATACTTTTGGGCCGACCTTCCGCGCTGAAAACTCAAATACCAGCCGACACCTTGCGGAATTCTGGATGGTCGAACCGGAAATTGCCTTTGCAGATCTAAATGACAACGCCGACCTGGCAGAAGATCTACTCACGCACGTCATGCAGTCAGTGCTAGATCAAAGAGAAGACGACATGGCTTTCTTTGAGCAGCGAATCGACAAGAATGTTATTACGCGTATGCGTACGATCATCGATAATGATTTTGAGAGAATGGACTATAGCGAGGCAATCGAGATACTGAAAAACACCAAAGAAAAGTTTGAATTCCCGGTTGAATGGGGCTTAGACCTTCAGTCGGAACACGAACGTTTTCTGGCAGAAAAGCATGTCGGGCGGCCAATCATTCTTATGAACTACCCTGCAGAGATAAAAGCCTTCTATATGCGACTCAATGACGATGGGAAAACCGTTGCCGCGATGGACGTGCTAGCCCCCGGCATTGGAGAGATTATTGGTGGTAGTCAACGGGAAGAACGACTCGATGTGTTAGATCAACGTATGGATCCGGCATTGCGCGAAGAACTCTGGTGGTATCGCGACCTGCGACGATATGGCACTGTGCCACACGCCGGATTTGGGCTCGGCTTCGAACGTCTACTGAACTATGTGACGGGGATGGAGAATATTCGTGATGTCATCCCCTTCCCAAGAACACCTGGCAGCGCGCATTTCTAGACAGAGTGCGTTAGACCTAACGGTGACAAAGGAAGTAGTAATTCTTAGCAAGCACCATGATGTAACAAAAGCCACCTCTATGATTATTGCGAATTTTGGCGGCACTTATAATAAAAATGAGTGATGTGAGCAATCAATAGCGGCGCAGCGTATACTCGCTGTTAGCGAAACCTAATCTCCCAGCAGCGGTGAATGTGTTTACGCTGGCGAAAGTCATCGGGAATCGTTTGATCAGTAATGTCAGCGATTTCAAAATCATCAAGTTCGGTATTAGCGAGCTTAAATCGCCTGAGATTATTCGAAAAGAAAAGCACCCCGTCCGGCGTCAACCTTTCCATCGCCAGACGTATTAGTCGGACGTGATCCTCCTGTACATCAAAAACATCCTGCATTCGCTTAGAATTAGAGAAGCTTGGCGGATCAAGAAAGATGATGTCGAACTTATCTTTCTCTGTTGGGTTCTCTAACCAGGCAATACAATCGGCCTGAAGGAACCGATGCGCCGGGCCGTTAATATCATTTAGAGCCATGTTACGCTTAGCCCAATCGATATAGGTATTGGACATATCTATAGTCAAACTACGACTTGCACCTCCTACAGCTGCATGCACAGTGGCAGTTCCGGTATAGGCAAACAAGTTCAAAATCGCCTTATTCTCAGACTCCTGTCCGATGCGCAACCTGAGAGGTCTATGATCTAGGAAAAGGCCCGTGTCCAGATAGTCTTCGAAGTTCACCAGAAAATGGCATGCGCCTTCCTCTACTTGATAATAGATGCGCTCCTCCGCCAGCTTTTCGTATTGCGCATCACCACGTTGTCGGCGACGGCTTTTCAGATACAACTGTTCATCAGGCACATCAAAAACTAATTTAACAACACTAACAGCCTCCCGAAGTCGCATTTTGGCTTTGTCGGGATCAATCGTCTTCGGCGCCTCGTACTCTTGTATATTCAACCAGAGTCTCGAAGTTTCGACATCCGTATACAAATCTATGGCTACAGCATAATCGGGTAAATCTGCATCATAGACGCGATAACAACTGATCGACTCACGCGTTGCCCAACGTTCAATTTTCTTTAGGTTCTTTTTCAATCGGTTTAGAAAGCCAAGTGCACTTTCGCTTAACTCCTGCTGCGGTATTAACCTCGGCAATCGATAGCTTTGCATAACATTCGCAGGCTCGATATCGAAATGTAGTAACTTACAAGGCAAAGCGCCGTTAAAAAGCGAATGGATTTTTTTTGCTCGAATACCAATCGTTTTACCTTTCGCCTTATCATCAGTGAATACTGATGCTCGCCAACCGTCAAAATGTCTTATCATTACTTGACCAATTTGATGGTAAAGCGGCGTCAGATCCTCGCCCTTGCCAAGCCTGTGGCCATAAGGGGGGTTAACGACAACCAAACCGTTTTCAGGCACTTGTGCTGAAAATTCAAACAGATCCTGGTATTCAATCTTAATAACCTTTTGTAACCCAGCCTGAGCAACATGTTGACTGGTTCGCTCCAAGGTAGATCGGTGATGATCAAAACCCATTATCTTTGGCGCAAGTTTCAACCCCTGCGCCCTTCTTTCATTCGCCTCTTTCTTTAACCGTTGCCAAAGATCATCATCATGTTGAGCCCAACCAAACATACCGTAATAATCTCGATCGATACCCGGCGCAATGTCACAAGCCATCAACGCTGCTTCAATTGGCAGGGTGCCTGAGCCACACATAAAGTCGACAAATGCACCGCCCTGCTTGGCAATACTCGGCCAATCTGCGCGATAGAGAATCGCAGCGGCAAGGTTTTCTTTCAAAGGCGCGGCGGAGCCACGACTTCGATAACCCCGCACGTGTAAGCTTGTACCGGAGAGGTCTAAATAGACCTGCGCTTTGTTGTCGTTTATGTAGAGGTTGAGCTGGATATCGGGCTCTAATGGCTCTACTGAAGGCCGGTCACCCGTCTTCTCTCGGAAATAATCAACGACTGCGTCCTTCATTCTTTGCGCCGCAAACTGGCTATGATTCATATTCGAATGGGTCACACTGGCATCAATCGCAAGCGTCTGATCGACACGCATGTGTTTAGACCAATCCAGCGCTTTTACCTGACGATAGAGCTCGTCATCTGAAGGACAATCGAAAGAGGCCAAGGGTAGAAGGATTCTGTTCGCCAATCGCGACCAAAGGCAGGCTCGATAGGCAGCTTCCAAGTCAGCCGTAAAATGAACGCCCGCGCGGGTTTCTTTAACGTCCGAGATGCCCATTCCTCGAAGTTCCTCGAGCAGTAGCGTCTCGATGCCTTTTGCTGCCGTGGCGAAATAGGTGAGGGTTGTCATAGCAGAACCTGTTGAATTATGGCTCGCACTATACAGGGTTCCGCGCTTTGAAGTGAGCGCTTTGAAGTCAGGGCTTTGAAGACAATGTCGGGGTGACAGTGCTTGCATAACAGTGCTTGGATAACACAGCTTGCAAGGCAGCTATCGGTAGCGCATTTTTTACCGCTAGAGCGATTTGCTCAGCAAGTTCCATCGAAATTGAATCGCCAACCTGATTGATTCGACGGACTTCGAACAATAAAAGTCACCACAACCGCTTTTCACAAACGTTCTACATACGATCTAAGTACAACTTGCGAATAATCTACGGGTAACCTGCAAACTTGGAAATCCTAGCCTCAGGTCCATCGCAGCAAACGATTTAGGTGTTAAAAATTCTTGATGACCATTGCAACAAATCGACGACCAAACATGGCGATTTATATCTCAACAACATATTTTTCGTCTGCATACCTAAACCACTTCCTATTAAGCTAGTTGGACGACGTTGATGTCAGATGGGTTTGAGTAATTCTGCAAGTATTTGGCACTAACGTCCTTGCCTAATAATCGATGCTACTCACCCCCGCCTCTTTTCGCTATGATGATAGGCATCTCATCCTGCGGAAATGTTATGAATCAATATCTTGAAACGTTTTGCCTCCTATCTGGCCGATTTCTTCTGGGGGTTTACTTCATACTGCCAGGCATCACCAAGGTCACTGGTTTCGACACAACGCTTGCCTACATGGCAGACCACAACGTGCCACTAACAACGGTACTGCTGATTGTCACCATCATCATTCAGCTTGGTGCCGGTACAGCTTTGATCATCGGTTTTAAAGCAAAGTATATGGCTTTTATTCTGGCCGGTTTAACGCTTGTCATTAGCATCTACATGCACAACTTTTGGGACATTGTCGATGATGACGCTAGTCTTGCGCATGAAACTCAAAACTTTTTCAAGAACATGGGCATCATGGCAGGCTTGCTAATGGTAGCCGCGCTGGGCGCTGGCAACCTAAGTGTCGATTCACGATTATCAGCCAATAAGGCCTAGTCCACAAAAGGAAGTTGTTGTAATGGAATACCTATCAATCGAAGAAGCAAAAGGCATGACCGGACTGCGCCTGGTTCTAACCAAGGGTGTTCCTGGTCCTTGGAGCGAAGCAGCCAAAGCCGTCTTGAACCTTCGAGGGGTACATTTCATCGCGGTTGAGCAAAAAGGCGGCGGAAGAAACCCAGACCTGATTGAATGGACCCGCCACCGAAACGCGCCTGTCGCACTCTATAACGACGAAGCACCCAGAGTAAGATGGTTAGAGATTCTTGACCTTGCAGAACGTTTGGGATCAGGCCCATCGCTGATTCCTTCTGACACAGACGACAGAATCACAATGATCGGCCTGGCCAATGAAATCGCTGGAGAAAATGGTTTCGCTTGGAATGCTCGGCAACTGATGCTGCACGCAGGGGCTGTGGCACAACCTGAAGCAATAGCAAAGAATCCTATGTACGCCGACTACCTGTACGATGAGAAAATTATTGCATCCAAGATTGCCGCCGTTGAACAGTTCCTCAGCTATCTAACGCAGCGTATCGACGTTCAGCGCAATGCAGGCTCTGCTTACCTCATTGGCAACTCGCTCACCGCCGCAGATGTCTATTGGGCATATTTCTCAAATATGTTACAAAGCTTACCAGCAGAAAAGAATCCAATGCCGAATGGTTTACGACAATCTTGGGCTGTTTTAGCAAAAACTATCAGTGGCTATGACCCCACCCTGATCGCTCATCGCGATAACATATTTAATGAACATCTGGAGCTACCCTTAAGCTTTTAAACTAACGATGAGCAAAACTTCGGCATCAGGCTGATATGCCTGCTCAGGCATTATATTAATTGCCAAAGATTCCAGTTATTCAAGTTAGCATGACATTAAACGAGTCAATTATACTGGGCTTACTATTCATCAACACTTTATCATAAATGCAATTTTAGGATTCTATATGATCGATCTAAGTAGGGAAGGTGATGTCTTTTTACTCACCATGAATGACGGTGAAAACCGCTGGAATACAACCTTTGTCAGAGAATTTAACGCGGCCCTTGATGAAGTCGAAGCATCCACCGGACCCGCCGCCCTTGTCACAACATCTGCCACTGAAAAGTTTTTCTCAAATGGATTAGACCTAGAGTGGCGCTCATCTACAGGCGAACACCGAGGTGGAGACCGTGACGCATTTGGTGTGGAATTTATGGCGCTGATGGGAAGAATTATCACTTTCCCTATACCGACGCTTGCTGCCGTTAACGGACACGCTTTCGGAGCAGGCTTCATGTCTGCTTTGTGTCATGACATTCGTGCCATGCGCTCAGATCGCGGCTTTATGTGTGCCAATGAAGTTGAGATCGGCATGGTTATCCCGAACCCCGAACTGGCACTATTTCGACATAAGCTGCCGATGAATGTCTTTTTTGAAACTGTCCAACTCTCACGTCGCTGGACCGGTCCGGACGCACTAAAGGCTGGCGTCGTGCAGATAACAGAGCCGCTTGACTCACTTCTCGACGCAACACTGGCACGGGCAAACGAACTGGCGCGGCTAGGGGAAAACCGGAAAGTTTATGGTCGCATGAAACAATCGATCTACGGAGAAAATGCAGCGATTAACAGCCCACACGGACCAGCCTATATGTTGAGCCATCCCGAGCTGTATCACTAGAAGCTATATTAAGAACTGATGCTCTTCTGTGAGCATCTTAAATTGCGTCTATAGCGATAAAGCATTAGCGGAGCGTGAAGAATGTCAAATAGAAAAAACGGTCAATGGATATTGAAAACCCGCCCAGTCGGAATGGTAAAGGAATCGGATTTTGATTACGTCGAAACCCCCGTTGCCGAACTGCTGGCGGACAACGAAGTGTTAATACGCAATTTGTACTTTGCCTTCGAACCTGCGATGCGAGGCTGGCTCAATGACGTCAAAAGTTATTTACCTCCTGTCCAAATAGGTGATGTTATGCGTGCCGGAACGGTTGGTCAGGTGATCGAGTCTAACAACCCCGACTTTACCGTTGGCGACTATGTATCTGGCACGATGGGTTGGCAAGAGTATGTCATTATCGACGGCAAACCAGGAATGACAGGTGCCGTCAACAAAGTACCCGAGGGCGTCCCCCCCTACTTGATGTTGAGTGCCCTTGGTACAACTGGATTGACCGCTTACTTTGGCATGCTGGACTTAGGCAAGCCTGGTGTTGGCGATGTCGTTGTCGTATCCGGAGCTGCCGGCGCAACAGGTTCCGTCGCAGGTCAGATTGCGAAAATCAAAGGTGCCGCTAAAGTCGTCGGCATCGCCGGCGGTGAGGCTAAGTGTAAGTGGCTGACAGAGGAACTCGGTTTCGACATCGCTATCGACTACAAATCTGAAAATGTGAAGGATGAGCTCAGCAAACATTGTCCTAATGGCATTGATATCTTTTTCGACAATGTGGGCGGTGAAATTCTCGACGCGGCGCTCATCAACATGGCAAACAACGGTCGAATCGTTCTCTGCGGCGGCATTTCTGCCTACAATGAAACCGAGCTGCCACCTGGGCCAAGTAACTATATGCAGCTCGTCATTCGACGTTGCACAATGGCGGGCTTCATCGTTCTTGACTATCTCGATCAAGCACCCAAAGCCTATAGTGACATCCTTGGCTGGATCGCCGACGGATCCTTGAAACACGCAGAAGATATTCAGGAAGGTATCGAAAATACGCCCAAGACTTTCCTTCGCTTGTTTGAAGGTAAGAACCGAGGCAAACAGTTACTCAAAATTGCAGAGCCGCCGATAGTATAGGGCAACAATGTTTCTCTTTTAATACCGATTCGCAGACTCAAATTACATGCTCAGCTTGGTATCTCGACTAACTTGTCGCTGCCAGTTGGGCTTGGATTTCGGCGTGACGTTCACGTGAGAGGTCATATTTCCTGTAGAAATAAATGGCAATAAAGGCAGGAATGATTGCAATCGGTCCTTCGATCAACCCTAATCTGAAGATTGTATCGGCATCCACCGAGCCGGGTTCCGCGCCGACAGGAAAAGATATAACGTCAATCGCAATACCAGCAAAAAGATGACCTAGACCTGAAGACGCTTTACCGAAAAACGATCGTGCTGCATAAAAGGTCCCTTCTTGACGTCGGCCGGTTACCAATTCCTGTTCATCCGTTATATCGGCTAATGCAGACATTGCACTAATTAGCAAAATCACACCGCAGGTTACCGTAGCCAAGTAAAATGCCATCAGTACAGGTAACAATTCATCCGAATGATTTTCCGGCATCAAACCGAATATCCTCAAAGTCACCGGAGAGGCGGAACACACTAGCAAACCGATCAAACCAAAAATGAGAACGGGCTTCTTTTCAAAACGCTCGTGCAATGGGGCGGTGACGAGAAATCCAATGATCGGCGCAACCATTCCAACCAACGTGAAATAGCGTATTTGGCTTGGCACCAATTCCCAGTAGTAGGTATTTACATGTATACCGAGAGTTTCTCTAGTACCCAGCGTTGCACTCAACAATAAATAGCCGAGCAGCAACATCAAATAGTTCCGGTTATTCAGCGCTGATTGGCAATCTGAGAAGAACTCTTTTATGGAAAACCTCGGTAAGTTTGCCGGCGCTAGTGACAATCTCGGGATAACACGCATGGTCGCAACGGTCGACAGCAGCATAATAGCCCCGCCCAGTAGAGCCGCCGTTATCGCTAAGTCCACATAAGCGGCGCTATTCAACATGCCATTTTCGAATTCAGGCGTAGATTTGAAAAAATAGCTGTAAGCAAAATAGCCAAATCCATAAGCCCCCATCGCTTGCATTAACGTATTAAGACTCATCACGCGTGTTCTTTCGGTGAAGTCAGCACTCAACTCTGCGCCTAACGCTAAATGCGGTACATGGAAGAGCGTCATGCTTGATCTCATAAGGATCGTTAGAATGGTGAGCCACATGAACAATCCAAAATCGCCGAATGTTTCGGGCGGCGTATAAATCATGAAGAGCGTCACCATGACGGGTAAAGGCGCGGCTAACATAAACGGATGTCGGCGGCCCAGCTTAGCCGTCCAGCGATCTGAAATTGCACCAACAAGCGGATCCGTAATTGCATCGAAAACTAACGCGATGGTAATTGCCAGTCCCGCTAAGGTACCGGGTATGCCTAGAATATTTGTATAGAAAAAGAAGTTAAATGTGTTGAAGGCGATGCTCATCATCGACTCGGACGCTGCCCCAATGGCATAAAAGAACTTCAGTCCTTTTGGTACACGATTCTCGTAGGCACTCGACGAGCCGCTAGGGCTTAGTTCACTCGAATCGCTCAATCAAACATCTCCAAAAAATCTCTACGAACAGCATCTATTAGTAGTACGCTAACAGCGACTATCATTAACTCATCATCGACAGGACTACGTCGACATCGCAAGGCACTAATCGCCAAACCGATCTCGGCGCTAACGAGCGTGTAAAATATCCCCAGCGTAAGCGCTAGCCAGTCTCTTGAAAAATTGGCCACTGGTCGGTTATGCGGCCGTCTTCAACGACTAACAGATCACCGAATTGCAACATAACATGTTCACTTTGTGTGGGGCGAAGAAACATATAATCATCAACATCTAAATCAACAGAATTCGAGGTAGATACTGGTTCTTGATTGGTACTGTTGAATATGGGGTCTGGCACACCGGGCGGTGATACAAACTTTGCCTTCCAGTAGCCGCCATAAATATAATACAGCTTCTGGCGATTAGGATCCCAAGTTGACCAAAGGTCGGCTATTGCTTGCATGACAGGCAGTTTCATCGAGTCATATTGCTTCAGTATAGGTGTTGCGATAAACAAGGCAGGCTTGTTATCCCTCAAATGCCATGTGTCAAAATCGGTCGGCATCACAACGCCGGAGCCAGCCGACAAGTCATTCATCGTGTCGTCCTTCTCGTATATGCCAAGTGTGTGGCTACCGGCGCCATTTAATGTCAAGGATGACACGTCGATACCTGCTGCCGACGCGACGGACAGAAAGCTTTTGTATATAGCTAAAACACCTTGAACAGAGTCATCCTCAAGGGCCGCTTGGGTCCCTGTGAGGTGTGGCTCATACCCCATGAAACCTGCAAAACTAAGATGCTCTTGGTCGTCTTTTATCACCTCTAAGCTGTCTCGAAAATGTTGCGTCGATTCGAAACCTCCTCGATGTAGCCCAACATCTAGCTCAAAATTAACCCGCATTTTCACCTTCAGTTCTCTTGCCAGAGCCTGGTATTGCAGCAATCGGTCAGGCGAATCAATCAACCACTGAAGTTGTCGCTCTGGATTAAAATCACCCGCAGCGTCCAGCTTTCTATAAAATGTTCTCGCCGCTTGTACCGGCATAGGTTTACCAATCAGGACATCTGCGTCAGCAATACGTGACGCTACCAGATTGATAAAGGGCTGATGAAACAACATCAAGGATCGAGTATTTGCACGCGCCATGATGTACGACACGAGCTCGATCGACGGTAGCGACTTAACCACCACACGGTAGGTTTTGTTTTCGCCAACTGAGCCCGCGATAAGATCGATATTGTGATCCAAGCGCGCCTTATCAATCAGCATCACAGGCTTTCCTGGACCTTCTCGCTTCAGCATTCGATTAAACTCAGCAAAGTAAGCGTTATGTGGCGCGCCTTTATCGGTTGGCCGCCACACAAGTGCACCACCTACCGCTGCGGCTCCAATGCCGCCCAGCAATAGCGTTCTACGTTTCAAAACAAGTCACCGATAGCTCTCATAAATTCGATCGTTTCAAACTCTCTAAAACTCGACTCTTCGTTGGTCGCCGCGTAATCACTATTGGCTGATAGCTTAACGACCACCAACCCCTTACTCGGGTCGACATAAATAAACTGGTTATAGACGCCAATCGCGGAGTAGTCGCCTCTGTCGCCATCCATAATCCACCATTGATAGCCGTAACCCATATCAAAGTCTGACATTGGGTTTTCACCCGGTAAAAGATGGGGAGCATCGGGTGTAATTGAATCGGTGACCCATTGTGCAGGAACCAATTGTGAGCCCTGCCACTGCCCTTGTAGTCGATACAACTCCCCCAGCTTGGCATAGTCTCTGGCCGTTGCATTCAAACCACCGAAGACCATTTCCATGCCTTCATCATCAATCATCCAATAAGCGGGTGACTCCATACCCAAGGGTTCCCAAAGCTTTGCTTGCATATATGCCGTCACAGATTGTCCTGTTGCAGCTTGCAACAACATGCCAAGGACTTGAGTATCGGTTGAATTATAGAGATTGTAAGTGCCAGGCGGCTTATCCGTCGTCAGTGTGGCAGCGAATTCATTTAGCGAACCACCGAGCGCCATAATTTTCCCCATTCTATTAATATCAGATTCAGGGTCGCCATAGTCCTCATTCCACCGCGCACCTGAAGACATCTGAAGGAGATCTTTAATTCGAACGCCATCGTAGGCTGAACCTTTAAGTGACGGCACGTATTGAGTGACAGGTTCTTCTATGTTGTTAATTTTACCTTCTTCGACCGCTATCCCTATCATGGCCGAGATAAAGCTCTTGGCAACCGACATCGATAACCAATTTACATTTCTGCCACCGTTGAGTAGGTATTCTTCATACCGCACCGCGCCTTTTTGAATAACCAACACGGCACTCGTATCGGTTTCTTGCAAGAACGACCGAGTATCGACAAGCGCGTCCTTGTATTTAAAGTTAGTCGGTAAACCAATCACATCACCTTCGACAAAGTCAAAAGGGTTGCTTGAGGGGTTCAATTTTGTCGACGGGAACATTTCGGCGACTTTCGCAAAATTCTCATTTTGCTCTACACCCGTAAACAAAGTGCTGATAAATTGCAGCCTTTGTCCTTCGCCACTTTGGGGAAAGTACGTTGCGACAGCAGCGCCTAGCAGGACGATGACTGCAAGACTAGTCAGTAGTTTCTTCATTGGAGTACGCCTTTTTATTTTTCTTTTTTTGAAGCCTTTTAAGACAGTCTAGTAAATTGAGCCATAAGCTCAGGTCAATTCTCATTGCCTTTCGGCTTAAAAGCCAGCAATACATTCCCTGATACCTGCCCAAACATACCGTAGCCGGAGTTAACGAACAATATGTTATCTGCTGCAGCCGAAAAAGCACTGTCAATCGACACACCTTGACCAGATACACCTTTGACATCTTTAACATCTTTGACACCGTCAAATTTTTGAACTGTATCAAACTTAAAAAGCGGCTCTCCCACATAAGCAACGACAGCTTTTATTTTCTGAGTTGTAAGCATCGATGCCTGCGCTTTCATTCCTCCATCCACAAGCGCCCTCTCGACAATTTCAGGAATCATTCGACTGAGGGTTTCTAACGACCTTGATGGAGGGGCTAAACTCGGCTTTTTGATAGACGATTGTCGTGGCACTTTGAACAATGGGTTTCAAAAAAAACTTGACCTGGATGGATGTCAATTTCTTCTGAAGATGTTATCGATTGCACAGCTCTAGGCTTAAAGACCTCTGCTGATTTATCATCAGAAAAAGCGAAGGGGCTTGTCACGAAAAGGAATAGAAATAGGACGTAGGAAATTTTCATTATCATGGTAAAGAAAACTCAACGAGTATTCTGAAACATACTACCATAATCACCTAACCGCCCCTCGGGCAGGTAGGTATTCCCACTGAGGCGCATATTAATCGTTTAATTCTGCTCAAATCTTGTTAAATTACCACGCTATCACTGAGGTTTCCCGACATGATCGCCAAGTTTGTTAGTCACACAGAATTAGCTCGATTTTCCCAACGGGTCAGACTGGTATCCATTGCAGCCCTTTTATGCCTAGTCTCCGCCTGCAACAGCACGGGCACAACATCACTCGGGCTTGATGAAGTTCAACAACAGAAACTTGACGACATAGAGATTAAGGTTCGACAACAGGCAAGCTTGCTAAGAGCCATGTCACGCGTCAATGTCGAAGATATGTTACGGGCTTATGATCAGGACGTTCGCCGCATACTCAATCCGACACAGTGGCGAATCTATGACGATGAGCACCGGCAAGAGCTCTCAAGTCAAATCTTTATGACGATTGAATCTCAACGACAGTCATTCAAACGTCAGCAGCGAATGTAGCGGCAAATCATCTTCTGACTTGTCAATCGGCTACAGTACGAGCCCTTTTTGAAGGCAAATCTGCTTTGATGGCGGCAGCAAGGTATTCTTTCAAAGATATTGACGTGTTTGTATCAACGGCCAGCGGTTGATTTCTACGCACCCGCTCCATTACTTGATTAATAATTCTACCAGGCGCAGCTCTTCTTTGCCGACTTGCCTCAGCGTCACATTGAGCTCACCGTATTCACATACATGTCGATGAACTTATACCCGTTACAATAATAGTGAGATCAACGACGCGCGACGCGCCGTCATCACAAGATAAAACCTCGTCACTAACAACAGCATTTAAGTAGCAACATCTTTGGGTAGCAAAAGGATATCTCCGCTAATCACAATCAGATTTACCTGCACAGAAGTCACCTTATTGGCGCTCGACCATTTCAAGCACAGGCTTGAGGTACTCGAGGAATTTTTCCGGGTTTTCAGACATCGGAAAATGACCCAAGCCTTCCATCACCTTAAAATACTGTGCATCAACAAGCTTCGCCAGCTCTTCAGTCATTGCGGGCGTAGCTGACACATCGTACTCGCCCGTGAGCAGATACAGTGGACATTTTTGCGTGTCGATCTGTTCGGCGATGCCATTTCTCATATCCCCATCTACGACATAATAAAATATGTCACCTGCAAATATTCCTGGGCCACCTTGCATGTAGTGCCAAAGCGTTTCCCACTTATGCTGGTCAGGCGATTCCGGCGCAACCAACATCTCCATCATGCCGCCGGCGGTCTCACCACCATGTACATCAGGTCTCCACAAAGGTGAATCGACGCTAAGACTAGCATCTGAGCGATGCGTTGCATGCGTCGCCGATTGCAAACCGATCGCTGCCTTGAACTGCTCTCCATGTCGCAGTGACAAATGTAAAACCGCTCTTCCGCCGATTGAACAACCCATAACAATGGGCTGATCAAGCTGTAAAACCTCCTTTACCGCCATTACCGTATCGACGTATAAGTCGGTTGTGAGCCGATAGATATCTTTTTGGAACCCTGCCGGCGGTGAAGATTTTCCGTGCAAGGGCATATCAAAGACGATCACTCGATAGCGTTGCGTTATCTCGGGGTCGTTCAACACCTCGCGATATTGACGCCCATCAGCACCGGCGGTATGAAGACAGAGTAACGGCACACCCTCTCCCGCTTCTTCATAATAGATTCTGTGAGGCACGCCTTTAATATTCATACGGATGTAACCGCCTTTCACAGATTCGAAGATCGGTGAAGCGTAGTCCGTCACAACGGGCTCGATTTTCTTTCGCAGCGACTGAAAAGCACCTTCTAGCAACATGATATGTCGGTAGAAAAGCAGCATTTCACCTTCAATATCCAGTTTTTCAGTTTGGTACATCGAGCTTAGAGACTGATAACCTACCGGCGCATCTTTTCGCAAAAATTGACGCCAGTTGTCTTCGGTGAACTTAAAAGTAAGCTCGGCGCTGACTGCGCCAGTATCTGGCAAGGATACTTCAATCGTGTCCTTACCAAAGTGCACTAGGTGAACCAAATCACCTATAGCGACTGTTAATGAGAAATTGGCAAATTTGTTGCGCCACTTGCCCGGTTCATGTGTATCTAGGTAGTTTGACAATTCAGTTAGACGCGTTTCTTTTAGGCTAGCCAAGACCATAATCACTCTCCGGTATTTTTGTCTTTAAATGCTGTCAAGCCTAACCAAGATACCCCTTCAATTCTCCTCTGTCACGCGCACCAATTGCCAAGGACCTCTGCTACACTGGTCCAAATTCGATTCCCTTCAAAAGAAGGGAGATTACAGTTTAATAACAGGTATCTAGCAGGTACCTAGCAGGCATATAAGAACGTGGCAAAGAAGAAAAGACTCGGTGGCTCACTACAGGACCAACTAAAGAGCGCAGGGCTTGTCACCGACAAGCAGATCAAAAAAGCAAAGAAGGTCATTCATCGACAGGAAATGCGTGTAAAACAGGGCGTGGAAGTTGATGAAACAAAAGTTGCTGTCGATCAAGCGCTTGCGGAAAAACAGGCAAAGGATCGTGCGCGTCAGGAGACACTCAACCAACTAGCCGCCGAAAAAGCCCTCGCCGCTCAAATTAAGCAGTTGATCGCGATGAATAAACAGCGAGAACAGGGCGACATAGAGTACAACTTCACCGAAGCCAACAAGATCAAGAAAATTTACGTGTCACAACAAAATAAAACACAGCTAAACAAAGGCTATCTGGCTATCGTTAGATTCGAGGATGGTTATCAATTAGTACCTGAGCAGGTCGCTAGGAAAATTCAAAAAAGGCTACCGGATCAACAATCCCAACATGTTTTGTACCTCTACGATCGTGAACAAGATGTCGTTGATGACGATGATCCCTACAAGGACTTTCAAATTCCCGATGATTTGGAATGGTAACGATCAATATCTAGGCATGATAGCTGCCTGAATCAAAAGGAGCCGGTGTAATTTGCCAACAATTCAACAAAGGGCAGATCTGCCGGCGCCCAGTCTAAATCACCCAGCTTGGACCTTTCCAACCACAACATCTCATCATGGTCCCTCAGTATCAGCTCACCTTCGTAGCCATCTATGTAGTAAGCAAGCAGTTGAATCGCACTGTTTCCGTCATCAAAAATGCTTTCCCCTAGCAAGTCACCTACAATTACATCAATCGCACACTCCTCTTGCAACTCACGCTTTAGCGCAGCCTGGGGACTCTCATCAACTTCAATTTTACCACCTGGAAACTCCCACAAGCCTTGGTTACTCTTCGCATCGGATGAACGTCGCATCGCCAGCACGCGATCACCGTCGGTAAAAACACCCGCAACAACACATACCGCGCTATAGCTATTTTGACTCTCTGGTCCCATCACAACCAGACCTCCTAATATTGACACAAGCACATGTGGCCTATTGGCGGATGTCTTCCCGAGACTTGTTTTGCCTCGCACGGCTTGTCAGTCAATTTTTACAGCTTTGAGTTACGCAGAGCAACAAGAAAATCAGGCCTTGCAGGTAATCGGACGGCATTTCATGCCGAATCAAACAACCTATATAAGATCGTTTGAATACCACTCAGCGCAGTCCAAACCCGTCTGATTGGTATCAAAGGGCACGCATTGCAGCGCTGCAAAACAATGAAGCGATGGCTTTGATCCATCTTCAGCGAGCTGTTGATGAAGGCTGGCGCGAATTCTGGCGAACGGGCCATGATCCTGCGATGGAGCAGATTGTTAAACACAAATCATTCCAGACCATGATGGCGGGCCTTGAAAACCGTTTGAGTATTATTCGAGAGCAGTTTGCCATCGAAACTGAATTCGATGGGGGCTGGGGCGCTTAACGCCGTCTCAAGCAAAGACTAACAACGAAAAGCGCTTAGGTTTGCACAAGGGTAGACAGGAAACAAAATCAGCGAAGCGCGTGGCCATACACTATGGTATAAATCCACCATGCTTTCTCTCATCCGCTTGATACCAGCACCGCTACGTTACCTAACTCTGCTATGGCTAACGTCCAGCTCGGTATTGGCTAGCCAACCCAACTTAGTTATCTTCTATGTTGACGACTTGGGTTATGGCGATCTTGGAAGTTATGGACATCAAATTGTTACCACCCCCAATATTGATCGACTCGCTGCCGATGGCGTCAAGTTCACTCAATACTATGCGCCCGCCCCCCTCTGCTCTCCATCCCGTGCAGGATTACTTACCGGCCGAACCCCCTATCGCACCGGCGTTCGTTCTTGGATACCCGATGGGCAGAACATCCATTTAGGTGCGAACGAAATCACATTGGCTCATCTGCTGAAGCAAAAGGGCTATGCCACGGCAGTTATGGGAAAGCTTCACCTCAACGGTGGCGCGGATATGCAAGATCATCCACAAGCCATCGACCTCGGTTTTGACTACAGCTTTGTCATCCCCGGTGGTTGGGCAAAGAATAAAAAGCTCGAGACCGTCCCCACAGATGGCAGCCGCCGCCACGGTAAACTTTACCCCGATAACTATTGGCGTAATGGCGTACCTGTCTCTGAAACCAATAAATTTTCCGCAGAACTGGTCGCAGACGAAGTATTGCATTGGCTTGCACAACACAATGCGCATCACAAAGAAGGTTCAGCGCCCTTCTTTCTCTACGTGCCCTTCTCCGAAGTTCACACACCCATAGCGTCGCCTGCAGAGTATTTGGATCAGTACAGCCAATACATCACGTCTGAAGGGAAGTCTCAGCCCGACTTATATCATTGGGATTGGAATGATCGACCTTACCGTGGGCAGGGCGAGTACTACGCCAACATTAGCTTCCTTGATGCCCAGATCGGCAGAATCATTAAAAAGCTTGAAGTCATGCGGCAGTTGGATAACACAATTATCTTTTTCGCCAGCGACAATGGTCCCGTAACCCGCGAAGCCAGAAAACCTTGGGAGCTTAATATGGCCGGAGAAACAGGCGGTTTACGAGGTAGAAAAGACAATCTGCTGGAAGGTGGAATCCGCGTGCCCGGCATTTTGAGATATGGCAATTCGATCAAGCCTGATATCGAGGTTAGCCAAGCTGTCACAGGATTGGACATACTGCCGACCCTAGCGGATCTTATGAATTTTGATATACCTAACGATAGAGAGATCGATGGCCAATCGATCTTGCCCATTTTATCCGGCGATAAGTTCTTGCGACATAAGCCGCTTATCTGGAGTATCGATATGCCGGGCCAAGATGATCCAATAAATGAATGGGCAATTCGCGTCGGTGAATGGAAGATGATTCTGGACCGCGAAGAAAATCCCAAATTCCTTTTCAATATCGAGGGCGATCCCTACGAAATGTTTAATAAGCTTGATCATCCAGAACAAAAAACTGTGCAGGCAGATTTACTCGAAGCATTTCATACCTACCTACACAGTATTGGCACCGACTCCATCAAATCGTTTCGTCAAGAAACCCTAAACATCAATCGCCGTAGATTAAGGAAATAGCGCTAAACCATATTTAAGATTCAACCATCGTGCGTATTTGCGCGATTGCGCCATCAATACTTTTTTCGATAAAGGGCTCAAAAGCCAGCGGCAGAATTTCTGTCGTCCACGTGAACTTACAGCCGTCGCCATCGGCTTCAATCGCCATGCGTGCCAAATGTTTCTCCAACGGCGTAGGCGACTCAATACAGCTATAGCTCATGGTCATCGTCGCTTCATCACGACTTAAAATGCGCTCTTTGATCGTCCCAGCGCCCGGCAGGTCAACAGTACGAACCTCCCCATCGAACTCACATTCAGTCATACCCGGTACCCAGTCAACCCGGTCAGGTGTGCCAACGATGTCCCAAAGTTCTGCGGGCGTGCACTTGTACTTAACAACCTTTTCAATGGCCAAGTTTATTCTCCTATAGTGATCGTTATAGTTCGTTTAATATTTACTTGTCTGTCGAATTTGTGGCTCAGCTCAAGACTATTTGCAGCGTGCGCTCAAAAAACCAAAACGCGGCAAAACCTCCAACGAGCAACAACGGCAATTTAGCTTGTTGAGGTGAAATTTTTAGCCCAACGCGTCGAAGCAGCATGACGCAACCGTAAGCAGCTGCAATCACAAATATTTGCCCAATCTCGAGCCCGACATTAAACAAAAACAATGCACTTAACACGCTATCTTCGGGCAGACCAATTTCCGCTAATGCTCCGGCAAAACCTAAACCATGTAATAGACCGAATATAAACGCCAGCAGCCAAATGTTGCGGCTGAAGTAACCACTATAGTCCGCCGCTGCATTGGCTCTAATAATCGACCCTGAGCTTGAATCTGATCTACGCATTAATAAGGCTTGCCTTGCTGGCAACATAATACTTAAAGCAACTAACGCTTCCACTGGCGCTTGAGCAACACTGATCAAATTAAATGCTGACAAACCAAGCGTTATTGAGTGCGCCACCGTAAAGCTGGTAATCACCTTAAGCAGATTATTAAATCCAACAACAAGGTATAGAAGCACCAAGACAAATAAAACATGATCGATGCCGAACAGGAGATGCTCCATGCCCAACACAAGATAAGTAGGCACTGACGCGCCGCCCTGGCTCAAGTCCAAACTCGGTTGGTTGGCGGAGATGATGTGATTATCGACTGTCCCATCGGAATTAATGATCGTTACTAAGACATCGATCAAGGTCCTGTCCAAGCGCGCAATCTGAACCGTTCGCAACGGCTGCTGATGACAATATAAGGAAAAACTCTCTTGCAGCGCAGCATCGTTTACAGCAGCAGTGACATCACCTGCCCTGCAATTGGTGATCGGCTGTAGATTTAAAAACCGGCCGTCAACCTGCGGTTGCTTGAAGGCGACTAACCATTCCCCATCAGGTAACTGCGTAAGCTTGAGCAGCGCTGGCCTCATCTCGTGCGCATGAGATGTTGATGCCTGCATTACCATAATGGACAGGACAGAGAAGAGGACAGACTTAATAAACCCACGCCAATGAATAACAGAAAAGGCGCTACTCATAGACGACGTCATACTTCTCTCGCAAAGCATTGTAGTAGTCGGTCTGGGAAGTTGATCGCTGCTCGCTAGCATAATCTGCAGCGACTCGGACACGTACCATTGCAAAAGGTAACTGCTGTTGTATTTGCACCTGCTGCAATCGCACAAAATGATAACCGTAGCTACTTTTGATTGGACCCTGCCACGCTTCGGTACTTTCAGTTAGTTCGCTTAAGGACGTCGCAAACTGCACGCCAAAATCACGCCGCGCCTCGGCAAAAGTCATCTCTTTGTAGGAAGAATTGAGCAAACTGGTCTCCCCAAGAGACTGCCAGTTAGTTGACGGGACTTCTGTTGAGGCGCCATAAAGATCGGCTTTTTCCTCGGTCGAGAAGAATATCTGTTGAAAGCTAAAGCGAGTTTCAGTCTTGTATTGCTCTTGATGCGCATAATAATAGCTTGTTAGCGCATCCAGCTTTGACTGCTCATTCGTCTCTATGCCAACTTCTTCAGACAGGAAAGACAGTTTTTGAATAAGCCTGCGACGTACAATGGTGTCGTCTCTATCCAGACCTAACCGCATGGCTTCGCGAAACATTATTTCTTCCTTGAGCCAGGATTGAACTAATGAATCGACTTCTTGCGCTGTCGCCGGATTGCCGGATTGAGTTTGCCAAAGGGTCGCGAGCCTTTGGCGCACAACCTCATCGACAATTATTTGGTCTTCTTGGTTATTCAAATAATGATCGGCGCCAAACAAAATCAAGCCAATCAAAACAAACCATACCAACGGATCACGCAATGTTTATTGCCCAGCTAGGGGTGTCACCCAGATAGGCGAAGACCACGCGCGTTCTTGAATTGTTTTGTGCAGACCCTCTCTTGGCGCAACGCCTTCGCGTAATGCATCCCAGGTTGACCACCGACAGGTTGGGTTCTCTAACACACGGACGTAATACATAGCTCGCTGCGATGGCGCGTAGCCGGGGTCCTGCCAAACGGTTCGAAGTTCCGCCGCACCTTTATCTTGGCTATAACTACAATCGGACAGATCAACACGGGCGCCATTATCGGGACAACGGTTTGTGGTTGGATCAACTGCATTACCATCGGCGCAAGCGACATCAAAAACTTCTTCAACCGTTTGACCATCTTTGACAGCCGTCTTGATAATCTGAACGCGTTGCAATGGCGCGCTGTTGGCATCACGTGCAGCCCAAACGAGAAAACTTGGGGTATCAGATTCAGTCGCGATCAGATCGCCACCCATTGTTGTATTGGTATAAGCTTTCGTCAGTAACGCTTTATCATCGATTGCCGGAATGTCGTAGCCCGCAAAAAATCGCACCTTGATTCTCGGTCCCGATGTACCAAAGGTTTCCTTACGACGAAAAGCATCGTAGATAGACGCGCGGGTGTTCTCTTGCGCCCATACGCCGGCAAGACCCGCGGCACTCCATGTTTTGTACGACTTATTAAGCGCGTAGTCACCGCCGTCCGCATTGGGCTCGTCCAGTTTAACGGAGCCACGTTCCTGAGGCGTATCATCAACTAAGCCAACCTTGCTCCAATAGTTATCTTCATCGCCAGCGTAAGAAGCGTTATGTGTATCACTGGAGCCAATTAGGCCAAATTTAAATGGATTGTAACCTTCGTCTTCCTGCATTTTTAAGCCATTCATATAGGCTTGACGGACGTAGCTGCCGTTAATGGCACTGTCAATATTTGTCGCTATTCGATAAGGCATGATCTCGAAATCCGCCCACTCATCATTCGGTGAGAGCGCCGGATGTGTGTCCGAAGTCCCTTTAACTTGACTGATTTCAACTAAAGGCTCATTGCGCATTCGCTGCTCCGCATAAGCCGCGTCGAGTGCATTACCTTCGAATGTCGTTTGCTGAAACATCATGCCGTTCGAGCCGTTTGAGTTATGCGGTATCGCTAATGATTCGTGGCCTTCAGCGCGCTTTTCATCCATCCAATCCCAAAGGTCTTCTGGATTCAATGAATCAAGCCGTGAAAAAGGCAAGTTAGGTGCTTCGTCACCTTTAAAAATAACATTGCGATGCAAATTGGCGTTGCCTGGTCCACTCGACGTGTACTCATAGGCAATAAAGGATGTGAATTTACCGGGGTCATTGGCGCGGTTCGCAGCCCCAATAATATCGTCCCATGCTTCTTTGAAAACTTTCTGATTCAAAATCTCATCACGACGATCGGTCCCAAGGAAAGTAATGAGTTCTTGGAACTTGGAACGACGGTTCAAACCATCACTCAACGTATCCATACCGTTCGCAATATCGAGTTTAGACAGTTCGGTACCGGGCGTTGCCATCGAGCGAAGAGAGCCTAGGTAGAATGCGTGATCACTGACACCATAGAAATCCAGCGGCTCTTTAAGCTGCATATCAAAACCGCCGGGATGTCGTAGCACGCCGCCTTTAGCAAACTCATAGGCATCATCGGGAGACGCTGTCGTACCAAAAATAAACGCGTCAAAGGAATACATCGTATGAACATGCAGGTCGCCGAAGTAGGCGTTATTGTGTTCACTATAGCCCGGTGTTCGAGCAGCAATATCAGGTACTACGGCCGGCTCAGAAGAAGCTTCCGCGTTGTCCTGTTGGTTACTAGTGTCACCACATGCAATGAGTAGAGCAGATAGGGCTACGAGAGAGGCAGCTTTTATGAGATTCATGGTCACCATCCTGTTTTTATTTTTTGTTGTCGTACTTTTTTTGTCGTACTTTTGTTGTCGTACTTTTTAGTTATTTGCCGATATTGATATTGCCGATATTTACGCACCCAAGCATACCACAATGATATGGCCTTGATTCCTAGCCTCAACCACCGGCAACGGTGTTAACCCTGACGCCCATCAGCCCTAGGCTGAACCAGAATTGGGGAAAATAAAACGCAGAATATTGCGAAGTTGATCATCCATAGAATCTGAATTGTCTGCACCCACAGAGCACTCTGCTGCAGATCGAACCATGGCAACAATGTGCGCACCAAGGACGCTCAGATCAAGACAAAAAACGCCGCTACAACAACGTAAAAGCCGGAATAATTCCCAAAGTAGTTACCCTTGTCAACGAGCGCTCGTTGTCCGGCGTAATAAAGCCCATTAGCAGTGATCAACATGACAATTACAGTCATGATGGCGAACTGACGCCATTGTTTGGCTTTAATAATGGGTACAAAGATGAACAAGTCAAACAACAGCATAAATGCCAGATCACTTGCACCGGCAATCGAATATTGACCTAAGATATTAAACAGACGTGCCAGCAGCCACAGACTGAAAAGCAGCAACAAGGGCGCCCAGGAGGCTGGACTTAAATCATCATAATGAGACATTGATAATTTAAATATTATATAAAATATAGCTAATACGGTGATACCAGCGGTAATAGTAAAGGTATCGCATAACCTAAACACGCAACTAACCACCTACTAGCAAGGTGGTCCTTCTTAACACCCCCTAGAGGGTCTCATATAAACTCCTAGAGGATCTTTTTAGCAAGGCATTCAATCCCCACGTTTAGGAAGAGGTTGTATCAGCTGTCCAGTCGAACGGCGATGTCCTTGAGTATGCCTCTGACGAATTATAAAAAAATCCAGAGATACTAGCGCTTATTTGATGACAGGAGGTGTCATTAAAATAAATTTGCTTTGCAATTCTGTATCTATTGCGTCTATGTTCGAGCGTCTGACTTATTAAATGAGAATGAATTGTGGCAAATATTTCCTCTGGATACGTAACGATAAAATCTACTGATAAAGAGTTTCTTAAGGATCTCAAGAATAAGATCAATGGTGGACCATTTAGTTATGGCGGACCGGTAGATATTATGGATATGGATCATGGTTTAGATGCAGGTTTTACGGGTAGATGGTCCTGTGAAGATGCATGGGTGTTTCTCGAAGATCTAATGGCAAATACCGATTATGCTTTCCAGCAAGCTCTGGTTGACTCAGAAATATCGGGCAGCGAAAGTGAAGAAGGTGCCAGGGAAGCAAAGGAAATTTCCAAGCAATCGGGTGAATCCTCAATAACCCGCAGAGATGTCTCTGATGAAAGAGAGTGGGAAGACGAGGAAGATGAGGAAGATGAGGAAGAGATAGATTGGACAGACAAGGAAGTGGTCATGGCAGCTGTCGCAAATTCGGAATTTTTAGGGAACTACACGACCTTCAATGAAGTCTCTGACGAACTGAAAGCGGACAGGGAGGTGGTCATGGCAGCTGCTAAGTCGAACGGATTTGTACTTAAATATGCCTCTGACGAAGTGCAAGCGGACAAGGAAGTGGTCATGGCAGCTGTTAAGTCGAACGGCGGTGCACTTAGGGCTGCCTCTGACGAACTGAGAGCGGACAAGGAAGTAGTCATGGCAGCTGTTAAGTCGAACGGCAGTGCACTTGGGGCTGCCTCTGACGAACTGAAAGCGGATAAGGAAGTGGTCATGGCAGCTGTTAAGTCGAACGGCGGCGCACTTGAGTATGCCTCTGACGAACTGAAAGCGGATAGGGAAATGGTCATGGCAGCTGTTAAGTCGGACGGCGAAATACTTGAGTATGCCCCTGACGAATTGAAAGCGGATAAGGAAGTGGTCATGGCAGCTGTTAAGTCGAACGGCAGCGCACTTGAGTATGCCTCTGACGAACTGAAAGCGGATAAGGAAGTGGTCATGGCAGCTGTTAAGTCGAACGGCGAAATACTTGAGTATGCCTCTGGCGAACTGAAAGCGGATAAGGAAGTGGTCATGGCTGCTATCACGACCTGGCCTCTGATAATGAGTGAAATCTCTGACCAACTGAGAGCGGACAAGGAAGTGGTCATGGCAGCTATTGAGCAAAACTGCTGGACACTTGAGTATGCCTCTGACGAACTGAGAGCGGACAAGGAAGTGGTCATGGCAGCTGTTAAGTCGGACGGCGATACACTTCAGTTTGCCTCTGACGAATTACAAAAAGATCCAGATATACTAGCGCTTATTTGATGACAGGAGGTGTCATTAAAAAAATGACGAAACTCTATCCTTATGGACTTTATATGCAATGTGCAATACACCTAAATCAAGCCGAGGATATTATTTAGTCACGAACAAATCTCTTCGGTTTGGTTTCCTAGAGTATTAGGAAGGGAGAAGAAATTGTTTTTATTACATCTATCAGCGCAAGCGACATAATAAATCGCATGCAATTTTTTGAAATAATGGGCTTGCGATCTCGACAGAAAAAATTTATGGAATTAAAAATTTGGTTAAAGATGAATTAAAAACAATTTTAACTTAATACGGGACGTCGTCGAGGATAGTGTAGGACAGAAAAGTCGGATAATTTAATATATCGACAATGCACTTTTTTTAGCAAAAATAACCGACCAATATACGATGATCGCTATAGATTGATGTAGATATATCAAACTATTTTTGCTGTGCAGCAGAATGATAGAAACCAAAAATCTTATATAATTTGAGGCTAGGAATAACTAAACTTTGAGACGTAATTCCAGTCATAAATATTTACCTTGCTCATTAGCTCAGTATGATCTTTCAACGACCAACTATCTGGCGAAATTTCTGTGCCATTAATAACCTCAAACAGCCTTAATCCATTTTCGAAATTATACCTCTTAAATGGCAGCACCTCATTTAGCGAGTCCATGTTTAAAAGCCGGCCATCTGCAAAATCGGGATGTTTGCTTTCGTATTCTTTAGGTATGCAGGTTTTTTCCTCCTTCCTTGTGACCGCTGTGCATACGGAAATAGATAAGAACTTCTCATATAATTTTTTTTGTAATATCTGATCGTTAGAAATAGATTCAAATGTTTTTCTGCAATGCCATATCGATTCTAAAATAACATCAACAGGAATCGTGTGCTCTATATGAACCCCAAAATCTTCATCTATATCCGATTTCTTTCCACTCCTCTTTTCTAACGCTATTTTCATGTAATTTTCACTGCGGTAAAAAGCCCCCCGACATGCACCCCATGCACCGTCCTTAGACATCCAACCATAAAAGTCATGCGCGTTTCTTGTTCTGACATTTGGGCCAGCTAATTTCTTTTTGAACTCTTTGATATTACTCGCCTCATTAAGGCTTTTTCGCATAAAATCAATAAAACTTATGGGATGATCACGAAGCTTTCTCGGAAGTCGTTTTTGTATGATGCTCACGCAATTTAGGAAATCTTTTTTATGACTTTGCATGAAATTCATTATTAATACCTATTGGTAGTTTTTTACTAGCATAGAATAGTTTTGTCGATTCCAATAAATTTACTATGGTATTCATACAATAAAGTCACTCGCCTATATAATATTACTTTAGTTTAAAGATAACCTTTCCGAACCACTATTATAAAAAAATCGTCGAGTACTTCTGTATCTACAAAAGCGCCGTGACCGCAAATGGTTCTCTTGGTTCTGTCAATTTCAAAATAGTCAAACGAGAGTCTAATCTTTTACTTTTTAATAGCTCTTTATGAAGTCCAGCGCCAGCAAAGAACGCTCTGAATCCAAGATTAAACACAGCGTTTGCGGCAAACTTTGTCAAAGTCGATTGCGACACTTATTTTTCATCTGGCTTAGTTTTCTACATAGATTAAAAGTCTACTCTGCGTCGAAGCGACAGGCATCTTTTTGCTTTTCTAGCGACATATTCGTTAACCTGCCCCTCACCGGAACTTGATTGTGAATCGTCATAAATTCAAATCTTTGCAAAACAGGGGAATAACCAATGTTTACCATGAACGCAGTTAAAGCCATTGCCACCCTAATACCAATATTGATTTTAACCGCTTGCGCGCCCTTCAGCGACAACCCGACCAGCGACGTCGATTTTGATTTAATCCAGAAGGCCGATGTCCTCAATCTAAGTATGCAGGACAATAATGTATTAGCGAGCGGACAACCGACTCAGGCTCAACTAAAGATTCTTGGCAATGCAGGTGTGAAACATATTGTTAGTTTAAGAGCAGCCTCAGAATTGGAGTGGGATGAAGCCCAGTCGGTGCAATCCTCTGGCATGCAATTTCATACCCTGCCCATTTCTGGACGTGAAGACTTCACTGCCGTCAATGCAGGCTTGCTAGAACAGCTTCTCAAGGATTTATCCGGTGAACCGGTATTAGTCCATTGCAGCAGTAGTAATCGCGTTGCCGCACTAAAAACTTTAACCGCAAGTGAATCAGGCGCGAGCACCGACGTGGCAATCGATGTCGGCAAAGACTGGGGCCTAACGATGATGGAACCTGTCATGCGAGAGATACTCGATCTAAACTAACCCTTGAAGAAACTCGTGTTTAAAACACTCTATCTCGCCCAGCTTGTAAGCGCATACTATCGCGCGGTGAATTGTTTTTATCGGCGCGCACTCGATAGCAATATCAAACATTTCACACAGTGCAGTCGTCTTAAGGTCCATCGCTAACACCCCTTTAGATTAATCAGGAATAGTTATGACACACACCGCAACTAAACCACTGGCACTTATTGTCGGTGTTGGTAATGCCACAGGCAAAGCAGTATGCACGGAGCTCGCGTCACACTATCGCTTAGCCATGGTGGCGCGCTCCACAAATGTCATTGGTTCACTCGCGACAACGCTCGAGCAAGCCGGCGCCTACCCATGTGATGTAACTAATCGCGATGCATGGGTCTCAACCTTGAAGACGATCGTCGCTGAAATGGGTCTGCCTGAATACATACTGGTGAATACCGAAGGTGGCGGATGGGGCGAGTACATGCAAATCGACGTTGCAGATTTTTCTAACAGCTTTGATGTCAATGTCGTCAGTCTGCTGCTGCTGATTCAAACATTGTTTCCCGATGGCGTAGCCGAAGCGTCAACGCGCAGCAACTGCCGCATCGTCATTAGCAGTTCACCGGCTGCTTATCTCTCAATCCCGCTATTTCTTGGCATTGCACCAAGCCGCGCAGCGCAAAGAGTGCTTGCCGAAACGCTCGATGAGGCGATGGATAATGTGGACTTTTCCATCCTGTCCATCGACGGCGCAATCAATGAACCCAGCATGCGCAAAGCTTACCCTCACAAAGATGATGATTTTTTTATCAAGCCGGCGGCAATTGCAACGTACATCAGGAAGCTGTTTGAAGACGCGCCTTTTGACCGAATCGCCAGAATCACGACATCAGGCAATTAAGGATGGCGCCGAGTCAATGGATCACTCAACATTGCCACCTCATTCCGCCCAAAGGGCATGTTCTCGATCTTGCCTGCGGTAATGGCCGTCATACACGCTATTTGCTTGAAAACGGCTACCGAGTTACCGCCGTTGATAAAGACCTGAAGGGGGTTCGTGAGCTTGAACGTCACCCAGACTGCCGACTCATTGAGGTCGACCTTGAACAGGGAAGACCCTGGCCGTTTGCTGAAACATTCGATGCAATTATTGTGACGAATTATCTATATAGACCTGGGTTTGAAAATATTGTCATCCATTGCAAACCAAATGGCGTATTTATGTGTCAAACTTTCATGACGGGCAATGAAGCCTACGGCAAGCCGTCAAATCCAGACTTTCTATTAAAGGAAAATGAGTTACAAAATGCGTTTACTAAAGACTTTGAAACGATCAGTTTCGAGCAAGGCTACAAAGACAGCCCAAAACCCGCCGTTATCCAAAGTTACTGTGGGCGACGCCGCGAATGATGCTGCGGATCTGACCGTGGTTGAATCAAACGCAGATCAAAACCAAACTAAGTTCAAATCGAGAAGACGTTACTCTCGCTCGTGGTTGCTACGCACACGTACTAATTTAATCTTCAGGCGCTAGCGCAACGTCTCACCAGGCTCGCTGTTACCCCACCGATTGAAAAAGGTTTTTTCCTCAGCCGGGGTCCGTCTAACCGTGCCAAACTTTCCTAACGGATAGCCTATTGGCATTGTCACGACCACGCCATACTCGTCTGGAATTTCGAAATATTCGTGTAATTCTTCTTCGAACACCTGGTGCATGGTCGTTAATGCGGCCCCCAATCCTAATGCTCGACAGGCCAGTAGGATATTCTGCGTACAGGGATAAACCGCCCCGTAGTTAGGTGGCGCCAGACCCACACGTTCTGACTGAGGCACCTTAAAGGGCCAATCTCGCTGACCACAAATAAGCAACAGTACCGGGAACTCCTGCATGTGATCCATTTGATAGGTCAACGCCTTAAGCTGGCGTCCCATCGGCGATTGACTATCTGCATATTCATTAACCTTCCCAAACCGCGATAAAATGGCCGCACGATATCGTTCTGCGAACCAATGCTTGGCTTTCGGCTCAGTGATCGCAACAAACTTCCAAGGCTGAGTATTTTGTCCGGACGACGCTTGCACGCCTGCCTGCAATACTTTTCTCAAGGCGGACAAGGGGATAGGGTCTGGCTTCAATCGACGCATCGAGCGCACGTTACTGACTAAATCAAAGAACGATAGATTCACATCCATTTTACATTCCCTCTATCAACACTTATGCAGCTATCATCAACTGCCCCGCCGACTAAAATTGACGCTTCAGCACTATGACCGCTTGGCGACTAGCGCATTGTCACCGTGACCGCGGTCGATGTTACGCAGGTCAGGAAAGAAGTATCCAAGCAGCAACATACTAACCACCAGCATGGCTGCACTGACCATCAGCGCAATATCAATGCCAATATATTCTGCCAGCGCGCTAATCGGTATGACACCCAAGGGCATCAACCCGTGAGTCATCATCATCATACTCATAACACGCCCTCTAATTTCAGGCTTGATGGCGAGCTGAATAATACTCATGTTGAGCGCACCAAAGATGGCGCTAAAAAGACCCGTCAAAATACCCATCGCCATCGCGGTGTGAAGTGAATTCGAAAAGGCAAACAATGCTAAAGATATCGCCCAGAGAAACGCGCAATAAAACATGACTCGGCCCTTTTTAGGAAAATCACCGAGCTTGGCTAGCAATAAAGATCCACAAAGAGCGCCACCGCCCATCGCTGTCATTAACAACCCCAAATCCCCAGGCCCGCCGTTAATAATGTCGTGATTGAACGCGGGCAGTAAAAATGAAGCTGAAAAACCGAAGGTAAACGGTACAAAACCCATGATTAGTAGACCCATAATCAGTTTTTCATCGAGCATGTAACGAAAGCCTTCGCGAATATCCTCTAACGGCGAGGCTTTTTTACGAGCGATTGGCTCGCCTTTGTAGTTCAGCATCGATGTACAAACCACCGACAGAAAATAAAGCCCCGCAATGACGAAAAACACAATGCCAACACCTTCTGTGCTCGTCTTATCACCTGCCGCGAAGAACGCAATCATGCCACCGGCAATGGCAGGACCCATCACGCGGGCAAGGTTGAAGGTGGCACTTTGTAACGCCATGGCATTCACCATATTGTCGGGGCCAACAATCTCTGGTGTTATCGCGCTTCGTGCCGGCATGCTGAACGCCAATATCGTGCCATTAAAAAGACCGAAGTAAATGAAATCCCAAAACTCAATATTGCCTGTATAAATAAAGTACGCCAGGAGTATCGTTGCGCAGGCGTTCAGCAACTGAGACAGAATCATCACCGGTTTTTTCTTTAGCCGATCAGCGATGACACCACCCGCTAGGGAGAAAAGAAAGGACGGCAGCATGAAGGAAAGCATGACCCACGTAAGTGCCAGCGGTGAGCTCGTCATGTCATAGATTAACCAACCCCGCGCGACCATCTGCATTTGCATGGCAAAGGTTGCACATAGACTCGACACCCACAAGAAGCGAAAATCGCGAATCTTCAGCGAATCAAACATGCCGGCTTTATACAGCGTCGTGTCTGCCCTCGACGTAGGTCCTGAACCACTGCTTACCGTTTTTTGTGTTTCGTTACTCATGAATATCTCTATCTCAAAATCCGAACTAAGTTCTCAACGATCTAGAGAACGATCTAGCGGACTCACTACAAAACAATCTACGGAACAAGCCCCCAACGAAGACGCTTGTTCCTGGGATCTGGATTAGGCTCAGATTGGCGGCTGGCGCTCTTGTAGAGTAAACGAGTCAGGTCTTGAATCACAGCCCCGCCGCAAGCAGGCCATGGGTAACGATAACCGCGTTGAACACGCATTTTTATGCTGACGAACATCGAGCCAGTTTCGATTAGCGCCTCATTTGGGTGCAATAACCAAGGGGCTTAATGGCATTGCACGGTTAACTACCAACCCATGTTTACTCGCAGCATCGTTCGCGTACGTTGCAGCTAAACGCAAGCAGGTAGCAAACCACCTAAATTATAGACTCCAGCTTTGTTAACAACGCTCTGTTTGTGATTGCTTCGATTCTGGCACAGCAGTTGCTTTACTATCCCTCGTAAAGCAGAGAGATACAAAGACACGCATTAGAAACCGGCACAAGGAAATAGCTGAACAAGAATCAGCTCAATTCACTTAAAAGAGCACATAGGGACTCAGCGATATGGCGAGCTATCTATTTTCAGACGACTTATTAGCGAGACACACGAAGCCAGTGAGCAAATTAGAAACCCGTCGCCAAGAATCGAGATCTTACCTGGATAAGATGCCTTTGATGAAGTTGCTCATCGTTTGCACTGCTGTGTTTTTACAGATGGATGTGAGTTAACAGATTTTTGTAATGTGATGACAGAATTTAAAGAAACTATTTCAATCACGTATTTAAGTAACACAGTAACACCCAAATCCCCCTGATCTGGCTGTGCTACGAGTAGAGTTAAGCTGTTTATCTATTCAAGTGCAGTCGGATCAACCTAATTTTCTTTCGTGGCAGCCTGCTCTTTTGATACCTCGACAGCCTGAGTAAAAAGGCCACGAGCTCGAAAAAGCGCGACGGTCGGTATCATGAAGATAGCCCCGCTTATTACCGCGCCTATAAGCCCACCACCCTTGGCGTGATCACTCATGCCCGGTCCTTCGAAGAGATTGAAGACCACCATCGCAATCACCACCTGAAAACTATAGACCGCTGCCCATGGCCACATCCAGCTTCGCATTTTCCAAAAACCAAAAGCGCCCGCCGCGTAGATCAACCAATGTAAAGGTTCGGTAAGCTTCGCCGGCCAGCCCGTTAGAATAAAACCGAACCAAATCTCTTCCCAGCGCTCATAGGGTTTCGTGAACATGTCGAAGGGCATGTAAATAAACGTCATATACAGGCAGAAGAACCAAAGTAAGTTCATCCACCAGGGGCGTTTGTTCCATTCATCGACAAGCTGTTTTTTCATGCGTTCCACCAGACTAAACCGTGGCTTCAATCTTACGACAAACGTCAAACAAAAAAAGGCCACATAATCGGGCCTCCTTGCCTCACCACGGCCGATCAATCGAAAAGGCACATAAACTGTGAATCCCCTATACAATGATCGCTAATCTACAATCATCTTTTACACGGTGTCTTGCGGCTTAAATGAAGACAAGAAAAGAATTAAAGCAAGCGTACCTTCGAACGCCAAAAGAGATGGGTGTCTATCGTATTCGTAACGTTAAAAACGATCGCAGCTTTGTTGCCGCAAGCCGCGATATTAAAGCACGTTTAAATCGCCATCGAATGAGCCTTAAAACCAACAATGACAGCAATAAAGCACTTCAAGCTGACTGGCTACATTACGGCCAAGAGGCTTTTATATTCGAAGTATTGGATGTGCTTAAACCTCTGGATATACCCGACTACAACCCGTCCGATGACCTGAATGTGTTGGAGGAAATGTGGCTAGAAAAATTGCAGCCCTATGAACCAGAGGGTTACACCCCATTAAGAAAGCGGTCAAGGCTACTAAAAGTGACTCGGTCGCATGATGAATCACGCTGAAATTGTTGACCTGCTTCATCGAACATTTAGGGCCGGTGTTCTGCAGCGTTTACCGAAGAGGCAAGCACACGCAGATATATTTATGGCGCTTTCTGTCGTTGCCTTAGACCCAGAAGCATTTTTTGATGAGACCGAGATCAATCTGCACCTATCTGCTTTTCTTAATGGCATAGCCTCACAGGATGGATTTTCAGACTATGTCTCCTTTCGGCGCTATCTGGTCGATTTTGGCTTTCTTCGCCGAGCAAGCGACGGCGCTATTTATCGTCTTTGTCCGGAGCGTATTGCAGAAGTGCTGCCATCAACCGCAAGAGACATTGAACCAACCGCGATATTTAATACCGTTGAGATGGAAAAGTTAGCCCGAAGAGAAAAATTTGGTCGGCAAGACTAGGGTCGTTTTAGCCACTCTGCTGGCTTTCAATCTAACGCGACCAAACGCATACTCAAACCCTCAGCATTGACCCGCAACGCGCCCTGAGGTTTATCATTTCCACATTCATCAATTTTTCCCAACCGGCAGATAACAACAAAACGTCTATTGCGGAGAAACTCGTCAAACTGTTATCGGACCCTTGTCGTGTTTTGGAGATTGGCAGTGGTTCGGGACAGCATGCTGTTCACATGACACAAGCCCTGCCCTTTTTAAACTGGCAACCTTCTGATCAAGGCGAGTACTTTGACGGGCTTGTCAGCAACATAGAACAGCTAGCGCCGAAGAACGTCAGCGCACCGATTTATCTCGATATCAGCAATGTTGAGCATGAGACATGGCCCATCAGCGATGTCATTTACAGCACAAATGTCCTGCATATCATGCCCGCCGCGCTCATTGATCTACTATTTATGGGCGCAACAAAATGTCAGTGTCAGATGATTTTGATTTACGGTCCGTTCAAATACAAAGGACAATTTACCACGGACTCGAATGCGAATTTTGATGTCTGGCTGAAGGACAGAAATCCATTAAGTGGGGTCAGGGATATTGAAGTCGTCACTGAAACGGCGTCAAAGCACGGCTTCGAACTCGTTTCAGATCAAGCCATGCCGGCGAACAATCAGCTGTTGGTTTTCAAAAAAACACTGACTGCCTAACGCACCCCTAGCCGGCAAAACTATAGGCTAAATCCACTTCGCGTAACCAATCCAGCACTTGCTGCTGTTCTTCTGCAGGCAGCGCGTTGTTAATCCTATCAACAATCATTTGACGTGATTTTTCTGGGTAGGGTCGCGATAAAAAACTGACATCTTCACCGTATATGGCCGCATGAAAGGCTTTCGCACCGGCCACCTGCGCAGATTGATTACCAATCACATAAGGCTGATAAGTCGACTCCATTTCAGCCAAGATAAACCGTGCAAAAGGTGTCGATTCGGGAAAAGGCGCCAACAACCCTGAACCGTCCCAGTTGTCTGCACCGCCTTCGCTCCAGGCCACGACCCGTTTAAATTTGGCTGTTGTCTCTTTTGGATCCGGATCCATATTGGTATGCGCGCGCAGACTACCGAGTACGACACAATCGACCGCACAGGGTCTATCGCCCAGTAAGTAAGGCGTTTCCTGCAGCTGCAGCTCCATCATTTCCAATATACGTGTGTATTCATCTTCAGCGGCTTTTTGCTGGATGTCTGAATCAGTACCGGTTGCTCTGCAAGCTTTCGGCCCCCAGGTTTTGACACGCTGAGCGATATCCTTGTTGCCACCCGCCATTTTCATCGAGGCGAACTCGGCACTACGCGGATAGTGCCAACGATAGTGCACCATGGTTCGGGCTATCCACTCATCAAAATATTCTTCAATTATTTGAGTCAGAATTCCTAGCGGACCTGTGGGAAACATACGACGGTGGGGCACGCGCGCATCCAACAAATGCATGATGGGGGTCGTGTCCCCTATCATCCAATTTTCGGGCGTTTGCAACACAGGTACCTGATGGGTACCTGAACGCGACTCGATGACTGAAGGATCGTTGGTATTCTTATCTTGATTCTCAAAATCCAGCCCATAAAAGATGAGGGCTGCTTCAAGTTTACGTGTGAAGTAACTTAACTCACCGCCATATAAATTATAGGTACTGCTCATTTAGATCTCCTTACTTTAATTTTGCAACCCTTCTTAATGATGACCTTATTGTCGACCATAATGCCGACGACGGCACCAGCAATATGGTTCTCCTTCATGGAAGTGTCGATGACACCATCCAAATAGGCTTCAAGTGCAATGTCATCGATTGCATCTGCTAAAGCCACAGATGAAAACGAGAGCATTGATATCAACAAAGTTGTATAGGAACTAACACGCGCTAATCTGCCCATCGAAGCTTCCCCTTAAAGATTCATCATCATTTTGATTTTGCCGAACTGAGATCGCCAATACAACCCGGCTTAAACATCAACAAAGCCGCGATGCTGACACGCGTATTCGGCGTTTTTTTGACCCGTCTTAAACGTTGTCTTTTTTGTAAAAGCCGCGGTAGTTTATTGTTCACGCTAGCCAATGCCCCGCTTTGGTAACCTGCGCCACTTCCTACCGGTGGTCACATCAAGTAGCCTAACAACAAACAACGATAGGTAAAACATTATGAGACTAAGCCCGATAGAGCGAGATCAACTCAACGCTAAACAGAAAGCTGTACTTGAGAGTATCGAACAAGGACCACGCGGCAACGGACGTCCGGGCATTGGTATGATTGGTCCTTTTGGCGCCTTTGTGAGATCGCCAGCGATCGGCAGTGCAGCGCAAGCACTGGGGTCGGCTATTCGCTTTGATTCGTCGCTACCGGAAAACATCAAGGAAGTTGCGATATGTACCGTCGGCGTCTACTACCATTCAAAATTTGAATTCGCTGCGCATCGACGTCTTGCCATCCAAGCCGGTGTAGACGAAAACCTGTTGGACGAACTAGGTAAGACTGGCCAAGCAGCGTTCAAAGACAAAGAAGCCTTGGCACACCAGGTTGCTCTAGAGTTGCTAAACAAGCATCAGATTACCGATACGACTTATGCGGAGGCAGTCTCTTGCTTCACCGAAAACGGCATGATCGAGCTCGTTGCTACAGTGGGTTACTACTGTTTGATCTCGCTCACCCTGAATGCTTTCCAGATCTCACTTGAAAAAGGCATGACAGACCCTTTTCCAGAAGACTAGACGCTCGGTTTAAGCACGCGATCTCAGCGCGAGGTTTATGCCTTGGGTCTAAAACCATTTTGAACTTCGGCGATCACAGATTTAGCTCGAATTTGACACACAACTTAATTGGCACTCAAGACACACTTAGGTATCCTTGCTGGCTTTGAAATTCAGAGATCAAAACTGTCATGAACCAATCCGGGCCCGTTTACTTAGGATCAGTTAATCGATGGGAGTGTGATGAAAACGATCATCTCAACGTCAGATTCTTCGGTCAAAAAATGCAGCAGACGCTTGAGGCGGGCTTGCTCGAAAACAATCTCATTACACCGCAACAATTACCTGCCGTAAGACGTTCCATCCGCTCGCAACACATGCGATTTATCGCTGAAGCTAGAGTCGCCGTACCGATCAGCGGCTACTTGAAACTACTGAATGTGGCTAGCAATAGTTTCACCGTACTGGCCGAACTGCGCAATACAGGCACAAACGACGTGATGGCGGCCTTCGTCTATGTGATCGAAATGTCATTGACAGACACCAATCACAGCCTTGAACCACTACCTGCCTACGCCGGTAGTCGAGGTATCGAAACAAAGGCATTGGCACACTCCAAGCTCAATCTCGTTCAGAGCCATGAAGCGGGCTTTAGCCAAATCGGCAGAGGTATTATTCACGCTGATGAATGTGATGAAGCAGGCTCGCTACAGCCCTTTCACTACATCGGGAAAAGTTCTGATTCGATGCCCAATCTCTGGGCTAGATTCACACCCGGTGAAAACGAGCGAGGTAAAGGCGTTGTTGGTGGCGCTGTACTTGAATATCGCATGGATCATCACGGTATTCTGCAACCCAACGATCGATTCGAAATGGTCTCGGGTATTCTCAGCTTGGGCGAAAAGACACAGCACATGCTACATCTGATATTTAATGTCGAAACGGGTCAATGTGTTGTTACCTGTCAGGCTGTCGCTGTAACGATGGATCTGGTGGCGAGAAAATCTGTGCCTATTCCGGATGATCGCCGCGCAGTCATGGAAAGGTTTTTGGTTTAGGAGGTTTAGGCGTCGAGCCATTTAGTCCTGACTTCGACTAAATGGCTCTCTGACGTTTTTATGTCTATCGACGATCTAGTATCTTTCCTGCGAACCAATTCGTAGCAGATCACCGCCATTACTCGGCCTATTCATTGATCGTTGAGCGCCACTTTCACCAATTGCTCCTGAAATGAATGATAGTCCTCCGGACCGAAGCCCCCAAGCAACTCGCATTGCGATACCACCAGATGCCGCTGAGGCCGCCAAGTTACCAGCTGCGCCTGCTGCACCACCAAACAACGCAGCCAGCAAAACTTGATCTAAAGATGCTTTTTTTGATGCGGCACCAAATGCCCCTATACCTGCACCAATTATTATCCCAGGCACTCCAAACCCACCACTTACCGCGCGTACTTCATCTTTCTTAAGCTCTCTCATGATTACTTCCTCTTTTCTCGTTCATTAAAGTAGTGCATGAGAAAACCACCGCCCAAACCTACGGATGCGGCAAGAATGCCCGCAACAATATTGTAAGGGTATTCACGAAGATTCCAGGTTAGATATATTTCGAATAGGACCAAACTAAAAAAGGTTGAAAGCAACAATCCATATTTTTCCTCTCTCAACGCGTAAGGTACGAAGACGACTGCCCACAACACCAAAAATATTGAGTCAAAAAATATTGCTCGATCTAGTTCATCCATCATGACCCCTCCTGCACCATCATCTATTGTCCATAACAGATGATGGTGCTCTAGACGCTATGACTGATGAAGTCGTACGTGTAGTCCTACAAAAACTCAACAATCAAAATGTCAGGTTTCGTATCGATCCATAAGGTGCCGAACCAAACCACTTCGCACAATATCGTCTCGCTCAAATTCATGCACGTAAACACTCGGCAGACCGGATACGCGACCCGTCGCATCCGCCAGACCATTGGTGCCATGAATATCGCTTTGATCGATATCACCGTTGACCACAACTTTGCAGTCTTCACCGATTCGAGTCAGAAACATCTTCATTTGAGAGACACTTGTGTTCTGCGCTTCATCTAAAATCACAAAACTGTCGGCGCCGAATGTTTTACCACGCATAAACGCCAGGGGGGCGGCTACAATGCGACCGTGTCGTAGAAAATAGTCAACGGCACCTGAACCTAACCTTTCATTCAGGCAGTCCCGAAAAGCTTCAATATAAACTGCAAACTTTTCATCGACGTCACCGGGTAGAAAACCTAAATTTTCACCGGCTTCGACAGCTGGCCTGGTTAGAATAATGCGTTCGATCCGCCCGGACTGCAAAGCATCTGCAGCAATCGCAGCAGCACAATAGCTCTTACCCGTACCGGCAGGACCAATACCAAAGGTTAAGCAGTTGCTTTTGATTGCGTTGATGTATTGTTGTTGAGCGGGGTTTTTTGCCTCAAGCGGTCGGTTGCAGCGTTTTGGTTTATACGCTGTTTCCGTCGCTGGGGTCGTTATTGGCAGCGTATATATGTCCGCACTCTGGCGCAGACTCTGCCGATCGTCGTATCCCTGATGATCAGGATTGCCCTGGTGATTGGGATAATGCTGTTGGTGCTTTTTCGATTTCCTCCCTTCGTTAGATTTTCTTCGGTTTGCGGAACAATTTACGTGAGATCTTTTCGCCATCGAATAATGTCACCTTCGTTATTGAAAAATTAATGTAAAGTGATCTTTAAAGCTCTGTTGTTTTACTCCCTTGATATGAACACCGATCGTAAATGAATTTAAACTGCCATTACATTTTGCACCTTGGGCACAACTAATCAAGGGTCAGGTTTTGATTTTTTCGCATAAATTTGGTGCAGCGAAACTCAAAAAATTAAACGCTTGCTGTAACCGCAATTTCAACCGTAAACTGTGGGGCTGCCAATCGAGATTCCACACACGCTCGCGTCGGCGCTTCACCAGGCACAATCCATGCATCCCAGACCTTGTTCATTGCTTTAAAATCCGCCATATCAGCTAACCAGATACTGGCAGTAAGCAGTTTTGACTTATCAGTCCCAGCCTCAGCCAACAACTCGTCTATGCCGCTCAAAATGTCTGCAGTTTGTTTCTCTGCATCTTCACCACCGGCTCGCCGTGCCACCTGCCCTGCTGTAGAAACAATACCGTTGCAGACCACCGCCTGGCTCATTCGTGAACCGCACTTTATTCGCTGTATCGACATTTTTTTTCGTCCTTTTGGTTTACTAAATTCAGCCCACTTATATACCAAAGTCAGTGGCCATATGACAATTGAAGCGATTGTCCTAACGTACTATTCTCGACTTTAGTTGTACGAATAACATCACATTGAATCAGCTACGTCGAGCAAATCAAACCACATTCTATTTAGGGATCAACAATGAACAATCTATTCTCGATTGAAGGTAAGGTCGCACTCATTACAGGCGGCTCTCGCGGTATCGGAGAGATGATCGCGGCGGGCTTTTTGGCTAACGGCGCGAAAGTGTATATTAGCTCTCGCAAAGCTGATGTCTGCGCTGCAACTGCAACCCGACTACAGGAAACTTATGGCGGGCAGTGTATCCCTATCGCCGGCGACCTATCGTCGATAGAAGGCATCGAAACAGTCGTTGCCGCATTATCATCGCAAGAAGATAAGCTTGATGTTCTCATTAACAATGCCGGTGCCACCTGGGGTGCGCCTATTGAAGAATTTCCGGAAGCCGGTTGGGACAAGGTGATGGACACCAACGTGAAAGGGGTATTCTTTCTAACGCAAAAACTACTGCCTATGTTGGAAAAAGCAGCCAGCCACGAAGATCCAGCACGCGTTATCAATGTGGGTTCGGTTGATGGAATCAAAACGCCCATATTTGACAATTTTTCGTATGGTCCATCGAAGGCTGCCGTACACCATCTGACGCGTGTTCTAGCCGCACATTTGGTCAAACGTAACATTATTTGCAACGCAATTGCGCCAGGTCCTTTCCCTACGTGGATGTTAAGCGCCGGGGTTGGTTTTGGCGGTGAGACAGATGTTGACTGGAGTAGCGTCGGCGAGAGTAACCCACGAGGTCGCGTCGGTACGCCTGAAGACATCGCCGGTCTGGCTATTTTCTTGAGTTCTCGGGCGGGTGCTTTTACCGTTGGCGAGGTCATTACCTGTGATGGCGGTTCGGTCGCTTGCGCTTAGATAGAGAGGTAAAGAGGGAGATAGGGAGATAGACAAAGGTAAGGAGATAGGTGGCAGGCTTATGCCCGCCACCGTGCTCCTAAGACTGTATCAGTCGCTGACAAAGCCTTTCCAGCTCGACATATACTCAACGAACTTAGGCGAAAGTCCCTCATTTGCTAAATAGTCGCGGCTGACAGGCAACTCTGCAGGCACAAATGTTGAATCCTGCTCATATTTTATCGGAAAGTCATGATGCAGGATTGCGGCTCGACCAAGCATGATCCAGTCTATCCCGGTATCCATTGCCTTTTCGGCTTCGGCTGGTGTACGAATCTGGCCCGCTACGCCTAATTTGGTCTCGCCTCGATTTAGCTCAGCAAAATACTCGATCAACGGTTTATCACCAAATTCTTTTTCAGCGGGTGTTTTAAATACATCCCACAGCGACATATCAAGAAAATCAATCTTTCCGCTGTCCATTAAATTCTGAGCAACCTGAATGGATTCCGCCAGTTTAATACCGAACCTTTCAGGAGAAAGACGCACCCCTAGACAAAATTCGGGATTGCATTGCTCACGGATACCATCAATGATTTCGAACAATAATCGGCTACGGTTCTCAAGGCTGCCACCATATTCATCTTCACGATGATTAAGGTCACTACTTAAAAACTGGCAGATGATATAGCCGTGCGCGCCATGTAATTCAACGCCGTCAAAATCAGCTTCCTCTGCTCGAACTGCCGCTGCAATAAAGTCATCTCGCAACTGTTTTACTTCCTCTAAACTCAATGCACGAGCGCCTGTATCTTCGTCAGCTGACGGACATACCGGATCGCTACCTATCAGCTCTTTCGGCGAGCGATTACCCGCGTGATGAAGCTGGCAAATAGAAATACTGTCACTACCATTGATCTCTTTGGCTAATCGCGTCAAACCTTCAAGGTGATTGTCTGAAAAGACACCTAATTGACCGGGAAAACCCTGCCCTATTGCTTGAACATGCGCCGCACACGTCATCGTCAATCCAAAGCCACCTTTGGCCCGAAGTGTTAACCAGTGAAATTCTTCATCTGACAAGACACCATCATCGTGACTTTGTGAATTTGTGAGCGGGGCCAGCATAAAACGGTTTTTCATATCAGGACCACGAGTAAAACTCATGGGGGTCAGCAACGAACTCATAACACTTCCTTATTTTTTTTAAGATTGAATGTTCAGCGTACAGCGGAATTTTTATCACTCGTTAGTTAACAATAGCGGTCTTCAATTGTGCGCTTTTTTATTGATAACCTTTGTATCCACTTTTTATTTATCTTTTTCTGGTCTTCTACTGGTCTTTGACCTTCTTTTCGATCACCAGCTTAATAACACTAAGGTCACCCTTTAAATCTATCGGCATGGATATCGCCTGATAATCGTCAGGGCTAACGTTCGCTATGCCGGAGGACGATATTCTTGCCACCACTTCAACTTGATCGAAATTGGCCAAACCCATGCCCTCCATCATCGCCATCGACTCATCCAGTGTGACGAGTTTTGGCAAGGCACCTTTCACCATTCGCTGAACGGCTAAAGGCATCGGCGGTCCACTAATGGCTCGAGCAAACACAAATACTGATGCACTTGCACCAGAAGAAACAGAGTCTGCCACTTCAACTAACACCTGCAAACTTCGTCCAGCTGTAACAGCTTCACTTGAACTGCCCGCCGTTTGTGCGTCGGCTGATTCTGCCACACCACTGTTGTCCGCAAGCGCTTCATTTCCAAACACCGGCGTCATTCCCCGAGCGAGCATATCTTCTTCGATACGCTTCATGGCGAGTCGAATCATCTGCGCCCGATCCGGCTCAGCACCTGCAGCCATCGCCTTTTCGAAATAGACCAAGGCACCTTGTAGATCATCGGCTTGAAATGCTGCCATGGCCTTAATTTCAAGCATCGAAATGTTCTGTGGATTTATCTCTAGGCTCGTTTCGACAGCAGCTACGACGCGAGGTGTCATGGACCGATCATCCGCCATAAATAATGCTTCAGCGTAATAGGTGGATAACGAAGGATCCCTTGGGAATTTGGTCAGCAAGTAAGCAAATGTATCGGCGGATTTTTCATACTGCTGCACGTTCGAGTAAGACTGCGCTAACAAAAACCAACCTTCAATATTATCTGGCTGACTTTCCAAGCGTTTTGCCAACTTTATGACACTCGCGACCACGTCACCTTCATCATGCCCTTCAGTACTATTTAACTCCTGAGCTAACTCTACGTCTGTAATAGCCCCCCAAGAAAGACCCATATCCGAGTAGGCGATGAATGCAAACAACGGCACGCATAGTGCCAGCACCAGCGGTAGCGTACGACTTTGTTTGGCAAGCTTGAGAGAACCTGACGACGTATCGGCTTCCTGCAATAAATTCTTCTTCAATTCAATCTCCAGCAAATCAAATTCAGCAGCAGTGATATCCCCTTGCTCGAGGGACTGCCGATACTCACCCTGTCGCTCGGCGAAGATTGCGACGTTAGTGTCCGTTCTCAGCGCTTTCGCGTTTTCTGCTTCGGCCACTTCAGAGCGTGATAAGTACAACGGTATCAGTACAAATCCGCAGGCGACCAAACAGAGCCCGAAGGCCATCAACCAAAATGTCATCATTTGTCAGCGCTACTTTCTTGTGATTTTAGGAGTTGATCAATCTTTCGATCTTCGTCTTCGGTGAGGTTTGAAACTTGATTGCTTAGACGGCTGAACCTTATGCCAAAAAACAGCGCCAACAGCAGCAGTGCGATAGGTCCTAACCACAACAGCCAAGTACCCCGTTTGAATCGAGGTTCATAAAGGATGAAATCCCCGTAGCGTTCATACATAAATTCTAATACTTCATCATCTGACTTGCCTTCCAGCACCAATCGATGCACCTCTCGGCGCAGATCTTTAGCGACCATTGCATCTGACCCGGCAAGATTTGTGTTCAAACATTGTGGACAACGAAGTTCGTCGATCAACCCGTTGTAGCGGTCACGTAACGTCTCGTCCGGAAACGCATAGGCATCGATCGCAGCATTTGCATGATGCCCAAAGGTAAGACAACCAAACATCAACGCTGCTATTAGCAGAAATCCAGCTCTATGCATTAAGAATCATGCTCCAACTGCTCAATCAAAGGCTTGATCGTTATCAACCAATCTCTCTGTGTGACCTCACCAATATGTTTGTATTGAATGACACCATTTTTATCCAAAACAAAGGTTTCGGGCGCACCGTAAACACCAAGGTCGATCCCCAACTTTCCTTGGTCGTCAACGATATTGAAAGTAAATGGATCACCGTACCGCTGTAACCATCCTTTAGCTTTTTCATCGACATCATTGTAGTTAATCCCATAAAGGGGCACACCACTTGCCGCAATTGCCGTTAGTTGGGGATGCTCCATGACACAATTTGGACACCAGGTAGCCCAGACATTCACCAGACTGACCTCACCTTTAAAATCGTTTTGCGTCACAGTGCGCTGCGCATCATGCAGCTCACGCATTGCGAATTCTGGAAACGGGCGATCAATCAGAACCGAGGGCAACTTGTGCGGATCTTCCAATTGAAATCCAATCGCGAGTATCGCCACCAGTGATAAGAAAACAAACAAAGGTACAAGTAGAGTCTTGTTCAGATTACGGGGTTTGTCGGTTGAATCAAGACGGTCGATCGAGTCGACAGTATCGTGAACCGCGTCTTGAGCAGGGACTGCTTTTTGATCAGTCATGAACCTGCCCCGATTGCCGCTTGCGAAGTGTTTGTGGCTGAGGTTTTTGGTGAAGAAGTCTGCACAGCACTATCGCGTCTCTTTTTCACAATGCGATAGCGCTTGTCTAACAGCGTTGTTAATCCGCCGAGTGCAACGAGCAAACCACCAAACCATATCCAACGCACAAACGGCTTGTAATGCACACGAACAGCCCACGCGCCGGAACCAACCGGTTCACCTAAGGCTACATAAAGGTCACGGAAAATTTTAGCATCCATGTCAGCCTCGGTCATGACATTACCGGATGCTTGATACAGTCGTTTCTCTGGATAAAGTGTTGTCACGGTGACACCGTCAAGCATCACTTCGACTTCGCCTTGGTCAGCTAAATAGTTTGGACCCTGAACCTTTGACATCTTATTAAGTCGAAACTCGTAACCCGCTAATTCCAAACTACCACCGGGTTCCATACGAACATCTTTTTCTTCACTAAAGTAGACCGTTACAACAACACCAAAAATCGCTACAACAATGCCGAGGTGTCCCATCAACATGCCATAGTAGGAAGCAGACTGCTTGAATAGCGATAGAATCTTATTCGTTTTATTGGAAACTTTTTCCACAATATCCATCAACAAATTGACGAAGATCCAGAACGCAAGACTACCAATTAGCCATACAACAGGCTCAAAAACCGGAGCGGCGATGAATACGATCGCACCGATAATCACCAGAGAGACGATCAAAGGAATCAGTTGACGCTTGATCAATCGATCGAAGCTCGTTGTTTTCCAACGAGAGCCCGTACTAAAAGCCATGGCAATAAACAGCAAGACCATCAGCGGCACAAACACTTTGTTGAAGTAAGGAGGACCCACTGAAATCTTGTCGCCACCTGTTGCGGCTTCATAGATAAGCGGATAAATCGTACCCAACAACACCGCACCTGCTGCGACAACCAGAAAAAGATTGTTCGTCAGCAACAACGTTTCTCTCGACAACCAAGTAAAGCCAATTTCGCTGCGAATACGCGATGCTTTGATCGCATACAGCGTCAAAGAACTACCGATGACTAATATGAGGAACGCCAAAATAAACATGCCACGCTCAGGATCGACTGCAAAGGAATGGACAGACGTTAACACGCCGGAACGCACCAAAAACGCACCAAGAAGACTGAAAGAGAAGGCGAAAATCGCCAGCAGTACTGTCCAACTTTTGAATACACCGCGCTTTTCAGTCGCAGCCAATGAATGAATCAATGCTGTACCAATGAGCCAAGGCATAAATGATGCATTTTCAACCGCGTCCCAAAACCACCAACCGCCCCAACCCAGTTCGTAGTATGCCCACCAGCTACCTAAAGTGATGCCAATTGTCAGGCAAGCCCAAGCAACGTTGGTCCATGGTCTCGACCATCTCGCCCAGGCCGTATCCAACTGGCCGGTCGTCAGCGTCGCTATCGCAAAGGCGAAAGGCACAGCAAAACCAACGTAACCCATATAAAGCATCGGTGGATGCACTATCAGCCCAAAATCCTGCAGCAGCGGGTTGAGATCAGAACCCTCGGAAGGAAAAACAGGTAGGTTTCGATCAAAGGGGTTTGACGTTAATAAGATAAACAGCAAGAAGCCAATCGTAATGGCGCCGAGGATCGATAGAACCCTTGCACGCATATCAAGCGTTAAGCCTCGACTAAAGGTCGCCACCGCTAGCGTCCAACCGGCCATAATCAGCGTCCAAAGCAAGAAGGATCCTTCGTGCGCACCCCATATGGCGGAAATTTTATATTGTAAGGGTAATGCAGTATTTGAATTTCTTGCTACATAGGCAACCGAGAAGTCGTCGGCAAGAAATGCATCCGCCAGACAGCAAAAACTTAAAAATATGAATGCAAACAATCCTGCGGACAGCGAACCGGCACTCTTCATCCATAGCGTGTTACCTCTGATTACACCCATCGCAGGGATGACGGCAAGGCAAACGGACAGGCCCAAGGCAAGAATTAAACTGAAATGACCTAACTCAGTAATCAAAGTGTGGTGGCTCCTTTTTCAAGTACATCTACAATATCTTCGCCGGCGGGCTCTTCACCTATCTTGCCTTCCTCATGCGCCTTCGCAAGCGTGTCAGCAATCTCGGGAGGCATATAGTTCTCATCATGTTTGGCAAGTACTTCTTCGGCGATAAACAAACCCTGCTGATTTAATCTACCCTTGGCGATGACGCCTTGACCTTCTCTGAACAGATCAGGCAGTACACCTTCATACTGCATCGTAATTTCAGAGCCACGCATATCCGTTGCCACGAAGGTGACCTTCAAATCGGTGGTAGAACGAGAAATACTGTCGGCTTTGACCATACCGCCGGCGCGAATAAGTTCTCCGACCGGTGCTTCACCGCGCAAAATTTGCTCTGGCTCATAAAACAAATTAATATTTTCATTCAGCGCGTTCAGGGCTAAAGAGACAGATACCCCAGCACTAATAACAACAAAAGCCACCATCACAAGCCGATTGCGACGCTGGGTTTTCATTTTTCCAAACTTCATTTTTCCTCACCTGAATCGATTTTTTTTTCTGCAAGATTTTCTCTCGCGATAAATGCTTGTTGCTCAAACTGGATGCGCCTCATTGTTCGACGGGGGACCACAATATTGGCGATCAAAACCACCATACTTAAACCGTATACAGCCCAGATATAAAAACCGTAGCCACCCATGGCAACAAAGTTAGCAAAAGAATCAAACTGCATTACGTGATTTCTCCTGTACCCATTGTTTAACCCACTGAGTCCTACTTTCTCGTCTTAGAATTTCGTTTCGCATGCCAAGTATCAAGGCAACGAACAAGAACAGATAAAAACCAATCACCATGACAAGCAGAGGCATCCACATCTCCGGCGGCATGGCTGGCTTTTCAGTTAGCGTAAAACTGGACGATTGATGAAGTGTATTCCACCAATTTACAGAGAATTTAATGATCGGCAGATTGATAACACCCACAACTGCCAAAATGGCCGTTGCCCGACCTGCCGCCTGACGATTTTCCATCGCTGACCGCAGCGCCATGACACCAATAAATAAAAATAGCAGCACCAAGGTCGACGTTAGTCTCGCATCCCAAACCCACCAGGTGCCCCACATGGGCTTACCCCAGAGCGAACCGGTGATTAATGCTAGTGCAGTAATCGAGGCGCCTATTGGTGCTATGCATTGCAACGCAATGTCCGCCAATTTAATTCGCCATATAAGAAAAACAGCGGCAGCGGTCGCCATCATCATATAACTCGACTGCGCCAGAATTGACGTAGGCACATGCACGTACATGATTCGCACAGATTCACCCTGTTGGTAGTCCGCTGGTGCAAACAACAATGCCCAAGCAGTACCGACGCCAAGCGTCAATAGCGAGGCAGCACTAAGCCAAGGTAGCCAGCGACCTGTCATTTCAAAAAAAGACCGGGGTGCACCCAGTCTATGGAACCAGTTCCACACGTTAAAACACCTCTTTTTCAGGGGCAGAAGTTTACATGACTCTGGCTGATGAGTCAGGGACTATTTCCCCCAAGAGACCCCCTGAAAGGTAAGGGAACCGCGGCTTGCGCCTAATGACTTAGAGAGATACGAACCCCTGCAGCCGTCGCGATTGGGGCTATTCCGGCACTCAACGCGAGCAAGGCACCAAGCCAAAGAATATGCCCGGTATAGTCCGCGCCAGCATCAGCCGCCTGTATAAGCGCAGTACCTAGGATTAATACGGGTACATACAAGGGCAAGATCAATATAGCGATGAGAATGCCACCTTTACGCAAGCCTACGGTCAAACCTGCGCCGATAGCACCCAATAAACTCATGATAGGTGTACCTAGCATCAGTGAAATCAACACACCCTTGAGCGCCTCTGCGTCCAGCGCCAGCATAATGCCCAACACGGGACTTAAAATGACCAAAGGTAGGCCGCTGATAATCCAATGGCTGGCGATCTTACCAAATACAACCAACACAAAAGACTGCGGCGACACGGCTATCTGCTCAAGGGAGCCATCCTCGTAATCAGAGCGAAACATGGATTCCATCGATAGCAGCGTTGCTAACAGTGCCGCAACCCAGATAACACCCGGCGCTATCATTTGCAGCACATCGGCTGATGGGCTAATGCCGAGCGGAAACAAACTCACGACGAGAACAAAGAAAACCAAAGGGTTGAGCATCTCTGCCGGTTGCCTGAAATTCAGCAGCAATTCACGCTTGATGGTCGCGATAAACATACGCTATCCCAATTCCAGATACTTCACAGCGGTGTCCGCCTGCATCGGTTGATGACTGGTAAAGAGCACTGCACCGCCGCAGGTTTGATGTTCAATGATCAGTTGTTCAATCAGCTCAATCCCCTTCACATCGATAGCGCTGAAGGGTTCGTCGAGTAACCAAACCGGGCTCTTAAGCAGGAATAATCTTGCCAGATTGACGCGTTTACGTTGCCCTTCGGATAAGTTGCCGCAGCTAACATGCTCACAACCCTGTAAACCCAGCCTCTGTAGGACGTCGAACAAAGCGGTTTGATCTAATTCAATGTCGTGCAGCCGACACAGCCAATGCAGATTTTCAAGAACAGTCAGTTGATCTTTAACGCCAGGCTTATGACCGACGTAGAGGGGATATTGATCTAGGGACCAATCAATCGCGCCGCTGAATTCTTCGTAGAGGCCACAAAGGATACGCAGCAACGTTGTCTTGCCTGAACCATTTGGACCTTTGATCTGCCATATCTCGCCCGCCTCAACTGCAAAAGAGATGTCGTCAAACAGCAATCGATGATCCCGTTCACAGCTTAATTGTGTGACATTCAGCAGCACGCTTCAAAAACCCTTGTTTGACGATTGTTTAACGGCAACAAAATCTAGCTGCCTAAGCCCCAGTTCGCTTCCTCTTGGAGCCGCTTGAAGAAACTATCTTCGTAGGCCTGCTCCGGCGCTTCTCGCACTAATTTATCGAGTACGTGAGCATCTTCTCCCAACAGGACTCTCCAGCGCTCATCTCGAACACCTTGGATCATCATAGCAGCCGCCTCGGCCGCCGTTGTCGGCGCATTATCACGGAAAGCTTCACCCTGTGCTTTAACCATTTCACGTATTTGATCATTCGTTGCTGCGGACAGATCCATATCTTGACGCTTTTCGATACGTTTTCGAATCTGATTAATTTCATCATCAGACATTGCCATCGGCTCAGCGTGCCCCGAAATCTTGCCTGAATTAATGGCGATAGACGTACCAATGTGGCCCGGCATAACAACCGAGACCTTCACGTGCGGTGCCGTGTTTTTAAGATCGGTCACAAGCGCTTCCGTGAACCCTTTCACAGCAAATTTGGCCGCACTATAGGCTGTGTGAGTCGAGCCTGGACCGAGACTTGCCCAAAAACCGTTAACACTACTGGTGTTAATCATATGCGCTTCATCGGCAGCGACCAAATGTGGGATAAAAGCACGCGCGTTGTAATAAACCCCATACCAGCAAATATTGAAGGTGCGCTCCCATTCGTCTCGATCACCATCGACAAAACTGACTCCTGAGCCGATACCGGCATTATTGAAAAGCAGATTTACACTATCCCGACCATGCTGCGCCAAAACATCATCACGAAATTGATTCACTTCATCTTCATTCGAGACATCACATTTATGGGCAGTGATACGAATGCCTTGTGGTGCTTCTGCTTCACATAGACGCAGGGTCTCAGCCATGTTTTCCTCAATCACATCGCAAATCGCGACATCACAACCCTCTGCAACCAATTGCCTTGCCAGTTCGCGCCCCATGCCCGTGCCACCACCTGTGATGACGGCTAACTTTCCTGCGAAATCTTTCATAAGTTACCTCGTATTATTTTTTTAAGAAACTGATTCATTCAAAGTCACATTCGACTTGAACCAAGACCACAAATCAGTGCTCATGCTATTAGAATGTGGCGCGCAAGGGAAATCAGTCGCTCTGGATTCTTGTCAAGAAAGCCAAGAATCGGCCTGGATATTCATCAACATTAGTAGGGTGAATAGAAAAATGAACAGAACCGGCATCAGAGCGTGAATACCAATATGGCCGAAACACCCGCTGGCTTAGTTTATTTTTCAACGCATAACGAACCGACCAAGACATCTCGTCCGCCGCCGCTATGCCGCAATGTAATAAGTCTTTATGATTGGTCAATGTATCCAAATCGTTTTTTTTTCTATGACATTTATCCTGTCAATACTTGGCATCTTTATCCTCTGGTTGGTGGTCACCAAGCTCGGACCCCGTCTTGACGCCTCTCTGCCTGAGACAAAAGTACCCACAAATGGTCACGACATATCGCTGGCCGATCTGTCTAACTGGCTAGATCAAACTGAACGTGAGCAAACCAACGTCATTGATAATGCGGCTGCGCATGTCGTTTGGGCCAATGAAAACAGTCCCGCCGTGACTGACTACTGTTTTCTGTACCTGCATGGCTTTTCCGCCAGCTGGAAAGAGACGGCACCGGTTACTCAACATCTCGCGAATCATTTCAACAGCAATGTTGTGCAGGGCCGGCTCGCTGGACACGGTCTGACAAACGATGCGATGACTGCCACTGCAGAAGATTGGTTACAGAGTGTTCGCGACCAGTATGAGATTGCACGCAAAATTGGTAACAAAGTCATCATCGTCGCAACCTCCACCGGCGCCCCCCTGTCTATTTGGCTCTGCAGTCACTTCGGCGATGAAATAGCCGCCTGCTGCTTCTTGTCACCTAACTTCCGCATACGCAGCCCATTGGGGTTTCTTCTAACCTGGCCTCTATCGCGCTACTGGATGCACCTTATCGTCGGTCGCAGACGCAGTTGGGAGCCTCAATCCACCGATGAAGCTCAGGCATGGAGCCATGACTACTCAACACTCGCGCTGATTGAGATGCAAAAAACAGTGGACTGGACCGACGACCAGGCGCTCGAGAACATCAAAACCCCGCTTGCTATTATGTATATGCGCAACGACACCACCGTCTTTCCTGCCGCCGCTATCGACGCGTTCAAACATTGGGGCGGCAGCCCGAAAGAGTTAATCGAAGTCAGCGTTGACGGTGATGCTGAAGAACATGTGTTCGTTGGTGATATCACCGGCCCAAAGCGCGTCGATTGGTGTGTGTCACAATTTACGGCGTTTCTTGAAAGTGTCATCGAAACAGATCAGGACGCTGTTTCAAAGCAGAACAGAACAATGGATAGTGATAGCGGTGATTGATCGCATCAGTCAACCGTTTTACCTTCCGGCGATCTTCTTTGGCTTCGCTTTTCTCACCTCGCCCTATCACCGCTATCTACCCGAAAGCTTCGGCAGCATCCTTGAGTTGGGTCCGTACTGGGCTCTGACGCTGATCGGATTTCTTGCCGCAATTTTTAACCGTGGCAAAATTTTCCTCACCACCGCCGTTGTTCTCTGCGGCTATACCCTACTTGATGCATCAGGATCTGAGGATTTATCAGAGATTCAGCGATCAACCTTTGCGTTTATCGTGACCCTGCTGATACCCATTAATCTCGGCATTATTAGCCTATACCGTGAGCGAGGTGTCTTGACTACCAGTGGCGGCATTCGCTTGAGCATTCTTGTTACTCAAGCAGCCGCCGTATTTTATTTACTGCAAAACAACATCAATATTCCAAGCTGGTATGAGGGCCTCGTACTTGTTCCACCAAATCTTTGGCCGACTTTTTTACCTCAAGAACAATGGCCATTTTATGTATCCGTTATCGCTTTTACGGTGTCTTTGAGCACGTCATTGATCGCGCCAACACCGATCAAGAACAGTGTTTTTGGCGCCACGCTGGGCTACTGCTTGCTCATTTGGTTACAGGTGGCACATCATATTGACGCGGCGTTTGTCATCGCAATTGTCCTGTTGTTAGCGAATGGCCTCCTACGGGATTATTACAACATGGCTTATCGGGACGAACTAACAGGCTTACCACAGCGACGCGCGCTTAACGAACAAATGCTAGCGCTTGGTCGCCACTATACTTTAGCCATGTTTGACGTTGATCATTTCAAAAAATTCAACGACGCCCATGGTCATGACATTGGTGATCAAGTTCTACAAATGGTCGCCAGCCAAATAAAAAAGATCACCGGCGGCGGCAAGGCTTTTCGGTACGGCGGTGAAGAGTTCACTGTCGTGTTCTCGGGCAAAGACATCGATGAAGCTGAGTTCCATTTGGAAAAAGTCCGCGCTGCAATCGAAAATTACGAAATGGTTATTCGTCAGCAAGAAAGAAGTGAAGATACAGATAATGGGTCTAAGAGTCATCGTAAAAAGGGTTCATTCAGAAGGGCTGACCAGAAGGTACCCGTGACAATTAGCATCGGCGTCGCGTCACGACAGTCAAGAAACGAATCGCCAGATGACGTGCTGAAATTTGCTGACGAAGCACTTTATAAGGCTAAGGGCGGGGGACGAAATCGTGTCTCACTGGAGCCGGCGAGAAGCTGATTGCGAGTAAAGAATTAAAACACTGTTCGAATTTCTTCAAACTACCAGGGTAGAGATCTATCGGTACGCAGCGAACCCCTAAGCTAGCACGCTCTGCATCCAACCCATTACATTTTTCGTGACCTCATCCCTGTTCGTTTCATTCAACATTTCATGACGACCGCCCGCATAAACCTGACGATCTATTTTTTGAATGCCCGCCTGGCGCCATAAGGACTCCAGCAAATTAATCCCCTCCATATTATTGTTGACTGGATCCGCGTCTCCCGCCAACAGGAGCACAGGCAAGTCCTTTCTAATAAGAGCAATAAGCTCGGGATCAATTCGGCGAGTATCGGCTCGATCAAATCCGTTACGAATTGTTTGTCCCTCGAAGCCACAAAGCGGGTCTGAAATGTATCGATCAACTTCCTCGACATCGCGACTCAACCAATCGTAAGGGGTTCTTGCTGGCTCAAAAATACTGTTGTATTGCGGCACGGCATCTTCGGGCTTTCTGGCTGTCGTCCCTGAAAGAATAAGCATGTCGATCTTGGCGGAACTTCGTTGAACAAAATGCTGTGCCGCCGCGGCACCCATACTGTGAGAAAACAAAATGATTGGCTGCCCCGTTGTCGCGGCCGATACAGCAACCAAGTCAACTAGCTGGTCTAAATCACTCACTAAACCGTCCCAGCCACCGTCGCCAAAGTCGCCGAAACCTTGTGGACCCAGCGTTCGTCCATGGGCGCGATGATCTATACCCCAGACATCGAAATGAACATCATTAAGCGCTTGCGCAAAACGTGCATAGCGACCGATGTGTTCCGCCATGCCATGCGAGATAACAACGATGGCTTTGGGCTTTTCCACCTGCCAACGCGTACCGTGCACTTCGAGCGCGTCGCTTTGGGACTGAAACGAGAAATGATTCATGACTATTGGCTCTAATTAGCGAACTTAACGTTGTCTCGTCAAGCATGGCCTAACACTTAGAAAATGACGACCCAGTGAGCTTGATAAATGAATAACGATGCTATCAGACCAACGGTTCATCGCCAATCTTAAGAATTTGTGTGCAAGAGCATTGACATGACTAGCCTTACATAGAACCATGACTTCCTTTTATTCAGGGCAGTACCAACATGACGGACTCAACCAGCAGCAACTATGATTTCTTAGTCAGTAAAGCCGATCTCGCTAGCAACATCTTGAACGAGGTTGTCTCACGCGAGATAGCGGATGGTGAAGCTTTATTGTCCGTCGACAGATTTGCCATCACAGCTAACAACATCACCTATGGCGTAGCCGGCGATATGATTGGCTATTGGCAGTTCTTTCCCGCCGATGAACCCTTCGGTCGCATTCCTGTATGGGGTATCGGTACGGTTCAAGAATCAAAGGCACAGGGTGTTGAAGTTGGCGCTCGCTACTATGGATACTTCCCCATGAGTTCTAACCTGGTCGTCAAACCCGGCAAGGTTGGCGCCCACAGCTTCGCCGATCAAGCGGAACATCGACAAGCACTACCACCTGTCTACAATCAATACGCCTTAATGACAGATGAAAATGGCTATCCCGCCGCGCACGACAACTATCAGATGGTCTACCGACCGCTGTTTACTACCTCTTTTGTGATCGACGACTTTTTCTTCGACAACGATTTTTTCAACGGAAAACAAGTCGTACTTTCTAGCGCTTCCAGCAAAACGGCTTTTGGAACCGCATTTCTCCTGAAGGACCGAGACATCAAAACAATTGGCTTAACCTCAACCAACAACAAAGCGTTCACTGAAGGTTTAGGTCTCTACGATCAGGTTGTTACCTATGACGATGTAGCGGCAATGGACAACGCCGTACCGACGATCTATATCGACATGTCAGGTAATCGAGCAGTGCTTGAAAACATTCACAATCACTTCGCCGATCAGCTTGTCTACAGCTGTGGTGTTGGCATTACGCACTGGGAGTCACGCGACGGTGCAGATCCGCAGTCGCTGCCGGGCGCGAAGCCACAAATGTTTTTTGCACCCAGTCAAATTCAAAAGCGCAATGCAGACTGGGGACCTGCGGAATTTCAGTCCAAGTTATCTGAATCCTGGTTACGCTTCATCGACAAGGTGGATAGCTGGGTCACAATCGGCGAAACCAGTGCACCGGCTAGCTTAGAGAATGTCTATCTAACAGTACTGAATGGTCCTGCCCCTGATCATGCGTATGTTCTTGTCAATGACTCGTCTGTGACAGTTAGTCCCCAACAATGAGAAATAGTCGCTTGATTTAGTTTAATGACATTTATCAAGCGGCAAATCTCTGTCTCAACACGCCCATGACGCGATGAATCAACCCTACTACTTGTCATCTATTTACATTAACATTTGGTCAACCTTTTCTTGAGAAAGAGTACATCAGGTTTATGACATCGGTAACCTACGCAATCGTTTTCGGCGGTGACATCGTTGAGGGCTTTCAAGCTATCTCGGTTAAAGCCCACATGGCGAAATTTCTCAAAGCCGACGCCGCTAAAATGCAGATACTATTTTCAGGCAAACCCATTGTAATGAAGCGTACTGCTGATAAAGCGGAAGCGACAAAATATGGCGCCGCACTGAAGAAGATTGGCGCAGACGTT